>Ga0134128_10000974_pt1 | contig 38804 bp, 28 predicted proteins | sample KB31754_FD_96462 | JGI IMG/M metagenome (GOLD analysis project Ga0134128, IMG submission 96462) | Terrestrial soil microbial communities with excess Nitrogen fertilizer from Kellogg Biological Station, Michigan, USA - KB3-175-4 | ecosystem: Environmental > Terrestrial > Soil > Unclassified ...
AAAACTTCTTCTTACTGTCGACAACGCCCTTCGGTTCCAACGGCTAGAATCGGAGAACCGGCAACTCAGACAGCGCCTCGGCGATCATGCCATCGTCTTTACGGGCGCGGAAATGAAGAAAGTAATGGCACAGATTGATCGCGTTGCTCCCACCGAAACGCGCGTGTGTATCCTCGGCGAAACCGGAACGGGCAAAGAACTGGTGGCGCGTGCTTTACACGAAAAAAGCCCGAGAAGTTCCGGGCCGTTTGTGGCGATTAATTGTGCGGCGGTTCCTGCCGAGTTAATCGAGTCTGAGCTATTCGGCCATGAGAAGGGATCCTTTACGGGTGCGACCGCGCGCCACGTAGGAAAATTCGAGCAAGCCGATCATGGCACCCTATTCCTTGATGAAATCGGTGACATGCCGCAGGCCATGCAGGCGAAACTGCTGCGAGTGCTGGAGGAAGGCGAAATCGAGCGTCTGGGTACTGCCAAACCGACCCATGTCGATGTCCGCGTAATCGTGGCCACGCATCGCCATCTGGAAGCCCTGGTGCAAAATGGCAAATTCCGCCAGGATTTATTTCATCGCATTTTCGTTTTCCCGATCGTGCTTCCGCCCTTGCGGGATCGCCAAGAGGACCTTCCGGCACTCGTTGGGCACTTCGCTTCACAAGTCTGCGCTCAGAACGGATGGAAACCGGTGACCTTCACCGCCGAGGCCGTCAAAGCTCTGCAGCAGTATCCCTGGCCGGGCAATGTGCGCGAACTTCGTAATATGCTGGAAAGACTCATGCTCCTCGCACCCAGCGACGAAGTGGACGTGGACACGGTTCAATCGGTACTCGCACCGGGGGCGTCCTCGGCAACAGCACATGCCGGCTCCGGCTCGCTTGCGAGCCGGGTGGAAGACTTTGAACGGGAAGTGATCCTCTCGGAGCTACGGAGGGCCAACTACCACATCACGAATGCCGCGAAGGCTCTTGGCTTGGAGCGCAGCCATCTCTACAAAAAGGCCGAGCAGTTGGGGATTGATATCCGTCAGAAAAGGCGGGCGGAAGAAACTCTCGACTAGCTTGATCCGGGGGCAAGGCGCTTCTCTTCCACTCCCACGCACTCTGGACAATTTCTCTAAGATCGGAACGAGTCGGCCTCCAGCCGAGCTCTGATTTCAGTTTTTCGGCACTAGCACAGAGTACGGCGGGATCGCCGGCCCGCCTGGGCGCGGTTCGTATCGGGATTCGCACACCGGTGACGTCTTCGACGGCTCCTACGACTTCCCTGACCGAATAAGCGCTCCCCGTGCCGATGTTGTAGGCCTTCATTTCTTGGGACGCTTGCATATTCAGAGCTGCCAAATGCGCCCCGGCAATGTCTGAGACGTGCACATAATCCCGGATGCAAGTACCGTCAGGGGTATCGTAATCGTTGCCATAGATTTCGAAATGGCTGCGCTCGCCGCGAGCGACTTCGAGAAGCAATGGAATGACGTGAGTTTCCGGACGATGATTTTCGCCCGCATCCGGTGTAGCACCCGATGCATTGAAATAGCGAAAGGCCGCGACGATCCAACCATAGGCGGATGCATACCAGCCTAGAACCCGCTCCAACATCAACTTGGTTTCTCCGTAGGAGTTCACCGGCTGCTTGGGATCATCTTCTCGTATGGGAACCGACATTGGATTGCCGTACACCGCCGCCGAAGACGAAAAAACAAATCGCATGACTCCAAATTCGCGCAGGGTTTCGAGTAACGCGATTCCTGAGGCAACGTTCACGTCAAAGAAGAAACCGGGATTGGACACTGATTCCGGAATCAACGCTTTCGCAGCGAAGTGAAACGCGGCATCAATCGGACCCTGGTCAAGTACACGCGCCACAGCCTCACGATCGCCATAATCAATCCGGTGAAGCACTGCCCTGTCCGGAACCGCCTCTGCGTGTCCCGTCGAAAGATCGTCGATGACTACGACCTCATGGCCTGACTGCAGCAACAGCCGCGAGCACACAGATCCTACGTAACCTGCTCCACCGGTAACGAGCACTCTCGCCATCAGTACGCTCCCCTCCCGCGAATGACGCGCGCCGGCGTCAAGCACAATAGCTTCAAATCCAAAGCCAGGCTCCAATTGCGAATGTATTCAATGTCCATTCGCACCCGCTCTTCGTATGAGACTTCTTGTCTGCCGTGCACCTGCCAGTACCCCGTGATGCCAGGCCTTACCGCCAGTAACAGGTCTTGGTACTCACCATATTTCTTTAGTTCGGGTGCGGTGATCATGCGCGGTCCAACCAGGCTCATTTCGCCGCGAAAAACGTTGAAAAGCTGCGGGAGTTCATCGAAGCTAAACTTCCTCAGCACAGCTCCGAGCCGGGTTACGCGCGGGTCTGATTTCAGCTTGAAGTTCTCGCGAAAAGTTTGTCGCAGCGTCTGATCGCTTTCGAGGACACGATCAGCGTCGCGATGCATGGTTCGGAACTTGAAGGCATCAAATTCCCCATTCGATCTCACGCATCGCCGGCGAAAGATCACCGGCTGCCCTTCCAACAGGAGGACGAGCAGGGCGACAACGGCTAAGACTGGGGCTAGAAATACGATTAGCAACGCTGAAACCACTAAGTCGATGGTTCGTTTCGCTCCCGATTGCCAGTTTCCCAGCTTCGCTGCAGCCCCGGGAAGGTTCGCTCGTGAAGCAACGCTCTTGTCGAACACTTCCATGCCCCTACGCAGCCATCGTTTCGCGCTCTAAGATGCGTTGTTTCCCCAAGAGTTGGTCAATCAGCGCCAACATGCGCGGTGCCCAGACCTGAAGAGAATACGAGGCTTCAATTGTCCGCCTGGCCTCCCGTGCAACTTGAAGGCGCAACCGATAATCCCGAAGAAGACGGTCGAGCGCATCGAACCATTCCGTTTCCGAGATTGCGAGAAAGCCGTTTCCTCCATGACGCACCAGGTCCGGTGTGATGCCTACAGGTGAAGCCACCGTAACAACGCCGCTTGCCATGTACTGGATCGCCTTGAAGGCACATTTCCCACGCGTCCAGGGGTCATCGGGAAGCGGCATAAGCCCGATATCGAATCCATGAAGGTCATGCATCTCTGTTTCCAATCGAAACGGTAGCGAGACAGAGGGGCCGAAATCCGGTTTGTACTCAGGACATCCAACAAAACAAAACCGTACACTTTGCCCATGAACCGCAGCAATGCGCCGTAAGGCTGGTTCGATAGCGCAGAGGTAAGGAGCGGTCGTGCGACTTCCCATCCAGCCAATGGTCGTGGGTTGGCGGTCCCACCCCGTTTCCCTGGGTCGGTACTTGTCGCAATCCACCACCGTGGGAATGATGGTGGCTGCCGGATTGAGCTGAGTCGCGTATTCCGCCAGAAGACGATTGCCAACAATGACGTGATCGCAGACCCGAATCACATGGTTGTACCCGCGGCCGTGTTTCCAGCGGTACAGCCAGGGGTAGTGGAGAGTCGAAGTATCTCCATGGCCGGCATAGATGGCATCGTCGAAGCTGAAGACGACCTTGGTACGTCGGCCGCGGCGTGCCCGGCTCAATAGCAGTTTCTCCACCGCTGGAGCAAAGAATGGAAACGCTTCGCGATGAATGACGACCAGATCATAGTCGGCTGCAGCTAGTACTCGACGCAATCGGTGTACGCCACAGCGGAAGGTTTCCAGAACTTTCCTCGCCAGGCTTCCCTGGGATGTGAGCAAGCAGAACAGTTCAGGAGTGGCAAAGGGAGCGACCGTGCACTGGTGTCCGGCGGCGCTCAAAGAGGGAATGAACTGATGAATGCGATAGCGGCATGAGGCATCCTCTTCGGGATACGCCGTGAGAAACAGAATCTTGGGCATGAATATTACCGATTGGGCAATGCCGCATCTGGACTTCGCGCTTCTGATCTTGATTGCGGCGCTGCAGCTGCGGAAATCCCCAAGTTTTCCGGCTGCCTCCCTTTGCGGAGAGCGGAGTCATAAGCGGCCAGACATTCCTGTACGGCGCCCGCCCAACTGAACCTCTCTCGCATTCGAAGCACGGCATTCTCACCCAGCCTGGCCCGTAGTTCAGAATCGGACAGGAGCCGATCCAGCTTCGCCGCAAAGTCACCCTCATTCCCAGGTCTGGCAAGCAACCCAGTCACGTTGTCCACGACATATTCAGTGTTCTGCCCAACAGCGGACGTCAACACCGGTCGCGACATCGCCATGTAATCGGTGATGCGAGCCGAACATTTGGCGCGGTGCACAGGGTCGTCGGGGTATGGAAATGCTGCAACATCGCAGGCCCAGATCGCACGAAGGAAATCTTCGTAGGCGAGTCGAGGGAAGAAACGCAGGGATGCTCCACCGGAAAACCTTTCTCGAATCGCCGGCTCTTCCATGCTGTCGCCTACAAACACCACGCAGGCCTGATGCTTGGCCACCACCCGCGCGGCGGCCCGGCAGAAAAAATCGACACTTTCGCGGTCCTCAAAATGGCCACTGTAGAGGAGGACAGGATTCCCATCGAACCCAAAGTGGCGGCGCGCGGCATCGCGAGTCATGGTGCGAACCGTGGCTTGAAGAGATTGATTTGCGGGCGACGCACCGCAATTGGGGATGTAGAACACTTGCTCTCCGCCTTGCCGGTACTCGGCTGCCTTGTCTTCCAGCGCATGGCTTGCAACGGTGACCGCGTTAGCAGAATGGATAAGCCAGCGTTCCTGGCGGTCGATGTACTCCTTCACGATCCACGGATACCTCTTGATGTCATTCCAGCCGCCCCAACCCTCCCAGTCGTCACAGTCGAGGACGACGGGACGGTGTCGCAAGAGGAAATAGGTGGCCGCAGCCCCGGCGAATCCCTTGGGCTTGAAAACATGAACCAGATCGGGGCGATAGCCCTCGATTTTACGAAGCAACTGTACCAACATCCGGGAATAGAGAGGCAGGCGCGCGGAACCATCAACGGTCCGGTCATTCGGCATCCCCATGTTGACGACACGCACTCCCTCCAGATCCCACTCCCTCCCGCAATCGGCGAGATTGTCATAGGGAGGCAAGAATATCGTTACCTGGTGGCCAAGTCGCACCAGTTCTGCAGCCAGCGGGTGGGCACGTGCCCGCATCGTCCCTTTGGGGCTTAGCGCGAATGCCCCGACAAACGCGATTTTCCTGGAGAAGCCTGGGTTGGTTTCAGCCGCGGTTCGGGATAAATTTTCAAAGGGGCGGCGGACCTCCACCTTGCGGGCATGGAGCTCAATCATGTCCCCGCATTTGAGGGTGTCGCAAAGCTTCTCGATCCATCCACAAAGCACACGCAGCGGACGATTGCCAAAGACGCGCCCGTCGAAGGATTTCTTCATCGTCTTGCGGTTGAGCCAGATCTGGAAGCTGCCGAGAAGACCTACATAGTCGGAATTAAACGCCACGCGGCTGACCTTGAAACCGTGTCTCTCAAGCAGTCGACTTAGTGTTTTCACCGAATAGCCAAAAGGATGTACCGGCGCACAAAGGTGCCACCAGTAACGCCGGAACAGCCGCGCTGTGAGGCTATTGATATTCGGCACCGCGAGCAGCAGGGTTCCCCCAGCTTTCAGAATCCGATGGATCTCGTCCAGTGTCTGGTCGGGACAGGTAAGATGCTCGAAGGAGTGACTCGCTCGCACATAGTCAAAGGCTTCCGATGGCAAGGCCGCGGCTTGAATCGTTCCGCTGGTGATGCGGAGGCCTCGAGAACGCCCCAGAGCCGCAGCCTGATGGTTGATTTCGACACCTTGCGCATCCCACCCGGTTTCGCACATGCGCTGAACCACTTCGCCGCTACCACAGCCCAAATCGAGAAACGTGCCTGGTCTAGGGAACTTCGGCTCCTTAGTACCGTGCCAATAGCCCAGAATCCGCTTCAGCCGCGCCTTCCAACGAACCGGTGCCACTGGTTCGCCGTAGGCGTAATAATCGCCAGGGTAAAGCGAGGCAAGCTCGTTGTCTGAATGCATCGGGTTGACAAACTGCAGCCCACAGACGCAAGCAACAATGCGGTATTCGCCAGAGATCCCGTAATGCGGGTCGCGGGCGGTGAACCGGTGATGCAGTTCGGTTCCATCGCACAACGGACAATTTGTAAGCGACCGCATGTTGGAAGCGATCAGGAAAGGTGAAGCGCGTGCGCCACGCGTGCGCGTTCCGAGGCCAGCAACCCGAATTTCCAAAACAGTAGAATTGCTGCAACAGTGGCCATGGTGAGCGCGAGAACGTAACCTGAAAGGTCACGGCGGCCGCCCATCAAGAGCAACATGAATGGTGCGGCGCAGATCAAGGGCCGCAGTAGTCCTTCTTTGATCAGCCGGATTCTATCGATGACGATAAGCGCAGTTCGAGGCATGTTGTAGAACACGTGAAGTCCAACGCTCACGAACGCACCAATCAAGGTGCCCACTGCGACACCAAGGGCGCCAAAAAGATACGCCCCACCTACACTGGCAATCAGATTGGTGATTCCCTCGGCGAGGGGGGAGGCAATCACTTTATTGTGCTGGCCAGTGCCGAGCAATAGTGTGGAATACGGCAGGGCACACAGACGAACCACATTCGCGATCACCAGCACTTGGAGAACCAAGGTCGAATGCTCGGCGTAGTCAGCCCCTGCCCAAATGCGCAGGACCCAGTACCCGGCCACCACCAGCGGCAGGGACATCGTGAGAAGGATCAACATTCCGTAGCGTGTAGAGACGACTAGGATTGCCCCCAAACGTTCGCCATCTCCGCGCGCACCCAACACCGCCGAGGCAGGCAGGAGAGCGGAGAAGATCGCGCCCTGGGCCTGAGCAACGAAATTGGCCAACGTCGCTGCGATCGCGTAATAAGCCGTCATCTTGTAGTCGAAGATTCCCACAATGCTAAGATCCAGACCGCTGATCAGCAGCATGGCCATCATCCACACCATCACGGAGCCCGAATAGGCAGCGATCTGACGCGCGTAACAGCGTGAAACGGATGCGAGGCGAAGGCACACTTTGTGGGCAGAGGTGCGCCAGGCGGCAAATGCGCCCATATAGGAAAGTACGTTCGCGGCGGCAACGCTAAACCCCATCGCCTCCAAGCCGCCGTGTTTTAGGACCACCCCCACCACAAGCGCCGCCATTGCGATCTTGTTCCATATGGCAATTAAGGCGGGAATTTCGTTGCGTTGAAGCCCGATGAAGAGGGCATGAATGACCGAAACCGGCAATCCGATCGCAAAGGACATTCCCATGACGAGAAGTGCGAGTTGTGCTGGTCTATGCAGCGCCGACGGCATCTGTCGGAAAAGGCTTGGCAGCTGCCATGCCAAAACAACGATCAGCACGCAGCCCAGGAGCGCTGCACAAGAAAGCATCGCGAATGCCGTGCTTACGATCCCATCCCGTTGCTTGGAATCTCCCAGTTCCTCGGCGTGAGCAACGAAGCGGGATACGGCCGTCTGGATTCCGAAGTCTAAATAAGTGACATAAAGAGTCAGTTGCAGCAGAAGCGACCAGGCCCCAAAAGCATCCTTAGCAAGCTGGCGAACCAGGAAAGGGGAGAGGAGCAGTGCAATGATGCCTGAACCGGTGAGCCGAACCAGGTTCACCGAGGCGTTCTTGACAACCGTACGGGACAGGTTGGGAGCAACTAACATCTGTGTATGGAGTGTGAAGCCCTAGTCCACCAGACTCTCCCGCCATAATCGCATGCCCTCAAGGAAGGCCTTTTCGCGCAGCCAGAACATGGAGGGCTTCACTCGCCGGAAAATCAACTGCAAGAGCAGGTGCATCTGGTATGCAGGCACGTAATACAGGCCTCGCCATGGGCCGAAATGTTTGAGCATGAAGTAGATTCGATTCCGCGTGGTATAACGCATCATGAAATCCGAGAAGAGGCCACCGGTAAGGCTGTGCGCCTTGTGCAGGACGGTGGCGGAAGGCAGATACATCAGTTGCAGCCCGCCTTTCATGGCGCGGTAGCTGAAATCGGTATCTTCTACGTAAGTGAAGTAGCGATCGTCCATCATTCCGATGCGATCGAACACTTCTCTTCTGATCAGCAGACAACAAGCGGGTGCATGCTCGACCCGGCGCGGTGCGTCGTGCTGGCCACGATCCATTTCACCGTAGCCGTGATGAAATCCGGCGTAACCCTTGCGCGGGTCCATTCCGCCCCCCGCGCTCCAGATAAGCCGTGGGTCATGATGAAAGAGGATTTTCGGCGCGATCATATCGCACGCATACTGGTCGAGACCGGCAACTAACTTCTGGAATAACTGAGGCTCAAACTCGGTGTCATTGTTCATAAGCAGCACGAGTTCACAGCCGTTGGCAAGAGCGGCCTCGATCCCCTGATTGTTTGCTTCTGCAATTCCGCGATTGTCAGGATTGGCAATCACTCGAATTCGCTTGTCAGAGCAGGCCGCAATCCGTTCCAGAGTGCTGTCTGTGGAAGCATTGTCAACCGCATAAAGAATGAAAAAGGGATGGGCTTGAGCCAGCAGACTCCGGAGGAAGCCATCGATCACACGTCCGCTGTTGTAAGTCACCGTAACCACGCCGACTTGTCGCTCTGAACTCATGCCAGCCTTTGCTGCGTGTCCAGTCTCCTGACTACTTCGGTGAGCCCGATCAGCAACCACAACAGGTAGCTTGCATGCGGCCCAAGATAGGTAGAGTCATCGGAAAACCAACCGATGAGGTTCACGGCAATCGCAAAGGCGAGAGCTGCCGATACCAAGGCGAAGCTTGAGTTGGTCCGAACCAGTTTGATGCTCGACCGAATGGAGGTCAGAACCAGCGCAACCACCGCAGTCGCTCCGATCAACCCGTAGTTTGCCAACAGGTACAGAAAGGTCTCGTGAGGCGAACTCCCTTGCGACTGAGCGCCAAGGACAAAATCGTAATCTGCGGAAAAGAATTCGAAATTGCCGATGCCTACTCCAAGCAGCGGATGCGACCACCACGCTTGCAGTGCTAGTTTCCAGCCGTATAATCGCGTGGCTGCGTCCCATGCCAGGCTCCCGATGGCGTTGCCGCTGGCTTTTTCCGCTATCACTTCACTCAACGGGCCCAGTGCTAGTAGGGCTACGATCACCGACAAGGCGAGAGCACCCCAGAAAAGAAACTTCCATTTCGCTTTTCCGGCAAATAGCAGGATCGCGAGGACGGAGGTGCCGGCCAGGGCCAGCCATGCGCCAAAGGTGAAGGTGAGAATTAACCCTACGAATGTGGCCAATGTGACCCAAAGCCACTTGGATTCAAGTTCGCGTTTTCCTTCAACGACCCACAGCAATACGCTGATGGACAAGCACATATTGAAGTAGTGGCCCAGCTCCATTTCCGAAGTCAGAACCGAGATAATGCGGTGCCGCCACTCCCAAAAATAGTCGCGATAGTGCGCCAGGCTGGTGTCGAGCCGGGGATTCACAATCCAGAACAGCGCGCCATAGTCCTGAATCATCCACTGGTAAAAACCGTACAGTGCCACCAGGAAGGTCGACAGTGCCAGCACGCGGAAAATTTTCATCAGCTGCTCGCGCGTGCGTATGAGATTGAGACACAAAAATACAAGTCCCACATTAGACCCCAGCCGCACACATTCCTTGAGCGTGAATGGCAAGTCGTGAGCGCGAGCGAGCGAAAGCACAATGACACCGGCGATCACCGCGAATGCAATGTTGTAGCGGCTGGTGACAAATCCTGAACGATCCTGCCGCGTCAGCAAGAAAGGAATCCATGCAATCACTTTTACGACTTCGAATGGAACCGGAAGCGAACCGACCTTGACAATAAAGTTGAAAGGGATAAAGAAGACCATTAGAAGCAGCAGTTCGAACGGCCTGGTGATGAAGTAAACAGATGCAGGAATGACGAGCAGTGCCACAATCACCAGTGGCGTATAGAAGCTTGAGGCTAGGAGCCCAGCGGCAAGCGCGGCCACCAACCATGCGGTTGGAGCAGCGTGCCAGCTTCGAGGTGTAACGACAGATTGCACGCTCGGCTACTTCGCGAAACTACGCAGCTTTCCCGCTCGACCCGTTCCGGCCGCCGACTTTCGCCCAAAGACGATAGATTGCGTCGCGGGTAGGAGACTTGGATTTCGAGATCTGCTGCCAGATCTCTGTGGCTAACCGTTTTTCGGCAGAGTTGCTGCTCCGCCAGACCGAGGAGCCGATCACAACCGTGCAGCCAAGGCCGAAGGCGAGCAGGGCACCGACGATGGTGATCACCGTGCGCGGCGGGAATGACTTCTTCTCTGGCAACATGGGCGGATCGAGAACATTGACGCTAGGGATTTCTTTGGCCTCTTGGATCTTCGCCAGTTCGTACTCCTGAGTCAGAAGTTCGTAGACCGTTTCCTGGATCTTGTTCTCGCGATATAGGTTCGCCCATCGCACCCCCACCAAAGGGAGTTTGCGGATGGAGGGGAAGTCTCCCGGTATATTCGACTCCTCCGACGCCAAGTCGGCACGGTTTCCGCTTAGCGCCTCAACTTCGCGTTTGAGGGAAGCGATCCGTGCCTGCAGGGTTTTCACCCGCACGTTGCTATCGGTATAGATTTCCCGCAAACCTTCTAACTCGGACTCTGCAGCTACCAGCTGTCCTTCAAGGCCGGCTTCACTTTCAACCATCGCCCTCGCCTGGTCAGGAACGTTCAAGGCGCCGGTCTTACTAGCAAATTCACTGAATTGTTGGGACGCGAGGTCCAGGTTCTGCTTCACCTTCTTGAGGCGGTCCTCGAGAAAAATTCGTTCCCGTCTTGCGGAGGAAGTCGACACTTGCGCCACCAACCCGTTGAGGGCGTCGACGTAGGCTTGTGCCATCTGCTGTGCGCGTCGCGGGTCGCGATCGCTTACGCCGATGGTGATCACCCCGCTCTTCTTGTCTTCCTTGATGTCCGTATGCTTAGCAAGCTCTTTGCGGGCGTCTTCCCAATATTTGTCCCAATAAATCTTCCGCAAATCGAACTTGCGAATGAGTTGATCCTGCACCGATGCGCCTTCCAGCATGTCGACGAACAGCGCACCAGAACTCTTCAGTCCGAGAAGGTCTCCTGCCACCCCCCCCAGGCTCCCCCCGAGAGCAGAACTCATCCCGCCTCCCGAGGCTCCACTCCCTCGTCCGGCAATGGCCGCGAGCATGGCCAGCCCGGAACTCGACTGCTGATCAGGAGGCATGAGTCGAGTTCTTGATTCGTAGCGAACCGGTAAGAGCAGGGAGACGAGCACGGCTAAAATGAGGCCGTACAAGGTGGCTTTTTTCAGGAATTTCCGCTCGTTCCATAGCAAACGCATCCATTGCACCCGGCGCGATTCAATGGACTCCTCGGCGGTCTCTGAATGGCCATTCGCCGGCAGCGTTTCAGGAGGACGTTCTATGATCCTGACCGGACTCTTGTTGATTGGAGCCAAGCGTACTCACAACTGGGACGTGGCTTCGCCTTCTCACTTACAAATTGCATCTGTGAGTCCGACGGCACGCCTCGATTCACTCAATCGCTGAGCACTGGGCAGCAGTGTTCCCTTCGCCCATTTCTCCTGGATTGAATAGCTTTGGATGGTGTCGGGCGGGAACTCAGTTGCACCGGCTTGGACCACGTGAGTAGCTGCTCATTTCCGATTTGACGCTGCCCCAGTGCCGGCCTGATCATCTCGTTATTCGTTTGTTCGACAGAGTCGGAGGGATCATCCAGAATGCGTCATGGGTTAGTTTTAGCAGCCGCTCTCGCTTTCGGGTCATTCGCCAGTTTTCCTTGTAGCTCTCAGGCAGTTGCGTCAGATTCCCTAAAGATCTACTTCATCGATGTGGAGGGTGGTCAAGCTACCCTGTTTGTGACTCCGAGTGGGCAGTCGATGCTCGTGGACACGGGCTGGCCAGGGTTCAACGGCCGCGACGCCGAGCGTATCGTCGCGGCCGCGAAAGCCGCCGGTCTTAGCAAGATCGATTACGTTCTCATCACTCATTTTCATAGGGACCATGTTGGGGGCGTCCCGCAACTCGCGGAGCGATTTCCCATTGGCACCTTCATTGATCATGGCGAGAACCGTGAATTGGCGAACCAGGACACCGTGCAGGTCTGGGAGACTTACGAAAAGTTGTTGCAGGTCGGCAAATATAAACACATGGTTGCCAGGCCCGGAGACAAGCTGCCCATCACGGGAATGGATGTGGTTGTCGTCAGTGCCGACGGCAAGGTGCTCGCCAAGCCGCGGCCGGGAGCGGGCGGCGACAATCCTGCCTGCCGGGGCGAGCAACAATACCCGGCGGACACTACGGAGAATGTGCGCTCCCTCGGTTTTGTCGCCACCTTTGGCCAGCTGCGAATTCTCGACCTCGGCGATCTCACTCGTGATAAGGAGATGGAGCTCATGTGTCCAGTGAACAAACTGGGCAAGATTGATATCTACGTCGTCTCCCACCACGGATCAGAGCTAAGCGGTACCGCGGCCCTGGTGCATGGCATCGATCCTAGCGTCGCAATTATGGACAATGGCGCGGAAAAAGGCGGTTCCCCAGGACCCTGGCAAGTCGTCAAGAAGTCTCCCCACCTCGAAGATCTTTGGCAGCTCCATTCTGCGGAAGGTCGGGGTTCGTACAATGTGCCTGGGGAGTTCATCGCCAATGCACAAGGGCCGGACTCCGGAGAGTACCTAAGGCTTACCGCGCTGCCGGACGGAAGCTTCGAGATTTTCAACTCACGAGCCAAGACGACGAAGAAGTATCATGCGAAGGCTCACTAGCAGGCCGCAGGGTGCCGAGGGACTCAAATGACGAAGTCCGCGGGCATCGAGACTCCTCGCGTGATTCTTCGCCACTGGCGAGGCTCGGATCGCGAGCCTTTCGCGCGGATGAATGCCGATCCCCGGGTCATGGAGTTCTTCCCGTCGCCGCTCTCCGCCTCTCAGAGCGATGCGCTGCGAGCAAAGATCGAAAGTCATTTTCGAAAGCATGGTTTCGGATTGTATGCGGCGGAACTCAGAACGGATGGGACTTTTGCTGGCTTCATTGGACTGAGTGTGCCATCCTTTCACACGCACTTCACTCCATGCGTGGAAATCGGATGGCGATTGGCATGGCATGCGTGGGGCCAAGGCTTGGCAACGGAGGCCGCTCGAGCCATCTTGAGGCATGCCCGGAACGCGCTTCGGCTGCCGGAAGTTGTCAGTATCACGGTTCCGGCGAACGTTCGTTCTCGCCGGGTTATGGAGAAGCTCGGTATGACGCACGATCCCGTCGAGGACTTCGATCATCCCCAGCTTCCGCCTGGGCACCCGCTGCGAAGGCATGTCCTCTACCGCCTAGCCCTCGGTCCCTAGCGCTAGGCTCGCGGCGCGGAACGGTAGCCGAAAACGGCGTGCAGCACACATTTTGAAGCCATCGCGACGGCTGAGTATCCAATCATCTAATGAGAACCGTTCCCCACCACGTGAGCGCATCCGGGCCCGGATCCCCCGGCCCGAAGTTGGGCGCAGTACTTCCCCTGGTCTGGGAACTGGTCCGTCCTCGCCGAGGACTGCTGGCCTTGGGCTTCGTTCTCATGGCCATCAACCGCGTGGCCTCATTGGTTCTTCCCTACTCAACGCGATTTCTGATCGACAATGTGATCGCCAAGCACCAGGTCAGTCTGTTAAAACCGATTGTGTTCGGAGTTCTGGCAGCAACTCTTCTGCAAGGAATAACGTCTTTTTCGCTCACTCAACTGCTCTCGAAAGCGGCCCAGCGGTTAATCACCGAACTGCGGCAAAAGGTACAGGCCCATGTAGGTCGGCTGTCGGTTTCGTTTCATGATTCGACCAAGAGCGGAGTCCTGGTCTCGCGAATCATGAGTGATGTCGAAGGCGTCCGCAATCTGATCGGCACAGGGTTGGTGGATCTCGTCGGTGGGCTTTTGACAGCCACGATCGCGCTCGTCGTACTCTTCCGGATCAGCGCCTTCATGACGCTATTGGCTTTTGGTTTCCTGGCAGCGTTTGCTCTAGCGCTGAAGAAGGCCTTCCAGACGATTCGTCCTATCTTTCGCGAGCGCGGGAAGATTAACGCTGAGGTCACCGGACGCCTGGCTGAGTCGCTGGGCGGAATACGAGTGGTCAAGGGATATCACGCGGAAGATCGCGAAGAGAAGGTGTTCTCAAGCGGCGTGAGGCGATTGCTGGAAAACGTGCTGAAGACTCTTACGGCGACATCCGTGATGGGGCTTTCGGCGAGCATGCTTCTCGGCGTCGTCGGGGCGGTCATTATGTACGTGGGCGCACGGCAGATCCTCGCCGGATCGCTGACCATCGGTGGGTTCTTCACCTACACGCTCTTCATGGGGTTCCTGATCGCACCGGTCATGCAGATTGTTCAGATCGGTACGCAGCTTACGGAAGCGTTGGCAGGTCTTGACCGCACCCAAGAGATCCTGAAGGAAGCTGCTGAAGACAAGGACCCCCGCCGGACCGTGTCCCTACCCGCAATTGAGGGCACCGTCGATTTCGAGCATGTCAGTTTCAGTTACGATGGCATTCGTACGGTAATCGACGACATTTCGTTTCAGGCTTCGCCGGGCACGGTCACGGCCCTGGTCGGATCATCGGGCTCCGGAAAATCCACCATCATTGGCTTAATCTCCGCTTTCTATACTCCGAAACAAGGCGCGGTAAGGGTTGACGGAGTCGACCTGAGCACGGTGCGGCTGGATTCTTACCGCACCCAACTCGGCGTTGTGTTGCAGGATTCGTTTCTCTTTGATGGCAGCATCCGCGAGAACGTGGCGTTTTCGCGCCCCGATACCAGTGCAGAAGAGCTTCTACGCGCTTGCCGCATCGCTCGCGTGGACGAGTTCGCTGAGAGTTTCGCCGACAAGTACGACACCATTGTCGGCGAGCGCGGCGTTAAATTATCGGGTGGCCAGCGCCAGCGTATTTCAATCGCACGAGCGATTCTCGCGGAACCGCGAATTCTAATCCTGGACGAAGCGACGTCCAGCCTGGACTCCGAATCGGAGCAAATGATTCAAGAAGGCCTTTCCTATCTCATGCGGGGACGCACGACATTCGTCATTGCACACCGCCTATCGACAATCCGGCGTGCGGACCAGATCCTTGTTGTCGAACAAGGACGCATTGTGGAGCGTGGCAACCACGAAGAACTCTATGCCGCCCGAGGACGTTACTTCGAGCTCTACACCAAACAGCAGGGCTTGGTAAACAATCTGTTCTTGGCTCCCGGCGAGGGTGACACGGCAGAGGCTTCCGTCGAGGGCGCGAATGGAAAAGGCAGGGCGAGAGAAGACGCGGTCGCGGAGACCCTGCGATTGGTACGCGGCGAGTAGCCCTTTCTGAGTTCACCGCCTCCCCAGGCCCCTGAAACCAACCGCCGAGCACAGCCGCCTAGCCACAGCAACCTACCGCGTTATCACGATTTCTCCATCGGGCGAGGCAGGCAAATCGATGCTGACAGTACCGCGCGCAGCATCATATCCCCAACCCTGCACCACGTTCTCTCCGGATTGAAGCTGCTGGGGCTTCCGCGGAAAACCGAAGAAGGTGGCTTTGATGGTGGTCCACCACGGTTTGAATTGGGTTTGTGAGGCGGAGAAGTGGAACTTCAGGGATTCTGAGTTCGAATCACATCTGAACTGCATACGCAGGAATTCTCCACGTTGGTAGGCCAAGGTGTTGCCGTCGTCCTGGTAGAGTGAGCCGCGGCAGTCAGACCCGGGATAAACCAACAACTCCAAGGGTCCTTTCGGAACTTCGCTGGTCGATTGCACCACGGGCGCTTGCGGAATAATCGCTCCCGCACGCACGAAGACGGGCACGGCATTGAGTGGCGGATCCATTTGCTGGGTGGCACCGCTGACCGTCTTCCCTGTCCAAAAGTCGTACCAGACACCTTGCGGCAGCTTCACTTCGTAGGGACCGACCTTCTCATCAATCTTCGGCGCAACCAGCAGATCGCCTCCAAACATGAATTCGTTTTCCACCAACTGCAGGCCGTCCTCGGACGGATACTGCAAGAACATGGGGCGCATTAGCGGAATACCGGTCCGCGAACTCTCTTCTACGCCGGTGTAGATGTAGGGCAATAACTTGTATCGCAACTCGATGTACTGGCGCCGGATTGCCTCATGCTGAGGACCATCCACCCAGGGCTCGCGATTGCGGCTGCCTTTCGTGCCATGATTGCGGTAGATGGGATTGAAAACGCCGAGTTCCATCCATCGCGTGAGCAATTCAGGCGTAGGGCTCCCAGCAAAACCACCGATGTCATCCCCGACGAAGCTGTAGCCCGATAGGCCGAGATTGAGCAGCTGCGGAATAGAAATCCGCATGTGGTTCCAGGTGCTGCTGTTGTCGCCTGTCCAGGTAGCCGCGTAGCGCTGCGTGCCGGCATACGCTGCGCGGGTAAGGACAAAAGGCCGAATATCCGGTTGCAGCCGCAAGAGGCCTTCGTAAGTCGCGCGCGCGTTCTGCATCCCAAACACGTTGTGGATTTCGCGATGGTCCGTCTTCCGCCCTTCCACCGAATGCACCGTGTCGAGCGGCATGGTTTTGTCAGTGCGTTCGAAAATTGAAGGCTCGTTCATATCGTTCCAGAAGCCACGAATGCCCATCCCTACGAAATCGGAATAGAGCGTTCCCCACCACTTGCGGGCTGCATCACGCGTAAAATCAGGGAAAACGCTGTCGCCCGGCCACACCTTTCCCACATACACAGAACCATCGGGATTCTTTACAAAATAGTCTCCCTTCATTCCTTCTTCATAAGGTCTGTAGCCGGGATACTTCGCGATATGGAGGTCCGTGATGGCGATAACGTTGAATCCCTGCGTCTTGAGGTCCTTGATCATCTGCCCAAAGCCGGGGAATCGCTCGCGATCGACGCTGAAGGGACGATTATCCTGCTGATAATCAATATCCAAATAAATGACGTCTGCGGGAATCTTTCGCTTTCGAAACTGACTGGCGATCTCCCGCACCTGAGATTCCGGGTAGTAGCTGTACCGGCACTGCTGATATCCCAAGGAAAATAGGGGGGGGAGCGGTGCGCGGCCCACCAGCGCCGTGAAATCTTCAATCACGCGCTTGGGATCGGGCCCGTAGAAGAAGTAATAGTCGAGTTCCCCGTCGTCACTGCCGAACGAATAGAAGTCGCGCGATTCTTTTCCAAAATCAAAACTGGTGCGATACGTGTTGTCCAAAAAGACGCCGTAAGCAGCCCCTTTTCGCATCGCCAAGAAGAACGGGATGTCCTTGTAAAGTGGGTCGGTAGATTCCTGCCAACCGAATGCGTCGGTGTTCCACATTGTGAACGCCAAATTACGGTGGTCGAGGGGCCCGCTCTTGTCTCCCAAAGCAAAGTAGTGTTCGTCTTCAGGCATGGATTTCCGGACACGAAATTCAGCACCGTGGAACTCCACGGAAGATCCTGGGCCATCTTCCGCAATAACTTGTCCTTGTGGATCCAAGAACACCACACGAAAAGGCGAGCGAACGATCTTCACCCGAAGAGATCCGCTATCGAAGGACACTGCGTCTCCCGACTGATCGACCTGGACTGTTTCCGGCCGGATGGCTCCGGGCAACACGGCAAAGGAGTGCTCCGCCGGGAACTGGCCACTGGGTGCATAGCGCAAACGAATCACATTGGGGGCGACGGCGGTGACCCGTACTCTCGCCTCACCCGCAGCGACTTCTACACCCTGCGACAGCACCTGTACGCTGGAAACATCCGAAATCGCCTTCCAACCGTCGCTTGCAAGCAGATCGCCTGAGCAGAACAAAAGGGAAAGCACAAAAAGTGTTTTCAAATGGCTCATTCTGGGAGAACTCTCGATTCAGGGTATTCACACATGCATCGAATGGTCAACAATCCCACGGCGGCACCGCAAGGTCCGCCCGCCGGTTCGAACATCGGGGAACCAGCTCTGATCCGCTCAGGAAAATCCCCTGCTAAACCTGATTCTTCAAGGGTTTAACGAAACCCATGTTTTGGTTACGGTTGGAGTTGAAGGTTGCCGGCTATGAACATCGAACTGTCACGTTTTTACCACAGCGGAAGCTCGATTGGTGTAGATCTCCAGCCCGAATCAACCGAGCTACTCTTTGGGGAACGGGCGAGCATTGGAGCCGATTAAGATCGCTGGACGAGCTCACGATCCTTAGGCGAGTCTTGAAGAGGGGCAATCACTTTGAAGTCTTGGGTGGGAATCGCTTGAGCAACTTAGTAACCGCTTTGTCCACAAGATCGAGCGACTTATCTTTGCGCTCCATATCGAGGGCTTGCGTAACGAGGCCGGACCAAACGATCTGGTTTGCCTTATGGTCGATAAACTGCAGCTCTAGGCTGGCATCTGGAACTGCTGGCATCAATTCTCTCTGGCCTCCAGCGCCTGTCCACATGGTTGCATTGAGAGAGGGTGGCGGCCCGTTGTAGGAAGACGTCAGAGGCTGTCCTCCGGCGACGTTAATTCCGAATCCTATTCCTCCCGTCGCCTGCAAAATGAGGTCGCCGTCCTTTTCGACGCGTTGAAATCCCTTCGAATTGAGGTCGCCGTCAATCCATCCCACCACAGTTGTATAGAGCATGGGACGTGCGGGTGGCATCGGAAGTTCTGCCCAGCTGTAGGTCTTGTATCTTGAGAAATCTACACTCTTGTCGTATCCGACCTCGACTTTTTGTGCCAGAGCACAGGAGGCAATGGCGACCACGAGCGCGATCAGATTCACTCGCTTATAAGTTGTCACATTCCCCCAAAAGTGCTCGAGGGTCCAGAGTGTGTGGCAGGAACCTTGAGACCAAACGACCTTAGGGTTTCCAAATCAACCTAGCAACTAGCAGAACTATCAGCCGGCATTCTGGCTGCTATCACTCCTCCAAAATAACGTCATGCTGCTCATTCGCTCTGCGAGAACGCTCTGGGGGGTGACGGCGACCCTTCTGACGATCGTCAGTGAGCTTTGGATCCGCTCCCCGTCTGTCGGAGGAACGTCTTTCGTTCTCCACTCTCCTGCCCAAATACCACAAAGCGACCTCGGTGCGGTTCCAGCAGCCCGTCTTCTGGAAGATTCTTCGCAGGTGATCTTTGACCATTGGCTCCGATGCATGAATGGATGATGCGATTTCGCTGTTCGTACTGCCCTGCGAAATCAGCGCAATAATGGCCCATTCTTTGCTTGTGAGATCCGTGTTTTCAGCGAGCAACCTACACCCCCTTATTTTTTCATTCTTGGAGCACCGTCCCCAGCTGCGGCGTCGGGATTCAGGTGGGGAGAACTACGGGCTCGCACGAGCACTTGCGGCCCATGATTGGCCATGCAGATATTCTTCGGCAACTAGTACTTCTGACAGGTACCCAGCTCGGATCGTCGGAGGGCCTTCCCTTTACAAGGCGCATTTGACCTGGCTTGCAACGATTAGGTTCAAGGTTCTTGGCAGAATCGATTTGATCCTCGAGCCGCCCCGAAGTTCGGGCACAATGCGGTTCCACGATCTGGCGTCCCAAACTGCCGAAGATGGCAGGGTTGATTGCGACGATTACTCTGAGATTCTCATTTCGGCAGCAAACCACAGCCGGAGCTGATTTCCCAGCCCTCACTTGCTCGAAAGCGACATCAGCAGCCAGCCGCTGCCTGCGCCCAGCGAGAGGTCCTTCTCTGAATTCAACTCAACTTCGCCAAGAGGTGAAGTAAGTCCAGATCTGACGATTCTTATATGGCTCGGCCTCGTCAGTTCGTATACTCCGCAAGCCGTGCTTGAGAATATCCAGAGTGCTTGTTCGCGGTCGTAGCCCGGGCCACCAGGGCACCCGGCTTCCGGATTAGGAGTGAGCTTCATTAGGACGGAATTTTCCCCCACCCAACGCCCAACAACATCTTCTGAAGCAACCTTGCGGAGCCCGCGATTCACAATGTCTCCACCCACTTGGCGCGTCACCCATTGAGTCGTCGGTTCAATATTGGCCGAGGAGTTTATCGGGATCTGAGCTTCGTGTACGCCAGCTGAGGTGGCCACGGCTAACACAGCTGCAACCACAGGTATCGTACGTTCGCCATCTTGAATAGAGTCGAAGCGTACAACCACACCAAAGCCGGCGGGTCCTCGTTTCGTAATTTGCAGAATGTGTCCGAGGACACGCGAGCCGGACTTGATCTTCTCGCCTGCGGGGAGAGCTACATCCTGCATGACCCTGCCCGATAGTTGCTTCCCGGCTCGGTCCTTTCTGGCATTCAATCCGGTGCTGAGCTGTATCGGCAGTGCGGTTCCGTTGGGAAGCGTCTCAGCAAATAGCGGGCACGCCAGGGCAAGCACGGCGACCAGTTTGGATAAGAGCATTTTCTTGGATAAGAGCACTTTCCACCCGGTCCTTCACCCTGGGCACCTAATGGCAATCCACCGTCGCGCAAGCCAGGATGACGGGCGTCAGCTGGTCCATTGCGAGCACGTCATTCTGCAGTGTGGTTCCTGCGGTCAAACGGGCGCGTCGGTTCTGTGCCCAGCAACTCTCGTCTGAATGCGCGCAAACCGGATAGAGTTTGCCCCATCCAGTTGTGAATTGAATCCGCTCGGCGGGTACGCCCAGCGAGACAAGCGCGTCTCGTACCGCTTCTGCCCGCTTTTGGGATAGCACAAGATTGTAGGCAATGTCGCCGCGCTCGTCCGCATTACCCGCTATCGAGACCGTCACTCCAGGGTTCGCCTTCAACCAGTTCGCATTCTCTTGCAGGGCTAACCGTGCCTGATCATCAAGATCGTACTGGTCGAACGCAAAGTGCACGTCTTTCAAATTGCTTCTCACTTCCTGCTGCTCCGCAGGACTGGGCTGGGCAGTCGAGCGCGTCATGGTGATGTTGATCTGCTGGCTGACCGTGGACTGCGTGGTTGTGGGCTGCTCTTGTGAGCTACCGGTCGCCTGCCCGAACGTCGTACCGGTAAGAACAATTGCCGCTACCAATGAAAGGCCAGATGGGCTCATGGGACACCTCTGTTCGACTGTCCGATGCCCAACTTGCGTTGGAGGTTTACAAAGGAAGCCGTAAATTCACGGAACCGTGAGAGGCTGGATTTTCTTCTCTGGGAGGAACTACGATCGAGATATTCCCTGTGAGATCAGCCTCGAACTCTAACGCGAACCGCCCACCAGGGCTCGCATCCTTCCAACGGCTGCAGACATTTCCGCTGGGCTCGTGCTTCCAAATCCAAGTATGAACCCATGGCGTAAAGGTTTCTCTAGATAAGAGGCTGACAACGGCAACAACCACAAATTCTCATCGGCGGCACGAAGCGCGATTTCGCGGTCGCGCACTCCCTTCAGCGTAATAGCCAGGTGCATACCTGCATGGCCCCCAGTAATATCGACTCCAAATCCAAAGGCATTCCGAATGCGGTCAATCAGGGACTGGCAACGCTCGCTATACACCACGCGCATTCTCCGAACGTGGCGTGAAAAATGGCCTTCCGCGATAAAATCCGCCAGTACTGATTGAAAAAAATGCGGCGGGCCGATATCCATGGCGGTCCGGACAGACTGGAAAGCCTGCATAAGATCCGGGGGAAGGATGATGTAGCCCAGCCGTAGGGCGGGAAAGAGCACTTTGCTGAACGTCCCGATGTAGATCACGCGGGAGTTACTATCCAGTCCCTGCAAGGAGGCGATGGGCAAGCTTTGATAGCGGTATTCACTGTCGTAGTCATCTTCAATGACCCAGGCGCCAGACTGTTCTGCCCAGTCGAGAAGTTGCAACCGCCGTGAGGCGCCCATGGTTACGCCCAGCGGGTACTGATGGGATGGGGTCACTAATGCCGCGCGAGCATTGCGAGCCAGACGGATTCCTTCCGAGACGTTCATCCCCTCATAGTCCACCGGAACAGGAACGATGCGACAGCCATGAAATCCGAAAACTCGATGAGCAAAGCGGTATCCTGGCTCTTCCATCCAAACCGAGTTCCCAGGGTCAAGAAGTACGCGGGCGGCGATTTCCAGAGCTTGTTGCGAGCCGCTCACGATCATGACTTGGTCGTCTTCGCAGCGCACGCCTCGAGCCGCCCGAACATAATTCGCAAGTGCTGAGCGCAGCTTTCTGAGCCCCATCGGATCGCCATAGTCCAACGATTTAGCGAAATTTTGCCTAGACTGCCGGGTGATGAGACGGTTCCATGTCTGAAATGGAAAATGTTCGAAGGCAACCTGGCTGACTCCGAAAGGCCCCCAACCACGGCGCCATGGCACATTCTTATCAATGGCAAAGCTTCTTTTCGAAAGCGGCCTGGGGCTTTGTATGGTTTTCGCACCCCGAGCACCTCGAGTCGCGGTGACTGGGAATTGATCGGGCAGGGACCGGGACACCACCGTTCCCGCCCCCACACGACTTTCAAAATATCCCTCCGCGAGCAGTTGCGCATACGAGTTCAGGATGGGAATTCGCGAAATACCGAGTTCGTTTGCGAGCATTCGGGTCGAAGGAACGCGCTGCCCAGGACGAAGCGTGCGGCCCACGATCGCGGATCGATACGCCTCATAGATCTGCTGATACAACGCCTCGGGCGCATTCCGATCGATGGCAATGAGCGGGAAAACCGCTGAAGACACTTTCTTCACGGTAGGGCAATCTTAGTGGCCATATCAAATCAACGTCAATAGGCTCATTACCAAGACTATTTTGGGAATGTTCGGCAGCGGAGGTTAGCGCTTATCAACTTACCGAAACAAGTAAGTGGCTATGTTAAGTCCCAAAGATGTGGGTATTGTAGCAATCCATTTAGAGGTGCACTCTGTCTAGCCAGGGAGCCTTCGGCACCTCAATCCACAATGTCATTGGGAGTGATGTCTATGAGTTCGACGTGCATTCGGCAGGGCCACGATGCTGTTGCAGGCGCACTGCCCCTTTCCTCGCAAAAATTGCATTTTCGCTGGGTGGCTTTCATATTCTGTTTCTTGATCGCCTCCTCCTTCTGTGCGAATTCCCAACAGGCAACCATCGTCGGTACAGTTACGGATCCTTCCGGCGCATCGTTGCCGAACGTGAGCATCACCATCACCAGCGCAGAATCCGGCGTCATCAAGAAGACCCAGACAAATGAAGCTGGACAATATGTATTACCGGATCTAAACATCGGACACTACAGCATCAAGGTAGAAGCAGGGGGATTCAAATCGGCCGAGCAGAAAAACATCGTGCTGCAGGTTGGCGATCGCGACCGGGTTGACTTCCAAATGCAGGTTGGCGGCACTTCGGAAACAATTACCGTGGAAGCGAACCCGGTGAAGGTGCAGACAGATTCCGGCGAGATCAGCAATGTCATTACCGGGCAGCAAATCTCGCAGATTGCCGTCAGTGGGAGAAGCATGTACCAGTTGGCGGCATTGGTTCCAGGAGCTTCGAGCCAAATCGGCGGAGGAGGCATGAGTGCCGGTGTGGTGAACACTCCCGTGGGCGGCGACGCCGCTGTGGAGTTCAATGGCTTGCGCCAGAACCACAACATTTATCTTCTGGACGGCGGCGAGAATGACGACCGGGGGGGCGCAGGTGGAATGAGCATCGCACCGTCGAGCGATGCGATCGCTGAGTTCCGTACACTTACCTCAAACTACAGCGCTGACTACGGGCTTTCCTCAGCGGGAACCATGACAATGGTTCTCAAATCTGGGACGAGAAACTTGCACGCGTCCGCTTGGGAATTCAATCGTAACGACGCCTTTGACGCCCGTAATTACTTTAATCCTGCGCCGCAAAAAGTCGCTGAGCTCCGGCTCAATGTCTTCGGCTTCAATGTGGGCGGGCCGGTGACCTTCGGAAAGCTCTATAACCCCGACCGCAACCGGACCTTTTTCTTTTACAACATGGAATGGCGGCGCTTGGTGCAAGGCGGGCTGACAAACCAAACTGTTCCGACGACGTCTCAGTACACCGGAAATTTCGGCAATACCACCATCAAAGTTCCCAGCGCGAGCCAAGTGTCGGCGTCGGTTCTGGCCAAGGGGTGTCCCGGCGGTGTTCTGCCCGCAGGAATCGTGCAGGGCTCACCTTTCCCCAATAACGTCATTCCATCGTGCATGATCTCGCCCAATGCGGCTGCCTTAGTCGGAGCTGGTATTTTCCCGGCCCCTAATTCGCTAGACGCCAATGGGAACCCCACCTTCGTCGGGGGCAATAACTCGCCCACCAACCTCGCAGAGGAAGTTGCGCGCATCGATCACAACTTCAATAGCAAGTTTTCAGTGTTCGGACACTTCATAGCCGAACAAGTTTCGCAGACGTTCGGAGTGAGCCAATGGAGCGGTGCCAACATTCCCACCGTCGGTGATACCTTTGGCAATCCTTCTTACAGCGGAGTCGTCCACGCCACGTATGCAATCACTCCGAGCTTACTGAATGAAACTTCGTTTAACTACAACGGAAACCGTATTAACATCGTTCCATTTGCCGGCTCCGGACTGAAGAGCCTTGCACTGCCCCCCGGATACGACTCTACCGCGTCAAGGCTGTTCACCGGCCCGAACAACGACAATCGCATTCCCAATGTCGACCTGAACGGTTCAACTGGTGCGCGCTTTGAGATCGCGAACTGGCCCTGGCACAACAAGGCAGACGATTATCAGATCCGAGATGATGTCTCATGGACCAAAGGAACCCATCAGCTGAAACTGGGTGGAAGTTGGGCCATCTATAAAAAAGTGCAGGACTTGTTCGGCACGACACAGGGCGCCTTTAATTTCGACGGCACCTACACGGGGAACGACTTTGCCGATTTTCTCTTGGGCACCGCCAAAGGGTACAACGAACTCGCCGTGCAGGATCGCGGCTTTTGGAATAACGTCTCCTGGGCAGCCTACCTTCAGGACAATTGGCGCACGACGCGCAGACTGACGCTGAATTTGGGATTGCGCTGGGATGGAATCCCGCACACCTACGAGGCAAACAATCGGATGGGAAATTTCTATCCGTCACTCTATGATCCGTCGAAGGCTGCGACGCTGTTGCCCGACGGCACGATTGATCCCTCCAGCCCGGGGCTCGGCACAAGCCCGAACCCCATCCTGGCAGGAGTTCCACTTTACCTGAATGGGATCGGAATTTCTGGCAAGAACGGTGTGCCGAAAGGCCTGGTGAACAATCACTGGGCGGACCTCGGGCCACGCATCGGCTTCGCCTACGATATGAGCGACAAGGGCAAAACCGTCATTCGGGGCGGGTTTGGAATGATGTATGAGCGCATACAGGGCAACGACATGTATAACGCTGGTTCCAACATTCCCTTCAGCTTGAATGTGAACAACAGCAGCGTAATGTTCGCGAACCCAAGCCTCCTGCTGTCGACAGGAACAGCAGCACCAAAACCGATTAACCCTGCCAGCATTACTGGTGTGGACGTTGATCAGTACAAGCAGCCCGTCAGTTACCAGTACAGCGTCGGTATTCAGCAGCAGATCAATGCCAAGTCGGTTTTATCGGTCGCCTATGTCGGCAATCAAAACCGGCATCAAAACGACTACGCGCACATCAATCTGCCGGATGAGAGTTACTTGCCGGCTCTGATTAACGGCGCGCAGTACAACACCGCACCGGGCCTGCCGTACCCTGGCTTCCAGTTCATCCGTCTATCCAGGAATGAAGCCAACTCTCATTACAACGGCTTGCAGATCGACCTCAATTCGCAAATGAAGGATCTGAGCCTGCATGCCTATTACACGCTCTCGCGCGCCATTGATCCGACCACGGCGGGCAATGGCGGTGGCGACCTTGGAAGTGTCTCCAACCCCTATCTCGGCTGGAGATACGATCTCGGACCAAGCGGATTTGACCGCACCCACAACGGCGCTGTGAACTTTATCTACGACATCCCGCTTCTGCGGAACAACCAAAGCCGCTTATTGAAATCCACCCTCGGGGGATGGCAACTTTCGGGAATCATCACCATCACTTCCGGGGTGCCAATCAACCCGCAACTGGCCGGTGGCCAGGGCAGCAATGGCATCCCCCTCACTACCAATCGTCCTGATCAGGTTGGAAGGGTGTCGTATCCGCACAGGGTTGGCGCATGGTTCGACACCTCAGCATTTGCCTTGCCGACACTCGGTGCCTGGGGAGATGCGGGCCACAACTCGCTGCGTGGGCCGAGCCGCCAGAACTGGAATTTGTCGCTGTTCAAGAGCTTCGCATTCAACGACAGCGGCAGCCGTTTGGAACTCCGTGCAGAAAGCTTCAATGCATGGAATCACACCCAATTCAGTCAAGTGAGCAATACTGCCAGCTTTGACCAGGACCCACAGAGTCCAACGTTCGGCAAAATCACAAACAACTTCGGGCAAGTTACATCCGCCTTCGATCCGCGCGTCTTCCAGTTCGGAGCGAAGCTGTACTTCTGACGTGTTTTATCGACACCCGCTCGCCCCAACCAGGTGCGAGCGGGCCCCATTATGGGAAGCCGGAAAAGATGCACGTGGACTCCCTTTACCAGCAGGTGTAGGTCGAACCCAGGAGAATGATCAGTACGGAGAAAACAGCATGAAAAATCAAAGCAAGTGGGCTCACGCTTCGCTCCTGCTTCTGTTATTGGCGGTTACACCCTCAGACGCAGGATCTTCGCGTAAACCTGAACAAGCCGCCAAGAGCCAGAAGACTGTTTACGTCTGTGCATGCCTTAAAACAAAGTCCTGCTCTTGCATGACCGAGGCCAAAATGCTAGGCCCATGTGCCTGCGGGACTGAGGGTGGGCCACCCATGAAGGAGGTCCCGGCGGATAGTGATTGGGCGAAACAAAATCGCGAGGCGCTAGCAAAATGAAAAAGCTGAGCGTCCCTCTGCGGCTGACCGAGTAGCGGCGCGAAGTCTTCCCCGGCCTGCTTTAAACGGAGCTTTACGCGTCCTGACCCGTTGATGAAATTGTTGCTGCGGGCGTGTGTGCGTTAGCGACATGATTTTCGATGGAGCTTCCGGACAGACTTCTCCCCGAGCTTTGTGAGATTCGCGCCGCAGGCTCAGAGCGACCCAGTCACCCATGCGGCCTATTTGTGGGTTACGTTCAGTTCGATACGGCGATTTCGAGCACGTCCTTCTTCCGTATCGTTGGACGCAATCGGATGATCTTGTCCGAGGCCTTGAGTTGAGATTCTGTCTGATGTCACTCCTTGGTTCCCCAACATAGTTTTTACTGCGACAGCCCGAGCTTCAGACAGCTTCTGATTGGATTCGGGAGTACCGGTGTTATCTGTATTTCCCACCAAGCGCACTTGGGCATTGGGATATGCGCGCAGTACTTGCGCCACGTCGTTCACCGTCCCTGCCGAATCCGGCGTCAGCTGAGTCGACGCGCTTTCAAAGTTCAAATGGTCAAACACGAAGGTTCTCGGCAACTCGGTCGCAGACTGATCGCCGAGGAAGGTCGCAAGGCTATAACTGATCGAGTCTCTTGGAACAGAGAGGTGCACGCCTCCGGGCAACGTGACCGACGTGAGGGCGTTGTTAGCAGAAGTGATACCCCGCGAAGCGATGTCAGCCACGCGCGGCGTACGAGGTCGGCCGATCAGATAGGCTAATAGAACGATGCCCGCCAACACCAGCGCGAGAGGAAACCAACGACTTCTATTTGGTGTTTTTCGTTCTTCAGCGGGAGCCGCCTCTGCAAAGTGCTCAAGGTGCGCTGGCGCACTCGGAGCAGCCTCGCGTTGAAAGCTTGTGGCTGACGAAGCCACCGCTCTGGGCCCAAGGTCCAAGATGCGTGATAGCCCGGAAGGAGCAGCATCGGCCATGCTTGTCTTTTGACTTAGGAGTAGCTCCCCGAGTCCAGCAGACCCCAACCCTTCGGCCGAAACCCGCTTGCCAAGGACACCTAGAGTCAAAGGAGTCACCAACGCCAGCAACTTGTTGGCAGAAGAGGTTCCGAGACCGCTGGACTGAGCAACCGTTTCTACGACAGAAGAAAGGTTGTTTCCAAAAAGTTTGCCTAGATGCTGCTGCCCAGCAGACATCAGATAATTCGTTGAACTTCCCCCTCGAAATAAGGAAAGCGGGTTCTCTGTTAGGCCAGTGTAGCCGCCTTCGCGAACCATCGTTGCTAGCCTGCTCTGCCCTTCGGCCGTGGAGGCCAGGCTGGTTAATCCGCATAGGACGGTGGGTACAGCTGCATGCAGCGCCTTGTGACTGGATGATGCGGACTCCCCAGTCATAGAGGTTGCATAGTGCACCAGATCGGGGGTGAAGTGTTGGGTTACAGCAGAAATCAGGCTCTCGGACTCGGGCCTGGAAGGCGGGAACCTAGCAGTGGACATAACTTCTCCTTTCGCTAGTCCGTTACGACAAATGCTTGCATTCCTCTGTGCTGATCTAAACACTTCAGAGCTCAGCAACCACGAGCATCCAAACTACAATTCGGATTAGGCGGCTTTCTTGATGTCGCCGGGCACTCGCTCGACCTCCACCTGTTGGCGACGGACAGTGTCACGAATGGTTTGGACACGGTCGGACCCTCGCCTGCTAATGACCACCTCCTCGGTGATGCGCGCAGTTTTTGTAACGACCGGCTGCTCGCTAGTCTCGATCACTTCGATGGTCTTATCTTTCCAGTCGAGATCTCTGGGAAGTGTCGCGTCGGTAACGGCCCGCCGAGATATCTCCAAATGTTCTTCGTGCAAAGTAATCTGTGATTCAACCGGTTTTTCCACGACGAAATAGCGAATCCGAGACCTGCCGGTCTCCACCTGACGCTTCCCGAGATCGAGTTGCTCTTCGACCAGGCGTAACACTTCGTCTCTGGCGTCTGCTTTCGCCCCGCTCGTGGGGTGACCTGCTGCCGTTGTAGTTGATCTTTCATTCAAATCCAGGCGCTCGTGTGCGTCCAAAATCTTCATTGCGCGTGGAACCTCAGTATCCTTGGCTCGCATAGAAAGAATGGTCCCGCCAGACTGGAGGGCACGGTTGTAGGAAGTGCTTTCGCTGTCTGAGACAACACGCCCAAAAAGCCGCTGCCATAAATTCCCATCATGGACATCCTTGTCACTGAGAGAATCGCGGTGGATAAAGCTAATTTCACTTGAGGAAAAACCCGAACTTTCAAGAGCCCGAGCAGCATCTTTTGCTTTTGCGTTGCTATCGTAAACAGCGACAATTCTTTCGTAACCCATCGTTGCACTCCTTCCTGCGCTTCTTGCTAGGTACACTCGTGCGCGCGATGACAGCTTCTTGCCATCCGTCTCCACGCAGTCTGTTTTTCTTATGACCCTCTTCTGAAAGGAGGTCTGTTTCCACTGTTAAGAGTGACAACCTCGGGCCCAATTTTCCTGTGTCCTGGGATTCAAGTTTTTCAGAAGGTAAATAGGACCCGTTCCCTGTGGCCGCATCTTCTTGGAATGTGCTCCCAATCAGCCAACTTCATGGCCCGGAACAATGCTGTGCAAGCTGGCTCAATCGGCTTCGACACGAGACAGATCAGTCACGTAAGTAAACGGGCGGTGGCGCGGTACGCAGCACGGGATCTTGGAATTCCGGTTCCTGAATTCTGCATACCGAAATCAAGATGTGGGCACTTTCGCGACCGCGCAATAGGCGCTCATCGCTCACCCGCACAGCTTTCATCTCTGCCCCAAATCGACAGGTGAATCCAACTTTGCATCGCCTTCTTGCTGAGACAAAGATACCCGCCTTAGCGAAAAGGCGGGCATTCCCTTCTGGTGGAACCAACACACTGAAGGTGGAAAGAGAAATTAGGCAGCCAAACGCTCTTCAATGCGTCCTTCGATGAGGTGATGGAGAAGGCGCCGGTCGCGTTCATAAAACGCCAGCTTGTCTGCCAGTACACTCTCCAAGAGGACACCCACCCCGTAATGACCGGTCACATCGGCAGCCGCGATTAGAGCCGCATACTCAGCGAATCGCAGGTGGGCGAGATGGATAGCTTTCGCAAGCACGTAAATATGCCTCGCGACCGGAGATTGTATTTCGGCAAGTTCTCTTTTAAAGTCTTCCACGAAAACCTCTTGCAAACGCCCGCTAAGCTTGACGGGTTTCTCATCAATCATTTCAAAGACTTCGTCTAGCGTTCCCAGATTCTTCTCCGCGATAAATGCCCGCGCTTCTAATGCCTCCTTTATGTCGGGGTTCTGAGCTAGTTGACTGATTTCGCGGTACACCTTGGCGCTTCTCTCAGTGTTGCTACGAGCATCGCTGAGGAGTGTGACAAAAACCTCTTTCGGATTTTTGGCTGGCATGGGTTTCTCCTGATGTCTGTTGATTCGGACCTTAGGATCGGCCCGGGCAACTGCAATTGGGTTGGTTGGAGGTTGAGGCAGTTTTGGGTGCGTTTGCGTTGAGATCTTCGGGCCAAGCCCGCTCGCCGTCACCTGTAATTGTTGTCAGTCAAGTATGACCGCTCACTTCTCCGAACAACGCTGATCGTCTATCGATTCAGCGTCTAAAGACGCGAGCAGCAAACACTGCCAGTTTTCCCAGTGTGAACTGATCATGATCCTGCCGAGCGCAAAGGCATCGATTTTGAAGAATAAACCGAAGGAGAAGGCGGAGGCGGCGTAGCGACCAATCGTCATCTTTTCCCAAACGAAGCCTGCCGGTACGATCTGTTTGCCTTTCGCTTCTCGATCGTGCACGACGACTGAGGGGGGCGGCTGTGGAGACGGAGTCTCTTACCTGAATGCCACAAAGATCAGATATTCCGGTCACCCTTTTCGCAAAATCTGAACTGCTCTATTCATTAGGCGGGCGGCGTTCCCTGGGCGAGGGCTTGTCCGGGATGTTGTCGTCAACAATGACTCTTTTCGGAGATCGGCCGGCCGAAGAGGCAAGCTGAGCACTTTTGCTCTCCATCGAAGCTGCAGTCTGCTGAATATAGGAAGACAACTCTTCCCTCAGCCGATTCATATCGGAAAGGTCGTTGCTCAAAGCTGCCAATTCAGTTTTACCTTCGCGCGAACCCGGCGGGAGCAACGAATCCAGAGACTCGCAGACTACCGTCAAGTCTTTATACAGCTTAAACGTCGTGGAGATGCTTCCACCAGAGGCTTGCGCATCGTGAATCAAATCGGGCACAGCAAATTGGAGATTGCGGCGCAACGCTGCTGTCATCTTGGCCTTCTCCGCTTTGTTTCCCTGCCAGAATGTCACCCAGTGGAGCCTTCCGCCCTGCTGCAGGTTCGTCAAGTCCTGGCTTGTTGACGGGGCCGCGCGCATTAACTCTGCCAAGGTTGAATTCAGGTCGCGTGCAACGGTAAAGGGTGAAGCCGAGGCTGCGGCCGGTCTTGATTGTGCGAACAAACCCGTGACGAAAAGAAGGACGGAAAACATGACGAGCAAACCGCAATGCGCCCGGCGAGCAATGGCTGTCATAAAACCGCCTCCTTCGTCCAACCCGGCCAAGCATAGCCTGATTTCAAGAAAGACACGCCATTACCGACGTCTAACTCCTCAAATGTCAATAGGTATTGTCCGAATGGACGGATCCCTCACTGGTCTTACGGGCCGGCGGGCGACGGGTCATCAACAACTTCAGTGACTTCCTTATCTTCTGCTGCCTAATTTCTCACGAACGAAATTCAAAACTTGTTAGATACTGTAGCGGCCTAATATGTCGAGAAACCAATCGTGGGAGGACTTGATGAAACGGGCCCTTTGCCTACTACTGTTTGCACCATGTTTTCTTTCGGCTCAAACTTCTCAGGTCTCCGAAATCCCGTACCGTTCTGTACCGGAGTTCCTGCACCTTCCAGACAATCTCTATTTTGGTGAAGTGGCCGGCGTAGCGGTCAATTCCAAAGGTCACATCTTCGTCTTCTCTCGGGGCAACACGACTGGCCCCGCGTATGCTGCGGCCGCAGCACAACTTTTGGAATTTGCGCCGGACGGCAAGTTTCTGCGGGAGATTGGACACAACTTGTACGCATGGTCCTACGCTCACACGGTCAAGATCGACCCCCAGGACAACATTTGGGTCACGGATAAAGGCTCCGATGTTGTGGTCAAATTTAATCCCCAGGGGCGAATTTCCATGGTGTTCGGACGGAAGCAGGAAGCCTCCGACGATGGCACTGGTCCCTTGAAAGAACCCAATCCTCCGCTGCCTCCAGAAGACGGTTTGTTCAGACAGGTGACCGACGTTGCTTGGGATTCTGCAGGAAATACATACATCAGTGACGGCTACGTCAACTCTAGAGTTGCGAAAGTCGATAAAGATGGCAATTGGCTGATGTCATGGGGAGAACCGGGAATCAAAGCAGGTCAATTCAATACTCCACACAGCCTTGCGATTGATGCACTGGACAACGTTTACGTGGCCGACCGTGGAAACCACCGGATTCAGGTCTTCGATGGGAATGGCAAGTTTCTCCGCCAAATCACTATTGATGTTCCTGTAGACCCCAAAGCCCGACCGGTAATCGGCAACAAGACAGACCATCCCTCCGGATCGAGAGCGCCGGGTTCCCCATGGGCGATCTGCATCACCCCTCCTCCTCATCAGGTGCTTTACAGCTCCGACGCTTTCCCAGGAAGAATCTATAAGCTTAGCCTCGATGGCACGGTCCTCGGCGTGTTAGGGAAATCAGGCAAGCAGCTGGGCCAGTTCGGATGGATCCACGAAATCGCTTGCCCTTCGGAAAACGAGTTGTACGTAGCCGAAATCTTGAACTGGCGTGTGCAAAAACTGGTCCTGAGCCCAAGATCATCTCCCGCCGTCAAATGACCGACCGGCTGGCCTTGTCAGCGTGATTTGCGAAGAATCCCCGCAAGAGATGAGTGAGGTTAACAAGCTGAACTCAATCGCTATGGGCGCTTGGACCATTTCTTCCATATCTGATCTCGTGCCAGGAGAGGCATGTACACGCCCCCCACAACGGAACGCGCTTGAAAGCCAACTTGCTTCCCGTCAGTTGTCCAGTACCAATCGGTGAGTGGCACTCGACTAGGAGATTCGTGTATGAATTTCTCGAGTGCCGCGATGATGATGTCGAAGTCCTCCCGCTTGTCGGCCAACGTCGCCGTCCAAACCTCCCAGTCCAGTTTCGTGTACGCGCTTCGATTGTCTAAGGGCAAGCCAAATGGGTTAATGTGGGTCTTGTAAAAACGAGTCTCAGTTTCTGCGATGGTTGCGGGAAACACATTGAGATCGAGGACTCGATCCCAAACCAGGTTATATTTTTGGCTCCACGTCCCGGGCTTGTCGAACGCAAGGCGGAAGTGGTCTCCATCTGAAGCGAGATCGGACCAACGCTTTGCCATTTGACGGGACACGGCATGATACTTCTTACCCTCGGGAGCACGCCCAGTCTTTTCCGCCAAGGTCGCGTATCCATCAAGGGCCAGAATTGCTTTGATGGAGAGGTTCGCATTGTGCGCGAGGTGACCTGCAAAATCATCCGTTGAAAGCTGGTTCGCGGGATCCATGCCTTCGCGTTCCAGGTACTCTGCCCATGCCGTTATTTCAGGCCAGTACTTTTCGGCAAAGTCGGGTTTACCCTCCGCCTTCGCCAGAGCAGTAAAAAGAAGCAACATATTGCCGCTTTCCTCCACTGGCATCTGATTTTCTTCTGTGCGCTCCCCACCGCCGTACACCTGACCGTCTGCCTTGGGATAGGTGCCAAGGTCGTGAGGAGCAAACGCAAAACGCCAACGGCCAGTTCTTACGTACTCCATTAAGGGACGTAATTGGGCTCTTACCAGCTCAGGGTTTAAGAGGAGAAATAAAGGTGCTGAAGGGTAAATCACATCGACGGTGGAAATGCAGCCGTTGCTAAAATTTTCTTTAGGAAACAGCATTGGCTGACCATCGACATCCACAGCGAGCTTGTGGGCCGCCATCGCCTGGCGATATGCAAGAATTGCGAGCTCGGCATACGCCGGGCCACCAACATCTCTAAAATCGGCAACGAGTTGCGCATCGAATCGATGGGACCTTTGCTCCAAGTCCAGGTACTCATGTTCCGCCCTTTCCAAAAGCTCCCCTATTCCCATTCCGTTTCGACGCCAGTATGGCCGCAACCACCGGTTTAGGTACTCGATCGAATAGAAGTCGTCGTAACCGAGCAGGATGTGCCGAGAGGCCGTTGCTGTGCCCACCGCACCCAAATCAAATGCAGCCGCGAGTACTGCGGCTCGATCCGCTCGCCGCGGCGAATCTAAATCGTCGCCGGAAAGTGCAGTGCCCCTGGAGAAGGCGGATTCGACCACATCTTGGAGTTGAGTAGCCGCAGTGGCGCCTGATTGGTCGGGCACGGCCAAAAGTGCGTATCCCCAATCAACGCGCAAATCGTCCCCCGAACTTGCCAGCACCCGCTGTTCGAAATTCCCAGTTCGTAACACTGTCATTCCATCCAAACGTGAACGCGACCAGACGCTTTCTTGGGTGTAACGGTCGACGGCCAGCAGGCTTGAGGCCTCAAATAGAACCTGGACCTTATGTTTGGCGCCGTCGATCGCCGTGCAAGCCATCGTCATATAGCTAACCGGCCGCGATAAGACATCGAGGTCGAAGGGCAAAAGGGGCGAAAGAAAGGTCACCTGAAGTTTGACGCCCAGCTGCTCGAAGCTATAGACCGTGCGCGTTGGAGTGATCTCCAAGCCCGTTTGCTTTGCCGGGGGTAGGGCACGGGGGTGGTCTCCCATCCAACGAAAGGTTTGACCATCAATTCTGATTAACCCAGTCAGCGGCTGACGAGCACCAGTCCAATGCTTTGTGACCCCATCCGTCAGAGTGTCATTCATCGACCAAAGACTGAAATATGGATCATGGGTGACGAGTGGAACGGCAGGTACACGCACAGATTGTGCAGATGAGCATATACATTGAACGAGAATCACCAAAGCAAGACGTGCCAACTTTTTTGTCATGTTTCGCGTCTTCCGTGAGAGATGAACGACAGGCAAGGCGCCTTCATCGCTAAAACATGCGGGCGACCATAGTTCTGGCCGATATTCTTGTCAAGGAGAATTCATCAGCCCGCGGCGATCGATAAACTACACGAGATCGCGAATCAATCTTAACGAAACTGCGTTCTGACGGGTTTGATCGAATAGAACGGAGAAATGGTCGATGTTACAGCGGGAAGCGCACAACCTTCGCCAGCAAGGTGCATCCAACGGGAGCAAATTCCCTCTGCCTGTGGCCCGATGACCCTCCGAAGTCCACTGCGCCAGCTACCCTTTCTACTCGCAATGTGCAGCCTCGCGTCGTTCGCCGCGATCACGGTGACCGTCAGCCCGCGGCGCGCACCACTCACGCTGAAACAGAAGCAGCAATTCAAAGCTACTGTTTCCGGAACCACGGGTACTGGCATCACGTGGTTGGTCGATGGCATCGTCGGCGGAAACTCGACGGTGGGTACCATCTCCACCGCTGGCTTGTACACGCCGCCGTCGACGGCCGGCACCCATACGATCATCGCCAGAAGCAAAGCTAGTACCAACGTTTGCGCGAAAGCGACCGTCTGGGTGACGAACTATCCCGGCATGATGACCTATCATGGAGAGACGTTCCGCAGCGGCCTCAACCCGCAGGAGCGGGCACTCGCGCCTTCGCGGGTGAGCACCACGACATTCAAAAAGCTCTTCACACGGTCTGTCGATGGCCAGATCTATGCGCAACCGCTGTATGTAGCGAATCTCCTCATCGGGACCTCATATCAGAACGTCGCCTACCTCGCGACCGAGCACGACAGTGTTTATGCATTCAACGCCGACGGTAAGACCACGTCCCCGATCTGGAAGCGGAATTTCCTGGGTACGAACATCAGCACCGTGCCAAGGCCAAGCAATGAGCTGCTCTCGCCGGAGATCGGGATCACCGGCACACCGGTCATCGATCCCTCGGGCAAGGTTCTGTACGTGGTCGCCACTACGGTTGAGAGCGGAGTGGTGAAGCACAAGCTGCACGCGTTGAGCCTCACAACGGGAGCGGAGAAGTACGGGGGGCCAGTGACCATCTCCGGCGGCTATGGGGCAGTTACCTTCGCTGCTTCGCGGCACCTACAACGACCGGCGCTGCTGCTGGTAAATGGAAACGTGATCATCTGCTTTGGCTCGCATGAGGACAGGGTGCCGTACCAGGGCTGGATTTTCGCCTATAGCGCTAGTGGAGGCACGTTGCACCGTACCGGCGTGCTCAGCACCGCACCGAGCAGCAATGGGCGGGCAGCAATTTGGAATAGCGGAGGCGGTCCTGCGGCAGATACAAACGGCAACATCTTCGTTGTGACCGGGAATGGCAATTTCAACCTCAATACGGCCGGAGCAAGTGCCGGCAATTCATTTCTGAAGTTAACGCTGTCTAATGGCTCCTTCCACATCCAGGATTTCTACACGCCAAGCAACTATGCTGCCCTGAATGTCAACGACCTGGACCTTGGTTCCGGGGGGCCAATGATCGCGCCGACGCAGAGCGGCGCCGCCGTTCCAAGCCTGATTCTGTGCGGGGGCAAAGACGGCATCATCTACGTCGTGAATCGCTCCAACATGGGTCACTACAGCGCAACGAGCGACCGTGCCGTGCAGAAGCTGGCGATCGGCCGTCCGGCGCCCATCAACGGCAACTTCTTCACTTCTGCAAACTGGAATGGCTACGTCTATTTCGGTGGGATGAACGAACCAGTGATGGCCTTCAAGTTCGCGAACGGGCTGTTACCGTCTTCAGCGTCCTCGCAAACCATGGAGGTGTTCGGTTATCCCGGCGCGAGCGCAACCGTTTCTGCCAACGGCACTTCTAGCGGGATCGTCTGGGTGCTGGACAACTCGAAGTTCGCCGGCGGAGATCTACAGGGGGGAGTGAACACATCCGGACCGGCGGTCCTGCATGCTTATCGTGCGGACGACCTCAGCGTGGAGCTATACAACAGCAGTCAGGCGGGCACACGCGACACTGCGGGCACTGCGATCAAGTTCACGATTCCGACGGTCGCCAATGGACATGTGTATGTCGGCGGCGGGAAACAATTGACGGTGTATGGCATCGCGCCGTGAATGCAGCGCAGCTGAGGGCAATGAAGTAGGCGAACGAAGGTCGCGATTGCGCGATCCCGGCAAGTGAACCTCCTGCCCATGCGCTCCGTGGTGTCTGCTGCCAGCTCCTCGATGCGAGGGTGAAGCAAGATGAATGCGCGGGCCTCAGTTCCACAAAGGAAATGCTGACAACTTCCATGCAGTTGGGCTAAGCGTAGTGCGAGTATCGCGATTCTTGGCCCAATAGTTCCCTTTCGGCAAGTCCTTGAAACTAATGGCGGAAGCGAGTGGGGTCGGGCCACCGGCGACATCGCAAAATGCCGCTCAGTCGGTCGTGAAACCAAATCTGGGTTTCGTTGACACGTAAAGTCGCGGTCTAGTATGTTACGCCGGTTGGTGTTTCGTGTTTTTCAAGGGAAAAGTGCGGGCGCTCGTCCTTTCTCTCGCCACCATGGTCGCCGTGGCGTCTATCGCACCACTCACGGATCAACCCGAAACAGCATTCAACGAAGATGACACGCCGTTGAACTGCGCGATCCCCGTTTCTGTCACAACACCCGAAATATACCCACAAGAGACCTTGAGAGTTCGGAGACCGCGTCGAACCAGTGACGGGAAGACTCGAGCAGGGTTCAATGCCACACCCTTGCCGGTGCACTGGCACGCAGAGTGTCTGCGAGAATTGTTCTGCGCCTTCCTCATTTAGCAATCCCGTGGACCGTACCTACCTTGCAGGTTTGAGCCTCTGCCAACCAACCCTGGATTGGTCGTTAGCTCATTGCTCTTGGCAGCTCCTCAATCCTCGCAGAAATTCTGGGATGGCCACCGCAGCAAGCACGGCAAATCGCGAACTGCCCTGAGCTACGTGAGTCCTCAACGATCTAGTTAAGTAGTAGTCATTCTGCAAAGTAGCAACTCGATGCAGAAGTTGAACCCAATGGCAGCACCCGGTGTTTCAAAGTTGGTGGGCACTACCCTCTTTCTGATTCGTTCCAGTGTACTCGTGCGCTTGGGTCTGGCTGCTGTCTTGAGTGCGACAAGTGTTTGGTTATCAGTGCTTTTGGGCGGAGTGGTTGGCCCAGGCGTTTTTCCTTTTTTGTTCCCAGTCTGCCTCGTATCTGCATGGTTTGGTGGAGTTCTCTCTGGCATCCTCGCCACTTTCGTGCTGGCTATCGGCGCGGAGTACTATCATCTGCCACCACCAGGCTGGCCCATTTCGAGTGTGAGCGACGCGATTGGGCTCACGGCCTTCGTCTTATCAGGGATTCTGGTCAGCTGGGTTGTTGATTCACTCCAACGAAGCCACAGTCTGGTCCATGCAGTGCTTACAAGTATTGGAGACGCGGTAATTTCAACCGATAGCAAGCATCGAGTGAAGTTCATGAATCCACAAGCAGAAATCCTGACCGGCTGGTCCGCAAATGAGGCGAAGAACAAGTTGCTGGTTGAGGTACTACGAATCAGTAGCCCTGGCGAAGCTGAAGTAGACGTACAGCGATTTTTGGCGGAAGCAAAACACCAGCGTCGGCCAGTAGCGTTTCCTGCGCAGGCATTCTTAACGCAGAGATCAGGGCGATCCCTCGCTGTCGACGATTCAGTCGCTCCGATTCGATTAGGAAACGGGAAAATGGGCGGCTATGTCATTGTGTTTCGCGATGATTCTGATCGAAGACTCAGTCAGGAAGCCTTAATTGAAGCCGAAGCACGCTACCGCGCGATATTTGAAAACGCCGTGGTTGGAATGTTCCAGATCACCCCCCAGGGACGCTATTTGAGGGTCAATAAAGTCATGGCGTTGATGCATGGATACGACACACCCGAACAGATGGTGAACGACGTCTCCGATCTGTGGCGGCAAGAGTTTACCGATCCTGATCAACGCCGGAATTTTGAGCGGCTTCTTAATGAAC
>Ga0134128_10000975_pt1 | contig 38753 bp, 35 predicted proteins | sample KB31754_FD_96462 | JGI IMG/M metagenome (GOLD analysis project Ga0134128, IMG submission 96462) | Terrestrial soil microbial communities with excess Nitrogen fertilizer from Kellogg Biological Station, Michigan, USA - KB3-175-4 | ecosystem: Environmental > Terrestrial > Soil > Unclassified ...
CAGTGATCCGTTAAATGTATCCGACGTTGGCGCTGCGATCGGCCGGTGGCAGGATGCGCAGGCGGCGCATGGGTTCATCACCGATGCTGCGCGATGAGAGGTTGAAACGTTCCACCAACTGGTGCTGCAAGCGGCGGATGTACGCTTTGCGTGGTGAAAGCTCGATTGGCTCTTGCCGATTCATCACCTGCGTGATTGCCTGGCGAGCTTCCTCCAGTGCGATTTCGGTTTCATCGAGAATATCGGCGCTACCGTCGCTGGCGCTGTAGGCATCGGCATCGAGATGCAACGCCTCACGCAGCGCTTTTTGTATTTGCGGCATGTTGTTGCTTTTCACGACGTAGACCGGAATCTGCTTCGCTTCGGCGAGCGAGAAGATTTTGGCTCCCGCCCGCGCGTAACTGCGCAGCGCCAGAATCGCATCTGCATCCTCGATGGTTTTCACCACCTCGGCCGGCAGGTTGAGCGTTTTGATCACACGTTCGAGCAAGCCCTTGCTGACGGCGTACGGATAAATCTTGAGGAAGGTGTCCTTTTGACCGGTGAAGATATCGGGCAGCTCCCGCTCCCCTTGCGGCGGGGGCGCGCTGCCCATGGCGGCGCCGGCCGGTGTCGTGAGCCGAGCCATAACTGGTGCCTGTTCTTCGGCGCGAACCACTTTGAACTCGCCTGTGGATTCGTCGCGGCGACGGACCTCGGGATGGATCTTCCAACCGCGCAGGAGCGTGTCGACCGATTCGGCTACATTCTTATGTATGGCCAGCGTTTGGCGGTCGAGAATCTCGACGCAGATTTCAAACGTCGGTTGCGAGCTGCGCTCGAGCACCGTTTTCTGCGTGCCGCGGCGGCGCGCTTCTTCGTCGCCGAGAGTGACGGTTTGGATGCCGCCGATCAAATCGACCAGCGTCGGATTCTTTAATAGATTGTCGAGCGCATTGCCGTGCGCGGTTCCAATAAGCTGTACGCCACGCTCAGCAATTGTGCGCGCGGCACCGGCTTCGAGTTCGGTTCCAATCTCGTCAATGACGATCGCTTCGGGCGTGTGGTTTTCCACGGCCTCAATCATGACACCGTGCTGGTGCATAGGGTCGGAAACTTGCATGCGGCGCGCGCCGCCGATCGCCGGATGCGGGATGTCACCATCGCCGGCAATTTCGTTGGAGGTGTCGATGATAATGACGCGCTTGTCCAATTCATCAGCTATAACGCGAGCTGCTTCGCGCAGCTTGGTTGTTTTGCCGACGCCGGGCGGCCCGAGGAAAAGAATGGACTTGCCGGAGTCGACGAGGTCACGGATGATGTCGATGGTGCCCGTGATGGCGCGACCGACGCGGCATGTCAAACCGACAATTTTGCCCTGCCGGTTGCGAATACAGGAAATGCGGTGCAGAGTGCGCTCGATGCCTGCACGGTTGTCGGAGGTGAATTGTCCGACGCGAGCCACGGCATGATCGATATCCTCCTGGGATACCACGTCTTCCGAGAGAAAATGGCGATGGTGATCGAAGTATCGCGCCTCAGGTTTTCGTCCAAGGTCGAGAACGATCTCGATCATGCCATTAGTGTCGTCTTGTACTTCACGACGGATTCTATCGGGCAGAATCGAGAGAAAGTCGTTTAGATCATCGGGCGCTGGGATGAATTCCATTATGTTCTCCTTGGACCGGACTCGACAACGACCCTTAAATGGGTCTGCGGAAAAGTTGCTACGGCTTCGGCTGTTACGCGCATGCCTGGTACGACGCGTGGAATGCCCGGGGGGCATGGTGCCACGCATTCTGCGGCAATGCGACCTGCCGCGTCTTTGGCGGCAATCGTTTCGCAGGCGGAGAAAAATGCCTGACGGGGGGACAGAACTTGTTCGCCGGATACGGGCGCTGGCCCGCCGGTATTATGTCGGACCATATTGGGAGCGGCGGGCGAAAACCCGCGCTCCTGCGTTTGCACTGCCATATGTTCGAGCACATCGGCAAGTGACTCCATTTCATAGCTGCGCGTTCCGACGCCGAGCAAGAAAAGCACGCCTTCACCAAGCACAGCCTCAGGAAATACTCCCCACTGGCAGCATTCGTCGTAAAGCGCTTGAGCAGATATGCCCTCGACGCGCGCGAGCATATGCAGAGGATCTGCCTTGAAACAATTGGAACCGGATTGCAACCATTGAATGTTCTTGATTGGTTTGGTTTGCCGTGAAAATGCTTGGCGCATTTCCAGCATTCTTGAAAGCGTCTGAGGTTGTTCCACCGCTGCCAACGCTTGTTCTAGCGAGGCGAGCAGTAAATAACTCGGGCTGGAAGTTTGGATCATATTTAAGCAGGCTCGCACCGCTTCTGGTGGCACAAGCGATCTTTGTCCGATATGGATCAATCCGAGTTGAGTGAGTCCCCCTAGCGTCTTGTGGGCGGAATGGACGACCACATCGGCGCCGCAGGTTAGTGCTCCTGCCGGCATGCCATCGCCGCCAATCAAGTGGGCACCATGAGCTTCATCAACGATGAGCGGCAAGCCGTGAACGTGACAGAGCACGCCAAGCTCGGCGATGTCGCTAATGCAACCGGAATAAGTGGGCGAAACAACCAGTACGCAGGCGAGCTCTTCGCTATGTTTGGACAGCATGGCCGCAAAATTAGTTGTATCGACGGAGCCGAACGTTTGCCAGTCGGCGTTCCAGCTGGGCTCATACCAAATCGGCTCCAGCCCACTTAGCACCAGCGCGTTGATGGCGCTGCGATGCGCATTTCTGGGAAGAAGCACCTTGGTTGCGCTCGAGGCGCAAGCCAACAGCGCGGCAATTAATGCTCCCGAGGCGCCGTTCACCGAAATATAACTAGCTGCGCTTGCCCATATGTTGGCGGCCCGGTTTTGTAAATCGAGCAAAATTCCATTTGGATGAGCCAGCTCATCCAATCCCGGCAGTTCAGTGACATCGAGCCTCCATGCGCCTTTTCCCTCGGCGGATGGTGCAATGCCTTTGTGACCTGGTGTATGAAATGAGGCGACTTCGGCAGCCGCATGCGCTTTTATTGCGTCAAGCAGAGAAGCGGGACGTGCCTGCTTATTGTCGGACCCGGTTGATTTGTACGTCGCTCGTTGAATCAACGACTGGTCTCAGCTCTGCGCTGCTTTTAGAGTCCGACCCCAGCCTTGTTTTGCCAGGCGGACTCACCTGTCACAAAAAGTATAACACCGGCATAACCTTATTGCACTTGGCTTTGCGGTGTTATCGAGCATATGCCATGGATCTCCGCGCTCCCCCAAAACCTATATCCGTCGGGCATTCCCCGGTTATTGGTCGTGAGGTTTGGAGCAACTTGAGTTGCAACCTGTGCCAGCGGCTGTGATTGCAAGGAGGCACGGCTAGCGGCCGGCTAAGCTAGTTCGCGCGTGCGGTGCTAGCGAGCTTGATCCGCTTGCAGTGCGGAAACCACGCAATCAGCCGTTCACGTCTTTTCGCTCCCGAAATGCCCTACAAAGAGGTTCTCAGAAGAACTCGCGAAATTAATCTGCGACGCACGCTTGTTTACACTTGCTTCTTTTATATAGGGCGCGTTGCTAGGTTCGAAAAGTATTCTTCTTTTTCCTTACACGGAAACGCATCCCAGGCAAAACGCCAGCAAATCACAACTATAAGCGTCGGCCGCTGATTGAATCGCGGATGGACGCGGACTGGGGTTTTGCCTGGGATGAAGCAACCACGCCGCCGGGTTGGCGGCCTCAACAGTAGCGAGGTCGATATGAGACGCAAAATTGCGTACGTGTGTCTTGCACTGCTTCTGGTGGCCGGTATTGCCGGTAAGGCCGGTTATGACCTTCACCAGCGAGCACTGCGACGCGCCAGTTATGACATCTTGCTAGCCCAGTACAACCAGCATTGTGGCGACCTGATCGCCATGTTCACAACGACCCAAGCGAAGCACCTGATCCAAGATGCCGCCGCCCACGGCGAGCATGGCGCCCAGCTCGGTGTCTCCTATGCCGCGGCGTCCACCGATCAACGCACCGAAATCGCCAAACAATTCGTCGGCGAAATCAAGGCGGAGCTCGATGAGTTTCACGAGCTTTCCGGACTGATGCGTCCACATGTCGTCGCAGCCAACGAGGCTGCCGGCGGTTTGCGGAAGCTCGATCTGCAACGGTTCAACGTGAATCGTTTGTCGATGGCTCGGCGCCTAAAGGATGCCCTGAATCCTCTGAGCGAACTCGACGGCACCTTTGGTCCGGCCGCCGCCATCGTCGAGATCAAAACTCGTGCTTTGACCAACTTCAAAGCACAGCACAACGGCAGCGCTCAGGGGTTCGACGACGATGCCGAGATGCTCAAGGCAGCTACCGCTGTTCTCGAGGCAACCGCGACGCCGCACCCGCAACCGAAGTAATCATCCCGTTCTACACGAGAGCGGCGCGTTGAATTCGAGCGAGAGCTCGAAGCGCTCCGACAGAATCTCGAGTGAAGCTGAAATTAGCCGAGCGGCGTTGGTGAGAAAACACCGTCGCTGCTCAATTGTGTATACCGGGCACGGCGCTAGCGTTTCCCTCGGGATTTCGCGATGCACCTGCCCGAACGTTGGAGGGTAAGATTAGTACCACCCTATTGCTCACATGGCTCGCCTTGTTGGCGCTCTGCGTGGGCATCAACGCCTTCTTCGTGTTGGCTGAGTATTCGCTGATCTCGGTGAGACACAGCAGAATACAGGAGCTGGTCGATGATGGTGACGCGCGTGCGGCGCTGGTTCTGGCGCTGCAAAAAAATCGCGAGCACATTCTCAACTGCACGCAAGGCGGCATCACCACGATGACCGGTGCGTTGACGTGGTTCGGACAACAGTTCATGGACCGCGCCGTCGACGTACTGTTCGGTGATACCGCGCTGAGCCAATGGCTGGCGAGCGTGCACATTCCGCCGTCCGCGCAAACATGGGCGGCTCTGGTGATCGCGTTCATCGCGATTACCTTCGTTCAATTGCTATTCGGCGAACAGGTGCCGAAGCTGATCTCCGTTCATAAAGCGGAGCCCGTTGTGCTCGCGCTGGCGCGGCCGCTGACGCTCTACTGCAAGCTAGCCGGACCCTTCGTCTGGCTGCTCGGCAAGAGCGTGCATGCCACCATGCGCCTGTTCAGAATCCAGCGCAACGCCGCCGCGCATGAAACTGTGGTGTCCAGTGACGAGCTGGAAATCATTCTGCACCAGAGCGAACTTGCCGGTGAATTGGATCCACGCACGACGGATATGCTGGAGGGTGTTCTCGACGTGTACGACGATTACCTCGTCGAACACGCGATGATTCCGCTCGACAAAGTGGACGGCATCGCGATTACGGCGACGCTGGAACAGTTGCTGGCGACGTTTGAGCGCACGAAGCGCAACAAGCTCGTCGTTTACCAGGGCAATTTGGGCAACATCCTCGGCATCCTCTACACCAAAGACATCTTCGATGTTCTGCACGGGCTGACGGTGCCTGCAAATCGATTGCACCGAGTTGGCTTCGACATGCGACACAAAATGCGCAAACCGGTTCGCGTGCAGGGCAAGGTCAAGGCCGGTGACCTGATTGACGAAATGCGCCGCAGACGGACGCAAATCGCCGTCGTCATCGACAAAACCGGCAGGACCATCGGACTGGTGACCATGGAAGACTTGCTGGAGAAGATCGTCGGAGACATCTCCGATCACCACGAGACTCCGAAGCCGGCGCCGGAAGAGCAAAGCTAGGCGAAACCGACGGCAAAAACTGATCCTCAGGGAGGCAACTTCCGCCTCCTTGAGACCTGCGAGCGCAACGCTTGCTACACCTGACAGAAAGGTACCACGATGAAACGAGCTCGTTTCAATGAACTGAAGGCCATTGCGGCCAAGGTGGAGTTCCCCGGCTACATCTTCGACATTCGCCTGGAGAAGGGTGTTTGCCTGGTGCGCATCAAGTACGATGAGCCCGACGTCTTCACCGGCGTCAACGAAACCCAGTACGGTCGCGATTGGAAGATCGAGGACAACTGGGACGGTATGCAGCTCGTCAACACGCTGTTCAAGGCGCTCCTCACGTCGCTCGAGCACCGCGCGCGGGAGAACTTCCTCTACAACCGCCGGCCGATCATGCACCCGCACCGCACTCTCGACGAGGCTTGGGAACAGACGGCTGCGCAAGAGCGCTCGACTGCCTTCACGATGCCTGCAATCGAGTTCGACCCGGCCGCGCCCGGCGAAAACGCCAATTCCAACAAGCCGGCGCCGCGCCGCCGTCGCAAGACGAGCTGAGCGAGGCTCCGCGAACAAAAAGCACGCGTGGCGGCTGTCGAACTCGACAGCCGCAATGTGAGAACGAACACTCTAACGTCTAGGAGTTCTTATGACGACCATCCTATACATCGTTGCTTTGGTTTGCGTGGTGCCGTTGTCCTACCTGACATACGTGCATCTCGGTTCGAGACTGGTGCTTTTTTGCACACTGCTGAAAACGTGTAAGAGGCTGCCTACTCTCATAGCCGGCCGCGACAAAGACGACAACTTCTCCGTCGGCTTGCGCTGGGACAACCTGAGTGCCAAGCTCGAAGTATTGGCCGAGGGCGAAAGCCGCATCGTTGGCTTCGATTTTTACGATGATCATGCCGATCACCAATGGCACCACATCATCTTCCGCCATGCTGGACAGCTTTACGCCGAGCAGCGCACGTTCGATTACGGTCACGCGGCTCGCCACTATGACGGGCTCTACATCAATGGCCGCAAGCTTCGTAAAGGCCAAGTCCGCAAGATTCCAGATGGTGCCAACGTGTGCCAGCTGGACCGCTTCGGCCAGGGCCCGCGCGTCGTTAAGCTGGATTTGCGCGACGCCGTTGAGCTGCGCGCAGTCGCCTAAGTCGGCGGCGCTACGCTTGACCGACTGAATAAACTCGATGGAAGGCCGCCGGAAACTCTGGCGGCCTTTCGCTTTTCTCTCGTTTATAAAAATAATACTATAAGAAATAGGAGGAATGCGCCCGAATCGAAACGGGCACTGCAACGATGACGCATCATCAAGCTTCACTGCGTTACGAGGTGGCGACGTAGCAATGTCCGAAGGTTCGATGTTCGCCTGCAGCATTGCTTCGCCAGTAGGCGTTGAGCAAGTCCGCAGACAAGCTGAAGTGAATCGCGCGCATCAGTGTGCGTTTGCGATTGCAGCTCGATCTTGACATAGCAAAGACGGCTCGAAATAAAAAAAGACAAGAGAGCTGATGGGGAAAAGTTCCCCATCAGCCTCTGTCGCTGTGCAATACCAACGAATTGGAATTACGCCGGACGCAAAATGCGCGCGCAACGCCAATAGGCCGGTATCTGTCTTACTCCGCCTTCGGGGTGACGGTCTCGGCAGGCGCCGCGACTTCCGCCGTCACTTCCGCAGCAGCCGGAGCCGCCTCGGTGGCAACGGTTTCGTCGGTAGCCTCAGCACGCTGAGCCTCCTGCCATGCGAACGCCTCCGCGAAGCTGGTGAACGTTTGCCCCCGATCCTTCTTGCGGGCGGGAGTCGACGTCTTCACGACCGGCTTCTTCACCTTGGCGGGCGCCTCGGGCGTCGCTTCGGCTGCGGGCTTCGACGCAGTGCTGTAGACGAGCACCGTGGCCGGACCGTTGTCACGCGCGGAATCACGACGGTCACGACGCTTCTCGCGACGCGGCTCGCCGTTGCCCTCGTGCCGGCGGTATTCGCGCTGGCCCTCGGAACGCTCGTTGCGCTCGGTCTTCTCGCCCTCGGGCTTCGGCGCACGCATCGTGAGAGCGACCTTCGACTCCGCCTTCTCCTTCACCCGAGCAGTGATGAGCTGCTTCTCGGTGAGGACCAGCGGGGTACGGGTACCCTCAGCGAACGGCACCTGACCCTTGGACAGCCAGGCCTGCATCACAGGCGGCAGGAAGTCGGCGATGAACAGGCCCACGAAGTAGCCGTGCTCGTGCTCGCCGAGAATCTTGCCGCTCACTTCCGTCTCCTCGACGAGGCTGTCGATGAACGCTTTGCGCTCGTCAGTGGTCGCCTTGCGGCGGCTGACGACGAAGCGAACACCGTCCTCTTCGATCTTCAGGTCGTCGATCTTCACCTGCATGTCCTTCTTCAGGACTGCCTTCTGCTTGATGCCGGTTTGCATCTCGCTTTGGGGCATGAAGCCGGGAAGGGGCTCGCCGGGCAGAGGCTGTCCTTCGGCATCGAGAGGCACGTACTGCACCTGGTAGCCGACGATCAAGTCAGGCTTGTTCTCTTCCTTGAACTTTTTCCAGGCGAAGTCCACGACGTGAACGACGACGTTCCGCTTCTCGGCGAAGGGCTCCTTCAAAGTCTCCCAGCGCGGATCCGCGGCAAGCAACTTGCGCGGGTTCGGGCGGGAATCTTTGTTCTGATGCGGCTTCCCCTTGTTGCGGTTGTGGCGTCCCCAGTGGCGCTTCGTGTGCGGGTTGCTCACGGGCGCGGCGGGCGTCTCGGGCGTCGCGGCGACTTCGGCAGCGGCCTCGGGGGCAGCGGCTTCGGTCGTGGTCGCGCCGGCGTTCTCGACGGTCTCGGTCACGGTTACGGTTTCGACGGCGGTGTTCTCGCCGGCGGTGGGGTTATCGATGCTCATCGCGGTACCCTCCTTCGTGGTGTGGTCGGTTGCATTGGTGGTAACGACTTGTTCGTCTGACATACGTATCTAGCTCCTTTTCGGTTAACGGTTTACGAATGACGCCTTTGGCTTGCCGAACGCAGCCGAACCAACAAGCGAAGCGACGCAATCCCCCGGCACTGCGACAGGCAGTGAAGGAATTGCTGATTACTTGCGCGGTTGTTGGTGTTTAGGAGAACTTAGTTCGGTGTTCGGAAGACATTGGAGTTGGTCTCGAACGTAGAGATCACTTCACTCTGATGTCAACGTGGAATGAACCAAAGCACGTTTATGATTTGAGATCTGAAATATAGTCCGCTAGCGCAGCAAAACGAGCGCTCTATCTGAGTTCGCGCTCATGAATGGCGTGAAGCTGGTATCACAAATGGTGCCAAAAAAATGCCAGAAACATGATGCGCCGCTAATCGAAAGTCGCGGAAAAATGATCGACTTTCGACGAAAAATTACTCCGCGCTAATGCGTTTTCATTTAGCCGTAGCTCACAATCCGGCTGCGCGCGAGCTCGCGCGACGGCGTTATACTGCCGTTGTCCTAGGCGAGCTGTTCACATTGCCTGTGCCTGGCGACAGTGCCATTCCAAGTGATGCATGGAATCGGGCAGAACACGCTTGTGCCTGGTTCTATGCATCGCTTGGCCATGGGTGGCTGCAACCGCATTCCAATCGCTTATTCTCCGTTGTTACTATCGCGTGTAGCAGTAGCGCCACAAGCAGAAAGAAGACGAATTGAATGGACAAGAACCCGGATACAAGGAGTAGAACACGCGGTGGGCGCTCTACTGCTTGGTGAGTGGGAACGCTGGGTCGCAAAGTTTGGTTGCGGCGCAGCGTTCCTGCAGTTAGTTCTTCGCGCTCTTGTCCAGAAGCGCGAGAGCGTCGCGGATACGGTCGAGTCCGAGGCTGAGGTGGTTGATCTCAGGTCCGGCGTGGATGTTGGTGGTGGGTGCATTTTCGGCGGACACGAGATCCACTCGCGCCTGTTCCACCAACGCGCGTGCTTGCGGCTGGGCATCCGGCGGCAGTTTGGCAAGCTTGGCTTCAGCCTGCTCGATCAGGAAGCCCGGTTAGGCGAGCTTGTCCCTGAGCCCGACGCTCAGGGCGGCGCAGCCGACGGTGAAGCTGATGTCGAGGACCTAATGCCACCAAATGTGGTATCAGACCTGCAATCCGTAGCTGCGCAGCTCGCTCTTGAGCGGTTCGATGCCGCCGAAGCGATGCGCCTTCATGCCGACGCCCAGGGCGGCATCGATATTGGGCTGCAAGTCGTCGATGAACAGGCAGTCGCCTGCATCGAACCGGCTGCGCTCGAGAACGTGCCGGTAGATGGCCTGGTCGGGCTTCGAGCAGCCGACCTTGTAGCTCAAGATGAGCTCCTGGAAGTGCCTGGCGACCGCGTACTTTTCCTGCAGCCAGTCGTAATGCACTTCGTTGGTGTTGGATAGCAAATAGAGCGGCACCTGCTGCTTGAGTGTCTGCAGCAACTGCGCCATCTCTTCGTTCTCGCGGAACGTATGCGTGAAAAGTTCGGTGAATTCCTCGCGCGAGATGTCGGTTTTCAGCCGACTGTTGAGCTCGCCGAGGAATGTGTCTGTGCCGATGCGGCCACTTTCATAGCCGAGCTGCGACAGCTCGTAGAACACGGGACGCAGAGTTTCGATGGTACAGCCTGCCCGGCGACAAAACGCCAGGCAGACTGATTCCCATTCGAAATCAACAAACACGTGTCCCATGTCGAAGACGAGTAACTTCATGGTTTCCTCGCAGACAGGGGCGCACTGCGACATGATAGCAGGCGTGTCAGTTGATGATGATGATCGGCGTGCTGCCGCCGCCGCCGCGACGACGTCCGCCGCCCAGCTTGATGCCATGCTTGGCGAAGCAGTCGATGATCAGCTGCCTGTTGGCCGCGGCGTTGAGCGCCTTGTCGGCTGTCAGGAAGGAGTTGAGCAGATCTTTGAAGGTCGACTTGTGCGAGGGCAGAAGCGCCAATGCCGCCAGAGTCATACGCCCGAACTTCTCGAGTCCGGGTTCGACTCCGTTAGCGGTGACGAGCTCTACCATCAAGTCTGCCATGGCGCCGCCGACGATTTCCGAATCTTCGTGCGGCTCGCCGGCAAGCGGCGGCTTCTTCGTGTTCTTCTGCTTGCGAATGCCTTTCGGCGGCGCAGCATAAGTGCCTACGCGACGGTCGTCGTTGACGATGTCGGCGACGGTGAAGTTGATGCCCAGCTGCTTGCTGTACTTGGATTTGAACCACCAGACCATGAGCAGCGAGCCGAGCACGTCGCCGATGGCTTCGTGAATGGCATCGCCTTCGTCGCCTGTGAGATCGTGTCCAGGCACCTGCAGGTAGACGATGTAATGCCCATTTTCATGCAGCGAAACGCTGATGTCATAGGCAATGTAGCGCTCGAGCCCGCCGAAGCGGCTGCCACTGCCGGTGCCGATGCGAATCTCCCAGTTGACCTGGTCGAAGCTGGCATTGTCCTGCGTAGTGGTGTCCTCGACGCGCGTGGGCATCGTCTTGGTGTTCGCATTCAACCCCCATTTCTTCATCAGCTCGATGTGAATATTGAGCACGAAACGGGTGACAGTGGCCGAAAACTCAGCCTTGTTGGGCAGGTAGTTGAACGTGCCGTCGGCCTTGGCCGCGACCGGGTCGTGCTTGTTGCCGATGTAGAGCGTGTAGTTGGAGTTGGCCAACTTCTTCGGGTCGGGAAGCGAATCGAAGATCACATCGTACACCTGCAAGAGCAGATCCTTGCCGTGGTCGGGCGTGGTCAGAAACGACTTGGAAGCGATCTGACTATTGCTGCCACCACGCCGGCGTCGGCGGTTGGCGGCGAGCGGCTTCGCGAGCACGATCTTCTCCACGGCGTAGCGAATCAATTCGCGCGGCTCGCCGAGGACGGCTCCGGTTGTCGCTTTGACAAGAACCTCGGTGACATGCCGCGGATTCAGTGTGGTAATCACCACTCTCCACAGCGGATTGAGCTTGCGCCTGTATTCGCCGAAGTAAAACTCGGCGCTCGCCTTCTCAACCTTTTCGTACTTGAGGTGGGCAAGGGCGATGTCGATCGCCTGCTTCTCATCACGAACCTTGAGGTCGGAGCGCGTCAACTTGTCGTTGATCTTTCCGTGCCGCAGGCTGGAGTTGAGATTGAAAACGGCGCCGTTCTTGTCGATGTAGACATCGACGCGTCCATGTAGCACCGGCACTCTTTGCCCATCGAACTCCACCTGCTGCGTGTAAGAAACGCGCGAGCCGAGAGTGGGCAGGTCGAGGAGCTTGCTGTCAGAAAGCTCGATCTTGTCGAGTTCCAGTCCGGTTGTGATGTCAGCCTGATGCAAGAATGCATGCGCGCGGGCTTCCGGACTGAGAAAGCTGCCGGCGTTTGGGAAAAGGCCACTCTCGTTGTCGCTAGTCAGCGTGCGCAAAAACCCTTTTCTGTCGAAGGTTGGGCGCAATCCGCTGATGTGGGTGGCGAGGCGGTTGATTGCAGCCACGAAGTGAAGCTGCGGAGTTTTGGCTTTCCTTGCAGTGACGCTCGGTTTGAGCTGGTCGTGCTGCTTGGTCGGTCTCATGGTTATCTCCTGTGTCGTGCGACAAGACCGGACTGACACCAGGCGCAATAGCGCATGGATCAATTCGTGTAGGCGGCGAAGGTTGGCGTTTTTTCTTGGGTTTTTATGAACAGAAAGAGAAAAAAGATTGCCTTAGAAAACTACTGAGATGGGATCGCGAAAAACAACCGACAAACACGCAGGTGAGAAACGTTTCCCGAAAAGATCTCTGATCAGTACCGGCAGAATCTTTGGGCGAGGCATGCCTCGCCCCTACAAGACGCTTCGCGCGAGCTGGCAGAACGCTGGTGCAGATGGGGCTGCGCAAGCTTCGCCAGCGGAGTTTGAGGGCGAACGAGCAAAACGCAGGGCTGGTGCGAGCTCAGCCAGCTTGTCAAGCGAGTGAAAACAGAGCCCCGAAAGCTAACCCTCGATCGCTGAAAGGCGCACTGGGCGCAGAGATCAGAATCTGATCAGATGGCTATGAAGATCGATTCAGGCGAAAAACAGCACCTGATATCAATCCGAAAACATTTCCTTGCTTGACAAGGCCTTTTTCTATTAGGTTCGAGATCTATTTCTCGTTATTCAGCCTCTCGCGAATCCAAGTTCAAACCCCGAACAAGAAGTCAGATTTAAATTTCCAGCTCACGAACCAGATCTAAATGCTGGATGAGAGGTCGCCGCTTTGACTGCAACACGCAAGCAGCTTGCCTGCAATCCCAGTGTTGCAGCCGATGTGGTGTCGTTGCCTATTCGCGCTTCGGTGGGCGGCGATGTGATAGCGAGCGCTAACCAGGAGCGCAACAAAAAGAAGAAACGGAGGTTATTGTGACCAGACGATTCACCATCATCGGTAGCAAGCCCTGCCAGACGCATGTCTTCCTCGGTCAGAAAGGTCATCTCGTTGGCCGATCGAACCACATCCGCTTCGCGGAAGGAGTGCAGACAGAAGGCGTCTGGTGCGTTTTATGCGATGGCGACCAGATTGGTATGCCCAGCACAATCGAGGCACTCGTTTACGGATCCGGGGCTTACACGCTGCCGATTCGCCATGAATCGAGACTCGACTGGCGGTTCACTTTCAAGTATGCACCGTTCACCAGTGCCCTGGTGACCTTCGATAATCCCGAACAGTTCAACATCAAGCCGCAAGCAATCGGGCGCGCGTTCGATGGATCGCAGTTCGAAGGAATACCAAGCAACCTGTCGAAGGTAGCTAGGGCGCTGTCGGCAGTGGGATTTCGCGTGACCGGCCCGACCGATCTCGACGAGTTCCACCGCCACCACCTGCGCACGATCATCCTTGTGCGAGGCAAGCGCTTGTTCCCTGACGACCCGCAGCGTACAGCTGTCGACGGCGTGAAAGTCGAACTTTCCTACATCGTCGATTAAGCGGGCTTTGCCGATTGTTGCTGTGGGGCGGCAGTCGGTTATGTGATCTTGTATTGGCGCCGGTGCCCACACACAGGCGTTGTGACGCGAAGCACTTTTATTTCCAGCTGGATCGTTTGACCGAACCGCATTTTTCGGGTGAACCTGCACCCGGCGGTGACATTACGGTCTTCCTATCCGCATTTGCCACCAGGTGTGGTGGCTGTAGCGCTCTCTTCTCACCCATAGTGGAATCGGTGGCTAACCCGTGCACCAGCGCGGAAGCGACTTCCAATCCCATGATTGGTGCGGACCTTCGGATGAGGCTGTGATGCGCGCGTGCACTTGTGCAGCCGTCGCGCCAAGCAGGAGACAGACGCTCGAAATAACACAACATAGGCGAACCGCACACCTGCGGCTCCCTGATATTGCGCCGAAGCCGGACGCGAGCACAATCGCGCTACGACCTAGGCCAGCGTAGATAAGGAGCCTTAACCATGATCGCTGATGATTTCATGGAGCTATCAGCCGACGAGACGGAACCGCCACTGCCTAAGCATCTGGTGGACCGGCTAACGGCGGCATTGAAAGACAAGGAGGGTCTGGGAATCGACCTGTACAAAACGGTCGCCCGGACGCCGTTCAAAGAACCAATCGAGAACCTTCGTGCGATGGCGGGTTGGCTGGGACTGGTCGACAGAGAACAGTTTCTGAAGATCTGCCTGACGACGAACTTCAACAATGCAGACCACTACATCGACAACGTGGCCGATACCTTCGGCTTACCACGGGTGGATGACGCTGTGCGGACGAAATTCCGCGAGCTGATTCGCGAGGAAAAAGACGGGCTGCTCGCTTACACCGATGCAGAGCCCAACCTCAGTCGTTTGTCGAAGCGGTACAAGCTCTCCTTGATCACGAATAGCTGGCCGTTCCCGGTCAGTCTCTTCCTGGTGGAGAGCAAGCTTGGCTATCTCTTCGCACCGCCCAACGGTGATGTGGTCATGTCGAGCAAGGTCATCTTTTCCAAACAGGATGGCCCGGAGATTTACCGAATCGCTGCCGTGCGTCTTGGCGTCGAGCCGAATCGCATGTGCATGATCGGTGATAATCCGGTGCTCGACGTTCTGTCCGCCCTCAAGGCGGGTTACTCGGCGATTCTGATGGATCGCTATCGGGACTACATCGACGATAACGGCGATTGGAAGATCGACGCGCTGAAGACTACTCAGCCTTCACTCGTCGCGGAACATCCGGAGCTCTTCGAAATGGAGCTGCCGGTCGCCCGTAACTTCAGGCAAATTGATCCGGCGCTCGCCATTTACGACACCGGGGTGTCTGAGGTTCGACTTTCCGATCAGCTACCTGATCCCAATCGGTAATTGGGGGTCGCGTCAGCGACCAAGGTCTAGCTAGACGGGTGCTTGCACCTGTCGCCAGAGCCACTCGATAACAGCGCTTCTCATTCGGGAGGCGTTAGATACCCGAAAGGTAGGTAGCCATGGCTAAGTTCGACGATTCGCGGTACATGGTGCCCGCTGCGCTGCTGGATTATTTCAGCGCCGTGCGAGTACCGGATTCACTGCGTATTCCAGAGCCCCAACGCCAGAAATGGTACGGTGTGCTCAAAGCCATTCCCGAGGATTTCGTGGTCACGGAACCCGTGCCCACGTATCCCGGGTTGGCCGATCTGTACAAGGCTAACGTCAACGTTCCACAACACCGCATGCTCACGGTATCACCGCAAAGCGACATGCCCGGACTGCGCACCGACCAGGACCTCAAGGTCCGGTACAAAGGGGCGATGGTCTCGGCGGTGGCGATGACGGTGGTGAAAAAGGGCGAAAGCACCTGGGGGGTCGCAGACCTCCTGGCTCAGTTCCTCTCCGAGCAGCTCGGACGAGTGATCGACCAGAAGCGCATCGTGTACAGCGGTCTGAAAGACCGCACCGCCGTCACGGCACAAACCTACGTCGTGATTGGCGTGTCCATGAGCGAGATCAGTCGAGTCGACTGGTCGAGATGCATGATGGGCGAGCGGGGGTTCTTCGTCAAGGACATCCGCCCTGCCGATCGCCTGCTCGACCAGGGCGATCACTTGGCCAACAACTTCGAGATCAAAGTCAGAGTCGCGGGCAAAACCGCGCAGGAGATCGAAGAATACCTCGGGCCGCGCGTAGAGATCCTGCGGCACCTGCGGTACTGGATTCCAAACGCGTTTCATCTTCAGCGTCTGGGGCCTACGCAGGACAACCAAAAATGGGGACGCAACCTGCTTGCAGGCGACTTCGTACCGCCGGCAGGTGTCAACCCGTTCACCACGCATGCTGAAGCGATGCTGTTCCAGATGCTCTTCGCGTCATCGACACGCGGCAGCCAGGCATTGCGTGATCTCAGGAAGGAGCTCATGCCGTACTGGCAGTACAACTTCCCGGAGATGGAACGAGCGCTGCGTCGCAAGACCAAGCGCTTCAACCTCAAGCTCGAATACGAAGTGGTGAAACGGCTGGCCAACCCCAAGTTCCGCGGATCATCGGAGCTCGTGCTCTATGATTTGCAAAATCGCCTGTCAATCGCCGTCGGCGCCTGGCGAGCGGTGTACTGGAACTGGGCACTGGGGTCGCTCATCGAATCAGGCAACATCGAGCCCGGCGGTAAGGCGCGCATTCCGCTCGCCTTCTCGTGCGACGAATCGCGCCAGTTCTACAGCCAATGGGACTACGGTCGTGAATGCCTGGCCGAGATGGCGGTCACCGAAAAGCTGGCAGCACGCGGCGAGCCGTACATGCATGCGTTCATGGAGAGGTACTGGAAGGAAATCGCAGCGGAACAAGCTGCTTCCGGACTTGTCTCTCCGTCCGACCACCCCGACCACTCGGGGCTGTCGACAAAGCTCGTGCAAAAGCTGTTCTTGAACCGTGAGGACTTCGACGGCATCGAGCCGCCCTTGCGTCGCGAGCTCTCGGCAGCGCTGGTTCGGCATCTCTTCCTGGTGCCGCGCGAGTTCAAAACCGGCATCCCGAAACAGTACGCACCGACGCGCGACGCGTTTGTGCGGGTAGGCAACTTCGAGTATATCTGCGAGGACGGGGCCGCAATCCTGCGGTTCTCATTGCGCAGCGGTAGCTATGCCACCATGCTGATCGGGCTGTTGTTCGACACCTCGGACCCCGAGGACTTGAACCCCAATTTGCCCGACACTGAAGCGGTAGGTGCAGTCCCATCAGAGTAACCCCACTGGAGCCGATAACCATGAAGAAATATCGAACGTCGACCCTGATGCTCATCGGGGCCGGTTGTTTGCTCTTGAACGGGGCGCTTCTCTTCATCAGCCCACTCGTGACGGTGGCGGCGGTGGCATCAACGGTGCTGCTGGCCGTCATCTTTCACGAGGGGCTCGGACGCAAGATTGACGACGAGCCGGGGAGTGCGGACGTACCGTCCCCACTTTCTGCGGCAAGGCAATCGCTTTTAGCGCAACTCGACGGTGAGGCGGAAAGGCCAGCTCGCAATCGTCACAGGCGGGCCCATCTGCGTGCCGTCAATCACTGGTTCCAACCGAGCGATGAACTCGTCGATCACTCGCGCGTGCAACTGCCGCCTTTGGCGTCGGTGCCGCCAGAGCATCAGGCGATGGTGCATGAGTACCTGCAGGCGGGTCTGGCTCTGGGTCGCGCTCTCAACGACGCGATTCCGGCGCAAGGGCTCACTGTGGCTCCCGGCACCATCGTGCGATTGGAGCGCATCGAACCTCAATTCGCCGGGCACTATCGCACCCTGAATCCGGTTCAGTTTCGAAAGCTGGCAGAGGGGGCATTGGCAGCCAAAGCGATCGAGGCGCTCATTCAGCCGCTCACCGACGGCGAAGAAACACACGAATACGCAGCCGGCCTCCGCGCGCAATACATGCGCCGGAAAGCAAGCTGAAAAGTCGGCGCGGCGTCCGCCCGTCAGTCGAGACGCCCGGGTCGATGCGATCCGGGCGTTTCGCTTTTCCCTCGTCTTATGGAGGACCTCTTGTCCAAATTCTTAAGCGTTGCTGGTTACACCCTCACGACCGTGATCGCGGGTGGCATTTTTGCCGCATGGCTCGGAACGTCCGCGCCCGGCACCATGCTGCTCTTGCTGATTGCGTTGGCGGTCGGCGCGCTCGTCGCGACTGCAATCGCCCTGTATTTCGACGGTGCTCCGATAATCGCAGGCGGTGTGATCATGGGCATCGTCGGTGCAATTGTCGTCACCCTCGCTTCTCTCAACCTCGGAGAAGCTCCGTTGTTGATCGGGCTGATCTTCATGACGACCATCTTCGCGATCACCGGCGTGGTCAGCGGGCTGATTTACCGGGCTGCCGGACTGATCGGCGCGCCGAAGGGTAACCAAATGATCGGCGACTGACCGCTGATCTACCGAGATTCGGAGCGTCCGGGACGAATGCGACCCGGACGTTTCGTTTGTTCAGTGCATCTACTATATATATACGTAATCAGGCAGATGCGACGGGTGCAAATGCGAGTCCGATCACCTGTCAGAGAAACCGTAAATCGCCCATCGCCCTGTGGGCGTTTTGTTGGTTGCCAGGAGTGGTTTCTCTGACAGGTGATCAAAGCGGTGCTCGGACACACACCCTTCCGGACAAGGCAGCGCCGATGGTGCACCATTGCCGCATGGTGTATATTCTCAAAGTGGCTTTTCGGTTTAAGCGAGCGACAAGTTGGTCAGCGAAATATCACCGCCATTTGTCATCAGTGCGTTTGCCAATGCGGTAATCGATCAGGATTACGAGTTGGCGCACAGCTATCTAAGCAAGAGCCTGCAACAGCGATTGCCAATTGGTGAACTTCGTCATACCCTTTTGGAAGCCGAAGAAGATACAGTGCCGCCGGTCAACTTTGCGTGGCGGCGAACAGACATGGGCTATCGAGATTGGATCGCCGGCAACGATCGTGCGTCAGCGCCGGAGATATATCCGGACAACTTTGTGAGCTGGTCGTGCATCGCCTTCGACGGCGACACGGAGTCGTGCTACCAATTGTGGTGCCTACTCATCTCGGAAAACGATCAGGAGCGCATAGGCTTCTTCGAGATTACGGATCCGGATTAGTGTCCGGCGTTCTGGTCAGGTAGATGGAAGCAATCTTCTAGGTAACCGATGACATTCGGATCGGCGATGACGTTCTCGCCGGACTCCAAGGCTTCGACGGCGGTCGCGTCTTCGTCCCCAAGCTCTGCCAATTCGCCTCCAAAATTCAGTTGTTTCGACAGAAGCACTCCGAACTTCGTGGCGAGCTCTTGTACTTTCGATAGCTCTTCCTTGCTCAGCGTCCCTTCGGCCATCAGGAATAACATCAAAAACATCAACGTAAGCGGCCTATGATCCGCCTTATGGGGCAACACGGTACGTTGTAACACAGTCCGCTGGAACGTGCTAACACAGCGGGCTTCCGCCCGCCGCTACGACGGCTACTGTAGCGGCGGGCGGAAGCCCGCTGCCTCAGAACGCAGTTGTGGATGAGAAGTTGAAGTTCTCCACCTTCATTGCCGGCACCACAGCCGGCTCGCCTTCTTCGCCGGCTGTGCGCTCCGCGGGGCTGAGCGCCACCACGTGGTTGAGCATCTCGATAAGGCTCTGGTTGAAGCGCAGATTCTTGATACCGGTTTTGATGGCACCGTCCTCGACCAGGAAGGTGCCGTCGCGCGTCATTCCGGTGACAATTTTCGTTGTCGGGTCTACTTCGCGAACGTACCAGACGCGACTAAGTAAAATGCCCCGCTTGGTCGATTTGATCATTTGCTCGACGGAATCCTTGCCACCGGACACAACCACGTTGTGCGGCCACTCGCCCTCGGCACTTGGTTCAGCCAGCCCATGGCCGGTGGGCTTTGCTTTTAGTCTGGCGGCGCTTCGTCGGCCGTAGACGAGATTGTCGATCTTGCCATTGGAAACAAGCTCGACCATCTGACGCTGCAGCCCTTCGCCGTCGAAAGGCGCGCCGGCTTGCAGCGGATGATAAACGTCGTCTGAGATCGTGATGTTCTTGCCCAGCATCTTTTTGCCTTGCTTGTGCAGGAAGCAAGAAAGCTTGTCGACGAAGCTCGTACCTGTGAAGTCGAAGTCCATGAAGCACAGCAGATCGAGCACCGCCGACGGTTCCAATATGACGGTATATTTGCCCGGCTGAATGTCCTGAGGGTTGGCACTGGCGAGCGCCTTTTCCGCAGATCTGGCCGCCAGGGCCGGTACATCGAGGTCGGATACCCTGGGACTGTTTTGTTTCGCCCAGCCCGTTGAATCCGTCCGAGTGTCCGGGTCGATGCGTTTCATGGTAATTGAAACTTCGGCGTGTGTCTCTCGATGATAGCGGAATAGTCCTTCCGAGTTGCCGATAGCTTCCACTTCACTGCCGGTAGCGAAAATTCCCGCAGCGATCAGTCCGCGTTTTTCCGCCACATTGACGATGGTTTTGATCGCCTTGGCGCGCTGCTCGGCTGTGAAGTTGGCAGTGCGTGTGTCATAGCGATTGACTGACTTCTGCTGCGTTTTCTTTTCCGGCTTGGGCAATGGCAACATGTCCTCATCCTTCTCGAGGAAGGAAGCTGACGTTATCGCATTCCCGACAAGCTCTCTGATTCCGGCAGCCGAAATGCGATCCGTACTCAGACGTGCTTGCTTACCGTCTTTCTGGACACGCACGGAAATCGAGATTTGCTCCGGCGATTGATTTTGCGTCATGCCGTTGTTGGCGAAGCGAGACGTGGACACGTTGGATGCGGTTACGATGGCCTCGATGCCATCGGCCTTCTTTCTCACGCCGTGCTTGACGGCGATATCGATGAGCTCAGCAGCTTGTTCTTCGGAAATCATCTTTGCCTCCTAAACTGCGTGAGCTATGCCGGTTTGCACGTTGCAAAATCGCGCCGGGGATGCGCCGTGTCCTGTCCACATCATTTGACACGGTTGCCCCTTGCCGCAGTTTGGAACGCCCCACTCAACGTAGTCTTCCGGTCCGCAAATGGCATCGCATGAGTTCCAGAAAAACGGCGTGATACCGCCATACGAACAGTTCTTCAGCAGGCGACCAAGCTTGCCGTTCTTAATCTCCCATCCAGCTTCAGTCGAGAATTGAAAGTTGAAGCGTAATTGATCGATGGACCACGATTTATTGGTGTCCATGAGTATGCCGTAATCGGTATCGGCGATCAAATCTTCGAGGCTGCCTGCATTGCCCGGTTGAAGCGAGATATTCGTCATGCGAATAATCGGCTGGCAGTTCCACGACTCGGCACGCATCATGCCGCCGGATCGTGGCAATCCAATCAGTGGTGCGGTTTCGCGTGAACTTAAATAGCCTGTGAATAAACCGTTCTTGACGAGATAAACGCGCTGCGCTTGCACGCCTTCATCGTCAAAACCGAAAGAACCTAGGGCACCGGGTGCGGTGGCATCGGCCACCAGATTTACGATGGAGCTGCCGTACCATAAACGATTCAGTTTATCGGGCGTGAGAAACGAAGCCCCGGCAAAGTTGAGTTCTTCTCCGAGTGCGCGGTCGAGTTCACTCGGGTGGCCCATGCTTTCGTGGATCTGTAGACCAAGTTGCGATCCGCCGAGAATCACGTTGGTAATGTCCACCGGGCAAGCCGGCGCCGTCAGCAGTGCTACCGCCTCTTCGCCTATGCGCTGAGCATGCGCGGGCAGGTTCCACTTGAGCACCATCTCCCAGCCGGCAAGTTCGTTTTGTCCGCCGAATGAATTTGGGTATGAGCGTTTCTGCCTGTCGTTTTCATTGGTAGCAAACGCTTCCATTCCGCAGCTCGAGCGGATGAACGTTTGCACTATGCGCGTGCCCTCAGACGAAACGAAATGCTTTTTCTCCTTGATGAAGGTCATGTGGCTCTGGGCCAGCGTCGTCCCTTTCACCGAGCGAATGATCTCGTTGACGCGCAGCAGCAAGGAGATCTTCGTTTCCAGACTGACGGCGAACGGATCCATCGTGTGCGGAGACATCCAGACCGCGTTGAACGCCGGCTCGGGTGCAAGCTGGATTGGATGAGAAAGCACCGACGCGCTGGCGCGGCCCACCTCGACTGCGCGCCTGGCTGCCGCAGCTATTGCTTTTTTGGTCAGGGTCTGTGTCGAGGCAAAACCCCAGCCGCCGTCGACCAAAACGCGAATTCCGATTCCTTCCGTCGAGCCCAAGTCGAGAGTGGAAACGGTTTGGTCTTTGGTGCCTAAGTCCTGATATTGCTGCTCGATAGCGCGAGCATCCGCATAGGTTGCACCGGCGGAGGTGGCAACGTCAATCGCGTAGAGAGCGAGGTCTTCCATGTGATTCCTTTCTGCTGACACGCCGATTGTCAGTAACAGAATATCCGCGCGGGACAACATTAGCTTACACTCCATGACAAGGTGATGGGGCTTCCCAGGCGCGGATCTTCGCGCCGGTACAGACAAACATGCAGAAACCGGCCACAGGATTTCTAGTTAGATTCAGTGAACCTCGAGAGTTTCTGACGGTCTCCATCTTGTAGGGTGAATCGTTTCTCTCTGACTTCCAGATACAGCCAAACGCCGACAAATTCAACAGACAACGAAGTTCCTAACCTCAACTTTTCCTGAACCGAGGAGCGCTCTTGCGTGCTTCTTGTTGTATCTCGATAGGAGTTCTCATGCTGGGCTATTTGCTGTTGCTGCTCCTTCTAATTGGAGTGGCAGCTAAACTGCACCAATGTCTACGCCGACGATCCAAGCCCGCGAATGAGTCGGAAGTTCGAGCTGAGCCCGAAACGTGGTCGCCCACTTCGCTCGGTGCTCCGCTATTGGCAGATCCGATTTGGGTCTACAACAATTGGTCTTCTTATGACGAACTGTCCGACAACATTCTGCTCACCGAAAAGCTCGCGATGCGCGAGCTCGATGAAATTCTGCGGCTGCGCAAAGCCGGCGTCCATTTCGACTGCTACATGATGGACGCGTTCTGGTTTGCCAAAGATGGTGGCTACCGCACTTGGCGCCAGCCTGATTGGCCCGACGGCCCGGATCCTTGGATTCGCGCGTGTCAGGACGCCGGTTTGAAACCAGGAATGTGGTTTAGCACCAACACGCTCGTTCACATCGACGCCGCGGCGAAATGGAAAGACTCACTTTCCACCGGCGGCAGTTCCATGTGCTTCTTCGAAGGCGGCTTTCTGCCTGATTTCATGGACGTGCTGCAATCGTGGTACGACCGTGGCATTCGCATGTTCAAGTTTGACTTTGCTGACTTCACGGCGGCGACGGCCGAGACCGCAAAACGCTTGAACGCGGATGAGATTTACAGGCGCAATGAAGTCGCATTCCGAGACGCACTGCTCGCGTTCCGCAGTAAGAATGCCGATGTGATCTTGGTGGCATTCAATGGGTTTGGCGGCGATGTGGAATCGACGGGATATCCGTTTCCATTCCGCAACAAAATCGATCTGCAATGGCTGCAGGTGTTCGACACGATGTACTCGGGCGATCCGCGGCCCTCCGATGTGCCCCAGATGAACTTCTGGCGGTCGATGGACATCTACAGCGATCACATGGTGCGCCGCTACGAGCAAAGCTTCATGCCGATTGAACGCATCGATGCCTGCTCGTTCATGGTCGGCAACACAGGCACCATCTATTACCGCAAGACAAACGCCTGGCAGGGCGCCTTGTTGCTCGAGATGGCCCGAGGCGGTTGGATCAATACGGTGCATGGCAATCTCGAGTTTCTCGACGACGGCAAGGCCGCCTGGTTCGCGAAAGTGCAGAATCTCTATGGTCCACTCCAAGCCCTTGGACGCACCAAGACGTTTGGTGGCATTCCGGGCAAGGCACAAACGTATGGGTTTGGCTCCGTCGACAACGGCGGCTCGCTCTATACCGTGATCAATCCATCACAGAGCATTGAGACCTTTCGATTGCCGCAACTATCACGCGTTCAGGCTGCCTTAGAAAACGGTCGCCTGTTGTTCGCCGATGCCGGGTTCGTGCCGCGACTTGCTGGTGGCCGGATTACACTGGGTCCGGGACAACTGGCCCTTGCGGGCTTCGGTCGCTATGCCGAGCCTGCGTTCGACTTGGGCGTGCAAGCGGATGTGGTAATTCCACAGTCTATCCGATTGCTGGAGGCGAAGTTCGAATCCGCCGGGCAGCATATCATCGAAACGTCGATCGATGTACCCTCCGATGGCGACCTTCGCATCATCATGCAGCAGTTTTACGCTGATGGAACCGCAGGTCGCAGTTGGGAAGGTGCTCCTCCGAGCGGCAAGAACATGGGAGAGTTCTTTGTCATCGAGGTTTGGCAAGATGGGAACCCGCTTCCTGTCGTGATCAACTACGACAAAGTGATCTGGAGTGGGTTGTCCTGGGCAGTGGGCGAGGTGCGCGCTGCATCCATGACTCCGGGCAAACCCTTGCGGATTACGTTGTCGTCGGCGGAAAGACAGTTTCCGGTTACCGTCACGGGCAAATTGTATGTCGTGACGTATTGATCGATGCCTCGTAGGGGCGATGCATGCATCGCCCCTACATCAAGCTTTCATTAATCATGCCGGCAACTAACACGCATAGTACACGCACCGCGCGCGGTGCAGTGGGGAAAACACGAAGACGAGCCTAGTTGCGCTAAGTTTCAGTTCAGAATCTGCACGCAAACTGATCTGATGCTCTTTCTAGTTAGACGTCTTTTTTGCTAGAAATTTGGTATCAAGTCCCCCACGTCCTATCCAGTTTCCCAAAACCCCCAACAGAAACACAGGTCGATGAACACACCTTTTGGTGCTGCTTCGTGCAGCATCGGGTACACATCGGCGAGGAGGATGCTTTGGTTTTGTCTGGTACCCCAACCATCGAATGCGGCGATCGGCTGTCGCCAAAGGAGGAGCAGCTATGAATAAACCCAAGGGTAACGAGAAGCTCAAAGCTTACATTGCTATGGGCGTTGTCTGCGGTCTGCCGTTGATTGCTGCCGCGCTGATGGCATGGTTCGTTGCGCAGGTGCCAATTGCGCCGGTGCCGGCATGTTTCCCGACCAGCGCGGTGGCTGCAGCGGTCATCGCGACTGCGCCCGCCAACGGATCGAACGCGGCGGCTTCCAACTCTGACGACGATGGCGCTTTGCCGATGCCTTGCAGCACAGACGCCGGTGAGCTGCAGCGGGTTCTGCAGGCCGCGGCAAGCAGCGGGCATGCCAATCCGCACATCAAACATATCACCTTCATCGGCAACAACCAGGTGAAGGTTATGCTGGACGGCAACCGCGCTGCCACCATTGGCGTGCCGCTCGGTTCGATTGGCGATTTGTACAAGCTCGCGACGGCCGCCGGCGTCAGTAACAGTGCTGATACTCCGAGCATGTTCGCCAATCTCTTCAGCCCGCAGATGATGGTCATTGTCATCCTGATGCTGATCACTTTGCTGCCGATGTTGCGCATGCAAGCAATGGGAGGACAGGGCCGCGCGATGGCGTTCGGCAAGAGCCGGCATCGCAAGGTCGAGTATCCGTCGGTGACATTCGATGACGTCGAGGGCATCGACGAAGCCAAGGAAGAGCTGGATGAGATCGTCAGATTTCTGAAGGATCCCGAGGCTGCCGGTCGGCTCGGCGGGCGCGTGCCGAAGGGCGCGTTGCTCGTCGGTGGTCCCGGCGTCGGCAAGACGCTGGTGGCAAAAGCCGTCGCTGGTGAGGCGAGCAAGAGCGGCAAACAAGTGGCATTCTTCACCATCTCCGGCTCTGACTTCGTCGAGATGTTCGTCGGCGTGGGTGCCAGCCGCGTTCGCGATCTCTTCGCCGACGGTAAAGCGAATGCTCCGTGCATCATTTTCATCGATGAGATTGATGCAGTCGGGCGGCAGCGTGGTGCCGGAATGGGCGGCGGCAACGATGAGCGCGAGCAGACGCTCAATCAGATGCTCGTCGAGCTGGATGGGTTCGATTCCAGTGAGGGCGTCATCCTGATCGCCGCCACTAACCGCCCGGACGTGTTGGACCCGGCGCTGATGCGTCCGGGACGATTCGACCGTCAGATAGTGGTGCCCAGTCCGGACGTAAACGGACGCGAGAAGATCCTCGGCGTGCACCTGAAGAAGATCAAGCAGGCGGCCGACGTCAACCCGCGCATCCTCGCTCGCGGAACGCCCGGCTTCAGTGGTGCCGACCTGGCCAATCTCGTTAACGAGGCCGCTTTGCTGGCGACAAAACTTGGATTGCCCGAAGTCACGATGAAGTGCTTCGAGCTGTCCAAGGATAAGGTGATGGCGGGCGCCGCTCGTCCCGGAACCTTAGCAGCTATGAGCCCGGACGAACGCAGGCTTACGTCATACCACGAGGGCGGTCACACTCTCGGCATGGTCCATACGCCCGGCGCGATGCCCTTGCATAAGGTGACGATCATGCCGCGTGGTTTGGCGCTCGGTCTCACGATGTGGCTGCCGCCCGGCGACAAGTACAGCAAGAGCAAGCGCGAAATGCGCGCGCAACTGCTGGTTACCTACGCCGGTCGCGAAGCGGAGGTGCTGCTGGTTGGCGACGATGACATTACCACTGGTGCTTCCGGCGACCTCAAGGCAGCGACGGACGACTGCCAGTCGTACGTGGGACGGTTCGGGTTCGGCAAACTGGCGCCGCTCGTCTATGTCGACGACGACAGCCAGCCTTTCCTCGGACGTTCGATGAGCCAGCGCCGGCATATGTCGGACAAGACCGCTCAGCTTGTGGACGAAGCGATGATGGAGCTTGCCAGTGAGCGCCAGCTGGCGGCACGCAAGTGCTTGGAGGAAGGCAAGCCGGAGCTGATCGCCGTGAGCGAGCTGCTCTTCTTTGCCGAAACTCTCAGTGCCGAATACGTGCACGCTCTGCTCAAGGGCGTGTCCACGGTGATCCGGGAGTCCGGCGAGCAGCCGGCGTTGACTTCCCCGATGAGCACTGAAGCTTTTGCTGCTCTCGGCGAAGCTGTTCGGCCGCTGGCGGAGAAGTTGGCAAACCTGATGGACAGCGAGTCCAAGGAAGAAGTCATTGTCGATGCTTGCGAAAAGTACGGCGCCGAGGCCGCGAGAGTGATCCTGAATGCGCTGCCCTCTGACATGTAGGGGCGAGGCATGTCTCGCCCTGCCACGTTTCACCCCAAGTCTTGAGCAAACAGGAGCAATCGATGTCGTTACAGATTCGCGATTTCCTCGTCCGTCACGCGCTCCGTCCTGTGGTGTTCGCCATCGGATTGGCGGCGCTGGCGGAATTCTGGTTGCCGATCACGCATCGGCTAGACCCGCAGACCCAGCCGTTGGTAAGTGATGGGTGGGTGCTGATCATCGTCGCTGCTCTCGGCGTCGCGGCCGGCATCGTCGAGAATTTGGTGCGCGGCCGCGCGCGGCGCGTTCCAATGGACCTAAGCATCTGACCATCCAATGATCGGGATGCCGGACGCGATCGCCGGCATCCCTGGCTACAGAGGAAATTCGATGGACACACAAACTGCGATCAAGGTCATCACCGAAGCAGGCCGCGGCGGCGATCGCGAACAGGTGCGCCAGGCGGCAGAGTATCTTATCGAGCAGCAGCTCGAAGAGCGCGTGGTCGTTCGCCTCAATCGAGACGAGCTTTCGTCCTGGTCCAAAGTTGTGGCCGGATCCTGGTCGAATTGCGATTGCGACCACGAGCATTGCCGCGCCAAGATCCACCGCTTCATCGGTCCGCGACCCTCTGCCGAAGTCGCGCCCGGCGGCGAAACAGTCATCATCGCAGCCGACGACACCACCATGCTTCGCCGCAAGTCCGACGGCGTTGTCGTAGCGATGGTGGAAATCGAGGACGGGGAAAAACTCGTCATTCGCGATCGCGGACGCAAGCAGATGCTCAGCTTGCCGAAAATCATCGAGCATTGGAACGACCTGACGATCCGCGAGCGCACTCTCGATTTCGCCGAGGACGACGGCTTCGACGCTCCCTTGTTTTTGCTGGAGGCGGTGAATCCGGACAATTCGATCACCGTCGTGCTCGATGCCAGTTTCGAAGCAGCAGCGTCGTCGCAGTTCAGGGCGGGTGAGCGCGCGGACGTTGGACTGAAAACGATCTACCTGCGCCGCAAAGGAGCTGGAGATACGGCGGCTCTGATGGCGTTGCACATTGATTTCGAACGGAATGCCCTTCACCTGACGCCCCTGCCGTTCACCGGCGGCGACGTAACGATGGAACTGGCGAACACCTCCATGGTGCTGACGCCGATGATGCTCGGCTTCATGCGCGATGCGCTGTTCCAACTTCCGGACGAGAACCGGGTGCTCACCATCACCAATGGCCGTGACTACCGCACGACGCTGTTCCGCTTCGAGGCAGTCGACGTGCGCCACCGCATGGTCACGATCGTTCTCGACGACACCGTCGAGGAATACGATCCGCGCGCGGATCTGGTTTCGCCCAAGCTATCGCGGTTGATCGGCCACGCCGAGACCGCCAATCGCACGTTGAACTAACGGTTCCGAATTGATTGGCCCATCCGCACCGGCGGATGGGCCGATCAAATTCTTCGTTCGTTAAGCGTCTTTATACTAAGCCATGTAGCATGCCGGCTATCGCTAGCTCGCCTAGCATGGGCGCGGCTCGTTTTGTGCATGAATCGTTCCTTTATAGGGATTGAGCGGAAATGAAGGTTTATGTAGCAAGACATCAACCCCGCTCCACTCGTAGGGTCGATGTGTTTCCCGCTTTTATTTGTTCCAGGTTCACAACAACTCTCATCCGCACAGTTAGCCGAAAGGATAAACACATGGCACAGAAAACTGCCACGAAGTTGATCTTCCCCCGCGTCGTCACTGCTGCCGAGGCAATCTACGACTCGCTGCAGCCCGTGCAATGGTGCCCGAGCTGCGCCAAGGTCCTCGATGAATCCGAAATTTCGCAGCCCAATCATGTCTGCGACGACATCTACTTCCGCTTCGACATGAGCGAGTCGTCTGTCGACGAATTGATGTTGACGGTGCCCGGCGTGGTCGGCAGGCGCGTTTCGCTCGTGGCATGGACGACGACTCCCTGGTCGTTGCCGGCCAATACTTGCGTCGCGGTCGGTGCCGACATTAGCTACCAGTTCGTGCTCACCAACGCCGACGAGGTTCTGGTTGTCGCCAAGCCTTTGCGCGCCGAGTTCATTCGCAAGATCGGACTCAAAGGCACGAAGGTTCTCGGCGAGGCGAACGGGCGTGAACTGGAGAATCTGCAGACGAAGCACCCGCTCGAGGATCGCTTCAGCCCTGTGGTGCTTTCCGATCACGTTTTGCCTACCGCCGGCACTGCCGTCGTTCACATCGCTCCGGGTTTGGGTGGACCAGACTTCAACGTCGGTCGCGCCTATCGCCTGGACATGATCGCTCCCTTCGAGGACGACGGTACGTTGTCTGCCGAGGCTGGCGAGTTTGCCGGCAGGTCGCTGCAAGCTGCCGACGGAGCCGTCATCGAGCGACTGCGTGAACGCGATGCTTTGCTGTTGAACGGCAAGTTCGAACGCGAATATGCGCACTGTGCCGCTTGTGGCCATATGGTGCTCGACCGCGTTGCTTGCAAAGCTGAGCGAGCCACCGAAAGGTGAGAATGCGATCAGTTTAGCTCGCATGAGGCTAAAAGCCGCGCGCCACCACAACATGCCTTAATCAAAGGAAGACACGCGCCTCTACCAATTGGTACGTTCAGTCATCCTTTGTTTGCACTAAGTCCCGCAGCGCAAAACACCCAGCCCTTCCCGCACAACATAATAAGAATGAACGGCGCCTGCGCTGCAAATCAATTCGATCTGGATGACCCGGATCGGATCGTTCCTCAATGAGGAGCGCAACCCGGACCTTCGTTGCCGATCGCTTTGCTGCTGATTGTTCGGCAGTAAACGCATCGGCAGCGTTGGTTCATCACGCTGATCGGATGATCCGAAAGCAAACATGAAAGAGGAAGATATGTTGTAGATTTCAAACAGACCGACCGACGCCCGCATCGAAGCCGCCACTGCAGCGCGAGCAATCGCCCGGCAGCATCGTGCTCTCGCCACGGCGCGTTATAAACGCGATATCGACGCTCCCTACGCGAAGCTTGCTTCCGAGCAGTCTAGCCTGAGGGAACAATATAAGCAGAAGCTGACGGCACTGCGTGAGCAGTATAATCAGCGTCGCTCCAGTGGCCTCTCCAAGTTTCTGGAATTGGCCGCATCTCTCGAGAAGAAGCATGCTTCGAGCGCTGGGACTTTGTCTAAGATGAAGTCCGCCGTTGGCCTCGGCACGAGTCTGGATCCCAGCCGGTATCCCGACCTTGTCGCGTCCATCGAAAGCTCGGCGGAACAGATGATGGAAGCGAAAAGCAACTATCATAAGTCCGTCCGCACTGCCGAATCCGAGCATCAGGAGCAGTCTGCCCGTGTCGAAAAGGACTTCCGGAAAGAGCGGGGTAACATCCGCGCTGCCCGGAGAGCGGCTAAACATGCGAGAAACCGGGTGTTCCGTCGGTTTCTTGAAACCGGAAATGAGGCGCAAGCGTGCGAAGAGCTCGATGCCCTTATCCGCGCGTTCGAATCTTCGAATGTGAGCTAACTCGTTCCGTCTTCCTTAGGCTGGGGCTGCGGCGATTCGTCGTCGCGGCTTCAGCCGCCGGGGCGCCCGTAGCTCAGCGATTAGAGCAGTGGTCTCTAAAACCACGGGTCGTGGGTTTGAATCCCACCGGGCGCGCCAACTAGACGGACACGAGCAATTGCGTATGCAGGAGCGGGCATAGCTCAGCGGTAGAGCGGTGGTCTCTAAAACTACTGGTCGTGGGTTCGAATCCCTCTGCCCGCACCAACGCTACGTAGTTGTTCGTGTTTGTCATTGTCATTCGTCATTCATTTGTCCCTTATGCGCCCGTAAGTCTCAGCGGTAGAGCTCTAGCTTCTAAACCCATGGGTCGGGGGTTCGATTCCCTCCGGGCGCACCATCATTCAAACGCAAATGGAGACAACCGTGTCAATAAGATTGCCCGCTAGTAGTAAGGACTTCATCGAGGCGCGTGTCCTCGCTCGAACAACGAGCGTTCACTCGGAGTCCAGCGGATACACAAGGGGCATAGTGGTGCTGTTGGTGGAAACCGACGGCGTGCTGGCCGCAATCAAAGGGTACATCTGGAACGTTCCCGAGATGGCTGTCGCGCCGGAGAACTCGAAGGTTCGATTCAAAACCGGCTACCACGGCGACGTTACCGAAATGGAGATAGTGGAGCCTATCCCGGCCGACACTGCTCAACAAGATCAATAACTTGGCGCTCAGCTAAGTTAGTAACATGGAGATAGTCATGGCGGCTATGGAACTCGAGGCGAACACGACCTACACCGGTACGCTCGTCTCTCGCGATAAGGTCGAGACCTACGACATCAATCACGACTACGAAAAGTGCCCCCAGGTCACGGGCATCATCGCACTCATCGAGACGGACGGCGTCACGGTGGGCATCAAGGGCTTCGCATGGGACGTGCCGGAATTGGCGCTTCTCGAGCTCGGCTCGGAGGTGAAGTTCGAAATCAACGAAGACGGCTGCGTCTCGTCGATGGAACTGGCCTGAGCCGCGACCCTAAAAACGCATAGGAACGCACATGAAATTTCCCAAGGATGCTCCCATTGAGGCAAAGTTGCTCTCGCGGGAGAAGGTTCAGTGGGCGACGTACCTGCCGGGTAGCGGCAAGCACCTGAGTGTGGACGCCATCGTTGCACTGATTGAAACCGACGGGCAGCAGGTCGCCATAAAAGGCTTCGCCTTCTTGGTGCCTGAAATGGCTGTCCTACCAATCAATTCGGTTGTTCGCTTCACAGTCGACGCTGACGGCCTCGTCAAGTCGATGGAGCTCGTGAAAGCGCCGGACGCACCGTCGGCAGCGGACTCATCGCACGACTATACCTGATCGATTTTTCGTTCTCCAATTGCGGTGGGAGCATCCGCTCCTGCCGGCTGGGGGTAGGAATCTTTAGCAGTCTGACACTATGCCCTTTGCTTTTTTGCGCTTTTTGAGGTTTCAGAATTATTTTCAAGAACGGGCGAGGCATGCCTCGCCCCTTGTGGCGATCCCAGTGCTCTACGCTCCGGCACCACATGCTGCACTGACACTATAGGTCTAAGCGCTAAAGATACTAGGCAGCATAGTAACCAATCGATGAGAAATAAAAAAATGAAAAAGTCATTGTCGAGTGACAGCGTTGGCCGTCACTCGACAAATGATAGTTTCGCCTTACCGATAGCTATTGCGCTGCCGCAATTCGATACCCTGCTCGGCGAGAATCTTCCGGATTTCTTCGAAGGCAATGTCCGGCGTCTCGTATCGTGCCACATTCCCGAGTTGTGGATAAGGAATGAAGACACTGTCGCCTTCATCACCGGTCTTGTCTGTGGGTGGATCGCACGGATAGCCGTAGCCATGTCCGGAGTAAAACCCGAAGCGCTTACGCACGTCGTCAGGTTCGTGCTCGCTGATTCGGAAGATGCATCGACGCAGGGCTGCGGGATGCGCCAACCAGAATGCAAGACGCGCCGGACTGATGTATTCGCCGTATTGGTTGACCTCGATCAGGGTCTCGTGGATGTGACCATTGTGATCGTCAACCCAGCTTCCTACTTTCAGCGAGACGGAAACGCCGTTGCACTGCAGCGCATAAACGGCCGCTGCCACGGCGATGCCTCGGTTGAGCAGGTGGCGAGCGTCGCAGCCGGCGCTGAACGAAACGTTGACGATGACGGTAAGGCTGCGTTTCGCAGGAACCGCCATGCTCATCATGCACTCCGGCTCGCCAGCTAGAAATGCGCCCACGTCGACGCACTCGCCGGTGACATCTAATGATGTCTGGAATCCGCCGTAATCGAGATCATTGACGGACGTCATGTAACCTTCGAGTTCCGCCGCCTTGTCCACCCAACCACGCTGCGCAAACGTGCGAGCCTGATCGAAGTTTGTGTTCAGATCCCAACTCGAGGACGAGTTGTCCTGAATGGAGGCGCACCGCTCGGGCGCTGGGCGACTGAGGCGCTCCAGCACCTCCGAATAGCTGAGGTGGTCTCTGTTAGTTACCACTGCCATGACCGCCTCCTGTTAAGCGGCCACAGTTGCTGCCGGATTTGCACCGCCGAGCGAATCGTACACCTGCTTGCGCACGTGCTGAGGAATGCCGCGCCAGATGCAGCAGTTGTCGATCCACACTTTGCCGAAGCCGGCTTCGTGCATCGCGCATGCATTCATGGTGGCGCGCGGGCTCAGGAAATAACGAAGCTTGTTGTCCGCCATCGCCTTACGGAAGGTGGTGACGTGCTCGAAGATCTCTTCGTTGTCTTTGAACTGTCCGCCTTCCTCGATGTTGGCGGAGGGAGACGAACGGTTGACACCGACGAGATGCGCTTCCAGTCCTTCGTCGAGAGGAACATGCACGTAGACCAGACGATCGAGCGTGGCCATGTCCAGCCGGTTTCTGCCGGTGTACTGGTCGTCGCCACCGCGTCCGTCGGTGTTCATGCAGAAGATCGCTCGGAAGTTCTGATGAGCCTGTGCGGTTTCGCCATTCGGAAACGTCACCATCCGATTGCCGACCGAAGCGTTCAAGCAGGTGGCAATGGCCGGGTTGGCGGCGTCGAATTCGTCGGCGATGAAGAGAAGTCCCTTTGTGAACGCCAGATAGAACGGACTGGGGACGTACTTTCCGCTCGCATCCATGTAACCCAGCAACTCACTCTTCGTGGTATGCGGGTTGAACGGCTGCAGCACCAACTCGATGCCGAGTGCTTTCGCCGCGAAAATGCACATCTTGGTCTTACCGGATCCGGTGGGACCAAAGAGCGCGATGTTCAGCGGCTGACCGTAGCGATCTTTGGCGGCAAGCAGTTTCAACACCGGCTCGAACAGGAAGTGCTGGCGGGGCAGCGTCGCCACGACGGTGTCGTTGATGCGAACCTGCACCTTGTGCGGTGTGATGCCGTCGATGAGCTGAGCCGCGACGTGAGCCACAGCGCTCTGAGCGGCGCCTAGCAGTTCCGGCTTGATGCTCTCGAGGTAGTTGGTGACAATCGGCCGGAGTAGAACGTCGGTGTCGCCAGCTGTTTTATCGTTACTCATTGCTAGCTCCATTTGAAATAGGACGCCGGACAATGTGATGGCGTCTCATTGCTCATTGCGAGCTCCTTATCTGCCGATGACGGCGCGCAGCATCGACACCAGCGAGCTTTTGCTCGGCGGTGCTGCCGGCACGCTCGGCGTCGCGCTGAGCAAAGCATGCCGCTTGTCGGCATAATTGCTGCGGAACGCGTCGAACACATTGATCGCTCTTGCGAGCAGCGTCTCGTCGATGCACAGGTCGTCGCACAACATCATCGTGCGATAGCCGATGTCGTACAGCCAGGCGAGCTCCGAGAAGTCGTTGGCTTCCGGAACAGGACCCTTGCAGCACGTGAGCAGAATGCGTGAGCCGACGACGGCGTGCGGATCCTTTTCGACGATCAAGCGCTGAGCTTCGAGCATCTCGTGCGGCTTCGGCACCTCAATGTAAAGGTCGCCGCGAGCAGTCATCAAACGCAAGTTGTCCTGCGGTTTGAAGCCGCGTGCCACCCACTCCAGTCCCTTGCGGCTCTCGATCTTTGCCACCACTTCCACGTCGTTGCCGACGTATTCGCGGAACATATCGATGTCGCGCTGGCTCTCGACATAAGAAAGAACGTATTTCGTCCAGCCGCGCGATGCGACCAACTTGATGCGTTCGATTTCGTAGTCGGGGAAGAACTTGCCGAGAACCTTGAAGCTATCGTCGCGAATGACGAGCGATTCGCCGGGGATGAGAATGTCGAGGCGACCATCAGGCACCACGATGAGCCGCTGTGGATCGTTGGGCTCTTTGCCGGGCTCGATCTTGAACAGCATCGCTTCCTGCGTGCCGCCCTTGAAGAGAACCGACGTCGGCGTGTCGACGGAGATCGGGTGATTGAGCTCAAGCTCGTAATAGCTGTCGTGCTTGCGCGCGGCCCGGATGCGCAACTGACGTCCCTTCAGATCGAAGTAGGTGGGAACGGAGTTGGGAACCGACAGTGCAGTCGAAAGCTCCCCCTCCATCTCTTCGGCGAACATCATCGCGCTGTTAATGCGAATTGCGCCGAGCCGTTCGTCCTGCGCAAAACGCTTGTAGTGGGCCATGCTCGGAGAGAGAGTGACCCACAAATCGAGGTTTCGTTTTGTCATGGGTATCTCCTGTGAAGGTGAGGAACCCGGCACTGATGCACCGGGTTCCTTCGTGGGTTACTCGTCGTCGTCGGGCAGCAAGGACTTGCTGTCCTTGTCGGCGACGACCTTACCGCCCGTGCGCAGCTTGGACTTGCTGGGGGCCGGCAGAGCCTTCACGTCGGCGTCCGCCTCGACGGTGTCGAGGTCGCCGGACAGGTAGGCGGCATGGGCCTTCTTCAGCGCCTTCTCGACGATGGCGACCTTCTTGGCGCCATCCTTGTCGGGCAGCTGACGATCCTTGAGCTCCTTGTAGAACTCAGCGTACATGCCGGTCACTTTGGCGAAAATGCCGAAGATGACGTCGACGACGCGGTTGGGATCCGGAAGCGAGTAGACGAATTCCGGGTCGACCAACTTCTCCCAGAACTGGCGCACCATGCGGGTGTCGTCCGCCTCGCCGTCGCCGCTCACTTCCGTGTACGGCTTCAGGATGACGTGAATCGACCAGCCCTTCGCCCGCAGCTCTTCGATCAGCTGCTTGGTGGTGACGCGGTCTTTGAGGTCGACGCCGGCCGACTTCGCACCGTCCACACCGATCACCTCATAGCACTTTTCGTCGGTGATGATGATCAGGATCGGATGCTCCGCTTTGGGCGCCTCGACGTTGTAGCGCGCGTAGAGCAGCGGTAGCTCGCCGGACTCGGACATATTGCCGCCGCCCTTGCCCTCCGGCACCAGCTCGTCGAGGTGTTTCTTCATATCCGCACCGGTGCAGAACGGACGGATCTGGAAGGGATAGGTCTCGCGGTTATGGGCGTCGCCGAACGCACCGAAGCCGATCGCCCATTTCCCTTCGCCGAAGTAGTAATTGGCTTCGTGATCGAGGTAGCCGAGCTTGGCGAAAATGACCTCGGGCCACTTCTTCATGGAGCCGGTCTGGTCGCTGAAGATGCAGATAGGAACACGCACCTTCGTCGTCAGCTTCTTTTCCACGAGATCGCTGGCCGTGGTGCCGGCCGACACCGCAGTGTCGTACCCGCGGTCGGTGACCTTGTTTTTGTAGTAGTCGCGGGCCGCGTCGAAAGACGTGTCCGCCGACCATGAGGCTGGTGTATAGCCTGTGTTTTCGGACATTGTCGTGACTCCTGTTATTTGGTGTTGCCGGGGGTGAGATGCGATTCGCGTCGTCCGAAGGCAGCGAGGCGCACATCACTGAAGGTGTTGCTCAAATTCTCAGTTTTCCAACTGGGCCTCTTGAGCGGATTGCGCGCGAGCAGGCGCGTAATGAATTCCAGCAGAGGATCGGGCACGTGTTTCGGCACTTTGAGCGGGCGTGCCTGCACGTTGCCGCCGAGGGCCCAAATCATCGTCAGCCCGAGGCTGTAGAGATCGGATTCCGGAAGGAGCGGTTCGAACGCCTTCTGCTCAGGCGAGCTGAACCAATCTTCATAGCCCTTCACCGGCGTATCGACAGCCGGTTTGACGAGCGAGAAGCCGAAGTCGACCAGCGTGACGCGATTGTTGTCGAGGTCGGGGATGATGTTGGCTGGTTTGACGTCACCGTGCACGACCTTGTTGTCGTACAAGTAGCCGAAGACGTTCAGCAGCCGGCCGACCATCCGAGAGAGCTCCTCGGGATCGCGCGGCCCCTCTTTCTCCACGAGCTGCTGCAAGTTCAGCCCGGGAATGTAGCTCATGATGATGGCCATGCTTCCATCGTCGAGGCGGAGCACGTCCTTCATGGCTGGGATTCCGTGGTGAGCGAGGTTCCAGAGCGCTCTTGCCTCCTCCCGTATGATGTCTTCATACAGAGGGTCGGGCTTGAGAGCGTGCTTGATGCACACCTTCTCGCCGAGCAGCTGGTGCTCCGCGATGTAGGTGGTGCCGGTTCCGCCCACAGCGATTTTCTTTAGCAGCCGGTAATTGCCGAGAATGGCTTTTCCGTCTGGCTGCCGCAAACGCGCGTCGACTTTCTCGCGTTCGGCTGCGTTCTTCAAACTCGCATAGGCGGTATTCAAGTCTGCAAGACCGGGATTTCCTTCGCCGAGCTGCAGAGCGAGCGCTCTGTACGCGGCGTGGATGACTTTGTCGTTAGCCCGGGGGTCGACCTGCAGAACATGGTATGGATTCTTAGTCATGGGGCAGTTCCCCGTGTTGGGCATGGAAATGTGGCCGCAGCGCGGAACGACTGAGGTCGTTGGGTGCTGCAGTCGGCGGGTGGGTCAAAGCGGCAAGCGAAAGCCGTCGCTTCGGTGGTGGCGAATGAGTGTTCGCCGGTGGGCGAGATCCTTCCTCGCTAATCCGTGTACCATCGACCGGAGCGCAATGCTCAGTTTGTCCTCGTTGAGGCGTTGGGTGTTTTGGTTTGCGGGAAGGAAACTAGGATCTCAGAAGAATTTAGAATGACATCGAAATGTAGAGAAGATCTGTTCGCGAAAGCACTATATAGCAAAGAAACTTGACATCGTTCACGAAGCTTCACAGCGGCAGAAAAAACACGTTTTCACGACTGAGAGGTAATAGAAAAACGAACGCAGCACACCGAAGAGCCGTCAATATGTTGGCAAATTCTCATCGAGCACTCTCGCGCGAACGCGTGCGAGCAAACGCGCTTTTACCTCGTTGTTATCTCGAATCAGTTTAGTGCGTAAGCTGGCATCGGTAGAACCGATAAATACAAAGTGGACGCGGATACGAGTGGTACTATACGATGTCGGATGACGAATACAAAAAGACGATCTGGATGGTGGCATCGTTTGTCACCATCCAGATTGCACGAGAAACTAGTTGGAAGGGTCGATGATGACCTGCTGTTGTTTGCTAGATATGACGTAGCCACAGCACCGGCAATACCCGATCGCCGGTGAGCTGCTCGGTGGTGAAGCGGCCGTTGTATGCGGCCAATGCCTCACCGTTTTTCAGAACTTCGAACACCACTGCGTGAAACAGCGGCAAATTCTCAGGTGCGACGGAAAATCCGTCTGAGCAGAGCAAACTCCAGCCGATTTCATCGACGAGAACGCACCGCTTATCCAATGTCGGCCAGGCTATCACCTGGCCGACCGCGTAGCGTACAGAAGTCTGCATGCTAGCTCCTTATCGGCGGGAGATTGCTCCCGCCAGAACAAACATCACTGCCGATAGGCAGTAAAGTACGCCTGCCAGTCCGTGGCTTGTGACACCAAGGATCAGGAATAGGCAGCCCAAGGCCAGGTACATTCTGATTCTCCTCCTTGTGCAGAATCGGCCGGGCGTGCTAACTAATGCACGCCGAGATTAGCCAGAGCCTGATCCAAGAAGGAGTGGGCTTGCTGCAGGAAGTTGGTCGTCCATTGCATGGTCGACTGGTAGTCGCAGGCCAGGCAGATGAGCCAGACAACGCCGGCGATGGCAGCAACCTCGATCAATCCTTCGCCGCACTGCACGATCACAGCGAGCACAATGATCGCCACGACCGCCAGTAGGATCATAGAAGCGGGATCCACTTGAGTATTCCTTTTCAATCTGTTGAATGGAGCAAGGGCGACGCCTGGCGCCGTCCTTGTGCCTATTACGCCGCCAGGCGGAGAACCTCCTGCGGCATGTCGGGCCACTCGGTCATCGGCGTGGTCGAGTCGACCACGTGCATGCCGGCAGCCTCGAACTCGGCCAACGCGCTGTCGCCTTGCGCCTCGAAGCCCTGCACGTTGGACGTGCAGTCCTTCAAGATGTAGACGCGACCGGCGAGGCTCGGATCGACTTCCTTGATCGCCGCCAGCAAGTCGTAGAGCGCGGCGCGCACGCAGTGCGAGCGCGCTTCACCGGCGACAATCAGCACGCGATACTTGAGTAGCCGCTTCACGTTGCGACCAGCCTTGCGACCGGCGCGGAACGGCCGCCCGTGCACCTCGAGCGTGTCGACCTCGGTGCCGAACGGGCTGTAAGCCTCGGCGAGGATGCGGTGACCCTTGCCGTGCTTGCGCGTCTTCGAATAGCGCACGATGCTGTGGA
>Ga0134128_10000976_pt1 | contig 38751 bp, 25 predicted proteins | sample KB31754_FD_96462 | JGI IMG/M metagenome (GOLD analysis project Ga0134128, IMG submission 96462) | Terrestrial soil microbial communities with excess Nitrogen fertilizer from Kellogg Biological Station, Michigan, USA - KB3-175-4 | ecosystem: Environmental > Terrestrial > Soil > Unclassified ...
AACGAACTCAACTGGTCCACCATCACGTTGATGGTGTTCTTCAATTCAAGAATTTCGCCCTTCACGTCCACCGTGATCTTTTTCGACAAGTCGCCATTGGCCACGGCGGTCGTCACGTCGGCGATGTTACGCACCTGGCCGGTCAGGTTACCGGCCATGGAGTTGACCGAGTCGGTCAAATCTTTCCAGGTACCGGCCACACCGGGCACATTGGCCTGGCCACCGAGCTTGCCTTCGGTACCCACTTCGCGCGCCACCCGCGTCACTTCGGAAGCGAAGGAATTCAACTGGTCCACCATCACGTTGATGGTATTCTTGAGTTCAAGAATTTCGCCCTTCACGTCCACCGTGATTTTTTTTGACAGGTCGCCATTGGCCACGGCGGTCGTCACGTCAGCGATGTTACGCACCTGGCCGGTCAGGTTGCCGGCCATGGAATTGACCGAGTCGGTCAAGTCTTTCCAGGTGCCGGCCACGCCCTTCACCTGGGCCTGCCCGCCGAGTTTTCCTTCGGTACCCACTTCACGCGCCACGCGCGTCACTTCCGAAGCGAACGAGCTCAACTGGTCCACCATCACGTTGATGGTGTTCTTGAGCTCAAGAATTTCGCCGTTCACGTCCACCGTGATCTTCTTCGACAAATCGCCATTGGCCACAGCGGTCGTCACGGCCGCGATGTTACGCACCTGGCCCGTCAAATTCGAGGCCATGAAGTTCACGTTGTCGGTCAAGTCTTTCCAGGTGCCGCCAACGCCGGGCACGTAAGCCTGGCCACCCAGCTTGCCATCAGTGCCCACCTCGCGCGCAACACGCGTCACCTCGGAAGCGAAGGAGCGCAGCTGGTCCACCATCACGTTGATGGTGTCTTTCAATTGCAGGATTTCGCCGCGCACATCGACCGTGATCTTCTTCGACAAGTCGCCGTTGGCCACCGCTGTCGTCACTTCAGCGATATTACGCACCTGGGATGTCAGGTTACCGGCCATGGAATTGACCGAGTCGGTCAAGTCCTTCCAGGTGCCCGCCACCCCCTTCACCTGGGCCTGGCCGCCGAGCTTGCCTTCGGTGCCCACTTCACGCGCCACGCGCGTGACTTCGGAAGCAAATGAACCGAGCCGGTCGACCATGGTGTTGGCCGACGTCGCCGCACGCAGGAATTGCCCCTTGAGCGGGCGCCCATCGACGTCGAGCTCCATGGTCTGCGACAGGTCACCCTTGGCCACGGCGCCAATCACACGCGCCATTTCGGTGGTCGGACGCACCAGGTCGTCGATCAGGGTATTGACGGAGTTGAGAATGCCGGCCCAGCCGCCACTCATGTTGGTCACTTCGGCACGGTGGGTCAGCCGCCCCTCGCGGCCCACCACGCGGCTGACGTCGGAGATGACTTTCGCCATGCTCTCCTTGGTCTCGATGATTTCATTGACCGTGTCGGCGATCTTGCCGGCCAGGCCGGACAAGTCGGATGGCATGCGCGCCGAAAAATCACCCTTCTTCAGCGCAAGCAGGGTATGCAGCAGGATCTTGGGATCCAGTTCGTCGAGGCCGGTTTCGATCTCGTTCATCTTGTTCACGGAAACTCCCCTTGATAAAAGGCCGCAGCGCGGCTATGCGCTCCTGACGGCGACACCGTTGCAAGACCTTGATTATGCGGCCATGCTGCACGATGTTGATAGTAATTTTTCTGGTAAAAAAGAAGCGTTGACCGGTTCGCAAAACAGGCTTCCCTGAAACTCCTCGAAACCGATTTCGTGCAAGGCATCGAATTGCTCTTTGCTGTCAACCCCGTCGGCCGCCACCTCGAGCGACATGGCTTTTGCCAGCCCGAGGATGCCTGCCAGCAAGGCATGGTCCGCGCTGCTCCCGTTTTCGCGCGCCAGCGAGGCATGAACCTTGAGAAAGCCGGGTGAGCACTCGCGCAGCGCCGTCAATGATGAATAGCCTGTACCGAATCCCGTAATTCCCAGCACAGCCCCGGCTTCGCGTACGTTGTCCAGGATGGCGCGGGCATTGTCGAAATCAGGGAATAACAGCGCATCGGCAACCAGCACCTGCAAGGCACCCACTGCCACTCCATATTGTTCGCGCACGCGAGCCACTTGCTTGGGCAATTCAGGGCATAGCGTGATCAGCGCAGGATTGACCGACAGCGCTACCGAGCGATGGATTTGCCCCTTGTCGTGCCAGGACTTCCATTGAGTGCAGGCCGCGCCCAAAGTCCATTCGTTAAGTTTGAGCAACAAGCTGCGCTCCGGAGAGGCGCTCAAAATGCGTTCGGCACCAATCCAGCCCCAGCGTGGATGCTGCCAGCGCAGGAAGGCTTCGACTGCGCCAAGCTCTCCCGTACGAACATTGATTCTTGGTTGGTAGTGCAACACAAATTCCCGGTTTTCCAGGGCGCGTTCGAACTCGTCCAGAAACTGGTGACGCTCGGCCTGTTCCGCATTCATGCCTTCATGGAAGAACTGGATTGTGCCGCGCCGGTTTTGCTTGGCATGGTACATGGCGAGGTCGGCATGCTTCAACAGCGTCTGGACGTCGCCACCGTCTTGCGGAAAAATTGCCACGCCGATGCTGGCGGAGGATTTGATGCCGACGCCATCAAGGTCATAGTCGGCACCCAGCGCACGCGCCACCTTGTTCGCCACATTGAAGATATCGCCGAAGGAACCGAGCGCTTCGAGCAGAATGACGAATTCGTCGCCACCCAGGCGTGCTGCAATATCGGATTCGCGGATGGCTCGATTGAGCCGGCTTGCCACTTCGCGCAACATCCTGTCGCCGATTTCATGGCCATGCGTGTCGTTGATCTGCTTGAACTTGTCGAGATCGAGGAACAACAGGGCAAAGCGTTTGCCCTGGCGCTGTGACAGCAGCAAGGCATGTTCCACCTGTTCGATAAGGGAGCGCCGGTTGAGCAAGCCGGTCAGCGGGTCGCGCACAGCCATTTCCCTGGCCTTTTCCTCGGCCTGTTTTCGCTCGACGACTTCCGCCTCGAGCCGCAGGTTGATACGCTTCAAATCCTGCAAGGCCTGGACGCGCAGGTCCTGGTTCAACTGCGCCAGTTCTTCGCTCTTCTTTTGCAGTTCGATGTTCTTGCGCCTAAGCTCGACAAATACCGATATCTTGCTCATCAATATCTGCGGGATGACGGGCGTAAGCAGATAATCGACCGCACCCTGGGAATATCCCTTCATGCGGAACATTTCGTCGGCGTGATGCGCCGTAATGAAGATGATGGGCACCATGGCGGAACGCGGATGGGCATGGATGGCTTCGGCAGTTTCGAAGCCGTCCATCATGGGCATGTTGACGTCAAGCAAAATGACGGCAAAGTCATGCAACAACACGGCGCGCAAGGCTTCCTCGCCCGAGCGCGCCGTCAATACTTCGAAGCCGAGCGTGGAAGCCATACCAAGCAGCAGGCTTTCCATGGCCATCAGGCTGGCCGGGTCGTCATTCACCAGCAGAATTTCCGGGACATTTTTCATAGAGCCGCCAAGTTTTCAGATCAGCGAGCGTGGAAACACACGGCTGCGACACCGGGTTTGCCCTCGCTCCTCCCTCCTTGTTACAACCCCGTCACGGCATTCGCCGCAACAATCACTTCAGTCCTCTGTTAATTCTTGCGCTTATTCTTGTTATCCCGAGATCACTTTCTGAAAACTGCGTCCGGCGACGGCGCTTGCCACGCTCTCGCCCCATTTTCGTGCGTATTTGCGTACAAATATGTACCTCAAATACCGGACAAATATTTCACGGCAAGCCGCACATACAGCCTCTACCGTGGACATTAACAAACGTTAATTGTTCCGTGTTTTTCGCGAAAACATTTGATTAATCACCCGCCGATACCCCCTTCACGTTTTCCTACACGACCTGGCGCGGGATTCCTATATACGCTGCCTGGCCAATTGCTAGGATGGCGACGTGACAATTCATGTTGTTCCGGATTTCGGGTTTGGTATGAACACAAAATTGCCGGGGATGTATATGGAAACCATTGCAAGTGACAGCAACAGCGGGCTCCCTAATCCACAGATCGGCTGCATGGCCGAGGAACAGGACAGGGACTGGCATACCTACCGCGGCGCCTGTCGCGAGATCAGTGAAAAGCAGGGGCTCGACGACCAGCAGATACTGGCGCGCAAGCAGGCTTGCGCCCTGGCTTACTTGGGCAAGCGCTCACATGGCGAGGGCAGCGCCTATAGCAGGACGCGCGTGCGCATCTTGACGCCGGAATTCGTGCAATCGATGGCGCGGAACAACACGGCGCAGCGCCATCAGCGCTATCCGTGGCTGGAGCGCCTGCTCGCTTCGATGGAAGAAACCGGCAAGGGCCCCGATCGCATTGCCTTGGGCGGCAAGGTGTTGTCCATGATGGCGCACAAACACGCATCGCGTATCACGCCGGCGGCCAACGCCTGAACTGCATCAACCGGGGAGATTTTCCGTGCGCGCTTTTTCAGTGCGTGATTCCAGCGCCTGGATGACGGCAGCCATGTCTTCGGCGCCGTGGCCCAGGGCCAGCGTCTCGCCGTACAATGCATGACAGACATCGAGCAAAGGTGAAGCAATGCCGGCCTCGCGTGCGGCCTGCGAAACAAAGCTGTTGTTCTTGAACACATCTGCAATCGCCGCATGCACAGCGAAGTCGCGTTCGACCAGCTTGGGCAGCTTTACGCGCGACAAGTCGCTCGCCATCTGCCCGGCATTGATGATGGATGCGAACTGCGCCAGGTCAAGGCCATGCTGCTGGGCGAAATGGAAGGCCTCGGCCAACCCGGCCATGGTCGTGAGCAGATAGAGATTGACGGCCAGCTTCATTGACAAGCCTGCCGGCACGGCACCACAGACGACAGTCTGCTTGCACATCGGCGCCAGCAAAGGCTGCACGCGCGCCACGGCATCCGGTTCGCCCGCCAGCATGGCAACCAGTTGCCCCGCTTCGGCAGGCTTGCGCGAGCCCGACACGGGTGCTTCAACATAGCTGCCGCCGGCGCTGCGGATTTCCACCTCGAGCGCACGCGAGTAAGCGGTTGGCGTGGTGCCCATATGGACGATCGTGCGCTCCCGGACACGTGTGCCGAATACGGGCGTGCCGCGGCCGAGCACGGCATCGATTGCCGCTTCGTCAGCCAGCATCACGATCACCACTTCCGTGCCGGCGAACAGGGTATCGATGTCGGATGCCACCTTCGCTCCTGCTGCGGACAGGACAGCCAGCTTTTCCGGCGAGCGGTTCCACACCAGAAGCGGCATGCCGGCCTTGCACAAATTCAAGGCCATCGGCTCGCCCATGAAACCGAGTCCGATAAAACCCACAGGCCGTATTGTCTGATCCATCGTAGCGCTCCTTTCATGCATGACGCACGATGGTAGCCCGATTCACTTTTGCTTGCAGCGCGCTAATTGTTTTGTAACGCAGCGCACGTAAATTGCGCCATCTGCTGCGCCCAGGCATCGATATCAGGTACATCAAGCATCAAGAGATAGCGCCGGCCGCCCCATAGCGCGGTGAAAAGTGCGTCTGCTTCACCGTCCTTGACCTGGCGTGGCAGGTCGGTGCAGGTCGCAAGTATGGCGCGCCAGCGCGCAGACAATTCCTCGTAGGCGCGCCGATGGTGTTTTTGTTCGGCGATACCCTGCTCAAGCTTGAACATGGCCGCATCGAAATAAGGCAGTTCCGCATCGACGCCGCAGGTCAGCAAGACCATGCGCTGCACGCGCGTTTGCCAGGGCCCGGCAGGAATGGCATCAAGCGCGGCCAGCGTGGCTTCGATGCAATGGCGCACATAACCTGACAGCAGCGCTTCGCGGTTGGGAAAATATTCATAGAGCGTACCGGTCGAGACGCCGGCTTCGAGCGCCACGGCACGCGTGCTGACACTGCTCCAGCCGTCGCGGCGCCAAATCCGAACAAATGCCCCGTATATCGCGTCAACGGTGAAGCGGGCCCGTTCCTGCACCGGGCGTTTCAAGGGCTTGACGCGTTTTTCTGCGGTTTTCATTATCCGAACCCGGCGCTTGTGGCGATGGCCTATAGTGTAGCGAAACCCTAGTGTGCCGTACCGTAAATTCGTGACAAAATAAAAGTGGCGAAATCGGGCCGAGGCTAGGAAAAAAGCACAGCAAGGCCGGGGCCTTGCGAGCATTTTTGACGCAGCATTCGGTCCGATTCTCGACATCTTTTATGTCGCGAATTTGCGGGACGGTACACTAAATGGAGATGCCAAATGACACCAGCCCTGAACATCACCCGCCTCTTGACCGACAAATCGGCATTGAACAAAACCCGCATCGACCAGCTTGCCATCGGCCCGGTGCTGGGCGACGGCGAAGTGATTCTGAAGATCGAACGCGTAGCGATCACGACCAACAACATCACCTATGCCGCCTTTGGCGACGCCATGCAATACTGGGACTTCTTCCCCACCGGCGCGCCAGACTGGGGCCACATGCCGGTCTGGGGTTTCGCCCGCGTGGTGCAATCGACAGCGCCCGGCGTCGAAGCCGGCGAGCTGTTTTATGGCTACTACCCCATCGCCAGCCATATCCGCATGCAAGCCAAACGCGTAAGCGAGCGCGGCTTTTACGACGGGTCGGAACACCGCCGCACACTGGTCTCGGCCTATAACCAATACACCCGCTGCAGCCACGACCCGGCTTACCGCGAAGGTGGCGAAAATTACCAGATGCTGGTGCGCCCCTTGTTCATCACGTCCTTCATGTGTGCCGACTTCCTTGAAGACAATGGCTTTTTCGGTGCAAGACAGGTCGTCGTGGCAAGCGCGTCGAGCAAGACCGCCTACGGTACTGCCTGCTGCCTGCACGGCAAGGCGGACGTCAAGCTGATCGCCCTCACTTCCGGCCGCAACCGCGATTTTGTCGCCACCCTGGGCTGCTATGACGAGGTCAAGAGCTATGAGCAAGTAGAAAAGATCGACGCCGGCGTGCCCACGCTCTACCTGGATTTTTCCGGCGACGACAAACTGCGCTTTGCCGTCCACAGCCATTTCGGCCAGGCCTTGGTCTACGACTGCTACGCCGGTTCGGCGCAGAATACCCAATTCCTGCAAAAGGCTGCACTACCCGGCCCGGAACCCAAGCTCTATTTCGCGCCGGTCCAGATCAAGAAGCGCAATATCGACTGGGGGCATGAGGAAGTCAACCGCCGCTACAACGCAGCGCAATCGGCCTTCATCGACACCATCAGCGTGCCGGGTAGTGAGTGGATGAAAGTCGTGGAGCATCGAGGTTTCGAAGCGGCAGCCGCACTGATCGACAGCATGCACGGCGGACGCATCGATCCGCGTGAAGGGCACGTGGTCGTACTTTAGGCCGCCGTATTTTTAGCTGACCGTACTCTAGGCCGTCGTCTTCTGCTCGGCCAGTCGCGCTTCGAATTCTTCCGGCGGCAAGGGCTTGGCGAACAGGAAGCCCTGCAGGTAGTCGCAACCGGCCTTGGCCAGCAGGTCTTGCTGTTCGCGCGTCTCCACACCTTCTGCGATCACCTGCAAGCCGAGCCGGTGCGCCATGACAATGATGGAATCGCACAGTGCCAGGTCGTTGGCACTGGTTTCCATGTTGTGCACGAAGCTGCGGTCGATCTTGAGATAGTCGATGTCGAAACGCTTCAGGTAGGACAGCGAGGAATAGCCGGTGCCGAAATCGTCGAGCGAGACGGTGACGCCGGCGTCGCGGAAAGCCAGCAACTTGTCGGTGATTTCGGCGTCGGCGTCCAGCAGCAAGCCTTCGGTGATCTCCACGGCCACGCTCTGCCCCGGCAAGCCCAGCTTGCGCATGGTCTCGAGCCAGCCCGACTGGTAGTTGCCCTCGCCACGGAATTGCAGCGGCGAGACATTGATGCTGACCTGGAAGTCGGGCCGGTACTCCTTGCGCCAGAGAGCCGCCTGGCGCAGCGCCTCACGGAACACCCAGTCGCCGATCTCGACGATCATGCGGGTTTCTTCAGCCAGTGGAATGAACGAAGCCGGGCTGACCAGTCCATGTTGCGGGTGCAGCCAGCGGATCAGCGCTTCGGCCTTGTGGATGTCGCCGGTGCGGGTATCGACGATGGGCTGGTAATAGACGCGGAACTGGCCGGCGGCGAGCGCGCCGCGCAAATCGTTCACCAGCCGCATGCGCGTCTGCGCCGCCAGTTGCATCGACGGCATGAAATGATGGAAGGTATTGCGGCCGGCAGCCTTGGCGGCATACATGGCCTGGTCGGCATTCTTCAGCAGCGTGGCAATCTCGGTCGCATCTTCAGGGTAGAAGGTAATGCCGATGCTGCTTGAAATGAAGGCCACCTCGCTGCCGAGCTGGAACGGCTCCGCCATGCGGCTCAGGATGTTTTGTGCAATGCGCGTGACGTCGGCGGAATCACTGATTTCGTCAAGGATGATGGTGAACTCGTCACCGCCCATGCGCGCCACGGTGTCGCTCTGGCGCACGCAGGCGCGCAGACGCGCCGAAGCCTGCTTGAGCAGGTCGTCGCCCATTTCATGGCCCAGCGTGTCGTTGACCTCCTTGAAGCGGTCGAGGTCAAGAAACATCAGCCCGAGGCGCGTGTTGCCACGGCTGGCTTTCATGATGGCTTGCTCAAGCCGGTCCTGGAACATGTGGCGGTTGGGCAAGCCGCTCAAGCGGTCGAAGTTGGCCTGGTTCCAGATCACGGCTTCAGAGAATTTGCGCTCCGTCACGTCTTCCAGGGCCAGAATCAGCATCGGTTCGCTACCCAGCGTGAACTGGCGCCCCGATATCTGGCACAGCATGAATTTTTCGCCATAGCCGCAGCGCATCCAGGCCTCGAAACCGTCGACACTGCCCTTTTCCTCGATGATGGCGGTCAGGGATTCGCCATCCTTGGCATCTTTCCACAAGGAAAAACCGGCTTCACCGCCTTCAGCGGCGCCCAGCACATCCTGGCGCTTGACTTCGAATTGCAGCAGTCCGGTATCATTGATGTCGACCACGCTGAAACCATTACTGGTCCGGGCGACGATCATGGCCAACGGTGCAGTTTGGAAGATTGCCGTAAACTTCGCTTCGGATGCGCGCAAGGCCTGTTCGGCGCGCTGGCGCTCGTTCAGCTCTTGCTGCAGGCTGGCATTGTGCAAGTCGCGCTCGGTGATCAGCGCACCAAGTTCGACGCGCATGTCGTCCAGGCTCAGGGCCAGGCTGCCGATTTCGTCGGCACGCTGCAATCGCACCTGCTGCTGCAATTCGCCGCGTGCAAGGCGTGCCGTCACAAGCTGCAGGAAGCGCAGCGGACGCACCACCCGGTATTCGAACAACAACAGGATCAGGAAGAACGACACCAGCACCTGGGCCGCCAGGGCGCCGACGAGCTTGAGGAAATCTGCAACCAGGTCGCTGCGTGCGCGCTCGGTCGACACTTCGATCATGACCTGGCCGATCACGCGCTCGCCCAGCAGCACGGGCCGCTTGTCTTGCAGAATTTCGCCCTTGCGCCGCTCTTCCCGGCTGACGTCGACGAAACTGTTGCCAACCTCGTCCGTTACGACAACACGCACCACGTCGCGATTGCGCATCAGCGCCTGCACGGTTTGGCTGGCCACCACGCGGTCGACGTTCCATAACGCGACCGACATGGTCTGGGCCAGCATGTCGGCCGATTGATCCATGGGTACCCGCACCTGGGCATCAACTTCGCGCTGGAAACGCTCACCCAGGAAGAGCTGGCTGAACAGCAGGGCAGGCAAGAGAATGCCGAGCGCCACGCCGATGCTCATGATTTGTCGCAGCGACAGCTTGACCAGGGTCTTTCTGACCTCGCTTGCGATTCGTTTAATCAGCATGATTTAGCAGCATGATTGAGCAGCTTGGTTGCGCATTACCAGGGAGCAATATCAAAATGGAATCCTGTAGTTTAACAGCGTGCTCCAAGAGGCGGGTACCGCTGGAAACCGGATTGATATGTGCGCCGTCAGGGTCGGCTACTTTGCAGACTTGCGCCAACGCTGGATGTTCGCGTCCACCAGGTCTTTCATCACGTTTTGCTTGGCATACTTGTACATAAGCTGGGATAGCTGCCCGCGCAATTCCCCGGTATTGCATGCCGACTTGTGCGACACCGTGAGGAACAGGTTTTCATTGGTGACGGCAACCGGCATGGTCTTGACGTTCTGCACGTTCATGCGTGCTGCATAAGCCAAGCCCGGGTCTTCTTCATAGATCATGTATTGCACGCGGCCCAGGTCGAGCATTTCGAGTGCCTGTTTCAGGCTCGGTACCGTGTTGATCTTGAGCGAAGCTTTGGCATAACGGTCGAAATCTTCACCAAAACTGTTGTCGATCACGGTTACGCCCTGCAAGCCGACCAGATCCTTCCATTTGGCATAGCCGAACTTGGCATCCTTGCGGGCCCAGATGGCCGTGCGCGTCTCGCGGAAGGCTGGATACATGTAATCCATGTATTCCAGGCGCGGCAAGGTGTAGAAGGCCCCGGCGATCATGTCGACCCGGCCCAGGCGGGTCTCTTCCTGCACGCGCGCCCAATTTCCGACATATTTGACTTCGATGGTGACGCCCAATTCCTTGGCGGCAATCTGCATCAGGTCGGCATTGGCGCCGATCAGGTGCGACTCATCGTCGGGATCGCGCCAGAGATAAGGTGGGTATTCCGGGTTGCCGCTGACAACAAGATGCTTGCAGGCTTCCGCCGGCGCTGCGCCAGACATGGCCGGCATGAGCGCCGCCAAACCGAACAGGAGCGCCAGAAAACGACGTCCGAACCCTGATTTTTCCTCGCTTGTGTTCATCGCGCCCTCTCAGCCCCTGTTAAAGTACGCCCGCGATCCGTCCCGCAAATAACCGGTCCTGCTTCTCTGACAGACTCGACTATTCGACTTGCAGTCTATCGAGGGGTGAGCTTAATTGCAAGCAACATAGACAAGTTGCCTGCATAGTGTGGTGCAAGCGTGTGGCTGGGGCCTGTTGACATATGATTTGGGAGTGCGAAGGTACAGTATGCGTTGCAGGCCTAGGGCCTGTTAGCGCAAGCGTTTTGAGAGGGTCAGGCGACCCGGATCCAGGTCGTTTTCAGCTCGGTATATTTGTCGAACGCATGTAAAGACTTGTCGCGGCCGTTGCCAGACTGTTTGTAGCCGCCGAACGGGACCGTGATATCGTCTTCGTCATACTGGTTGACGTGCACCGTGCCCGCACGCAGTGCGCGGGCAGTGCGATGCGCCTTGCCGATATCGGCCGTCCAGACGGCCGCCTGCAAGCCATACGGCGTGGCGTTGGCTTCGCGTACGGCTTCGTCGATGTGCGTAAAACTCAACACCGACAAGACCGGTCCGAAGATTTCCTCGCGCGCGATCCTCATCCCCCCATGGACCTTGTCGAACACGGTCGGTGCAACATAATAACCCCCGGATTCTGTCCGGAGTTGCGCCCCGCCGGCCACCAGCTGCGCCCCCTCTTCGCGGCCCGATTCGATGAAGCCGAGCACGGTCTTCAACTGGATGCTGTCGACGATGGCACCCATGACGGTGGATTCATCGAGCGGGTCGCCGGGCAGGAAATTGGGCACCATGGCCAGGGCCTTTTCCAGGAATTTGTCCTTGATCGAGGCCTCGACAAACAGGCGCGACGGGGCATTACAGCTCTCGCCCTGGTTGAAATAGATGGAACCGATGGCGGCAGCCACGGCGGCATCGAGATCGGGGCAATCGGCACAGACGATATTGGCCGATTTGCCGCCGAGTTCGGTCCAGGCGCGCTTCAGGTTCGATTGCCCGGCGTATTGCAAAATCTGCTTGCCGACCCGGGTCGAACCGGTAAAGCCGATACAGTCGATATCCATATGCAAGCCGAGTGCGGAACCGGCTTCATGGCCATACCCGGGCAAGACATTGAATACCCCCGGGGGGATACCGGCTTCCAGCGCCAGTTCGGCCAGGCGCAAGGCCGTGAGCGGCGACTTTTCCGACGGTTTCAGGATCACGCTGTTGCCCACCGCCAGCGCCGGCGCAATCTTCCACGACGCCATGATCATCGGATAATTCCACGGCACGATGGCGGCCACCACCCCAACCGCCTCACGCGTGATCAGGGCCAGCGCGCTGTCGGGCGTAGGCGCGATCTCGTCGTAGATCTTGTCCACCGCTTCACCGTACCAGCGCAGGCAATTGGCGGTGGCATTCACATCCACGCTCTTGCTATACTTGATCGGCTTGCCCATGTCCAGGGTTTCAAGCAAGGCCAGCTCGTCGCCATGCGCCACCACGAGATCGGCGAACTTGATCATGGTGCGCTTGCGCTGCGCTGGCGGCAACCCGGCCCAGCGCCGGTCTTCGAAGGCCGCGCGTGCTGCCGCCACCGCGGCATCCACGTCAGCACCGTTGCAACGCGCCACTTCGGCCAGCTTGCGTCCATCCACTGGCGACATGCTGTCAAAACGGTTGCCACCGCTGGCCCAGACCCGTTCGCCATTGATGAAAGCCCTGCCATCGATTTTCAGCGCCTGTGCGCGTTCGTGCCATGTGCTCATGCTGGTTCTCCTGCTATGTTGCCGACATTTTGATAAGCCTGGGATTGCTCCTCGGCGCGTTTTCTTTCCTGGCGCGCCAGCCACAGGCTGCCGATCGCCACACCCAAACCCACTACCACTACCGTTACGGTGGCCACCACGTTGACCGAAGGATTCAAGCCGAGACGGGCACGCGAAAACAGCACCAGCGGCAAGGTGGTCGTGCCCGGCCCTGAAAGGAAAGCCGAGGTCACCACGTCATCGAGCGATATCGTGAAGGTCAGCAGCCATGCCGATACCAGTGCTTGCGCAATCTGCGGCAGCGTCACCAGGTAAAACACCTGGAACGGACGGCAACCGAGATCCATCGCCGCCTCTTCGAGCGACTTGTCCATCGACGACAGGCGCGACTGGATCACCACGGCTGCATAAGAGGTACAGATCGAGGCATGACCGATCCAGATGGTGAGCAAGCCGCGCCGGCCGAATACCTGATCGCATGCGACGAAGAACAACAGCAGCGACAAGCCCGTGATCACTTCGGGTACCACCAACGGGGCATTGATGTGGGCAATGAACAGGGCACGGCCGCGGAAGCGGCGGTAGCGCACCATCACGAATGCGGCCAGCGTGCCCAGCACCACGGCGGAAGAGGCGGACAGGAACGCCACCTTGAACGACACCAGCAGGGCGTCAAGGATTTCGCTGTCGTCCAGAATCGCGCGATACCAGGTGAACGAAAAATGGGTCCAGATGCTGGCCAGCTTCGAGTCGTTGAAGGAAAAGACGATGAGGTAGACGATGGGCAGATACAGGAACAGATAGCCGCCCAGCAGCCAGGCCGTACTGAAGTGCCGCGCCACGAGCTTATGCATGGCCGCCCCCTTCCACGCCGGAAGACTCGCCCTGGTACTTGTTGAACAGGACCAGCGGAATCAGGATCAACACCACCATCGACACCGCAACCGCGCAAGCCATGCCCCAGTCATTGTTGCTGAAGAATTCGTTCCAAAGCGTGCGGCCTATCATCTGCGTTTCCGGCCCACCCAGCAATTCCGGAATCACGTATTCCCCCAGGCTGGGAATGAACACCAGCATGGCTCCGGCGATGATGCCGGCCTTGGACAGCGGCACGGTGACGAGCCAGAACGTGGTCATGGGTTTCGAGCCCAGGTCGGACGCCGCTTCGAGCAGGGTCAGATTCATCTTTGCCAGCGTCGAATACAGCGGCAGGATCATGAACGGCAGATAGGTGTAGACCATGCCCACCGTCATGGAAAACGAGGTGTACATCATCTTGACCGGGCTGTCGACGAGATGTGTCCAGAGCAGGAAATGATTGATCACGCCGTCATCATCAAGCAAGCCCTTCCAGGCATACACGCGCAGCAGGTAGGAAGTCCAGAACGGCAGCGTCACCAGCATCATCAGTGTGGGGCGCCAGGTGGCCGGCGCGCGTGCCATGAAATAGGCGAATGGGTAACCGATGGCGAGGCAGATCGCAGTCGTCAGCGCAGCCAGCTTGATCGAATACCAATAAGTGTAGACATAGAGAGAATCCGTCATCAGGAACAGGTAGTTCGACAGGCGCACACGCAATGTGGCCACGCCATCGGCATAGTCGAGCAAATCCTTGAAGCGGATGCCATCCATGTCTGAAATCGACAGCTTGAAGACGATCAGGAAAGGCAACGAAAAAAACAGGACCAGGAAGATATAGGGTATCCCGATCACACTGCGCTTGCCCCAGCCGCGGCGCAGTGACTGGATAAGGGCCGGCTTCATCACAGCGCCCTCATTGGGTCAGGACCATCAGCGCGGTATCGCGCCAGACCGCATGCACCCCGGTGCCGCGCTCGATGACGCTGCCGTGACGGTCGGTTGACGGCACGATCACCTGAAGGCGCATACCGCCGCCGATGCCGACGCGGTAGCGCGTGGACGAGCCGAAATAGGCACTCTCCTCCACCGTGCCGCGCACGCTATTGAACGCCGCATCGGCCGGGGCTTCCAGTTGCAGCGCAATATTCTCGGGCCGCACCGCAACGGCAAGCTTCATGCCGAGCGCGCCGCTGATGCCGTGGCCGACATACAGCCTGCATTGCGGCGCCTCGATCACGCAGTGCCCCGGCTCGTCTTCAGCCAGCACGCCTTCAAACAGGTTCACGTTGCCGATGAAGTCGGCCACAAAACGGCAATTCGGGGTCTCGTAGATTTCCTGCGGCGTGCCAACCTGCTTAAAGCGCCCGGCGCTCATGATGGCGATGCGGTCGGCCATGGTCATGGCTTCTTCCTGGTCATGCGTCACCATGACACAGGTCACGCCGACCTGGCGGATGATGTTCTTCAACTCGAACTGGGTCTGCTCGCGCAGCTTGCGGTCCAGAGCACCGAGCGGCTCGTCTAGCAACAGCAATCGTGGCTCCAGTGCCAGGCTGCGCGCCAGCGCCACGCGTTGCTGCTGCCCGCCCGACAACTGATGCGGCTTGCGCTTGGCATAGGGCGTCAATTGCACCAAGGCCAGCATCTTTTCCACCTGCTCTGCAATCTGTTGCTTCGCCCTGCCCTGGCGCTTCAACCCGAAAGCGATGTTTTCCCACACCGTCATGTGGGGGAACAGCGCATAGGACTGGAACATCATGTTGATCGGCCGTTCATACGGTGGCAGGCCGGAAATTTCGGCACCACCGAGCTTGATGCCGCCGGACGTGGGCGTCTCGAAGCCGGCCAGCATGCGCAACAACGTCGACTTGCCGCAGCCCGAGGAGCCCAGCAGCGCGAAGATTTCGCCCTTGGCGATTTCGACGCTGACTTCATCGACCGCCGCCACCGTGCCGAAGCGCTTGGTCAACTTCTCGATGTGCAGGTAATCCTTTTGCTCTTCCCCCATGATTGCGGCCTTAAAGTCCTGTTTTGAATGTGGTGAACAAACGCGTGCGCAGGCGCCGGATGTCGTTGCCGACCGAATCGGGCGGCACCATCCGCGCCAACACGTCGCCTTCGAGAAAGACCGCCTTGTTGGCCCGTACATCGGGATTGATCAAGGGGTCGGCCGCGCGCACCGGATTGTCGTAGAACACTTTGTTGACGAGACCGGCCTGGACTTCGGGCCGGTAGATGTAATTGATCCACTTGTAGGCGTTTTCCACATGTTCCGCATCGGCCGGAATTGCCATGGTGTCGAAGAACAGCACGGCGCCGCTCTTGGGCAGCAGGATCTGGATGTGCTGGCCGTTGCCGGCTTCCCTGGCACGTTGCGCCGCGATGCCGATGTCGCCGTTGAAACCGACGGCCAGGCATAGCGAACCTTCGGCCAGGTCGTTGATGTAGCCCGAAGACGAAAACAGCGTGATCGAAGGCCGCGCCGCGTTCAACAGCCTGGCCGCCTCCTGGTAATCCGCCGGATTCTTCGAAAACGCCGGGTGGCCAAGGTAGCGCAAGGCCGCAGGGAAAAGTTCGTCGCCCGAATCGAGCACCGACACGCCGCACGATTTCAACCTGCTGGCATATTGCGGCTTGAACAGCAAATCCCAGGCGTCGTCGGGCATGGGCAGGTCGCCCAGCGCCGCCTTCACCTTGTCCACGTTGATGCCGACCGTGGTGATGCCCCAGAGCCAGGGTGCAAGATAGGTGTTCCCCGGATCGAGCGTCGCCAGATTGCCCATTACCGCGGGGTCGAGATTCTTCCAGTTCGCGATTTTGCTTTTGTCGAGCGGACGGAACAGCCCACCCTCAAGCTGCATCTTGGCCCAGTGCGACGAGGGCACGACGATGTCATAGCCGGTGTGGCGCGCCAGCAGCTTGGCGTGCAGTGTTTCATTGGCATCGAAGGTGTCATAGCGCACCTTGATGCCGGTTTCCTTCTCGAAGCCGGCAATGGTGCCGTCGCCGATGTAGTCGGACCAGTTGTAGATGTTGAGGACGTTTTCCTCTTCGGCTTTTTCCTGTGCGCTCTTGCTGCAGGAACCGAAAAGGCAAATGCAAACGGCGACGCCGAACAGTCTGGTGAGTCTCTTGATATCCGGCATCGTTTTCCCTTGGATGGCGCCGCTCAAATGATAAAGCTAAATGGCGCCACGTTCCTGCAAGTCCTTCAGTGTGGCATCGAGGCAGCTCCTGATCAGCGCTATCATCTCATCGATTTGCACCCGCGTCATCACCAGGGGCGGCGCGATGATCATGCGCTTGCCCACGGCGCGCATGATCATGCCGTTGCCGAACATGTGGCCGCGGCACACCATGCCCACATCGAGCTCGTCGGGGAAGAATTCGCAGTCGTGCACCACGGCGGCCTTCTTTTTGACCAGCACCAGGGCGGCCGTGAAGCCGCAGGTTTCCGCCATGCCCACCAGGGGGTGGTCTGCCAGCGTTTCAAATTGCTGCTTGAGGTAGGGCGCCGTGTCTTCGCGCACTTTCTCGACCAGCTTTTCATTCTTGATGATGCGCAGGTTTTCCAGCGCGGCAGCACAGGCCACGGGGTGCCCCGAATAGGTGAAGCCGTGGTTGAAGTCGCCGCCCTTTTCGACCAGCACGTCGGCCACGCGCTGGCCGACCAGCACACCACCAAGCGGTACATAGCCTGAAGTCACACCTTTGGCGAAGGTCATCAGGTCGGGCTTGATGGCGAAATAGTCCGAGCCAAACCAGTGGCCCAGCCGGCCAAAGCCGCAGATCACTTCGTCGGCCACCAGCAGGATGCCGTACTTGTCGCAGATACGCTGGATTTCCGGCCAATAGGTGGGGGGTGGAATGATTACGCCACCCGCACCCTGCACCGGCTCGCCGATGAAGGCACCGACCTTGTCGGGGCCGACTTCAAGGATTTTCTTTTCCAGCCAGGAGGCCGCCAGCAGGCCGAATTCCCCGGGCGTCATGCCGCGGCCATGCTCAAGGTAATAGGGCTGGTCGATATGCACCACCCCGGGAATCGGCAGTCCGCCCTGCTCATGCATGTAGCTCATGCCGGAAAGCGAAGCGCCGGCCATCGTGCTGCCATGATAGGCATTGACACGGCTGATGATGACATGGCGCTGCGGCTGGCCCTGCAGGTCCCAGTAGCGGCGCACCATGCGCATGACCGTGTCGTTGCCTTCGGAGCCGGAGCAGGTAAAGAACACGTGCGTGATGTGTTCCGGCGCAACCTCGACCAGGGCTGCGGCCAGTTTGGCGGCCGGCGCATTGGTGGTTTGGAAAAAGCTGTTGTAGAACGGCAGTTCCTGCATCTGCGAATGCACGGCATCGGCAATGCTGCTGCGGCCGTAGCCGGCGTTGACACACCAAAGGCCCGACATGCCGTCGACCAGGCGCTTGCCTTCGGAATCCCAGATATAGACGCCTTCACCCTTGACGATGACACGTGCGCCCTTGGCATTCAAGGACTTGTAATCGGTAAACGGGTGCAGGTAATGCGCGCTGTCGAGTTCCTGGATGGCGCGTGTATCTACATTTTGCTGGCGTGCTGCCGCCGGCGCCACAATGGCGGCCGGTACAAATGGATTGGTTTGCATGATGCTCCCTCGCTTGCGGGCGCGGCGATGCTTTGCCACCGCGCTGGATTACGGACGATGTAAATACAATCAGACGTGCAGCAGCAAATGCTCCCGTTCCCACGGACTGATGACGGTCATGAATTCCTGGTGTTCCAGGTATTTGATGGCCGAATAGACGTCGATGAAGCGGTCGCCCAGCACCATGCGCAAGCGCCGGTCCTTGCGCAGCAACGACAGTGCTTCAGACAGGCTTTCCGGCAATTCATAATCGACGTCATAGGCACTATCGGTCGTCATCGGTGTCGGCTCGATGTGTTCCGTCATCCCCAGATAACCGCAAGCCAGCGTCACGGCCAGCGCCAGGTAGGGGTTGGCGTCGGCACCGACTACGCGGTTTTCCACGCGCCGGTCTTGCGGGCCGGACTCGGGCACGCGGAAGCCCACGGTGCGGTTATCCTTGCCCCATTGCACATTGATCGGCGCAGCAGTGTGGCGCACGATGCGGCGGTAGGAATTCACATAAGGCGCAACGATGGCCATGGCCGTCGGCATGTAGCGCTGCAAGCCGCCGATGTATTGCATGAAGGCCGGCGATGCCGTGCCGTCGGGATTGCTGAAAATGTTTTGCCCGGTCTTGGCATCGACCACACTTTGGTGGATATGCATGGCCGAGCCCGGCTCGCCCGTCATGGGCTTGGCCATGAAGGTGGCATACATGTCGTGCTTCAAGGCCGCTTCGCGCAGCGTACGCTTGAAGTAAAACACCTTGTCGGCCAGGGCCAGCGGGTCACCATGCAGGAAGTTGATTTCCATCTGGCCCGCACCGATTTCATGGATCAGTGTATCGACGTCCAATTGCATCAGTTCGCAATAGTCGTAGATATCTTCGAACAGCGGGTCGAATTCATTGACCGCATCGATGCTGTAGATCTGGCGGCTGGTTTCGGCGCGGCCGCTGCGGCCGATGGGTGGGCGCAGCGGAATGTCCGGATCGGTATTTTTCGCCGTCAGGTAGAACTCCAGTTCGGGTGCCACGACGGGCGACCAGCCTTTGTCGGCATAGAGTTGCAGCACGCGGCGCAGCACCGAGCGCGGCGCGAAGTCGACCAGGGTACCGTCGGAGAAATAGCAATCGTGGATCACCTGTGCCGTAGGGTCGATGGCCCAGGGCACCAGGGTGATCGTGCCAGGGTCGGCGCGCAGGATCATGTCGCGGTCGGTGGCCGAGATGGCGCGGTCGTAAGCGGCGTCGTCGGTCGGGTAATTGCCGGTCACGGTCATGCCCAGCACCGCTTCGGGGATGCGCATGCCGCGGTCTTCTGTGAATTTGCCGCGCGGCAGTATCTTGCCGCGCGCGACGCCGGTCAAGTCCGGCACCAGGCATTCGATTTCCGTGACCCGTTTGTCATTGAGCCACAGATCCATGTCGCTGTAGGTAAAGTTCGTGCGGAAGGACATAATGCTCTCTCTTGTTATGACTGCGGGCGCATGCCGGCGGCGCCGGCGATGCGCTATTGACTATCGATATTATGAATGGAGAAAATTCGGAGCAGATGCCGCTAGCTACGGCAGGCGTTCGCGCCGGTCGAAAAGACTACCCATGCGCTCCTCCCTTGAGAGCTTGATATTTACGGCACGCATCGCCAAACGCGCCAAACATTTTCACCGAATCGGGGTTCTCGACCAGGCGCCACTCCGGGTGCCATTGCAAGGCCAGCGTAAACCCCTTGGCATCGATGACGCTGAAGGCTTCGATCAAGCCATCGTCGGCATAGGCTTCCGGGCGCAAGCCCGGTGCAAGGCGGTCCACGCCCTGCCCATGCAGAGAATTGACCATGATCTCGCCGGCGCCGCCGAGGATATCCTTGAGCACGCCGCCGGATTCGATCTTCACCCGATGCGCCGGGCCGTATTGCACGTCCAGCGGGTCCGTGTCGTCGTCGCGGTGGTCCATCATGCCAGGCACTTCCTGCACCGCCTGGTACAGGCTGCCGCCGAGCGCGACGTTGATTTCCTGCGTGCCGCGGCAAATTGCCAGCAAGGGCACGCCACGCTCGATGGCGGCGCGGATCAGGGGCAAGGTTGTGGCGTCGCGCCGCGGGTCCAGCGGCAAGGCAGGGTTGTGCACTTCCTGGCCGAAATAGCTCGGATGCACGTTCGATGGCGAACCGGTCAACATCACGCCGTCGGCCGCGGCCAGCACGGTTTCCAGGTCGACCGCGCCGCCGGCTGAAGGCAGGATCAGCGGCATGCAGCCGGCGCCGACCAGCACCGCTTCCGCGTATTTGGTTTGCACCGCAAAGTAGGGATGGGCGCCGATTTGTTTGTTGCAGCAGGGAACGATAACAAGTGGTTTATGCATGCTCTTTTCTCTATGGATTCTTGATGATAGGGAGCCACTGTTAGCTATGATTCTATTCTTCCCACATAGTGCCGCAATCGTTCTGATTACCAACGTTGTTGCCGTCGCACACCATATATCCAGCTTAAAACCAATTTGGACTTATTAATAGCTCCACTTTATGCAACTCCATGGAACCACCTAGCATATCCCGAGGCCAAGGTGGTTTTTCGCTGCCTTCGGTTTGACTTGCAAGTATCGGTCCAGGATGACGGCCAATGCCTCGAATGCCGGCACAATTTGCTCATCAGCAACGCCGCCATAGCCAAGCAGCAAGCCATTGCGGCGGCTTCCCGCCTCATGATAATAGGTCGATAGCGGCCGCACGCCTATGCCCTGGGCCGCCGCGTCGCGCGCAATCGCCCTGTCATCGCAACGCTCGGGGAGTAGCAGCACCAGGTGCAAGCCGGCATCGGACCCGCACGCGCTCACCTCGCTGCCGGCATAACGTCGGGCAATGATCTCCTGCAGCAAGTGCAGGCGCGCCGCATAGACGCCGCGCATGCGCCGGATGTGCGAAGCATAGAAACCCTGGGTGATGAATTCGGCCAGCGCGGCCTGGGTCGGCACGTTGCCCGCACGGTGCAATTCATTGACGCCAGTGACGAAGGGTTCCACCAGCGCACACGGCAGCACCAGGTAACCCAGGCGCAGGCCGGGAAACATGGTCTTGCTGAAGGTGCCCAGATAAAGCACGCGTTCGCTGCTATCCATGCCTTGCAACGACAGCAGCGGCTTGCCGCCATAGCGGAATTCGCTGTCGTAGTCGTCTTCCACGATCCAGCAGCCATGCTGCCTGGCGTATTCAAGCAACTTGCGCCGCCGCGCCAGCCCCATGACGCTGCCCAGCGGATATTGGTGCGAGGGCGTGACGAAGATGAAACGGGGCACATGGCGCAGGTCGTCTTCGCTCGGGCACATGCCGTCGGCGTCGACCGCGATCGGGCGGATCTGCAGGCCGGAGGCGCGCAGCAGGTTGCGCGTGCCCCAGTAACCCGGGTCTTCCACCCAGGCCAGATCGCCCGGGTCGCTCAGCAGGCGAAGGCACAGGTCGATTGATTGATGGATGCCGGCCGTGACCACCACCTGTTCCGGCTGGCATTCCACCGAACGCGCGATCTTGAGGTATTCCGCCAGGGCTTCGCGCAGCGGCATATAACCGCCGCCCTGGGCATAGGTCAGGGCGTCCGGCGCGGGCTTGCGCCAGGCCTTGGCTTGCAGGCGGCTCCATGGCGCATGGGGGAATTGCGTGACGTCGGGCACGCCAGGCACGAACGGCCCCCATTGCTGGCTTGACGAGCCCGCATGTTCGACCAGAGCCTGGCCGCGGCGCGACAATGCCGGCGCACTTGGCACAAGCGCCTGCAACACCGCCTTGCGCCGCGTGCTGTCTTCGCGCGAGGGCATGGCGGGCGTGGTGTCGATGACGAAGGTGCCACTGCCGGAGCGGCCTTCGACAAAACCTTCTGCCAGCAATTGCTGGTAGGCATAAAGCACCGTGTTGCGGCAAACCACCAGTTCGGAAGACAACTCACGCGAAGACGGCAGGCGCGCGTCGGGCGGCAGCACCCGCGTCAGGATGGCCTTGCGCAACAGCCGGTAAAGCTGCTGGTTGCCAGGCACGGACGACTGGCGGTCGAAGTGCTGCAGCAGATAGTCTGACAACATGGCGGAACGCAAGTGGCACCATCGATATGCAAAAATCTTGATTCAGCATAGCACACCTGTTGCGCACGAGCCATAGCCGCAACCGGACTTTCGCTTGCGCGGCACAGCAAAACGACACGACGAACCTAGCCGCCGGCAGCAACGCGGCGGCAGCGCAGGCGTTGCGTTCCATTTCAGGAACGCAACTGGATCGACCGGATTTGTGGATCAGACAGGGCCGTTTTGCCAACTCCCTCGCGGGAGCCGGCAAATCGTCAGAACTTTGCAGCCAGACTAACCCCGATGGTGCGCGGAAACAACCGATAGCCTTCCACGACAGAGGCGACACGCGGATGCTGGATCACCGTATCGTTGTCGAAAGCATTCTTGATGAAGAACGAGAAATCGAATTTGTCGACCGACAGGCCGGCACTGAAGTCGGCCGTGTAATAACCCGGACGGTCATAGTCGGTATCGGTCGGGTCGAGGCTGCCGCGGCTGCTGCCGACCCAGTGCACATTGCCCAGCACGAAAGCACTGTGCTCGGCCACACTGAAGTTGTATTGCGCCATGGCCGTGGCATTGAATTTCGGCACCCCTTCGATGGTGGCGCCGGCCACAGCGCCGGGCACGCCATTGTCCGAACCCACGCTATTGGTCAGGTACGCCTTGACGTAACCGCCCGAGAGGCCGACGGTCAGGCCGGGAACCGGCTTGGCCTTGAGTTCGAATTCGAAGCCCTTGGCCACGGCGTCACCAGCATTTTGCTCATAGGTGTAGGTGCAGGTTGGCAGGTAGACGTCTTGCTGGATGTTTTTCCAGTTGACGTAAAAGATGTCGGCATTGATGGACAGCTTGTTGCCGAAGAAGCGCGACTTGTTGCCGACCTCATAGCTCCACAGGCTGTCGGACCCGTAGGTGGTGGGCGCGTCGGTCAAGCCGTGCGTGGCCAGGTCCGGTGCGCAAATCGTATTGGGCACATAGGTGTTGTCGCCACCGAGACGGAAGCCCTTGGCCACGCTGCCGTACACGGTATTGGTCGGGTCGACTTCCCAGGTCAGCGAATACTTGGGCGTGAATGCTGTGGAATTGGCCGAGGCGCTGCTGGAATTCCCCGCGCCTGCCAGGAACAATGCATTGTCCTGCGACAGCGTGTTGGTCGCCTTGAGGTAGCGTGCACCGACCGTGGCATGCAACGTGGGCGTGAAGTAATAACTTACATCGCCGAACACGGAAGTCTGGCGCTCGCGGTAGTGGAATTCACCGAAGAAGGAGTCATCGTTCGGCAAATCGTTCGGATAGGCGCCGGGCAGGATGTTCGGATCCTGGGCGCTCACGCCGAAGGCATTGAAGGTCGAGTTGATGCCGTAGATCGGGTCGTTTTCAACCACGTTGGTGTGCTGGGTCGAGACATAGGTGCCGCCGACCCAGGTCCAGGGCGAAGAGCCCTTGGGGTCGTATTCCTTGGATGAAAAACGCAGTTCTTCCGAGAACTGTCGTACCTGGTTGTCGAGGAAGACGGCAGACGGCAGCGCCGCCACGGCATCGGCCAGCCCTTCCGGCGCGGTCCCGCCCTGCGAGATCGGCGTGATAAAGGTCGATAGCGAATAGCTGTTGTAGAGCGAACCATTCTGGATGCGGTCGAACTTGCGCTGGAAGTAGCTCGTGACCGACGTGATGTCGAAGCTGTCCATGCTATAGCTCAGGTTCAGGCTGGGCACGAACAGGGTATCGGTTGACGGTTCGCGAACCTGTTTCTGCGCTTCGTAGTCGGGCAGGCCGAGCGTGAAGGCACCGATATCGTGTGCCGCGATCTTCTGGTAATACAGGGCCGGGGTCAGCGTCAGGTCGCGCGTCGGTTTCCATTTGAGCGACAGGCGCACTTCCTGGTCGTCGATCTTGTTGATGTCCGAGGCCATGGTATTGCCGTCGCCATCGACCTGGCTGATGAAGCCGCCCTGGTGCTCGACCTGGGCGCCGATTCGCAAGGCCATGGTGTCTTCCTGCAGCGGGATGTTGGCCACCGCATAGCCGGAATAATTCATGCTCCCACCCTTGGTGTTGGACACCTCGGTATAGGTCTCGAAACTCTTTTCGTTGAACTGCGGCTGGTTGGCAATGAACTTGATCGTGCCGCCCATGGAACTGGCGCCGTAAAGCGTGCCTTGCGGCCCACGCAGCACTTCGACGCGGTCGATATCAAAGAACTTGGGCTCCACCGTGCCCATGCTATAGACGTTGCCGACCGTGATCGAGGTATCGTCGAGATAGATGCCCACGGTGGCTGCGCCGGCGGCGGAACTGATGCCGCGGATTTCAATGTTTTCCGTACCGGGGCCGGCGCCGCCATTGCCGGCAGCGGCGGTGAAGGAAATGTTGGGAACGGAACGCGTCAGGTCGGTGAAGTCGGAAACATGGTCGGCCTGCAGGTCGGTGCCGCGCAGCGCCGTGATGCTCATGGCAACCTTGTTCGGGTCTTCCTTGCGCTTTTGCGCGGTGACCGTGATGGTTTCGAGCTGGTCGGACTGCGCCGCCTTGCTGTTGTCAGACTTGGCTTCGTCAGGCTGCGCCGGTGCCGCAGGGGTCTCCTGTGCCCAGCTTGTTCCTGCATGCATCGCGCAAACCGCGGCGATGGCACAGGCCAGGGTAGTCTTGCGTCCCGGATGTCGCTTTGCTTCCATACTGTTCGCTCCTTAACGATTATTTTTGACTGTCTCGAATCTCGTTATGCTCGCGGCACCGCCGCCATTCCCTGCAAAGCCGCGCAAACATCGTGCCAATCGATTTGATGCATGAATATCGCCTCGCAATGACGGATAGACAAGCGATAAGAAACCAGGCGTTGGAAATTAGTCACAAACACCGCTACCGGAAATCACTCAAAATGGTGCACATTCTCAAAGTGGTTCCAAAATAGTGCAGAAATTTATCTTGTAGCGCACCACTTCGGCGATATAATAATTTAGCTGGATCGGGGATTCCCTGTGCTGCATGCTGGCGAAATCAAGCATATGAGGAAATTGGTGTTGTTTATAGTTCCACTTGCATAATATTGATGGCACCACTTAAACCAGCCACCCCGACCGCGGCGCACATCCTCGGCGCCGCATTGGCCCAGGCCGAATTCCACCCGCATCTGCCGCAGCAGCGCCGGCTCTATGAGGCGGCACGCGGTGCCATCCTGCGGCAACAACTGGCTGCCGGCAGCAAGCTCCCCTCGACCCGTAGCGTGGCCGCCGAACTCGGCATTGCGCGCAATACCGTCATCGCCGCCTTCAAGCAATTGGTGGCGGAAGGTTATGTCTCGGCAATGGCCGGCAGCGGCACCTTCGTCGCCCGCACCTTGCCCGACGAATCGCTGTTCGACGTACCGCTGCGCGACGACCGCGAGGAGGGACGCAAGGCGACGGCCGACCATGAGCCGGGCCAACTCTCGCGGCGTGGCGAGCAATTGACTGCCTATGCCGCCGGCACCCGCTTCGAGATCCAGCCCTTTGCCCCGGGCGACCCCGATTTTTCGCTGTTCCCGCAAAAGCTGTGGCAACGCATCCAGAACCGCGTCTGGCGCGACGCACGCCCCGAATTGCTCGACTATGGCCAGGCCGGCGGTTACCTGCCGCTGCGCAGTGCTGTGGCCGAATACCTGCATGCCTCGCGCTCGGTCAACGTCTCGGTGGAACAGGTGATGATCACCTCGGGCACGCAGCAGTCGCTCGACCTGTGCGCGCAGATGCTGGCCGACGTCGGCGACACGGCTTGGGTCGAAGACCCTTGCTATTGGGCCGCGCGGCGCGTGTTCGAATCCTGCGACCTGCAATTGCATCCGGTTGCGGTCGATGAAGAAGGCATCGCACCGAATGAGGCCGACCTGGCCACCCAACCCAGGCTGATCTACGTCACGCCTTCACACCAATACCCTACCGGGGTGGTCATGACCCTCGCGCGCCGGCGCCGCCTGCTCGATATCGCCGCAGCCAAGCGCGCCTGGATACTCGAAGACGACTACGACAGTGAATTCCGCTACAGCGGGCGGCCGCTGGCGGCATTGCAGGGCCTGGACACCTATGGCCGCGTCGTCTACATGGGCACGTTTTCCAAGATCCTCTACCCCGGCATCAAGGTCGGCTACCTGGTGGTGCCACCGGCCCTGGTCGAACCGTTCAAGACCGCGCTGTATGATCTGCAGCGGCCGGGCCAGATGATGGTGCAGGCCGCACTGGCCGACTTCATGGCGCTGGGCCACTTCACCACCCATATCCGCAAGGTGCGCTTGGCCTACGGTGCCAAGCGTGAAGTGCTGCGTAAGACCCTGATGGTACAGATGGGCGCCAACGTGTCGATTTCCGGCGAAGATTCGGGCATGCACCTTGTGGTCGAATTGCCGGACCATGTTGACGACGTGGCGCTGGAAAAGCTGGCGGCGGAATCAGGTATCTCGGTGAAAGCGCTCTCGACCTATTATCAGTCGAAGGCGCCGCGACGTGGCTTGCTGGTCGGCTATGCCTATGTTGCGCCGGGCAAGGTCGCCTACTACGCCAAGCTGCTGACAAAAATCATTCGCGCCAGTACACGAAAATGAGCACGAAAATGAGCGCGCAAATAAGGCGAGAAAGGAAGGAAACGACATGAATGGTGACGGCGCCTTCCGGCGCAACTCCTTGCATGGAAGCAGCATCGAAAACACCTATGCCGGCGCCCTGAGCTTCCTGCGTCGCAAATACACGCGCGAACTGGCCGGTGTGGACGTGGTGGTGTCCGGCATTCCACTCGACCTCGCCACCACTTTCCGCCCCGGCGCCCGGCTCGGGCCCGCTGCAGTCCGCGCAGCGAGCGTGCAACTGGCCGAGTTGCTGCCCTTCCCCTGGGGTTTCAATCCATTCGACAACCTGGCCGTGATCGACTATGGCGATTGCTGGTTCGATGCGCACAACCCGCTCACCATCACGAACGCCATCGTCGAACATGCCCGCGCCATCCTCGCGTCCGGCGCGAAGATGCTGACCCTGGGCGGTGACCACTACATCACCTACCCGTTGCTGCAGGCGCATGCGGAAAAATACGGCAAGCCCCTGTCGCTGATCCACTTCGACGCCCACTGCGACACCTGGCCCGACGACAATCGCGATTCGCTGAATCACGGCACCATGTTCTACAAGGCAGTAAAAGACGGGCTGATCGACCCGGCCACATCGGTGCAAGTCGGGATCCGCACCTGGAACGACGACTATACGGGCATGCAGGTACTTGATGCGCCCTGGGTCCATGCCAACGGTGTGGCCTCAACGGTGGAAAAAATCCTGTCGATTGTCGGCGAACGACCCGCCTATCTGACCTTCGACATCGATTGCCTCGATCCGGCTTTTGCACCGGGAACCGGCACACCGGTTGCAGGCGGACTAAGCTCGGCCCAGGCGCTGGCCATCGTGCGCGCCCTGACGCCCGTCAATCTGATCGGCATGGACGTGGTGGAAGTGTCGCCGCCGTTCGATCAAAGCGAAATCACCGCGATTGCGGCGGCGCATGTGGCAATGGACTTGTTGTGCGTGCTCAGTGCGCAAAGAAGAAAAAGCTAAGCTTCATAGATGACATAGGTCTTGCGCGTGGGCACCAGCACTTCCCACGTCCCGGCAAACCCTGCTGGAATCACGAACTCATCCCCCGTGCGCACCGTCATGGCCCGGCCGTTCGCATCGGTAATCACGCTCTCGCCTTCGAGTATCCGGCAATACTCTTCCTCGGTGTAATTCACGCGCCACTTGCCGATCTCGCTGGCCCAGATGCCGGCGGAGAACTTGCCGCTCTTGTCGGCATAGCGCTTCCACAGCGATTGTTTGGGATTGCCCGCAATGAGCTTTTCCGCCGGAAGGTGGTATTGCTCTTCGGCCGACGAGGTATTGAAACGGACGATGGCGTTTGCACTCATGGCAGCAAATCCTTGATCTGATAATAAAGCATGCCCAGCACCAGGGCCGGCGTGCGCAGGGCTGCACCACCGGGAAACGGCATGTGTTTGATGCGGGCCAACAAGTCGAAACGTTCAGCCTGGCCGGCAATCGCTTCAGCGGCAAGCTTGCCCGCCATGCCGGTCAACACCAGGCCATGGCCCGAAAAACCCTGCAGGTAATAGATATTATTGCCGATGCGGCCAAAATCCGGCGCGCGGTTCATGGTGATGTCGACAAAGCCGCCCCATGTGTGGGCGATGGGCACGTCATGCAATTGCGGAAAGACCGCCAGCATGCGCTGCCGCATGGAGCCCACGAGGTCGTGCGGCGTCGCCGTGCTGTAACTGACGCGCCCGCCGAACAGCATCCGGTTATCCACCGTGGGACGGAAATAATCGAGTACAAAATTGGTGTCGCATACGGCGGCACGATGACGGATCAGGGCATCAACCCGTGCCTTCTCCATCGGCTCGGTGGCCGTGATATAGGTGCCGACCGGCATGATGCGTGGTGGCAGTTCGGGCGCCAGCTCCCTGGCAAACTCGCCGATATAGACGTTGCCGGCCATGACAACAAAGTCGCATTCGACCTGGCCTTGCGCTGTCTTGACCACGGGCTTCGCACCGCGCACCAGCGCATTGACCGGCGTGTTTTCAAATACCTGCACGCCCGCCGCGCGCACCGCCTGGGCCAGGCCCAGCGTGTATTTGAGCGGATGCAGGTGGCCCGAATTGGCATCGTAGGCGCCGGAATGGAAGCGCGTGCTGGCGATCCATTGCGCAGAGTCCTGGGCAGTCACGCGTTGCAGTGGATAGTTGTAAGTACGTTCGACATGGGCAATCCATGCATCGAGCGCACGCGCCTTGCGCGCATTGACAGCCAGACTCAGGTAACCGGGAACGAAGTCGCAATCGATATGGTGCGTCGCAATGCGCTCGCGCAGCAGGTCGAGTGCTTCCACCGTCAAATGCCAGGCACGGCGCGCATCGTCAGCGGGCAATTGCGACTCGATGGCATCGTCCGATGCGAAACCGACGATGGCCTGCCCGCCGTTGCGTCCGGATGCACCCCAGCCGATTCGGCGAGCTTCAAGCAAGACCACCGCATAGCCGCGCCCGGCCAACTCCAGCGCCGCAGACAGGCCCGCCAGGCCGCCACCGATGACGCAGACATCGGCACGCAAGCTGCCGGCCAAGGCCGGCAAGGCTTCCGGGCGCGTGACGCTGGCTTCGTAGTAGGAGGCGCTAAGCTTGTCGTCTTTGGCGAGCAGCATGAATCATCCTTGTGGTTCGATGCCGCCCATTGTCGCTGCTACCGGACGAGTGGAAAAGGTCCAATTCCGGCCGTTTCATGGAGCCACTCAGAACCTGTTTACGATCTGTAGCGAGCGGCCCGCAGTTGCCCCCAATCAGCGCGGAAAAACCGGAATGTACTTAAGTACATGAGGATTTTGAGCACTGATGGGGGGGCGCCTAGCCGCAAATCCGGGTCGCGCAGTAAGATCGGAAGCAGGTTCTCAGCGGCAAATCCGGTTGCGGCCACCTTCTTTGGCGTGATACAGCATCTCGTCCGCATGCAGAAACAGTTCGTTCTCGGTCTTTTGCTCCGGGTAGGAAGCAATGCCGCCGGAAAACGAGAATTGCATCTTTTCGCCGGGCTTGACCTCGAACACCACAGCGCAAAAAGCCTGGCGCATGGCGTCGAGCTTCTTTTGCCCTTCCTCGGCGCTGCAATCCCAGAACACCAGCACGAACTCTTCGCCACCGAAGCGAGACAGCAAGTCGCGCGGGCCCAGTTGCGCCGACAGCACCAGCGACAGGCGCTTGATGACGATGTCGCCGAAGTAGTGGCCCCAGGTGTCGTTGATGGTCTTGAACTTGTCGATGTCGACGATGCCGTAGGCCAGGCTCTTGGCTTCACGCCCGGCACGGCGGATGGCATCCTGGGCGCGCTTTTGCAGGCCGATCTTGTTGAGCAGGCCGGTGGCACGGTCGCGGCTGATCAGGTCTTTATTGACGCGGATCTTGTCGATACGGTTGACCAGTTGGCGCGTCAAAAGGTCGGTGTCGACGTCGAGCAACACGTCGTCAAAGCCGCTATCGAAGGCGTCACGCGTCAGGGCCGCATCCACCTTGTGCTGCAGCATGATGATTTCGCGGCTCGGGTCGGCTTCGATGTTCTTTTGCAACACGCGCACGATGGCTTCAGTGCGCAAGTAGTGACTCTCTTCGATCACCACGATATCGGGCTGCAATTCGCGCACGCGCAGGTGCAGGTTTTGCAAATCCTTATGCTCGATCAACTCGATGGCATGCTCGGCAAATTCGTCCAGATCGAACACCGGCTTGTCGCCCAGATAAACCACCGTATTGGTCTCGCCACGCTTGTGGCGGCCGAACAGGGTAAAGAGCTTGTCGACCAGCACATCGTTGGGAATCGGCTTTTCGGCATAGGCCAGGCAATTGCTTTCCACCAGCTTTTGCTGCAGCAGGAAGCGTTCGCTCTGGCGCGCCGTCTGGAGATAGACATAGCTGCGGTCGGCCGGCAGGCGCTGCAGCAGATCAGACAGGAACATGGTCTGCTTGCGGCTGTGCTGCATGTCGTCCTGCATGTTGTAGAGCACGTCAAGGTCGATGACGAACAGGCTGTCGCCATCGTCGACCTGCACCGCCATCACATAATCGGCCATCTGGTCGAAGAACAGGATGTCGAAATCGTACTTGTGGGCGCACAGCAGCAGTTCGTTCTGGTTGTCCTTGATGAAAAAGGTCTGCGATAGCAGCAGCACCTGGCTCTTGAACAACGATGCATCATCGAGCATTCTGTCGTCTTTCGTCTGGTCACGCTCATTTGCCGCAGGCACAGCGCAGCAAATCCTTGTTTTTCAGGTGATTTTGACACAACTACCGGAAACTGCCTGCTTATCCACAATTGCAGCAGGATAAAAACCACGCCGGGACGGTTTGAGCGCTTTTATTCTTGCACATGGGCCCCATGCGCTATACTTTTTTCGACCCGCCCCAACGATCCGGGGCGCATTTTGATCACCGGGGGCAATATGCGTCTGACAATCCAGAAATTGATTCTTGTTGCAGCCTGCATTGTCGGCTTGAGCGCCTGCGGCGGCGCCGGCCAGGATGGCGGTAACACCGAGCAAGCCAAACACTTGGCAAGTTCGCAAAAAACGGCGCCCGTATCAAACTACAACCAGGTGGTGGAACAACTGTACGTCGCCTATTTCGGCCGCCCGGCCGACCCCAATGGCCTGGCCAATTTCTCAACCCAGCTCGCCGCCGATGGTGCGCCCGCCGACATACAAAGCCTGCTGCAAGCCTATGGCACCAACAGCGGTGTGAAATCCCTGATCGACAGCTTCGGCACCAGCACCGAGTCGCAAAACCTCTACGGCACGGCCGACCCGACTTCGTTCGTCAAGGCCGTTTTCCAGAATGTGCTGGGCCGGGCTCCGGCCACCGACGGCTTGAATTTCTGGGTCACTGCACTCAATAACGGCAGCGTAACCTATGGCAGCGTTGCCCTGCAGATCATGGCTGGCGCCTTGATCAACACCTCGGCACAAGGCCAGCTCGATGCCGAATTGATCGGCAACCGCATCACGGTGGCAACGATCTTCACCAGCACGCTCACTACCCAGAATGCCACGGCCGACTATTCCGGTTCCGCCGCGGCACAGACGGCGCGCAGCATGCTCAGTGGCATCACCGCAAGCACCAGCAGCAGCACCTTCCAAAGCACGGTCAACACAACCGTTGCCGCACTCGTTGCGAACCCGCCGCCGGTCAACAACACGGTTGCCATTTCGGTCGAACCTGGCGTCAACCCGGGTGTCCAGACTGTGGATGTGCCCTTTGTCACGCTGACCGTTTGCGCACCAAACAACCCCTCTCTCTGCCAGACGATTGACCATGTATTGGTCGATACCGGCTCATATGGCTTGCGCTTGATTTATTCGACACTGACGCCGCAGATGGCTGCGGCCCTGTCGGCGCAAAGCAGCGGCAGCACCCTGGCCGAATGCACGAACTTCGTTGACGGCTATAGCTGGGGACCGGTACGCCAGATCAATTTATCGATTGCCGGAGAGAGCGCCACAAACCTGACGATGCAAGTCATTGGCGACCCCGCTTTCGAGAGCGCCGCGCCCTGCAACGGGACGCCTGAAGACACGGTCAACGACTTCGGTTCGAACGGCGTCATCGGCGTGGGACTGTTCCCCCAGGACTGCGGTAGCAACTGCACACTCAGTTCGGACAATGGCAGCTACTTCATGTGCACCAGCAGCAACAGCGGCCCCATTTGCAATGGCAGCACGGCCAGCATCTCCCAGCAGGTGCAGAATCCGGTCGCCATGTTCGCGTCAGACAACAATGGCGTGATCGTCAAGCTGCCGGCGGTCTCGCTCAATCCGCCCAGCACGGTCAGCGGCACTCTGGTATTCGGTGTGAATACACAAAGCGACAATAGCTTGGGGAGTGCATCCGTGTTTCAAATGGATGATACCGGCGAATTCACCACGGTCTTTTCCAATACGAGCATGTCACAGAGCTTTATCGACAGCGGCTCGAATGGCTTGTATTTTCCGAATCAAACCAATATACCAACCTGTTCCGACAGCTTTTATTGCCCCAAATCAACCCTATCTTTGTCTGCCTTGATGCAGGGTGCCCCCAATCGGGTCACTGGTATCGCCAATTCGCAAACCATTGCATTTTCCATCGGCAATGCCAATAACGTCACAGGTTCGGTTTCGGCTGATTTCGGTGCTCCCGGTGCAACCGGCTCATTCGATTGGGGCCTGCCCTTCTTCTTTGGACGCAATGTCTATGTGGTACAAGACACCAAGTCTGCCGCCGGCCAACAGGGCCCGTTTGTCGCATTCTAAAAACGCAAAAGCCGTCGGCATTGCCAACGGCTTTTGTTATTCCGTAACGTATCAGGCCACGACTTCCAGGGCACTCTCGCCTTCACCGTGGTGCTTGCCCTTGAATTTCTTCAAGCCCCACTTGCCCAGGCTGTCGAGGTAGGAATACGCCACCGGCACAACCACGAGCGTGAGCAGTGTGGAGGTGATAATACCGCCAATCACGGCACGCCCCATCGGCGCCTGGAATTCGCCGCCCTCGCCCACGCCCAGTGCCATGGGCAGCATGCCGAAAATCATCGCCAGGCTGGTCATAATGATGGGGCGCAAGCGTACCTGGCCGGCGCTGCGGATGGCCTCGAGCTGGCCCATGCCCTGTCGCTGCGACTGGTTAGCGAAGTCAACCAGTAGAATCGCGTTCTTCGTCACCAGCCCCATCAACATGATGAAGCCGATGATGCAAAAGACATTGAGTGTGCTGCCGGTGATCAACAGCGCAGCGAACACGCCGATCAAGGACAGCGGCAAGGACAGCATGATGGCGACCGGTTGCATGAAGCTGCCGAATTGCGAAGCCAGCACCAGATAGATGAAGATCACGGCGATGCCGAGTGCGGCGACGGCGGCACCAAAGGATTCATCCATGTCCTGCGTCTGGCCGCCGACGTCCAGACGATAGCCCGGCGGCAATTCGATTTTCTTGACCAGGTCCTGCACTTCGCGGCCCACGTCGCCTGCGGGCCGCCCCACCACGTTGGCATAGATGCCGACACGGCGCTGCAGGTCCTGGCGTTTGATCATCTGCGGGCTGGAAGAGGCAACGAAATCGACTACCTGGCGCAAGGGAACCATCACCGGTTTGCCGTCGGCCGTCAGGTGCGAACTGGCGACTGTCAGGTCAGCCAGGTCGGCTACTTTTTCGCGTCCAGACTTGGGCAACTGTACGTTGACTTCGTAATTCTGACCATCCGGTGCGAGCCAGTTGTTGGTGGTATCGCCGCCGACGAAGGGACGCAGGGCCGATCCGATCTGCTGCACGGTCAGGCCGAGGTCGCTGGCACGCTGGTTGTCGACCTTGACCACCACGGCCGGGTTCGACGCCATCAGGCTGCTTTCCATGTCGGTCACGCCCTTGATCTGGCTGATCTTCTTCATCACCATGTCGGCCACCGCAGCCAGCTTGTCATTGTCCTGCCCCAGGATGGCGACGTAGATCGGCTTGTCAAATCCGACCGAGAGGGAAATGCCCGGGATGTGGGAGAGCCGCTCGCGTATGGCTTGCGCCACCTGCTTCTGCGGTTGCCGATGCGTTTCGCTTACCTTGGACAGCTTGATAAAAAGCTGAGAGACGTTGCGTCCTTCGTCGGTGCCGATGGTCGAGTTGACGGTGACAATTTCGGGGAAGGCGCGCAAGGCGTCCTCGACCTGGTGCACCTTGGCATCGCTATAGGCCAGGCTGGAACCGATGGGTGTCTTCAAGGTCAGCGGAATGAAGCCCTGGTCGGTTTCGGGCTGGAATTCGGTACCGATCATCGGCACCAGGAAACAGCCGCCGACGAACAGCGCCAGTGCGGTCGCTAACGTGGCGACGCGATGGCGCAACGCCACATCGAGCACACGGCCATAGACGCGGTGCAAGCCTTCGATGCCATGCTCGATGCGTTCCATCATGCGCCCCAGCCACGGCAGGTATTTGAAGCGGCCCTCGACGGGGTCGGGCCAGACCGACGACAACATGGGGTCCAGCGTAAAGCTGACGAACAACGATACCAGCACCGCCACCGTGACCGTGATGCCGAATTGCAGGAAGAAGCGGCCGATGATGCCCTTCATGAATGCCACCGGCACAAACACGGCGACAATGGCGAAGGTCGTAGCCATCACCGCCAGGCCGATCTCGTTAGTGCCGTCGCGCGCCGCTTCGATGTGGCTCTTGCCCATGTTGAGGTGGCGCACGATGTTTTCACGCACCACGATGGCGTCGTCGATCAACAAGCCGATGCACAAGGAGAGCGCCATCAGCGTCATGAAATTGAGCGTGAAGCCGCAGGCGCGCATGGCGATGAAGCTGGCAAAGACGGAAATCGGCAGGGTCAGGCCGGTGATGACGGTGCTGCGCCAGGAATGCAGGAACAGGAACACGATCAAGACCGTCAGCAGCGCCCCTTCGATGATGGTTTCCTTGACGCGATCCAGCGAATGCTTGACGTCTTCGGAATTGTTGAAGATGGTGGCGATCTTCACGTCGGACGGGAGGCGCGTCTTCAGGTCGCCGACAGCTTTCTGGATGCCGTCGCCGACCGCGACGATGTTTGCGTCCTCGATCTTGACCAGTTCCAGGCTGATGGCACGCCGGCCATCAGTGCGCGCAATGGAAGTCTCTTCGCGTTCCCCGTCGACCACGTCGGCCACCTGTTCCAGCAGCACGGGTGCCGTGCCGCGGCGCGCCACGATGATCTTGCTGAATTCGCGCGGCGTCTTGATCTTGCCTTCCAGGCGCACCAGTTCTTCCAGTTGGCCCTTGCTGATCGCGCCGGCCGGCATGTCCTGGTTGGTTTCCTGGATCGCCCGCATGACTTCGTCGACGCCGACGTTTTGCGCAGTCATCTTGGCCGGATTCAGGTTGATCAAGACCTGCCGCGTCACGGCGCCACCCACGTTGACCCTGCCTACGCCCGGCACGCCCTGCAGGCGCTTGACGATGATCTGGTCGGTCATGGTCGACAATTCGCGCATGTCGTGCGCCGACGCGGTGACAGAGAGGGTCGCGATGGGCTGGGCGTTGTCGTTGTTGAAGCGGTCGATGTAGGGGTCCTTGGCAGTCTTGGGAAAGCCGGGGCGTATCTGCGAAATCTTGTCACGCAACTCCTGCAGCGCGTGATCCATGTTGGTCGAAAGCTCGAACTGCACCGCCGTGTTGGAAGAACCTTCACGCGAGGTCGACATGATCTTTTTCACGCCCGACACGGTATTGGCCACGTTCTCGATGGGTTTCGTCAGGTCGTTTTCCACGGCTTCGGGTGAAGCGCCCGGATACTGCACCTGGATGAACACGCCCGGGAACTGCACGTCGGGCATCTGCTCCAGCCCCAGCTCGCGATAGGAAAACAACCCTAGCACCAGCACGGCCACCATGACCATGGTGGCGAACACCGGATTATTGATGCTGACCTTGGTAATCCACATGGCAGTTTCCTTACGCCTTTTGCGCGTTGCTGGCGACCTTGGTGTCAGGTTCGGTCTTGTCGTTCGCACTCTGCGGCAAGCTGACCGCCGTGCCGGCCTTGATACCGTCGAGATGCTTGACTGCGATGATGCGCGTGCCCGGCGCCAGGCCGGAAATCACGGACACCATGCCGTCGTCATCATTCTTCAAACCCAGCTTGACCGGCTGTTCGACCACCTTGCCGTTTTCGATCTTCAATACCGAACTTGCACCGTTATCGGTATTGACTGCGGCCAGGGGCACCACCGGCGTCGAGGCCGCTTGCTGCAGTGTGATGCCGCCATTGGCAAACATGCCGCCACGCAATGCACCGTCGGGATTATCGACGGCGATATAGACCGTGATTGCGCGCGAAGCCGGGTCGGCCGCGGGATTGATGCGTGCCACCTTGCCATGGAAGCGGCGCTTGTCGAACCCCTCCACATCAAACGCCACGCTCTGGCCTTCCTTGACGCGCGGGATTTCCGACGCAGGCACCTGCGCTTCCAGGATCATCTGGCGCAGGTCGACAATGGCAAACAGCGGCGTATCAGGCGAAGCCTTTTCGCCGGATTGCAGATAACGCTTGCTGACGATGCCATCGATGGGCGCGCGGATGGTGGCGTCGTCCAGCGCATGGCGCGCGATATCGAGCTGGGCCGACGCCGACTTGACCGCGGCACGTGCGATATCGACATTGTTTTCTGCTGTATCGTAGGCGGTTTGCGAAATGAATTTCTGGCGCAGCAGGGTCTGGTTGGTTTCATGTGTCTTCAACGCCAGCTCAAGCTTGGCCTTGGCATCTTCCTCGGTTGCCTGGGCCGCCACCACCTTGGCTTGCAGGTCCCCCGTGCCGAGCCGCATTACCACTTGGCCACGCGCCACTTTCACGCCTTCCGGCACCAGGGTCTCCGATACATCGGCGATCACTTTCGACTTGACCGTGGCCTGGTTCAGCGGCGCCAGCGCCCCCGAAATCGGCAGCAAGACGCTCAATTCGCGCGATTGCACGGTGGTGAAGTCACTGGTAGCCAATTCCTGGATCGGCTCCTTCTTGGCTTCGGCGGTCTCGGTCTTCGGTGCATGACCATTGCTTTTGTTGTGCTGCAAAAAGTAGCCCGTGGCGATGGCCCCGACCAGGACAATGCCGACAGCGGGCGCCATCCAGCGCCAGCGACCGGCTGCGCTTGCTTCGGGAGGGGTAGTTTCCTTGACGATCTGCAAATCGTTTTTCATGTTGTGCGGTCTCGTGTGTTCTTGAGGCGGCCGCTTGCTTCGCCTGCGGCCGCAATTGTCTTATGCGTATTGCTATGGATTCTATGTGTTGCCAAGCCACAAACAAGGGTTTGCTCTGCATCGGCTGTCTCATTGAATGCAGCCTGAATTTCCTCAGGCTCCACTCTAACTTGGTGCCATGCATTGGGCAAAGGCAATGCGACAGACGGCATGAAAACTGCGATACGCTGCAAAAATGGCGGACAGGTGGCGTCAGCCAGTCTTGAGGCCACGCGGGATGGCACCTAGCAAACTGCGCGTATAAGGGTGGGCCGGGTTGCGGTACAGTTCGTCGGCATTACCCATTTCGACCACTTTACCCTGGTTCATGACCATGACTTCATCGGCAATATACTTCACCACGGCAAGGTCGTGCGAGATGAAAATGTAGGACAAGCCAAACTCGTCCTGCAAGTCCTGTAACAGATTGAGCACCTGGGCCTGCACCGACACATCGAGCGCAGACACCGATTCGTCACAAACCAGGATTTCCGGCTTCATGGTCAGGCAGCGCGCAATCGCGATGCGCTGGCGTTGCCCGCCCGAGAATTCATGCGGGTAGCGACCGAATGCTTCTGGCGGCAAGCCAACTTTTTGCAATAATTGCAATGCCATTTCGATGCGTTCGACTTCGTTGCGACCGATCCCGTGTATGTGCATCGGTTCCAGCAAGATCTGGCCGACCGTGAAGCGCGGATTCAGCGAGGCATAGGGATTCTGGAACACGATCTGGATGCGCCGCTTGTAAGCCAGAAATTCACGCTCCGACATGGCCAAAATATCCTTGCCATCGAACCAGGCTTCGCCGCGCGTGGCTTGATGCAGGCGCATCAGTGTCAGGCCCATCGTGGTCTTGCCCGAGCCGGACTCACCGACCACGCCCAAGGTCTTGCCGCGCGCAAGGCGGAACGACACCTCGTCCACCGCGCGAAATTCGCGCTTGCCGAGCCAGCCTTCACGGCTGACGAAGCTCTTGCCCAGGCCACGCACGTCGAGCACGATCTCTTCGCCGCCCTTCAAGCCACGCTTGCGCTCGGGTTCGCATTTGGCTTGCACTAGTGCGCTGTCGCCACCAAGATAATCGGCAATTACCGGCAGGCGCTGCGGCCGGGCATCGAGCGAAGGCCGACAGTGCAGCAAGGCCTTGGTGTAGGCATCCTGCGGGTTGTCGAAAATATCGCGCGTGGCGCCCGCTTCGCGGATTTCACCATGGCGCATGACGATGACGCGCTCGGCAATCTCGCCCACCAGTGCCAGGTCATGGGTGATGAACAGCACCGACATGCGGTGCTTCCTGCGCAAGCGGTCGATCAAATCGATGATCTGCTTTTGTATCGTGACGTCCAGCGCCGTGGTCGGTTCGTCGGCAATCAAGAGTCTGGGTTCACAGGCAATCGCCATGGCG
>Ga0134128_10000977_pt1 | contig 38751 bp, 33 predicted proteins | sample KB31754_FD_96462 | JGI IMG/M metagenome (GOLD analysis project Ga0134128, IMG submission 96462) | Terrestrial soil microbial communities with excess Nitrogen fertilizer from Kellogg Biological Station, Michigan, USA - KB3-175-4 | ecosystem: Environmental > Terrestrial > Soil > Unclassified ...
CACCGGGAGTGGAATCGACTCTGATTGAACCGCCCAATGCCAGCACCAGCGACTTGGTGATGTACAGTCCCAGTCCTGTGCCTTCCGTTTTTTGAACCAGCGGATTGTCGAGACGGGTGAACTTGGTGAAGATCTCCGGCAATTGTTCTTTAGCAATGCCGCCGCCTTCGTCAGTAACCCAAAACTCGAGCATCTCTTCATGATGGTCGGACGTTCTATCAATCACCCGAGCGCCGACGGTGACGCTGGTTTGCGCCGGTGAATATTTGATGGCATTGTCGATTAGATTGGTCAGGATCTGCTCGAGCCTGTCCGCGTCGGCCCAAACGGCCGGAAGTCCCGGTGGAATGCGCGTAATGATTTGATGATTCTGCGCCTTCTCGGTGAGATTGAGCACAACTCGTTGCACGGCCTGATCGAGAGGGATGGCGCGTATCGTCAGTTGCAGCTTGCGCGATTCCAGTCTGGAGACGGCCAGTAGATCTTCGACCAGGCGCGTCAAACGATCCGCTTGATCTTTGATGATCCCGATGTAGCGTTTTTGTTGCGACTGATCGAGCCTGTCGCCGGCGCGCAAAATTGTATCGGCGAATCCCTTTATGCTGGTTAACGGCGTACGCAACTCGTGGCTGACGGTGCTTACGAAATCAGTCTGTGCTTTTTGCACCGTGTTAGCCTGGACGATGTAGACGACGGTGACAATGCCTTGAGCTTTGCCGTTTTGATCCTCGATGCGCACATGACTGACCGGCATCGAGAGCTCGCCGGTTTTCGTGAGGAAAACGGCATCATGTAGATTGTTCGATTCTTCGCTGGCAAACAGCAGTGCCTTACCGTTGCGTTCCTGTTGCTGGTTGGCAACCGCTTTGTCTTGGCACGAGCATTCGAACATGTCACCAAGGCGTTTACCGAGTATGGATTGTCTATCTTCGCTCAGGAATGCCGCCAGTGCCGGATTACAATCCAATACAAGGCCCTCGGCGCTGCTGACCAGAAGTCCGTCAGCCGTGTACCGAGATAGGCTATGAAATATGTCTTCGGACGCTATGGTCACCGGAAGAACCCCTCAAGCCTAAGTTAACATCGGCTGTGCGGTACTTACGGCATTACAACGTATCCTTAACAATCGGTCATTCCAAGCTGGGCGCGCTTTTCGACCCTTCTGGTAAAGTCCAGTCCAGCAATTGTTTCAACCGTTGTCCATCCGTCAGGTAGAGATAGCCGATCAAGGCTTCAAAAGCAGTGGATTTTCGATAAGCGGCCTGGTCGTTTCGATGCTGCCGCTGAGGTTTGATATTGCGGGCTCGTCTGACGAGGTCCTGCTCTTTCGGACGCAAGCGCTCCGCAAGCGAGTCGAGCAGATCCGCCTGGGCGGCCGCTGATGCCCGGCGCGTGGTGGCCATATGCAATTGACTGACCGTCTGGGCCGATTGCAGCTCCCGTTCGCGCTCATAGAGATGAAACACCGCATCGCCTATATGCGCGAGCAGCCTCGGTTCGATCACGCCGGCTTCGGATTCGGAAAGCTCGGAGGCGGTAAAGAGCATGCCCTACTTCTGGGTGTCGTCCGGTTTGTCGCTTGCGTTTCCGGCTTCCGGGGTATTGCCCTTATTTTTCAGTCTGTCATGCAGAACCTGAAATCCAAAGTTGGGCAGAGCCGAGCCGATGCGGCGCCAGCGCCATGGTTCGACCACCAACCTGTACAGCCATTCCAAATGCAAATCGCGCATTACTTTGGGTGCGCGTTTTACTTCGCCCGCCCATACATCAAAGCTGCCGCCGACACCAATCATGACGCTGGATGGAAATCGATGCGCCCACTTGTCGATGAAGTATTCCTGCTTCGGCACGCCGAGCGCGATCAATAAAAGATCCGGCTCTGTGTGTGCAATCTCATCGACGATTTCTTCCGCTTCGTCCGATTGGAAATAACCATTATGCCAGGCAACGATGTTGATGCCCGGAAAGCGCTCGCCCAGGCAGTAGATTAGCTTCTCGAGTACTTCCTGTCGTCCACCGATGAGGGCAACTTTGCGGTTTTCCGCGGCTGCGCGCCCCAACGCTGCTGCCGCCAACTCGATGCCGGGCAAGCGCTGAATTTGCTGTCCGGACAGGCGCACCGCCCAGACGACCCCGGCACCATCGGGAATGATCAGGTGCGCGCGGCGGATAATGCGGTCGAGCTCTCCGTCCTGCTGGGCTGCTACCACCATCTCGGCGTTGAGCGTCACTATATGCAGAGGCTTGTGGTTTTCCCAGGCGGCTTCGACTACGGCGAGCGCCCGCTCCTCATCGACGACATCAACGGGGTAGCCTAAGACCTTTTGTCTGGACCGGTTGGTTGCGGACAAAGTTGACATCACTTGTGGTGCCTGCTGGTTGCGTACCCGACTGCTTGCGCTGATGCAAGTAGTAATTGGCGTTGGAGAGTCGCCCGCACAAAGCTGTAGAATCGTCCCAGCTAGCCGTTTCTCGGCTTACCGAGAATTTTAGCCAGCAGATTAAAGTTCTGGCAAGCCAATTTTTTCGCACCTTCAGCCTTTTTTATGGCACGACGAGCCAGTTTGTCCGCATCATTGACGGCGTTTGTCATCGTCTGCTCCCACTCGCAAGCCGGTTGGTCCTTTGTCAGAATTAAGGCGGGCTGCTCGAATTCAGATAACAGTTGACTAACCTTCGGATCATATGGAATCCCTACGACGCCGACTCCGGCCTTCAATGCCATGATCAAGGCATGCAAGCGCATCGCCACCACAAGCTTGCAGCGGCCCAAAAGCGCGATCCACTCCGCGGGATATTGCAACCCGCTGGTGTCGATGAGCGTGGACTCACGACCAGCGGCGCTCCACTGCCTGGCGAACTGCTGCAGCAGGGCTTTATCCTGGTTTGCCTGCAGCGGCAACAAAATCACATGCGCATTGGAAGGCAAGCTTTTGGACATGGCTTGCACCAGCGTACTCAGATGATTTTCGGTGAGGTTGGCCGATTCTCGTAGCGACAGTCCGATCAGTCGATTCGATTTGATGGCGGCTAGCTGTTTCTCCACCGTCACGGGCAATGTTTTTGCCTCGAGACACCATACGGGATCTGCCGTCTGGGTAGAATCGATGCCCCACTGCTTGAGCAGGCTTTGAGATGCTTCATCGCGGACGCTAATTGCATCGGCGAGGGAAAAGGCTTTGCGGGCCATCCATCGTGACACCGATCTTTTAAGGGGACCAATCCCCTGCGCATAAACGACTACTTGTGCGCCGGCTCCTTTCGCCATCAGCATTTGCATGCCGTAAAAAAGCACGGAGCCCGGGCTGGATGTATCTTGGAACAGACCGCCGCCGCCGCTGACAAACAGGCGCGCTCGTTTGCAAAGAGTATGCAGCTTTACGAGATCCATACGATCTTCGGCTTTCACCGCAAACAGTCGAGCTGTCTTTTGCGGGTTGGCCGACAGCACGACCACTTGATCGCAGCTCGTCAGTTGCTTGAGCTCATTGGTGAGCTCTTCAAGAATTGCCTCATCGCCAAGATTATCAAAGCCGTAATAGCCGGAGACGACGACAAGCTCGCGCGTTGTTGAGGCACTCATTATGATCTAACATTGTATGGACGAAGCTTAACTTAGTCAGTATATCTGTTGAGGCTGCCAATGTCAGGGTCTGCCGGTCCCAATGCCCAAGCGGGCACGACCAACACTTCAAATCGCCAATCGCATGCGCTGCCGGCTTCCACCGAGGAGCTTTCGGCACTTGTAAAGGCCGCTTCCCAAGACGGTATCGCCATCGTCGCCGGGGCTCCTGGTCGTATTCCGCCAGAAGCCAAGCCGCGCGATGTGATCTTTTGCGATTTGTCTAAGATGAATCGCGTGCTCGAGCACGAGGCTGCCGACCAGGTAATTCAAGTTGAATCCGGCATCAAGATCAGCGACCTCAACCTTAAGCTGACCTCGCAAAAACAATTTCTGCCGTTGCGCGTACCGAAAAACTGGACCCTGCTCGATGCCGTTAACCGAGGCGAAACGGGGACTCTCGAGCATGGCTACGGCAGCATGCGCGACCTCGTGCTGGGCGCCTCGGTGATCCTCTCTGACGGCAGTGCCACCAAATGTGGTGGCAGAGTGGTAAAGAATGTCACCGGTTACGATGTTGCCAAGCTGGTGGTTGGATCCCACGGTTGGTTGGGACTTCCTGCTTCTGTGCATTTGCGGCTTTATGCCCTGCCAGAAAGCTCGGTGACCTTGGTTTGGTCTTTTGATAGCTTGTGGAAGCTGATGAATTGCGCTCTTGCTCTGCTCAAATCCGGGCTGCCTCTTGCCGCGCTCGAAGCTGTCCACAACGATAAGCCGGGCGGTGGCGTGTCCAAGTTCATATTGCTTGGGCAGGTGTTGGGCCTTCCAAAAGTCAAAGATGAGATCGCGCACTGCGCGCGAGAGCTGATTGGCGCTCCGCAAACAGAGCTGCAGGGCTCCGACGAGCAGGTGATCTGGAGTGATATCGCCGAGTTTTTCCTTGGCGGCGGCGAGCAGCCTGCGCTTTCGATTGTGGCACCACCTGTGATGCTGCCCGATATCGTTTCCAGTCTGCCCTTCGCCAGCCGTTGGCAAATGCGTCCGGCTAAAGGACGAGTTACGGCCATCTGTCGCGACGCTGAAGAGGCATTGTGCGCTTTGGAGCGAGTCGCTGCTGCCGGCGATGCCGCTATCGTGGTGGGGCATGCCGACTCTCGCTACAATATGAGGGTGCGATATATGCCGGTGCAGGACAACTCAAGGCAGAAGCTCAAATTGCGGATCAAGCAAGAGCTTGATCCGACAGGCACTTTCAATCCATACGTAATCCTTTAATTACTGCAGTCTTTAAGAATCGAATATGACCCAACAGAAAGAGCCGATAAAAATTAGTCCCGAGCTGCTCTCGGCTTGTATTCATTGCGGACTGTGCCTCAGTTCTTGTCCGACTTATTTAGCCAGCGGTCGCGAAATGGAATCGCCGCGCGGACGCATCTATCTCATGAATATGCTCGAGAATGGTGAAGCGGAAGCCGAACCGCGCTTGGTCGAGCACCTGGACTCCTGCCTTGGTTGCCTCGGCTGCCAAACTGCATGTCCATCGGGTGTGCAATACGGCAAGCTGCTCGATCAGGCTCGTCCTTTAATTGCTGCCCAACGTCCAGCGCATGTCCGTCGCCTGATGCGATTTGCCTTTCAGCATATTTTGCCTGATTATCGACGTTTGCACTTTCTAAGCAAAGTGTTGCGATTGTGGCAAAAAACCGGACTGGATCGTTTACCTGAAAAGTTGCCGTGGCTAGCGGCGGGATTGGGAAAACTTGCCGAATGGCAGGAGTTTTTGCCGCCGGTGCCGGTGTTCAAACCGTTGCCGAAACAGTCGTGGATACCTGGTGATAAGCAAGGTGAAGTGCAGGTGTTCAGCGGCTGCGTCATGGACGTCTTCTATAACGACGTCAATCATGCCTGCGTGCGCCTGTTGGCCGCGCAAAGGCGCATGGTCAACGTTCCCGAGCAAACGTGTTGCGGCGCACTGGCATTCCATGCCGGAGAAACGGACATCGCGCGTGATCTCGCCAGAGAAAACATTGAGTACTTTGAAAAAACGGCCGGTGATATTGTGGTGACTGCCGCCGGATGCGGTGCCATGTTGAAAGAGTACGGCGAGCTCTTGCACGACGATCCGCAATGGCATGCGCGCGCTCACCAATTTGCCGCCCGCGTCCGCGATGTGACGGAAGCTCTGGCCGAAAAGCCGATTGTTGGTGAACCGCACGCCATCGACAAGAAAGTGGCGTATCATGCCGCTTGCCACTTATCTCACGCCCAGGGAGTGCGTCAGCCGCCACTGGATTTGCTTAAGCAAATTCCCGGAGTGAAGCCCGTGCCGCTCGAGGAAGCCGAGCACTGCTGCGGTAGCGCCGGCATCTACAATCTTATGCACACTGATATGAGCATGGAAATCCTCGAGCGAAAGATGGACAACATCGAGCGCACCGGCGCGGACATCATTGTCACGACCAATCCCGGCTGTTTGCTTCAATTGCAAAAGGGGCTGCGCGACAGAAAGTGCGACATGAAAGCGTGTCACTTGATCGAACTGCTCGATGAGGCGTATCGACTCGATTAGCGCGGATCGACGCGGTGCTTGAGCAAGGTAAGTGCTTCCACCTGCTGTTTGTCTGCTTGCGATTTGATCATCAACTCTTGCTGCACGTATTGCGAAACCATGAAGGTGCCGCGCACGATGGTGGCGCTTAACTTGTTCAGTGAGCCGATGTGGCTGCCGGACAACTCGGCGGCGGTAATTGGATGGTCGGAGATGAGCATGGCTTCTCCGGCGGCGAGCTTTAAGCTCTTGGTCTTGCCGTTGGGTAGTGTAATCACGACGGCGTGTTGATCGGCTGACTCAATTGCGTAGACTTTAACGGTGGTGGCATTGTTTTGTGAGACTACTTCCACTGCCGCTGTTGCTTGCGGCTCGACTGATATGCCGGCCACGTTGGTTTGGAACAGCAACTCGCCGCCTTGATTGTTGGCCACGAGGCGTCCTGGAGCCAAGGTGAAGTGACGTCCGGTGATTGATTTGATGGCGCCTGTGGTGGCTATTACGAAAGTGCCGCTGTAGTTGCCGGCCCTGTCCAACGACAGCTCATCTGTTTTTCCTGAGTTTGATGTTTCGCCAGTGCGCCATGTCCACAGCCGGAACATGTTGCGGGTGATAAAAGGCATGCTGTTGGTGTGCGGCATAGCCATTGCCAGGTGCGGGATGTCGGCCGTCAGCTCGACGCTGTCCGGGTGCTGTTTTTTATCCATCTCGACCAGGTCGTTTTGCAGGCGGGTGACATCGAGAGCCACCATTGGTGCTGAGGCCGGGCGGGCTGAGCCGTCCGGTCTAAAGGCGAGAATGCTGATCTTCTCGGGCTCCCCGACGTTGGTCTTAGGAGTAATAACTTGGTCGCGCTCAATTTCACGAGGCAGGGGCTCCGACCCGACGAGCGGCAAATCGCTGGTTTGGGCTTCTTCTATTGGTTTGCGGGGCTCGGGAATGGTGGTAAAACTCAGACTGGGCAATGAATTGTCCTTGTCGGCCGTCGTATCTTTGCTGTCGTTAACGTGCAGAGGCAACTTGATGAGTCCGGCCTGATACAGCAGCAGAGTTCGCAGGTCGACACCGGGCTCGGTAGAGAAAAGTCCTTCATTCTGCAGGAAGAAGCCCGGTGAAAGTCCGATCCGTCCAACCAGCTTCGCCAGTTGGAGGAGGACGGGAGAGAAGGAAAGGTCGTCCGGGTTGTTTGAGATGCCCTGCATGAGCTTGTTGGAGCCCGCGATGGCGCCTATAGGGGGGCGAAGCGCCAGCGCCGGTAGGCTTTGTTGGGCTAGAAGCGCCGCCGCAAGGCATGCTGTCGAGATAGCTGTTTGTCGCCGATTCATAAAACGGGCTCCAGTGCTTGGTTTTGTACCAAAATATATGCCCCTAATGGGATTGGTTTAATCGCCAAGCGGCATTTAAAGCTTCTTCGCGCGGCGATCTCAGTAGCTCGAAAAGCTTATAATTGGTGGCTGTTCGCCTGACGGCACCATATCTAAGGACCCGCCGACTTGAAAACTGAAGCGCCCGTGAAGACCCAAAAACCGCTGCTTTTCGATACCGACCTGCCCGATGATCTGTTTCATCGATACATGGCCAAGCCGATTGTAGCAATTGATACCGAGACGCGGGGACTGAAAATACCTCGTGACAGGCTATGTCTGATTCAGTTGTGCGACGACGAAGGTGTGGTGGCATTCGTCCGCTACACAGGAAAAGAGGCGCCCAATCTGAAAAAACTGCTGGAATCACCGAAGGTGATAAAACTCTTCCACTTCGGGCGGTTTGACATTGCGGTCCTCAAGCATTACATGAACGTGTCGGTGCAGCCTGTCTTCTGCACTAAGATTGCCTCCAAGTTGGTGCGCACCTATACCGACCGGCATAGCCTGAAGGATCTCGTTCTCGAGCTGCTCGGCAAGGAGATGGATAAGAGCAACCAGTCGAGCGACTGGGCACGCAGCGATTTGAGCGATTCTCAGATCGACTATGCCGCCAATGACGTGCGCGTTTTGATTCCGCTGTATGAAAAGGTCAAGTTCATGCTCGAAAGAGAAGGGCTTACCGAACTCGCGCAGCGATTGTTTGAGTTTCTTCCTACCGTGTGTGAGCTTGATTTGCGCGGTTGGGACGTGGACATCTATGAGCACTAATCAGGAAAAATCATGAGCGAACTAATCTACGAAAAGTCGGTGGCTGGGCGGCAAGCGCTGGTGATGCCGCGCATGGGCGTCGCCCAGAAGAAATTGAGCGACATGGTGCCCTCCGAGTACCTGCGCAAAGAACCTCCGTCCTTGCCGGAAGTCAGCGAGCTTGATGCGGTGCGCCACTTCGTCAATCTATCCAAACTCAATCATTCAATCGACACCGGCTTCTATCCACTCGGCAGTTGCACTATGAAGTACAACCCGAAAGTCAATGATGCCATGGCTGCGCTCGAAGGATTCCGCGAACTCCATCCTTACCAGCCGGACGACCAGATTCAAGGCGCACTGGAGCTGCTCTGGACGCTTCAGCAAGCGATTGCCAATGTGGTCGGATTGCCTGCGGTCACTCTGCAGCCGGCTGCCGGTGCGCACGGCGAAATGCTCGGGTTGATGCTGATCAAAGCGTATTTCAAATCGAAGGGCGAGACCGGACGCACTAAGATAATCGTTCCTGACACCGCACATGGTACCAATCCGGCGACCGCCGCGATGGCAGGCTTCCAGGTCGTCGAAATTGCTTCCAACCAACGCGGAACCGTCGACGTGCAAGCGCTGAAGAAGGCGCTCGGTCCTGATGTGGCCGGGATTATGTTGACCAACCCGAACACGCTTGGCTTATTCGAAGAAGAAATTGTTGAAGTGCAACGACTCGTGCACGAAGCGGGCGGATTGCTCTATTACGACGGAGCCAATCTCAATGCGATCATGGGCATTGTTCGTCCGGGCGACATGGGCTTTGACGTTTGCCACTTGAACCTGCACAAGACCTTCTCCACGCCGCACGGCGGTGGCGGACCAGGTGGCTGCGCCGTTGCTTGCCGCGAAAAATTCTTGCCGTTCCTTCCGAAGCCGGTTGTAAGCAAGCAAGGCGATCGCTTCGTGCTCGATTGGGATCGTCCGGAAACTGTCGGCAAGATCAAGGGCTTCTACGGCAACTTCGGCATTCTCGTGCGCGCGCTGACGTATATTCTGGCGTTCGGTCGTGAAGGACTGTGCCAAGTTTCGCGCGACGCGGTGTTGAGCGCCAATTACTTGAAGGAAAAGCTAAAGGTGGCATACACGCTGCCGCACACGCAGCCGTGCATGCACGAGTTTGTCCTGTCCGGCAACAAGCAAAAAGAGCGCGGCGTCAGCACCAACCATGTCGCGAAGCGCATGCTCGACTTCGGCGTGCACTCGCCGACCGTTTATTTCCCGCTCGTCGTTCCGGAAGCAATGATGATCGAACCGACGGAAACCGAATCGAAGCAAACGCTCGATCGTTTCGTCGAGATCATGATGCAGATTGACAAAGAGACCAAGGAAAATCCTGAGCTGGTGCTCAGCGCACCACATAACACGCCTGTCGCTAAGCTAGACGAAGCACTTGCCGCACGCAAACCCAACTTGCGCTGGCAGCCGAACTAATCGAAAGAATCGGGCAATCGCCGTACGTTAGGAGATCACGTCTTTTTTCCTGCGCCAAAGCAAAGTTTTGGCGGTGATCTGCTGACAAAATAGCTGCGGCCAATTCGGCACCATAAACGGTCGCTCCAGGGCAGCGAACAATATTGCCGAACAGGCGAAAACAAGCGGGCATAAGATTATGCACTGGACAATCACGTTTAGCCAATATGCACTACCCACGCGGATACAAGCGAAAGTTGCTGTCGCCGGCGCCGCCAGCAGCAGCACGTGATACAGATAGATCGTATAACACATGCCGCCAATGGTAACCAAAAGCGGAATCGTCAATAATTTGTTCCAAAGTCGGCCGCGCATCGCCGAGCAATACGCCGTGAATATGAGCACCGGAGTGATCATCGGCACCCAAAAGTCACAGACCAAATCGGCGACCAGCAGAGCCCAACTGCATAGTCCAACTACGTCCCAAACCAAGGGGCGACGGCTAGTTTTTTCCCAAGACACCAAGTACAAATCGCATAGAAGTAAGCCCACAACAAAATAGTGCAAGAAATCGAGCAGGCACCATAGCGGCTGGTTGAAAACAAACGTCTTGAATGCGCCGAGGATTAGCACTGTGCCGGCAAGTATGAATCTGCGGAAAATTTTGGATTTCACAGCGAACAAGGTGCACAAAAGCGGCGCAAAAATGTAGAACTGGACTTCAATTTCCAGCGACCAGGTAACGTAGTTAATGGTGGAAAGTTTGTGAAACGCAAACGTCGAATAGAACAAAGAAAGGAACAAATCAGAGATCGATGACGCATGCAAGCTACCTTGAGCCAGCCAGCGTACGCCGAAGTAGATCAATAACGAGATGATGTAAGGCGGCTCCAATCGCGTAAGCCGCCTTATGAAGTATTGTTTCAGCGAAACCTGTTTAGCACCGCGTAAATAGTGTTCTGCAAACGGCAACGACAGTATGAATCCGGATATGACAAAAAAGAGGCGCACTCCGAAGTTGCCGAGATTCAACAAGTGAAAAAGCGGATCTGTCCTTGCACTATTGCTCAATGGACCGTTAAATCCATAGAACTGATTGATGTGATACAGGACTACCGGAGCGATCGCCATAAAGCGCAAACCATCGATAATCGGTAGGTATCGTGTTGAGGAAGTTATTCGCGAGAACATCGCGGCGTTGAAACGCACTTAGCGCTCCTTACCTCTAAGGCAGATGGTCATACGTTATTGTACCTCCGTCGCAGTCGCTGTATCGCGCTTCGAGGCAGCAACCCTGCATCTTGGCTCAGGATAACGGCTTTGTCGACGTTTTGCTTGCAATCATGCGGCAACTTAGAACGCCATCATGACGGTAACTATTGCCGGTCCTAGCACTGGTGCCAAGAGCAAGGGCAAGTTGAACACGATAAGAATCAGCGTGCGCAGGGCAATCAAATTGGTTCGCGTGTACAGCCAGCAGCCAAATAGGTGCCAGACGGTTGCGAGCACAAACAACGCTTGTGCTGTCGGATTGTTGAAAAAGGGCATAATAAATTCCGGCGCCAGGAGCAACGACAATCCCGTGAGTGCGAACGGCGCCGATAAGACTACGGCCGGCAATGAGTGCGTAAATACTGCGGAGCAACTGCCGAGTATATAGGTGCCATCTGCCCTTCGGTATGTGCGCGCATCCTGATTGGTGGCGACGCGGGAGCGCCTTATCTGATCTAACCTTTTGAAATCATCCCTCTGGAGTTCTTCCGGTCGGAAAAGCGTAGATCCGCATCGATGGCAGCTTTTCATCCAGCTTTCGCCGACATTTTTCATGATGTCGCAACTGGCGGTGCAGGTTTTTATCAAGCCAGCGGAGTGCAGTAGTTCGTGACTGAGGTCAGTCGGCCCGTCGGAGCGCTTAGATGGATCGTTCGGTTCGCCGGATTGATCGATTGATAACGCGCTCGTCGCCTTGAGCTTTTGCCAGGTCTTTAATTGCCGGTAACACCAGAGTGCAGATGGCGGCATCAACATAAGGATAAGCCCGAAGTATGCAAAATATTGATGGGATCCTCGCGCGCAGACGAGCATTGCTATAAGTTGTAAATTGAGGGCGGCAAGACCAATGACTGAAACCAGTGCGGGCACCGTCCGCCACCACAGCTTGACACACCGCCAGGCAAATACGATGGCAGCTAGAAAAAATCCGAGCCAACCCATCCCAAGCACAAGGCCAACTAGTCGTAAGAAAAACCCATGGAAGCCCCTCAAGAACAGCAAGGCAACGAAGGTGACTACAAATCCCGCTGCACAAATGGCTAACATCTTGAGCGAATGTTCCATCTCACCATTTGCACGGTCTGGAGCCTCGGTATCCGTGTGGTGCGGTGTCTGATCATCCAGGTTCTGCTCGAGTTCTAGCGGCGCATTGGTACTCTCTTGCGTGGACACGACAAGTTTGATCGCTTCTTTTTGTTTGTCGGCCGTTGGATCCATGCTTGATATATGCCCGACCCGTGGCGTCGCCCTGAAGACCCGTTATTTGACGGCTGGATACGCTTGGCGATTGTCCGAAGGGTTGTCAATTCAGAAATTAACAAAGCGTCCAAATATGCGATTATATGAGCCCACCAGGCGGGGCAATCCTCTTTTATGCATTCATCAGCCTTCAAAACGTCTCTTCTTCTCCTAATGGCGCTCGCGGCAACTGGAGCGCCGGCCCAAAGCAAGAACTGGCTATCGGAAAAGCGTCCGAAAATCGAACAGCCGCTCGGCGAGGTGACCACGGCAGTCGCCGCCAAGCCCGCTGGTCCTGAGATCGACGCTCACCTGGGTGACCGCGTCTATCAGAAGGCGATGTGGGCTATGGAGCATGCCAATCATGTCCGCTTCCAGCACAACAACAAGGCGGCCGCGGACCAGGTTGCCGAAAGGCTGAATGGCGATGTTTTTGTGGAGACGGATTGCTCCGGGTTTGCCAGTTGGCTGCTTTACTCGATTAGCCCCGATCGGCTCTGGGCGGTCGAAGCGCTCAAGCCAGGACATGAGTGCCCGGAGCCCAAGACGTTTGCGCGCTTTTTCGCTTCCTTGCCTATGGATAAGCCGCTCAATGGCTGGATCGGTCTGAATGATGTTCTTGCTTTGAAGAGAGGCGATTTCATCGCCTGGGGCCCTGCTCAAGGCAAGCATGGTGGCGAAGGACATGTCGCCATCGTCACCCAAACGCCCGCGCCCGCGCAGACTATTCAATTAGATGGAAAGACGGTGAAGGTAATCAATGTACAGGTGGTCGACAGTTCTTCGGCCGGACACTTCCCGCCGGAAACATTGCCCGCTGTCGCCGAGCAGACGCGCAGAGACGGACTGGGTGTCGGGTATGTTCGCCTGGTGCTTAACGACGAAGGCAAGCCGGTTGCGCACTGGGAAGGGAGTGCCGACGGAGAAGGGCAATCATCACAGCCAACCGCCAGCCCGATTATCTCCTTCGGCAGATTAGTCGGCGCACAGCATTTTCCGAACTTGAAGAGCAAGGATCTCAGCTACGAGCGATTCTCGCGCCGAGGCATGCTCACTTCGTTTTAACTACAGAGCAGCGAAGTCGATGCTCGCTTTGAGATGTCCGACTTGATCCTTCAGGCGGGCGATGGATTTTCTCGTGCCGCGAATCGGAACCAGGAAAGTCAGTCCGAGGATGTTGAACACCCAGAATGGCGTGCAGCCGATCATGATCTTCGTCATTTCGTCGCCGATGAATTCGTTGTAGCACTTGAGCGCGAGGCAGAATCCGAGCACGTTGACGCCTGCCCAGAGAGCGAAATGCATCAGCAAGAACAGGCGTTCACGCGCCAGAACAAGCATCATTTTGGCCAACTCGACTTGCTTTTGGCGCAGAACCTCGGGCGCCACGCGTCGAACGTGGGCGAAATTAGGCACATGTGTATCGCTCAGGTTGGTCAACGCCCTGGCCATGCCCGCCGGCACCGAGCGCGGCATATTCTCCGGCAGCACGAGGGTGGGAGTGCCGTTGTCCGGCAAGCCGGAATACAGGCGAACGCTATCTGGATACGGGTAGTTGGAATAGGCTTCTGCCGCCGACCAATTAGCTGAACCGCAGCCGGGGCAAAACTTTGCAGCGGAATCTTCGTAGTGGCCGCATGTGCCGCATTGCTTGATGGCCGGTGCGCTATATACCATTAAGCTCTTGCCTTTAACAGCGAATTGAATCGACGAACCGTGTCAAAACGGCGCTGAAAGCAGCCCGCAGAGACGGTCTGGATGCCCACTTACCGGGTCAACAGTACATCCAAATGCCGCCAATGACAATATATTTTTTGATGATGTTCGACAGCAAGGTTTACAGAAACCCTGATGGATACTAGCTTTAGAGAGTTAGCTTGGCAGCACTCTTAAATAGATTTATAGCCTTCCGCGGTTGGAAACGCCCTTCGGCGAACATTTCCTTGAGCAGTGCTTGACGCACGCCGGCGCCGGCTTCCTTGAACATAAGGCGCTGAGCGAATGGCAACGCGGCTTCGACGAAATTGAATTCGGGATTGATCGTCAACGCCACCCCTTCCAGTGTGAGCAGCGCGCGCATGATGTAGGTGAAGTCGCTCGGCAACCGGAACGGATAGCGGTAGACAACATCAGAAAAATCAAAGACGATTTTGCGGAAACGCACCTTATTGATGCCTTCGGAGAAGCGCGCGTCGACTATGGGTGTAAGCTCGGCGCACAACTGGTCGCGATCGGCATCAGGAGCCAGAAACCCCATGTCCACAAAGTCGTCGACCAGAGCGCGATAATCGCGTTTGATCACGTGCATGAAGGCATTGATCATGGCTTGCTTGCGCTCGGGCGCAAGGCGTCCGACCATGCCGAAATCGAAAATGCCAAGGCGGCCGTCAGGCATAATACGCATGTTGCCCGGGTGCGGATCTGCATGGAAGAAGCCGTCTTCCAGCAGTTGCTTCAAATAGAAGTTGGCGCCAATTGCGGTCAATTCGCTGCGATCCAATCCGAGCTCGTCGATGGTCTGCGAGTCAGTGACTTTGGCACCGGCGACATATTCAATAGTCAGCACGCGACGACCGGTGAGCCGCCAGATAATGCGCGGGATGTAAATGCGTTCGTTTGTGCGGAAGTTGTGACGGAAACGATCGGCGTTGCGTCCTTCGCGAATGTAGTCGATCTCTTCAAAAGTGGTGCGGGCGAATTCCTGGACCACGCCAGGCCAATCGGTGTGACGACAAAGGCTGGGGTACGTCATCACTTCGTCAGCGATTGCCTCAAGTGTCTGTACGTCGTGAGCAAGCAGTGTCGCCAACTCCGGGCGTTGCACCTTCACGACTACGTCGCGTCCGTCGTGTAAAACCGCACGGTAAGCTTGACACAGGCTAGCGGCCGCAATCGGCTTTGGATTGAACTCGGCGAAAAGCTGCTGCGGTGCTGCTCCTAGCTCGCGTTCGATGGTGGAAAGAGCCAGGTTGGCGTTGAAGGGTTCTACGTCTTCCTGCAAGCTCGAAAGCTCGATCAAAGCGGGCAACGGCACGAGGTCTGCCCGGGTGGAGAGCGTTTGCCCGATTTTGATAAAGGTGGGACCAAGCGTGTAGAGCCTGTGCCTAAGCCAGCGACCCAACTGGCGATATTGCTCATATTGCTCCGCGCTGAGTGCCGCCTCTTCCATATCTTCGCCGGCTGCCTGGGCGTTTTTCAGCCGAGCATATTCCTGGGCATGATAGGCGGAAAAGCCGCGCACGGTGACAATAATCGCCCAGATGATTGGCACAACCCGACAGGCGCCGCTAAGCCCCTGCAGGCGGTATATGCGAAAGAACACCCGCCAGCTCGACTGGATGAGCTTCCACGCGGTTACGTCGCTGAAGGCAGCCTGCACCGGGTTCAAGATGTTCTCTGTTTCTGCCAATCAATACCTTCCGGAGCGCTTACCCGAGGGCTGAGCAAAGGGGCGTCTGACCTCTAGTTTAAGATGGACTCAAACGTTGTCAGCAGACTGGAATATAAATTTAAGTTTGGCTGAAACAGATGAATTCCCGAACTTTTCTTCAACGTCCACCGAGCGCAGCGAATTGCAGCTCGATAATTTCTTTGATGCCCTTTACAGCAAGTCCTAAAAGCTCATTCATTTCCCCGGCATCATACGGCTTTCCTTCCGCCGAAACCTGAATCTCCAGGACTTTGCCCGATTCCGTCAGCACAATGTTACTGTCCATGTCTGCGCTCGAATCTTCCTGGTAATTGGGATCAAGCAAAAGTTGACCGTTCACCTTACAGATGGAAACCGCGGCCATATGTTCCACAATCGGTAGCGAATCCCAAAACAGGGACTTCTGCAGCTTAGCCAGGGCATCGCGCAGTGCCAGAAAACCGCCGCAGATGCTCGCCACTCGAGTGCCGGCGTCCGCCTGCAGGACGTCGCAATCGATGGTAATCGTTCGTTCGCCCAGTGCACGTCTGTCTACAACAGCACGCAAAGTGCGACCGATCAGACGTTGAATTTCATTGGTGCGTCCGGACGGTTGACCCCTGGTTACTTCGCGTACGCTGCGCACAAGCGTCGAGCCGGGCAGCATGGAATATTCAGCGGTGATCCAGCCTTCTCCTTTACCCATAAGGAAGGCGGGCACTCGTTCTTCAACTTTGGCTGTGGTCAATACCTTGGTGTCACCAAACTCCACAAGCACGGAGCCTTCCGCGTTTTTGGTGAAGTTTCTCGTGAACTTGACTGGTCTTAACTGATCCCATTGCCGATTATCACGTCGGCGAGCCATTCCGAACTCACTTTCTATTTCAGTTGATGCTAGCGAATCATAGCAAAAATTCGCGTCTGAGATGTTATCAGCAGTGTGTGATCAAGGTTTCATCACTTGGAAAGATCTGCAATTGTCGGGGCTGGCCACGCAGAGGGGTTCTGTACAGCGAAGCTGCTCGACGCAGGCGCTGCTGTGAGGCGTACCGACGGACGCCGCGATGCGCCGTCGGTACGGCAAGAGGTGGGCACCGCATATGGTGGCACTAAAAAGTGGTGGCATATTTGGTATCAAAGCATGCAAACAAAAAGGCGCATCGAATGATGCGCCTTTTCTGTAATCTTCCGCCCTTGGGCGGTGCACCGTGCCGCCCGGATTAAGGGGTGCTGGTGCCGGTGCTGGTGCCAGCCGGGGTGCTGGTGCCACCGGACGGGGCCGGTTCGCTGGTAGCTGGAGCCGGCGATGTTGTGGTGGTTGTTTGTGTGCTTGTTTCTGTTCCGCTCGGGGAGGTCGCAGTCGCCGTGCTGGTTGTTTGACCTTCCGTCGTGGTGGTGGTACCACCACCGGTTTCGCCGCCGCCACCGCAGGCTGTCAACGAAGCCGCGAGAGCAAAGCTAGCTGCGGCAAGAGCAATCGTTTGGAATTTCACCATAAACCTCATTCGTCTCCTTCGTGAGTAATTGAGTACCAGTTGATCTCTTTGGTTAGTCTTACTTGCCGCCAGACAAGTTAGTAAGTTTCTACCAACCGGACGCGGCGCAATAATAACAGGTAAATCTACACCAAGCAAACAATTTCAGTTGCGGTTCGTCACAACTCATTTCAGATCGCAATAAAACGATGAAACCCGCATAAACACGCGCTTTTACATGGGCGCTATTTATTGCTGTTGCTTAAGTCTGAGAAATTTTTCGCGATGACAAGAATACCCAGCATATTGCGTTTGGATATTCTCATCTCGGGGTTGTCAAAGTTGCAAGCAAGGGCCGCCCGGTCATTTCCGCAGGTTGCTTGATATTCATGATTTGCAAAATCGTTGGCGCGATATCAGCCAGCGATCCCGATTCGAGTTTGCAGTTGCGATCAACTTTGCCGCTGAAGTCTGCCACTATGAACGGTACCGGGTTGGTCGTGTGAGCGGTATGCGGCTCGCCGGTCTTCAGATCCACCATCTGCTCGACGTTGCCGTGATCAGCGGTGATCAGCAAAGTACCTTTTTCCTGTTTGGTGGCTTCGAGCAACTTGCCGAATGCATCGTCCACCGATTCGACGGCTTTTACGCCGGCGTCGAGAACGCCTGTGTGTCCGACCATGTCGGGGTTGGCGAAGTTCAGAATGATAAAAGGATATTTGCCGGAATGAATGGCTGAACACGCTACGTCACAGACCTTAGGTGTTTCCATTTGCGGAGCCAGATCATATGTGGCAACTTTCAGAGATGGAATGAGCTCGCGATCTTCATCGGGATTGGCCTGCTCTTTTCCACCGTTGAAGAAATACGTCACGTGCGCATATTTTTCTGTTTCGGCAGTGTGAAACTGATGGATGTGGTGGCATGAAAGAAGCTCGGGCAAGGTGTTGTGCATGTCCTGAGACGGCATCTGCGCCGGCGTGAATGCCACCGGCAATTTCAGCGACGAATCATATTCAGTCAAACAGACATAGAAGATGTCGGGCACAGCCGGACGTTGGAAAGCGGTGAAATCCTTTTGAGTGAGCGCGCGTGATATTTGCCTGACTCTGTCCGGTCGGAAGTTGAAGCAGATAACCGCGTCGCCATCTTCGATCAGCGCCTTGTTCACGACCGTGGGCAGGATGAACTCGTCATTTTCTCCGCGCTCATAACCGAGATCTACTGCTTCCACTGCCGAACTTGCCGTCAGCCCGTCTCCGAGCACGATGGCGCGCCAATACTTTTCCTCGCGGTCCCAGCGATTATCTCGATCCATGGCGTAATAGCGACCGCTCACGACGCCTATACGTTCGTCGCCTTGCAGCTTGCCTTCCAGCTCGCGCATAAATCGACGCGCGCTGCGCGGCGGCGTGTCGCGTCCATCCAGGATAGGATGAACCACAAGCGAGCTCACTTTGTTGTCTCGTGCCAATTTGATCAAGGCATCGACATGGTCCGGACTCGAGTGCACGCAACCATCGCTGACCAGTCCCATGAGGTGCAGCTTACCGTTGTGTTGGCGTACATAATCGATGGCCGATTTGAATGCCGGATTTTGAAAAAACGTTCCATCAATGATGGTTTGACTGATTTGGGTCAACTTTTGAACGACCACCCTGCCGGCGCCGATGTTGAGGTGCCCTACCTCGGAGTTGCCCATCAGCCCCGGCGGCAACCCCACCGCTACGCCTGAAGCATCAAGCAGGCAATGCGGAAACTGAGCCAGCATATCTTTGTAATTAGGGGTGCGGGCTGCCAAAATAGCATTGCCGCGAGTTTCATTGGAAACTCCCCAGCCATCAAGAATTAATAAGGTAACCGGTGCCAAGGTCGTGTCCCCCATTTCCAACCCTGATATGTTACTGAAAATCGGTGCTACGGGGCGTTCAAGCGACCGTAATGTCAGGGTTCTTCATAAAAACCAGGTGTCCCCATGACCTTTAAAGGACAATCTGAACCGGCCGGTGCAAACAAAGACAGGCCGCAAACCCCGGATGCCGCTGCCGCCGAGCAAGTGAAGAGCGAAGCCTCGCACGTTGCCGAGGTGAGCCACGAGTTGAGGCTGCCTATTGCCAACATTCGCCTTTTGGTGGAAACGCTTCTCGACGGCGCTCTCGAGGACCAGGACGTTTGCCGGCGCATGCTCAAGCGTGCTTACCAGGAGGTGGAAAGGCTGCAGAGTCTGGTCAGCGATCTCTTATCACTTGAACAGGTTTTGCAGTCATCAGGAACATCACGGCAGTGTCAGTGGATTGAACTGCCGGAACGAGCGCGCTATGCCGCCGACTCGGTGGCGACCATGGCTCTTTCCAAGGGGGTCCAGGTGCGCGTCGATATACAACCTGGATTCAAAATATATGCCAACCGCGAGCAGATGGATCAAGTCTTGCTCAACCTGGTTGAAAACGCAGTCAAATTTACGCCTTCAGGCGGACTGGTCACGATCAAATCTGAGGGCGCGGGAGCTTTTAGCGTGCGTGACACCGGTATCGGCATTGCTGAAGCCGAAATTCCAAAAATTTTTCAGCGCTTCTATCGAGTCGATCGCAGCCAGTCCAAAGGCAGCACCGGGCTCGGGCTTTCGATCGTGAAAAATATTGTAGAGTTGCACGGCGCGCGCATGAGCGTTGAATCAAGCGAAGGCAACGGTTCATGCTTTAAACTCGAATTTCCATCTCCGGCGAGGAGCAGCTCGTAAACGATATGACTGCCACTGACACGCGTTTGATAATGCTGGTCGACGATGATGCAACCATCATCGAGGCGCTTGAGTTCAACTTGAAGCGGCAAGGTTACCGCGTGACTGCCTTCAACAATGGACAGGAGGCGCTTTCCAAGCTGAGCAATGTCAATCCGAATTTGATCATTCTCGACTGGATGTTGCCTGATATGCACGGCCCGGAAATCTGTCAGGTGATTCGCACTCGCGCAGTGGAAACGCCTATTCTCATGCTCACAGGGCGCTCGACGCCAGGCGATGTTGCGCAGGGATTGCACAGCGGTGCCGATGATTATTTGGCCAAGCCGTTCAGCTCCATCGAATTGGTGGCGCGCGTGCAGGCTCTGCTGCGTCGCACCGCGCGAGGAGGTAAAGACAACCTCAAGCGCATGGTAGTCGGAGAGCTTGAACTCGATGACGATGCTCGCCGTGTTTTGCGGCGCGGCAAGGATGTCGATCTCTCGCCGAAGGAATTTCTGCTTTTGCGAACGCTGATGATTAATGCCGGCAAGACGTTGTCCACCGAGCAGCTTCTCAATCAAGTGTGGGGATACGACTTTTCCGGTGATGCCAAAACCGTCGCTGTGCACATGCGATGGTTGAGGCAAAAGCTGGAAGAGGATCCGAAAAATCCGGCATTATTGGAGACGGTACACCGCTGCGGATACCGCTTGAACGGGCCTAGCCGATAGGAGCTACATGAAGACCCAAGAAATCACATTGATGAAGGAAGACATTCTCAGCCTGGGGCGGGCAGTCAGCAGTGCCGTCGCTGAGCTTGGGCGCTTGCTGGGCGGCGACGTCAATGCCAGTTTTGAAACCGTGGAAAAGCTGGAAGCCGACATCAACGCTCGATTTTTCAAGATCGAAGAGCGCTGCATGGATTTGCTCACTGAGCATAACGATTTCACCGCCAAGGAAGTGCGCACGCTGGTAGGCAGCACCTTGATTGCCGCGAAGTTCGAGCGGCTGGCCGATCATGCTCATCGTGTGGCGAAGCTCGCTTTCTGGGCCAGGCAAGATAATGTCATGCCTCCTGCTGAGCTTGCCGAAATGGCGCATCTTGTTCAGCGCATGGTGGACGACACCTTGGTTTGCTATTTGACTGATGCCGTCGAACGAGTTTCCGAGCTTGTGCAGCGCGATAGCCATGTCAATTATCTGCACGATGTGGTTTGCAAAAAGCTGCTTTCCGATCTTGGCGTGCAAGAGCAGGAAGAAGCGCAGACGCGCACGCAATTTTTATTCTGCGCCCGCTATCTGGAACGCATGGGCGATTGCATTACTTCAATTGCACGGCGCACGTATTTCATCGTCACCGGTTCGCGTCTCAAGGCGGAGGTATAAATGCCTGTCATTGTCCTTGCCGGCGAAGAAGAGTTTCGCATTGCCAAAGAAGTGGACGCGTTGAAGAAGCGGTTGGTCGATCCAAGCTGGGCCACTTTCAACTTCCAACGCTGTAAGGCGGATCTCAAAGATATTATTGATGCTGCCGCCACGGTGCCCTTTGGGCCCGGCAACAAGATGGTCCTTATAGAAGAATGCGCGTTATTCACGAAGAAGCGTGGTGGCAAAGATGAAGACGCGGCATCTGCCAAAGCCAAGCCGGATAAATTATTCGATGATCTAGATAAGGCTCTGGCTTCCATTCAGCCGAACACGCATCTGATTCTCGCCTGCATCGCCAACTTCGATTCCACATTGAAGGTCTCGAAAATCTTCGCCAAACACGCGGAGATCAAGAAATTCGAGAAGATCAAATATTATGCCGGAGCGAAAAATGGTGATCTGATCAGCTTCTGCCAGCAGGAAGCGCATCGGTGTGGTGCGTTCATCGAAGACGAGGCAGCGTTCTATCTGGCTGAAAGCAGCCAGGTGGAATCAGGAAGGGTCGAATTGCGGCAGATTGCCGGCGACATTCAAAAGGCGGCTATCTATATTCTGCCGGAAAAAACGATCAAACTTGACCATGTCATCGCCGTTAGCCCGCACTTCTCAGACGTATTTGCCTTGATGGAAAGTTGGGCAACCGATAGAAAACACGAAGTTCTGGTCTCGATCAAAGAATTGCAGAGTCGGCAAGTGTCACCGCATATGGTGATGGCTGCGGCGCAAACGGTGTTGAGCAAGTGGATCATGTACAAGGCAGAGGTTGAGCGCGTTTGCGCGGCGCCGGCCGGCGGCCGCGATGTAAGGCGCCGAGAGGTGCCGCTCATGCAAATCGCGCAGAAGCTTGCGCCTGCGCCCAATATGGTCTTCATGATCGAAAAGGACTTGCAACGCATCCGATCACGGTCTCTTGAATACCTGTCCGGCAAGAAGCGCGAACTGACAAACCTCGAATATCTGCTGAAAAGCGGACAGATGCCGGAAGGGCACGCGCTGGAACACTTCTTCACGCGCTAGAATCTATGTTACGGGCGCATTTGTCGCTCAATTGATATGAAAAAGGAACTTGAGGCGCCTGGATGAACGAATCGCAATACGTCATTGATGAGATCACCGCGAAGGATACCTGGCGCATATTCAGAATCATGTCAGAGCTGGTGGAAGGCTTTGACAGCATGTCCCGGATTGGACCAGCCGTGTCGATTTTCGGCTCCAAGCGTTGCAAGCCCGGCGACCCCGAATATGTGCTTGCCGAAAAAATCGCCTTTAAACTGGCGGAACGCGGATTTGCCATTATCACCGGCGGCGGACCAGGAATTATGGAAGCCGGCAACAAAGGCGCCATGGCTGCAGGCGGCACATCCGTCGGTTTGAACATACGCTTGCCGGAAGAGGCGGGAGCCAATCACCACCAGACAGTCAGTCTCGATTTCCGGTATTTCTTCATCCGCAAGCTCATGTTTGTCAAATACGCCATGGCTTTTGTCATTCTGCCGGGCGGTTTCGGCAGCCTCGACGAATTGTTCGAAGCGCTCACCTTGATGCAAACCAACAAGATAAAGGCCTTCCCGCTGTTTCTGGTAGGCTCCAAATTCTGGGGTCCGCTGGTCGATTGGATGAAAAACACCGTTGTCGAACGCGGTCTACTCACGACGCAGGAACTTGAATTGTTTACGATGATCGACGACCCGGATGAGCTTGTAGAGCAAGTTGCGTGGTGCGAGCAGGAGAAATGCTACGAAATGGGCGGCTTGCGCATGCGCTCCGCCAACCGCCCACCAATCACCAAAACCGCAGAGTAAGCTTTAGCCCGGACGGTACATTGAGCCCGGACCCACATGCCCCTATCCGGCGCCAAGCATCATGCATCTCGAGATGCGTGATAGCGAGTTTGGCAACCGAGTGAAACCATGATTATTGCTGCATTTCGGGATGCGAGACTGCTTGACTATGCTGTTTTATCCTGCATCTCGAGATGCAGGATAATTGCTTGTGGGAACACCCGTCGCTGGGTCTGATTTAATCGGGCACCTCATTGGTGTGATAAGAGCGCCGCGGCTGGGGTCTACATAGATTCGCCGCAAAGCGCGAGCTCTTTCTGAAGTGCGCTGGATTGCGGTAGCAGTTTTAGTCCGGTTTCTGCTTGTTCGATCGCTGCTCCGGTTTGGTGCTTGCCTCGATAAATGCGAGCGAGCAATAGATGTTTCGCCGCGCGAGACTCGATTGTATTTTTGATAATCCATTCGGGCATCTTCGAATCACTGACGAGGTCGTCACTCAAGCTCCAGTGCCTGAGGATTGCATCGCTCAACTCTGTCTTGCGTTGCCACCAGGCAAACTTACCGTCATGCAATACAAGTGTCCAATCGGGACGATACATGAGAGCCTGATTGAGCGGGGTCGTGTCTCGTACCAATACCTGGGTGATTTGCCACGCGTCGAGACACTGTGACCAATTGCCTTCGGCCCGTAAGCAGTTGACGGCCGATTCGACAAACGATTTTGGATAATTATCAAATCGTGTGTCGAAGAATACCGGCGCCGCTTGCATGCCTATCAACCAGCTCCCCATTGTGTCTTCGTTAAACAAATGATCGTCGGCGGTGCGCACTTTTTGATAGGCAGCTAGAAGCGGTAGCGCATCCTCGGTGAATACCATCCAGGCCGTCGTAATGTTTGGGACATGGCTGTACCAGCTAATTACGGGCACGCACAAGACCAAGGCCGCCTGACCGATTTTGAACCACGTCGCCCTTGCTGTCCTCGACATTGCTAGGCTCGATGTGGGCGGCGCCTGTGCAGATGCCTTCAGCCAGCCGAGGGCAACAATGGCATCGCCGACAAACGTCCACATAGTCATGATCGCCACCGGCTGAAAGCGCCGAATGAACAGGGCGGACAGTGTAACCGTCAAACTGAGGATCAGTGCTTCTGCGGTTAACTTCCTTCGCGCAAGGAGCAATACGATGGAGCCGATCAGCACGCCGAAGAAATAGATGCAACCTTCCGATGAGATAAACGAAGGCTGCATTTCCCAAATTTGGAGAAACTGGGAGCCGCCCAGAAATGAAGCCAAAGAAGCCGCATAACCAATCAAACCGGCTCCATAAGGATTGACGAGCACCGCTGCAGCGCATGCGGCGAAGCAGATGCTGAGCGCAAATGGCCAAGCTTTTCTTCGCCAAGCGTCGCAAGCTAGATAAATGAACACAGTGAACAATCCGAATGTCCACAATAAGTGTGTATTTGCCCATAGCACCACCAGTGGAGGCAGCGGCAGTAGCCAGCGCACATTTCCAGTGGTGCGATAACGTTCCAACAAGCAGAGGAACGCAAGAATTAAACAGTAAGACACCAACTGCGGACGGGCGTGAAACCAGCTTGGAGACTGCACTATCGCCAGCGCGGCGAAAGGAAGGAAGGCAGGCACACCTTTATCCATCCAGATACGCGGCAACACATAAAAGATGAGCGCTGCGACCACCAGGCAAGCCGACAGTCCGACAAACCATAGCGAGCCGAAGCGGAAGAATAAGGCGGCGATGATCTCGAACAACCACTGATACGCCACGAGCGGGTGTCCGGGTATCGCCCAGCTATACATGTTTGTTTTCGGCAAGCCGTGAGTCAGAATATGCTCGCCTGTCTGGATGAGCCATCCGGCATCGGTATTGCTGCATAGCGCCCAGATGGCATGCGTATAAAAGGCGTATACACAAACGGCAATGGCAATCGTCGTAATCACCCATGTAGAGCCGTTGTTGGCGGAATTTTTCATACCGCTGAGTATAGCAACGAACATGTATCGGCGGGCGTCAGCCCGCTTTTCGAGACGATCAGATCGGTTTGGCACGCGAGATCAGAAAGTCGAGCAAAGGTTTCACTGATGATGGAATGCTTACCTGATCGAAACGAACGCGATGCGCTTGTCCGTCTCGCTCAATTCTTATTGTGTAGTAGTGCATGTCTCGGGCGCCTTTGACTTCGGCACCCTGCATCAACATGACGCCGCTATCTTCTATCAAGCGCTGCAACTGTTTCGCTTCGCCAGCGTTCATAGCCTCAGTGTCGAGCTGGACATTGAGGTTGATCGGCATGAACCCGCCTGTGCGGCTAAAAGTTACTTTCATGGCTGACGCTTGGCTTCTCTTTTGGCGATCTCTTGAAAGCGCAACGGTCTTCTTTTCAACTGTGCCGGCTCGCAGGAATTAAGGAATCTGTTAAAAACTGGATGCTCCCGTACATTCGTAAATACAATTAGATCCTGCATGGACTGTTAAGTCCAGGAATTTTACATGCAAGGAGTAACTGCGTTGAAGATCGCCGTTTGCATAAAAGCCGTCCCTGATACCGAAACTAAGATACAGGTAGCAGCTGACAAGACTAACATCGATTTTACAGGCGTGCGTTTTATCACCAGCCCGTATGATGAGTTTGCCATTGAAGAAGCGTTGCGCTTGAAGGAGAAACACGGCGGAGAGACCGTAGCCTTCTCACTGGGCGGCGCCGAGGCAACGGAAGTGTTGCGCGATTCGTTGGCGCGCGGGTTGGACAGTGCAGTGCATTTGCAAGATCCTGCCTTTGCTAATCTCGATCCGCTGGGCACTGCCAAGGTGCTCGCCGCGGCCATGAAAGACGGCGGTTTCGATGCTGTACTTTGCGGATGGCAAGGCGTCGGCGGTGACAACAGCGCGGTTCCGTCCATGCTGGCTGAACTACTTGATGTTCCTCAGGTAAACGTGATCGTCAAACTCGAAGTCAACGGCAATGAATTCAAAGCCGAGCGTGAGATCGAAGGGGCGCACGAGTTTGTCGAAGGTACGCTGCCGGCGGTGTTCACTGCACAAAAGGGATTGAACGAGCCTCGCTATCCTTCGATCAAAGGTGTGATGGCCGCTCGCAGAAAAGAAATCGTGGTCAAAGATGCTGCGGCGCTAGGTGTCGCCGGCAGTGTCGGTGGCGCGAACGCCAAAATGGTTATCAAAGAAATGGTGCCGCCGCCGGCTCGCCCGCAAGGTCGCTTGCTCGATGGCGATGTTGATCATGCCGTCAAACAGCTAGTCGAGCTGTTGCGTACGGAAGCGCAAGTTATCTAGGGACCAGGGCGCCGCGTCGCGGCTCCTACGTATTTAGTTGGAGATAGAAGAAATGGCTAATAACGGTATTCTCGTGTTCGTTGAGCATCACAACGGGCATGTGCGCAAATCGAGTCTGGAAGCGCTGTCGGCAGCGCGCAAACTGGCGCCGCACGGTAAAGAGCCGGTTGTGGCGTTGATTGTCGGCGATAACATCACCGCCCTTGGGCCAATTGCCGTCAAGTGCAATCCCGATAAAGTATTGCTGGTCAACGGTGCCGATTTTGCTCAGTATTCCACTGAAGGATTCGCTGCCGCGCTTGCCGAATCGATCAAGAAAGAAAATCCGCGCTACGTATTCGCTGCAAACACAGCGATGGGCAAAGATCTGCTTCCCCGCGTCGCTGCTCGCATGGACGCGCCTGTAGCTACTGATGTGGTGGAAATTCGTGAGGAAGGCGGCAATCTGCTGGCGGTTCGCCCGATGTATTCAGGAAAGGCGCGCGCGGTAGTTGAGTTCAAATCGCCAATCGCCTTCCTGACCACTCGACCCAATGCATTCCCTGTAGTCGAGGCCACCAATGGCCACCAGCCGCAACTCGAAGATTTGGCTGTAGCGGCGCCGAAGATTCGCGCTCGTGTCGTGAAGACGGAAGCTGCTGCCGGACAGCAAGTGGAGTTGAGCGAGGCGCGCGTGATCGTTTCAGGCGGTCGCGGCATTAAGGGGCCGGAAAACTGGGGTGTACTGCAGGGCCTTTGTGATGTCCTCGGTGCGGCATTAGGCGCCTCTCGCGCGGTCGTCGATGCCGGCTGGATCGACCACCAGCATCAAGTCGGACAAACCGGCAAAACCGTCAGTCCGCAGCTATATATTGCCTGCGGCATTTCAGGCGCAATCCAACATTTGGCCGGCATGTCTTCTTCGAAGGTTATCGTTGCCATCAATAAAGATGCCGACGCACCGATCTTCAAGCACGCTACCTACGGAATCGTCGGCGATGTGTTTGAAATCGTGCCCAAGCTTACCGACGAGCTGAAGAAACTGAATCTCAGCCACTAGTTGGAGCAGAAAACCAGTTTTGCGGGGAGGGCAACGCCTACGGGCGTTGCCCTAATTCATGGCGATGTCCACAGGCTAACGTGAGATTTCTGAACGCTCTACAGCGATTGCGTCAGCTGAGTGAGAACGGCGCCCAACACAATCACGCACACGCCACTGAGTCGCTTCACGTTCAGGCGCTCCTTCAGAAATACCAGCGCACAAGCATACATCACAACCGGGTAACAACCGGTAATTACGATCACGTAAGAAGCGGGCGCCAGTGCCAGTGCTTCGATGTATGCCAGGTTCCCGATCGTCATCAACAGCGCCGACAAGGAGGCGAATTGCCATAGCTTGAGGCTGGCGAAGGAAGGAAGCGCTCGTTTGTAATAAAGCCATGCCAGCGCCATTGCCAGCAATACCAAATTGCAGAGGCATTTGGCATAGTAAGCTCCCAAAGCCGACGAGCAAGCAACGGCTTTTTTGTCGAAAATCCCGACAACCGACCAAAGGAGAGTACAAAGAACTACGCAACCGATGACGCGGATGTTGCCGTTGCCGGTCAGGTTTGACTTTTGCGATACGGCAATTGCCGTGATGCCGACGCCGATTAACGCTGCTCCGGCAAGTCGCGTTCCCCACAGGCTTTCGCCGAGCGCCGAAGCCGCGATGAGTTGAGTAATCATAGGATAGGCAGCAGTGATGCCGATCACGAAGCTGGCTTCCAGGCGACTCATCGCTTTCAGATAAAGCAAAAGCGAGAAGAATTGCGCTGCTGCCGCACAAGCGCTCCAGAAAATAACCTCGGGGCTGAGTGCTGAGCGCGGTTGCGTGGCGAATGCAACCAGACCGACCACCCCTGCCGTCGGCAGAGAGAAGGCATAGACGGCCAATACAAATGCTTTGTACGAAACCTGCTCCAGTGCCAGCTTATCTACAATTCCTACGACTCCCCAAGCGAGGATGCAGCTAAGGACCAGAAGGTTCAAAACGGACGACTCAGTCATACCGGCAATGCTCCGACGATGTCGAAACAAACCTACGTTCCGGAACGTGACTTCAACGTGATCAAATTGGATTACGACGCCGCCTTCTGCGCAGGCGAATTTGTAAATTGCGGACCCCTCAAGGCTTCCGGCTATACGATTAACATGGCCGACACGAATGCTCCACAACTATAGGGTACAAAGATAGAGGCTCTGGGGTATACAAATGTCTGCTTTCGATGTGGAAAGCACCGGCCGCTTGGGCGTTCGGCAATCGGCCGGCGCACGACTGCCTGCCGGTCTAATAATTGACGATCGCTATGAGGTCCTCGAATTTGCCGGCTCGGGCGGCATGTGCGATGTCTATATGGCCCGGCATATTCAGCTTAATAAAACAATCGCGCTCAAATTGCTGCAAAAGCGCCGACTTAGCGATGAAAAGTCTATGGAACGCTTCCGAAGGGAGGCCGTATTCATCAGCAACCTCGAGCATCCGAATATCGTGAAAGTGTTCGGATTCGGTTTGTGGGAGCGGCAGCTTTACCTGGCGATGGAATACGTACAGGGAATTTCGCTCCAGCAGCTATTGAAGACGGAAACTCGGCTGAGCAGGACAAGGGCGCTCGCCATTTTCGACCAGATACTTCAGGCACTCCAACACGCGCACGACCGGGGCATCATCCACCGCGATTTGAAACCGAGCAACGTGATGTTGCTAGAAGGGGATAGGGTCAAGCTGGTCGATTTTGGAATTGCAAAAATGCTTCCCGACGGCGGTAAGGAAATTCAGAAGCTGACGCAAACTGAGGATATCTTCGGAACGCTCCTCTACATGAGTCCCGAACAGTGTCTGGGACGCCCGGTGGATGCGCGTTCCGACATCTATTCCATGGGTTGTCTCATGTACGAAACGCTCACCGGCGGCCCGCCGTTAAATGCCGATACTCCTTTTGGTCTGATACATAAACAGCTTACTGAGCCGACGCCGACGAGCGCATGGCTCGATCAGTCGCTGACGCGACCGGTGATGCAATGCCTGGAAAAGGATCCGCAGAAGCGTCCGCAATCGGCCGCGGACCTTAGAGAGCTTCTATCCAAATGCGGGAAACAAGAGCCCCGACAATCGGCACGGACGAGGGCGGTCTGCTCGAAGTCGAATACGCCTGTGCTCGGCCGGCGTAGACGGGTTCTCGTGCCCATCTGTGTGGGTGCTTCGATCGCATTTGCTATCGCGATTTTCTATATGTTTCGCGCAATGGCTCCGGCAGCGACGAAAACGTCAGAAGTTATCAGCCAAACAATGCCAATCGGGCCAAGAATCTCAGTAAGAGCAGAGCGGGCCGACGAGGCTCTGGCAAAAGGCAACACTGCTCGTGCCGAGCAAGAGTACAAAGCAATAATACAGGATACGGACCCACGTAATTTCACCGATCGCGTCGCGTGCCTAATGCGTTTGATTGGAATGGCACTGCGGACGGCAGACAAGTCCAAGCTGCAATCCTATCGAGAACAATTGTACGTCCAGATTCAAACTTACGCCCGGGGCTCACGCCCGTGGCAATCGCTAGCTAATCACGAAATGATTGAAGCGGCACAAGGTCGTGGTGATCTGATTAATGCTGTGACATGGGCAAACCGCCAATGTGCTTTGCTTGATTCGCACGTGCATGACTCTGATTTTTCCGAAGACGAAAGGATCCGTCTGTCGGCTGCGTGGGGCGTGAAGGCATTAGCTGCAGAACACGAAGGTGCGCTGAAGAGTGCCGAGGGCAGTCTCCGCGCCGCTGAAGCAGTCTTGGGCGACACTTCGAGGCTGAGCCATCGTGCGATGGGGCGATATTTTGGCGTCCAGGATGCGCTGATCAAGTTTTTGATAAGGCACGGCAGAGTTGCAGACGCACGGGCCGTCATCGCTGCGGACCTGCCTGCTCGGAGGAGCTGGCAGCCGCCAGACCCGATAGTTGTCGCCGAGTGGGCGGATGAATTTCGGCAGGTCAAAGACCGCCGGATGGCGCTCAACTCCATCAGCACGGCCATTGCTGCACTTGATGGTATACCTGACGCGAAGGGATATGACGCCTATCGCGCTCAGTGGCTTATTTTTCGAGCTGAAGAGTATGCGTCGGCGGGCGATATGACCCACGCTTATGCGGACCGCGTGGAAGCTCAGGCAATCACGGATCGGCTGTCCGCGCACACCCCTAGCTCTCCTCAAGGAATTTGACATGACTGCCTGGGAATGTGATCCTGTCTTGAGTAAGGTAGCCGGCACCAGGGCTGATACCAGGTTAGCTTGCGGACAGGTGATTGATGAGCGCTATGAAATTATCGATTGTCTCGGTTCAGGCGGAATGTGCACGGTGTACAAAGCCCAACAGCTTCTGCTCGACAAGCCGTGCGCATTGAAGTTTCTGAAGCGGCAGCTGATTACAGACACCACTGTTCAGCGTTTCCAACGTGAAGCGGTGACGGTGAGTTCTCTGAATCATCCGAACATAGTGTCGGTGTCCGGCTTTGGTGTTTGGAATTCGCAACCATATATGGCCGCGGAGCTGGTCGAGGGCGTCAGTCTCGCTCAGTTGTTGCAGCAACAGCGACGATTGGAAAAAACTAGAGCATTGGGCATTTTCAACCAGATCCTGGATGCTCTCAGTCATGCGCATGAACGCGGCATTGTTCATCGCGATCTGAAACCGAGCAACGTCATGATCGCGGCTAATGATTCTGTGAAGCTGGTCGACTTCGGAATTGCAAAACTTCTTCCCGAATCCGGCAAAGAAATTCAGAAGCTGACTCAAACGGCGGACATTTTTGGAACTCTGCTGTACATGAGTCCTGAACAGTGCCTCGGATATCCCGTCGACGCTCGGGCCGATATTTATGCGATGGGCTGCCTGATGTATGAAGTTCTTACCGGACATCCGCCTTTGCAGGCCGAGACGCCGTTCGCTCTAATGCACAAGCACCTTACTGAAGAACCGGCCGATGCTTCGCTGCTCGATCGCGGTCTAGCACCCATCGTCATGCAGTGTCTGGAAAAAGATCCACAAAACCGTCCGCAATCGGCGGCGGCTTTGAAGGAGCTGCTTGCTTGCCCGCCTGCCGCGCCGATTTCTTTGACGTACAAGGCATTGAAGAAGCAGCGGCGGAACATCCGCAGGTTACTCCGGGTTCTGGTGGGTTTGGCAAGCATCGTTGTCGGGGCCCTGGCTTGCATAATCATTTTTCGCCATGTCTCAACCGATGCTGAGCCTGTGGCTAAAAATTCAACTGACGATAACTCTCCGGGAATGCTCGACGATGCCATGAAAAAGCTCAACACCGAACCTAAACGCGCTATAAAAATTCTCGATCAGATCATAAGCAGCAACGATCGCAGTAGCGCCGGACCCCAGTTGAAGGCAATACGGGCCCGATTTGCCTTCGCCTTGAGTCGTCGGGAAGATGCCGTGGCATCCCACCTTTGCGATCGCTATCATGAGATAATTGATACTAATTTCCCCGGAGTGATCGCAGAACAAGTTCGCTGCCGAGACCTCAAGTTGCAGTTGGCGCAGGCAATGCACCAAGTGCCCATCGAGAAAGCTCTCTTGCAGGAGCAGCTTCCCCTGCTTGAGGCGCGTGAAAAATCAGCTGAGCGCCGCTTCTACGATGAAGGCGAAATTTTGGTGCGTACATACGATGCGCGGGCCGAATTGGAGGATAGTGCTGGCGATAGTCGTGCGGCCGAGCAAGACTTCAGACGCGCACTCAAAGTTTTCGACATTCCTCGTGTGGTTGAAGGTGCGCTATTTTCTCACGTCCACGCGGGAGCCTCTTTATTTGAGTTCTTGCTAAGGCACCATCGTACCCCGGAGGCTCACTCACTGCTGCTGCATATGGAAGCGTCTAAAAACAATTGGGATCCCAATGCTGTAAATTATGCCGAGCACTGCCTGATCTGGGCGACGCAATACAGCGAAATCGGCGACTTCAAAATGGCGATCGAGTGGGTTAACCGGGGCATGCCTCATGCCGGTGGCAAGCGTGTTGAGTTTTTGCGCTTTCGCTCTGGGCAGTACCGCGAACTCGGTGACAGTTTGCACGCGAAACAGGATCTGACCGAGGCTGCGTTGTGTGCCGGGTCAAGCCACTAGTAGGGTATATTGGGCATTGGAGGCAAGCACCCGTGCCCAAGATGCTAATCGTTGATGATGAGCCTAAGTACTCGGACCAGATGCGAGATGTGTTGGTCAGACACGGCTGGACGGTCGAGGTGGCAAGCACCGGACTGGATGGACTTCAGTTGTTGAACAATTTCCGTTTCGATTTAGTACTGCTGGACTGGAATTTGCCGCAAATGACCGGTCTGGAAATTTGCCGGAAATATCGGGCGGGGGGCGGCCAGTCGCCGATAATATTCGTCACCGGTCGAGATGGCATTGGGGATATGGAGTCCGGATTCGATGCCGGGGGCGACGATTACGTCACTAAGCCGTTCGATGTCCGGGAATTGTTGGCCCGCGTTAAGGCCCTGAATCGGCGACCTGGCAGGCAGGTGGAAAGCAAGCTGTCGGCTCATGGCGTGAATTTTGATCCCAAGCTGCGCACCGTTTCGCGCACCGCGCAAAGCGTACAGTTGTCTATGCTCGAAGGGTCGATTCTCGAATATCTCCTTCGTAATAAGAATCGGTTTTTCTCTGCCTCTGAGCTGTTTGAGGCAGTCTGGGAGCCTACGGCCGATGGCTCCGACGAAACCGTGCGAGTGCGGATGCGCATTATGAGGCAGAAGCTGGCCAAAATCGGTGCCGAGAACCTGATAGAGACCGTGCGTGGCAGCGGGTATGTAATAAGGGATGAAAACGCCGTTTGATAAGGGTTTTGCCCGCTCATGGATGCACCGGCTGAGCAGAAAAAAACAGGGTTCAGAATAGTCCACAAGGGATTGGCCGTCATTTTGATTCCTGTGGTGCTTCAACTTGCGTGCATTCTCTGGCTCTATTTGCTGGTGGCTAAGACCGAGCGGCTCGCCGCGGTTGAAGAGGCCCTTGCCGGCGCCAGTGACATGACGGCAGACCTTCTGGTGGATTTCGGCTACCTGGTCAGCTCTCGCATCAACGAATTCTCGAACGGTGAGCAGCCGTCCAGGCAACTTGCAGGAGATAGGCAGAAGATTCTCGAGTTGCATGTGCGTGGTAATCAGCTTTTAGAACAGTGCAAGGCCGTGGGCGTGTCCGAGTCGCTAACCCAGACGATGAGCAGTTGCATGCGGGATTCCCTGGATGGTCTTTATCGGGTTCTGTTAGCATCAGACAAGATTGCCGAAAGCGATCCCAGTTTCGTCAATCGGATTAACCTTCTGCAGCAGCTTCAACCGAAAGCGACAAAGCTGCAAAATGAGATGTTGCGTTTACGTGCGGCCGGAGCACAGCTGCGAGCGGAATTGGAACATGCTCGCCACGCACAATCGATCGCGCGTGCGCAAATGAAGACTCAGATTTTTGCCGCCGTCTGTATCGAAGTGGCGATGACAATAGTGATTCTCCTTCTCTTTCTAAAGAACATCGCCGACCGCCTGAAGATTCTCATTGCCAACGCTCGGCTGATACCGAAGGAGCAGCCGCTTTTGCAAACGGTGTCAGGCAACGACGAATTGGCCTATCTCGATAAAGTATTGCACGATGCATCAGTCAGTTTGCATCGAGCAGCAGAACACAAACGTTCCCTTATGCGCATGGTGGCACATGACTTGCGTAGCCCGTTGATGTCTGCACAATTGTCAACGGAACAATTGATCGCGAACGCGAAAGACGATGATTCGAAGCTGATACCGCGATTAGAAGACTTGCAGCACACGTGCTCACTGCTGATCGGATTTGTTGAAGATCTGCTCACAGTGGATAAGCTGGAAGCAGGGAAATTGCAACTCGACTGGGATAGTGTCGAAGTGTCCGAAGTGGTGCACGAATCTTTGCAGCAACTATCGCGGTTGGCGCAAGACAAGAATATTACGATTCAGGAACAGATCCAGCCGGGCAGAGCGCTCGCCGATCACAGAAGATTGCTGCAAGTGCTAAATAACCTGGTGTCAAATGCCATCAAATATTCTCCGGAAGGAGCTGATGTTATTATCAGTTCCGGCGTTGAAAATGGACAGATGAAGATCAGCGTTCGTGACAATGGCCCGGGCATCGAAGCAAACAAACAGATGAGCCTATTTGATCAGTACTACCAGACAGACCAAACTCACTCCAGCCAGGGCTTCGGACTCGGATTGGCTATCTGCAAACTGATTATTTCCGAGCACAACGGTCTCATCGGCGTCGACAGTACTCCCGGCAAGGGTAGTGCTTTTTGGTTCACCTTGCCTCTCGACGAGGACTGGGGGGCTGAAGCCGACGGGGAGAAGCTGGAAGTCGAAACGATGCAAAAGGATGCGGCTGCCGGCTAAAGCTCTAAAGGCGTAGGTTTTTTAACCAGTTGCTGTTAAGTGATTGGACCGTCACGTCGACGTAACGTTCGGGTGGTTAATGTTGTCGAAATTGCCGGCATGCGACATTGAACGTGATGCGTTAATGCGGCAGACAGAAAAGAGGTCTAAAAGAAAATGGCTGATTCCGTCAAACCTCAGGACAAAGCTGGAGAGCAAAAGGACACCGGTGCTGCTAACCATGAGAGCTCTCAGGCTTTATTGGATAACTATCTCGATCTCGTCAAACAAATACCAGGCAGACTTGGCAAAGACACCAATGCCAGCGCAGCGGCGATGCCTGTTGATACCAGCACGGCTGAGATATACAAGGGGTTATTCCAGGCGGACGGCACCGTAAACCAGGACCACGCCACTGACTTGATGGCAAATCTCAAGGCCGATCAAAAAGGCGACATCGATGCAGGCGGACAGCCGAGTGAGCTTCCTTCAGTGTGTCGGCTTGTTTTGCGATGCCCTGGAATTCCCCGCGACCTTGACGGAAGAGGCGATGATTATACCAATGCGACGGCAGATCAGAAGCTGATGGAGGCGGCCAACAAAGTTCTTGATCCTCAATCGGGCATCGCTTTGACAGACGAGCAGCGTCGAGCCATCGAGCAGAATGTCAGCGCCATCAATCAAGATCGGATCAACAGCCTATTCGATAATCCGCTGGAATCTCGCTATTATCAAAACGATCAAAGAGTTATCGATGACCTGATTCATAAGGCATGGCCGTTCCAAATCAAACACGACATGGACAAAGTACTAAAAGACAGGGAGTCCGATAAGGAAAACGAGCCGGCATACGTTGCTGCCGATCAGGCTGCTGTGCAATCGGCTAAAAACGTCACGAGAGCATTTGGGACAAAGGCAGAGCAGCAAAGATAATCAACATAAGTTTGGCAAGGCGTCCACCGGCTTCGCAAGCGTCGACACAGAATACCTGCTACTGTGTTGACTCCTGCGGAGCCGGTCGCGCGCGGTCGTTAACGCCAGTTTGACGCCCGGCTGAGTAAAGTAACCGATTACGCGCTCAGCAAACGCGGCAGAATAATACCTTCAGGTAGTTCGCTTCCGGCGTGATCGCCAGCACTGGATGATCGGCCCCATGTTTGAACGTTTGCAAGACTTGGACCTGTCGTCCTGATTCCTGCGCTGCTTCTTTCAATGCCTCTTCGAATTCGGCAAGTGAAACGCTGCCGCTGCACGAGCAGGTGACCAACAAACCGTCTGGCTTAGTAATGGCAATCGCCAGTTTATCCATGCGTTTGTATGCTTTCAGCGCTTTTGGTTTGTCTTTGTTTGTTTTAGCGAACGCGGGTGGATCGACGACGACGACTTCGAATTGGCGATTATGAGCGATCTGACTTTCCATCCACGCGAAGGCGTCAGCTTGAACGAACTCCTGTTGCTCCGCAGGCAGGTTGTTCAAAGAAAAATTGCGGTGGGCCTGATCAAGTGCAGGTTGCGATTCATCGATATTGATAGTTCGCAAGCCGCCGTTGACGGCGCGTGTGTACACCGAGAAAGAACCTGTATAGCTGAAACAATTGGCAAGCACCGACTCTGCCGGCAGCATTTGGCACAAGCTTTGCAGAGCTAATCGCTTGTCCCGTTGGTCTGTGAAGTAACCGGTTTTTTGTCCGTGCAATGGGTCGACGGCAAAATGCAAACCATTCTCCGATACGAGCAACTCGCCTTCAAACCCGCCTGCCACCACTTTCGGTGGCTCCAGCTCAAGTCCTTCCCTCCGTCGCACGGATGCATCGTTGCGAACGATTACCGCTTTCGGCTGGATCACCTGCTCGAGCGCCGGGAGGAACAGCGGCAACAACGTATCTGCGCCGGCTGTATGGCATTGGAGAACGGCCACCCCGGCGTAATAGTCGACGATATAGCCGGGCAGTCCATCACCTTCCGCGTTAATCAGACGGAACACATTGGTCCTAGTGATATCAATCGCTTGTTGGCGAAGTTGCCATGCTTTTGCAATGGCGATTTGAAAGAAATCCTGATCGATGTCGACATCGTCTTTCGTCGTGAGGACGCGAACGGCAATGTCGCAGCCTGGATTGTAATAACCACGCGCAACAAATTTTCCGTCAACGTCCACAAGATCAACGAGCGATCCAGGCGTCACCTTGGGCGCTTGCGAAATGCCGCCGGAAAACAACCACGGGTGGCCGTGAGCGATCGGCCATTCCCGACCTTTGCGCACGGAGACTTTTGGGTATGCTGCGGTCACCGCTCGCACAAATGGCTCCATGGATTGGTCGATTGACCGTGCAACACCAGCTTAGCCAATTCAATTGCGCGTTCCATCGTCATGCCTTCACGCTGCTCGGTACACAACGGGTGAGACGATTCTTGCAAGTTCAGCGCCGGTCTGTCTCCGATAGCGCGCGTGCGCACTGCCAGAGGCAAGTTGCGCGTTTCGCTATACAACGGCAGACTGTTGGCGAGCGAGCCAATGTAGTCCGGCTCATCGACTCTAGCTTGATCGTTCCACAGGTCCATGGTGGCATCAAAGTCATCTTCACTGACGGTGGTCCAGACTCCCCAGGAGAAAATTTTATCGGTGCCTTGAATCGGTACCTCCAGGCACCCGCGCAAATAAAAAAAGCGATCTTCGACGATGCACCAATCGGCGCTACTCTTGCATTTTTCTTCGCGTTCCCATGGCAGCAGTTTATTCACATAGTCGGGAATCGAGAATCCGAGGTTCAATGGGATTTCGTGGCGTTCATTGCAGACGTCACACTCGAAAGTCAAACTTGTAGATATGGTTGCCATGTTGATTCCTATTTGTTCCGTTCCTTCAGCGGGCTCTCGCCCGCTGCTACCATTGGCTGTCCGAATCGACGCTCTACATACGCATTGACGAGTGAAATAAATTCCTGGGCGATGCCTGGTCCAGACAATGTTGTGACATGTTGCCCATCAATGTACACCGGCGCACGCGGCTCTTCACCTGTGCCGGGCAGTGATATGCCGATGTCGGCATGCTTTGACTCGCCTGGTCCGTTGACGATGCAGCCCATCACCGCTACCCTCATCTCTTCAACGCCGGCATAGCGTTCTTTCCATTTCACACGTTGCGCAGCCAGATGCTGTTCGATCTGTTGAGCGAGTTCTTGAAAGAGCGAACTTGTTGTACGCCCGCAGCCCGGGCACGCCGTGACCTGTGGTGCAAACGAGCGCAACCCGAGTGCCTGCAATATTTGCTGGCATACAATTACTTCTTGCGTGCGCGAACTTCCCGGCTCGGGAGTGAGACTGACGCGAATGGTATCGCCGATGCCTTCGGTGAGCAATACGGAAAGTGCGGCCGTCGATGCCACCACACCTTTGGTGCCCATGCCGGCTTCAGTTAGTCCCAGATGCAATGCATAATCGCAGGCGGCCGCCAGTTGGCGATAAACGTCGATCAAGTCGGGAACTTCAGAGACCTTCGCACTCAGAATAATTCGATCCCGGCGCAGGCCGTAAGATTCGGCAAGTTTTGCCGACTGAAGGGCGCTCTGAACGATTGCATCGATCAGCACTGCATGTGAGTCTTTGGGTTGCGCGATAGCGGCGTTTTCATCCATCATGCGCGCGAGCAGATCTTGATCTAGCGAACCCCAGTTGACGCCGATGCGCACCGGCTTATCGTGTTCGAGCGCTACGTCGATCATGCGTTTGAAATTTTCGTCGTGCTTGTCGCCGCGACCGACATTTCCCGGGTTGATCCGGTATTTTGCGAGCAGTCGTGCGCAGTCCGGATATTCAGACAGCAACAAGTGTCCGTTGTAGTGAAAGTCGCCGACCAGAGCCACCGGAGCATTCAATTTCTCAAGGCGACTGACTATGGACGGAATCGCTTTGGCGGCTTCGCGCGTGTTTACTGTGACACGCACAATTTCCGAGCCGGCCTGCCAGAGTTCGAAGACCTTCAGCGCTGTGGACTCGGCATCTTCGGTGG
>Ga0134128_10000978_pt1 | contig 38730 bp, 35 predicted proteins | sample KB31754_FD_96462 | JGI IMG/M metagenome (GOLD analysis project Ga0134128, IMG submission 96462) | Terrestrial soil microbial communities with excess Nitrogen fertilizer from Kellogg Biological Station, Michigan, USA - KB3-175-4 | ecosystem: Environmental > Terrestrial > Soil > Unclassified ...
CGTGGCGCGCGAGCTTCGACCTCCCGCTCGCCGTGGAAACGCTCGCCGCCGCGATCCAGTCGGTGAAGATCCCGGCGCTCAAGATGGCGAAGGCCGCCTGATATCGGGGACGTACCCCGTTTTCCGTAAGAGGGAACGTTCCGCCTAAGAGAAAACGGGGTACGTCCCCGATTTTTCAATCGAGGTCGGCGAGGAGGGCGGCGCGCACGTCGGTCGGCACGGGATCGACCGATGCGGTGTAGTGCGGATGGTCGACGCCGATCGCGAGCGCCATGCCGTACTTGAGCGAATCCACCATCTCGGAGCTCAGCTCGAAGCGCAGGAAGTGCACCGAGGAAGTCTTCTCCTCGGTCTCGCGCTCGAGGTCCTCGTCGGCGATGGCGTAGACCGGCGCGCAGCCTTCCACGCGCACCCACACGCGGTCCTCGATGCCTTTCAGGCGGGCGAGCGCGGCGCGCCGCTCGTTCACGTCCTCGTACTCGATCATCATGGTCGCCTTGAAGTTGCGGCCGTCGGGGATGAGCGGGTTGTAGGCGTCGATCTCCTCCTGGATGCCCTCGTCCTCGAAGATGCGCTCCACGCGCAGCATCTCCTGCACCTGGTAGCGGATGGTGAGCTCGTCCTCGAAGATGAGCGTCACGTGCTCCCCGAGGTGGACGATGCGGCTCTTCTTGTGGGCGAGGACGCGGGCGCGGAAGTCCTTGCGCGACTTGGCATAGGACTCGAGGGACATCAGGGAATCGCGGGAAAGTTTTTGCATGGCAGGTCTCGAAGAAGGAGCTTTGAATCCGCCGATGAACGCCGATGAACGCCGCTACGAGCGAAGGCGCCTAGTCGGGTAATCCGTAGGCCATTCGCAACAGGGTGAGCGGATGCTTGAGCACGGCGTTACCCTTGTCATCCCCAAGCCCCTGCGCGATGTGGTGCCCGGCGAGCTCGCAATCGGAGGCGAAGAAGTCCGGCGCGAACTCCGCGACCTGGCGGAACACGGGACGCCCGATCCGCAGCGCGGTCTGGTGGAATTCCGCCTTCACGCCGTAGGTGCCCGCGTGGCCCGAGCAGCGCTCGATCACCAGCACCTCGGTGCCGGGCACGCTCTCCAGCGCCTCCCGCGTGCGCGGGCCCATCTTCTGCACCCGTGTATGGCACGGGATGTGGTAGGCGACCTTGCCGAGCGGCCGCGTGAAATCCTCGCGCAGGTACCCGTCGCGCTTCCTCGCCATGAGGTACTCGAACGGATCGAACATCGCGTCGCGCACCGCCTTCACGTCCTCGTCGTGCGGGAAGAGGAGCGGCAGCTCCTGCTTGTACATCAACGTGCACGACGGCACGGGCGTGAGGATCGCGTAGCCTTCGCGCGCGAGCTTCGCGAGCACCGGGATGTTCTTCTCCTTGAGCGCGGCGACCGACTCGAGGTCGCCCTGCTCGAGCTTCGGCATCCCGCAGCACGCTTCCTTCGCGGCGAGCACGTAGGGAATCTCGTTGTGGTCGAGGATCTTCAGGAGGTCGTGCCCGATGCCCGGCTCGTTGTAGCTCACGTAGCAGGTGGCGTAGATCGCGACCTTGCCGGGGGAACGCTCGCCGTCCTTCACGGGATACGCCTTGCTCGCCGCCGCATGCGAGCGGAACGGGCGCGGCGAATAGGCGGGCAGCCACGCGTCCTTGTCGATCGCCATCGTCTTCTCGCCCAACGCGCGCAGCGGCTTGGAGCGCGCCGAGGCGTTCACGGCCTGCACGACGATGGGGATGGTCGCGAGCTTGCCGTTGCGGTCGGTGGCGGAGAGGAAGCGGTCGCGCACGGGATGCGCGAGCTTTCCGGCGCGGAACTCGTTCGCCTTGGCGCGCAGCATGAGGTGCGGAAAGTCCACGTTCCACGGGTGCGGCGGCACGTACGGACACTTCACCATGTAGCACATGTCGCACAGGTAGCAGTTGTCCACCACGCCCTGGAATTTCTCGCGCGGCACGCCGTCGAGCTCGCCCGTCGGCCCCTCGTCGATCAGGTCGAAGAGCGTGGGGAAGGCGTTGCACAGGCTCACGCAGCGCCGGCATCCGTGGCAGATGTCGAAGATGCGCTCCATCTCCGCCTGGATCTTCCCCTCGTCGTAGTACTCGGGATTCTTCCAGTCGATCGGATGGCGCGTGGGTGCCTCGAGGCTGCCTTCTCTCGTCGTCATTTGCTTCGGATATTGTGCGAGCGAAAGTCCTTGAAAGCGCCGATTCCCGCCGATCCAACGCCGCTATCCGCCGATGATCCAGGCATGGTCCTGGGGCCAATCAATGATGCGAAACGCCGGCTTCCCTTATCGGCGGCCATCGGCGTTGGATCGGCGTGCACCGGCGCTTGCATGAGCAGAGCGAAAAGGGGGCGCGAAGCCCCCTTTACTCTTCGCGCGGATGCAGACGAGTCAGTCGGAGAGCGCGTCGAGCGCCTTCTGGAAGCGGTTGGCGTGCGAGCGCTCGGCCTTGGCGAGCGTCTCGAACCAGTCGGCGATCTCCTCGAAGCCTTCGCCGCGTGCGGACTTGGCCATGCCGGGGTACATGTCGGTGTATTCGTGCGTCTCGCCGGCGACGGCGGACTTGAGGTTCTGGCGCGAGCTGCCGATCGGCAGGTCGGTCGCCGGATCGCCCACGTTGGCGAGGTAGTCGAGGTGGCCGTGCGCGTGGCCGGTCTCTCCCTCCGCGGTCGAGCGGAAGAGCGCGGCGACATCGTTCTGGCCTTCCACGTCCGCCTTGGTCGCGAAGTACAGGTAGCGCCGGTTCGCCTGCGACTCGCCGGCGAAGGCGGCCTTCAGGTTATCGTGGGTCTTGGTTCCTTTGAGCGGTTTCATGGTGGACCTCCAGGGGGACGAAATGCGGGATTGCGGACTTTCGTGCGCTATCCTGCATTGTTGCCTCGCCCGGGGTCAGCGTCCAATTGATTGTTTCGATGCGCCTGATTGGCCTCGCCAATGGGGAGCGGAGGGCCGCTCCCCGGCAGGCTCAGCGGCGGTCGTAGTCGTTGCGGGGACGCTCGGGGTACGGATTCGCGTTGTCGAGCGGCGCACCGTCGGCACGCGTGTCCTCGCCCACCACGAGATAGCGGCCCGGGTCGTGGTCGAGGCGCGTCTCGTACTGGCGGCCCTGGTACTCGTAGCGCACGTCGTAGCCCATCACCTCGCGGCTGCTGTCCGACTCGTCGCGCACGGTTCGGCAACGCTCGCCCGGCTCGTCGTTTTCCGCGCGGTTGCGATCGACGCGATTGCCGAGGAGCGCGCCGCCGATCGCGCCGGCGGCGGTCGCCGCGGTGTTGCCGTGGCCGCTGCCGAACTGGTGGCCGACGACGCCGCCCGCGATCCCGCCGATCACCGTGCCGGCGCCGATGTGGTGGCGCTCGTAGCTGTGCGTCTGGTCGTTCCAGCATTCCTGGTGCTCGCCCGCTTCGCCGTACACCGGCTGCGAGTCGACCACGCGCGCGCGATCGCCGCGGCGGTCGTTGTCGCGGTCGTCGCGGCGATCGTACGGAGCGTCCGCACGATCCGGAGCGACGTACGGATGGTCGTTGTCGTACGGACGGTCGGGATACGGCTGTGCATGCGCGAGCGGTGCGGCGACGGCGAGCGCGGAGGCGACCGCCAGGGCTAGCATCTTCATGTGAGACCTCCGAAAGTCGTTCGGCCTTCGGACGAAGGCCCTCGACGTTTCGATGCTCGCGTTCGGTACGTCGTTCGGATCGCTCCCGCGCCGCATGGCGCAGGAGCCGGCCGACACGCCTCGTACGCGAAAACGGCGCCCGAGGGCGCCGTTTTCATACGGCCCGGCTCAGCGCGAATAGACCGGAGGACGCGGTGCCGAGGGCGGCGGCGGCTGGTCGTAGGGCGCGGCGACGGGGCGCACCTCCACGCTCACCGGGATGAAGCGGCCCGGCGCGCGCGGCGTGCGCGTGGTGAACTCGCGCCCGTGGTACTCGTAGCGCACGTCGTAGCCCACGGTGGCCTCGCGCGTCTCGTGCACCGTGCGGCAGCGCTTCACGTTGCGCTCGACCGGCACGCGGTCGACCTCGGTGACCGACTCGGGCGGACCGGCGTTGTCGCGATCGATCTGGTTGCCGACCAGGCCGCCGGCGATGGCGCCCGCGGCGGTCGCGACGTCGTTGCCGCGGCCGCGGCCCACCTGATGCCCGACGACGCCTCCGACAATGGCGCCGAGCACCGTGCCGGGACCGATGGCGGCCCCGGTATCCGAGCGTGTGACGCGATGGTCTTCATAGCCGCGCACGCGATCGTTCCAGCACTCCTCGCGATCGACCGGGATCTGCTCGATCACCGGGTGCGAGGCCACGACTCGCGCGCGATCGGGGAAGGACTGCGCCTGGGCGGCCGAGACCGCGCCGAAGGCGCCGAGGCAGGCGAGGGAAAGGGTGAGGATCTTGTTCATGAAGCTCCTTATGGGTTCACGCCATGGTAGGTGTTTTTCGCATCCAACGGAAAAGCCCCGCGGATGGTTGACTGTCGCCATTCCGCGACGCACCCGCCGTTCGCCGCGCGCGCGTAGAATCGCCGCGATGCAAGCGCTCCAGGGAATCAAGGTGCTCGAGCTCGGGCAGCTCATCGCCGGGCCGTTCGCCGGCAAGACGCTCGCCGACTTCGGCGCCGACGTGATCAAGGTCGAGCCGCCCGGCGTGGGAGATCCGCTGCGCAAGTGGAGGCTGCTGCGCGACGGCACCTCGGTGTGGTGGGAAGTGCAATCGCGCAACAAGCGATCGGTGTGCGCGGACCTGCGCGAACGCGAAGGCCAGGAGGCGGTGCGCGCGCTCGCGGCCGAGGCCGACGTCGTGATCGAGAACTTCAAGCCCGGCACGCTCGAAGGCTGGGGCCTGGGCTGGGAGCGCCTGCACGCGCTCAATCCGAGGCTCGTCATGCTGCGCATCTCGGGCTACGGCCAGACCGGACCGTACAAGGACCGGCCGGGCTTCGGCGTGATCGGCGAATCCATGGGCGGATTGCGCCACCTCACGGGCGAGCCGGGGCGCGTCCCGGTGCGCGTGGGCGTGTCCATCGGCGACACGCTCGCGGCGCTGCACGGCGTGATCGGGGTCCTCATGGCGCTCTATCACCGCGACGCGCGCGGCGGCGAGGGCCAGTACGTCGACGTCGCCCTCTACGAGTCGGTGTTCAACGTGATGGAGAGCCTGCTTCCCGAGTACGACGCGTTCGGCGCGGTGCGCGAACGGGCGGGGAGTGCGCTGCCGGGCATCGTCCCCTCGAACGCGTACCGCTGCGCCGATTCGAGCTACGTGCTGGTCGCGGGAAACGGCGACAGCATCTTCCGGCGGCTCATGGCGGCGATCGGCCGCGCGGACCTCGAGAACGATCCCGCGCTCGCGCACAACGACGGCCGGGTAGAGCACACCGCGCGCATCGACGGCGCGATCGAGGCGTGGACCTCGCGACGCTCGTCCGACGAGGTGATCGCCGCGCTCGAGGCGGCGCGCGTTCCGGTCGGACGCATCTATTCGGTCGCCGACATCGCCCGCGATCCGCAGTACCTCGCGCGCGAGATGATCCTCGAGGCGACCACCGCGAGCGGTGAGTCGCTGCGAGTGCCCGGCATCGTTCCCAGGATGAGCGCCACGCCCGGGGCGATCCGCCATCCGGCACCCCGCCTCGGCGAGCACGACGCGGACCTCGCTCGCGGCGGTTGGCCGCGACGCGACGAGCCCGGCGCGTAGGCGCCCGCCGCATCGGCGCGAAGGAGGGCGAGCACCCTCCATCGGGAGCAGAAACCCGCAACACGGCGCGCGGTCTCTCCGAGATTGGAGCGGCGATTGGCGCCTCGCGTGAAGATCCGAAGCCATCTCCTGGTCCTGATCGGCGGCGCATTCCTGCCGCTGCTCGTCTTTGCCGTCGCGATCACCTCGTTCTCCTGGTGGCAGCAGAGGAAGGACCTCGAGCTGCGCTACCTCGAGCGGGTGCGGGCGATGACGATCGCGCTGGATACCGAGGTGGACGGCGCGATCCGCATGCTGCGCGCGCTCGGCCTTTCGCAGGCGCTATCCGCCTCGCGCGCCGAGCTCGGCGAACGCATGCGCCGCACGCTCGACACGCAGCCGTTGTGGAGCGCGGTCGCGGTGGGCGATCCGGATTGGAAGCGCGTGACGGCCGCATGGCGCGAGAGCTTCGCGGCGCCCATCCCGTCGCTCGACCCGCCCACGCTGCGGCGCGTGGAAGCGATGCGGCTTCCCGCCGTGTCGGGGCTGGTGCGCGCGCGCGACGGCAGCTACGACACGCAGATCATCGTGCCGGTGCTGCGCGGCAAGCGCATCGAGTCGATCCTCGTCGCCGTGATCGAGCAATCCGCGTGGCTCAAGTTCATGAGCCAGTATCCGATCGGCAACGGCGCGACCATGACGCTGCTCGACCAGGACGGCACGGTCATCGCGCGCACGCAGGAGAACGCCCGCTGGGTCGGCAAGCGCCCCGCCAAGCTGCTGCTCGAGAAGTCGCGCGCGATCGCCGAGGGCGCGTATCGCGGGAGGGGCGCGGACGGCGTGCCGGTCTACGCGGCGCACAGCCGTTCGGTGCGCTGGGGCTGGACGGTCGCGACCTCGGTGCCCGCCGCGATCATCGAGGCGGCGCTGCTCGATTCCTCGGCGCTCCTCGCGGCCGCCGCGTTCGCGTCGATCGGCCTCGCCGTGCTGCTCGCGTTCCTGCTCTCGCGCCGCATCCAGCTTCCGATCATCGCGCTCGGCGCCTCGGCGCGTGCGCTCGCGCACGGCGAGCGGCAGCCGCCCCATCCGCCGTCCTCGATCGACGAGGTGGAGGAAGTGCAGGACGCCTTCAGCGAGGCGGACGGCATGCTGCGCGAGCGCCAGCAGCGCCTCAACGCGGCGCTCGCTTCGGAACGCGACGCGCGCCGCGAGGCCGAGGAGGCGAGCCGCGCGAAGGACGAGTTCCTCGCGATGCTGGGCCACGAGCTGAGGAACCCGCTCAACGCGATCTCGAGCGCGGTGAACGTGCTGCACTACGTGGACCCGAAGAGCGAGGAGGCGCTGCGCGGGCGCGACATCATCGACCGGCAGATGGTGAGCCTGCGCCAGCTGGTCGACGACCTGCTCGACGTCGCACGCGTCACGCGCGGGCGCATCCAGCTCGCCACGCGCCCGATCGACCTCGCCGCGGTGACGCGGCGCACGCTGATGATGCTCTCGGCTTCCGGCCGGCTCGCGCGCCACAAGCTCGAGGCGGACTACCGCGAGGCCTGGATCCTCGCCGACGAGACGCGCGTCGAGCAGATCGTCACCAACCTGGTGGACAACGCGGCGAAGTACACGCAGGAGGGCGGCCGCATCTTCGTGCGCGTGGCCGCCGAGGGCAGGGACGCGCTGCTCGAAGTGCAGGACAACGGCATGGGCATCGCACCCGCGCTCCTGCCGCGCATCTTCGAGCTCTTCACGCAGGGCGAGCGTACGATCGACCGCTCGCAGGGTGGACTGGGGCTCGGCCTCGCGCTGGTGCGTCGCCTGGTGGAGATGCACGGCGGATCGATCCGCGGCGAGAGCGAAGGGCCCGGGCAGGGCTCGAAGTTCGTCGTGCGCATGCCCCTCGCGGAGCGGGTGGCGCCGCCGCCAGTCGCCGAAGAGCCGCCCGCAACCCGACCGAAGGAGGATAAGTCCTTGCGCATCCTGGTGGTGGAAGACAACGACGACGGGCGCGAGACGCTTGCCATGATGCTGAGGCTCAATGGCCACCAGGTGCACGAGGCCGACAGCGGTCCGGGCGGCGTGGCGAGCCTCAAGACGGTGCATCCGGACGTGGCGATCGTGGACATCGGGCTGCCCGGCTTCGACGGATACGAAGTGGCGCGCCGCGCGCGCTCCTCGCCCGATACGCGCGGCGTGCGCCTGGTCGCGCTCACCGGCTACGGGCAGGAGGAGGACCGGCGCAACGCCCATGCCGCGGGCTTCGACTGGTTCCTCGTGAAGCCGGCGGACATGGGCGCGATCTCGGAGATCCTCACGCACGTCTGAGGCCGCACGCGGTCCCACGCGCATGGGCACGATCCGCATCGGCATCTCCGGCTGGCGCTACGGCGGATGGCGCGGCGTCTTCTATCCGGAAGGGCTCGCGCAGCGCCGGGAGCTCGAGTACGCCTCGCGCCGCTTTCCGACGATCGAGATCAACGGCACGTTCTACTCGCTGCAGCGTCCCGGGCACTTCCAGGACTGGTACGACGCGACGCCGCCCGGATTCATCTTCGCGATCAAGGGCAGCCGATTCATCTCGCACATGAAGCGCCTGAAGGACGTCGAGAAGCCGCTGGCGAACTTCCTCGCCTCGGGCCTCTTCAACCTGCGCGAGAAGACGGGCCCGTTCCTGTGGCAATTCCCGCCGCAGTTCCGCTTCGACGCGGAGCGCCTGGAGGCCTTCTTCGAGATGCTGCCGCGCGACAGCGAATCGGCGTTGGCACTCGCGCGCCGCCGCGACGAACGCGTGAAGGGCCGCTGCCGCCTCGCGATCGACGGCCATCGCGAGCTGCGCCACGCGATCGAGATCCGGCACGAGAGCTTCCTCGATCCGGCGTTCCCGAAGCTGCTGCGCAAGCATCGCATCGGGCTCGTGGTCGCGGACACCGCGGGCAAGTGGCCCTTCGTCGAGGACGTGACCGCGGATTTCGTGTACGTCCGGCTGCACGGCGACACGGTCCTCTACGCGAGCGGCTATTCGGACGCGGCGCTCGACCTGTGGGCCGATCGTATCCGGGCATGGAGCGAAGGCGCCGAGCGGCCCGGTGCGCAGAAGATCTCCGCCACGCCCGCGCCGACGCGCAAGGGCCGCGACGTCTATTGCTATTTCGACAACGACGCGAAGGTGAAGGCGCCGTTCGACGCCATGCGGCTCATCCACAAGCTGGGACTGGATGCGCCTGCCCCGGCACGATGCAGGCGCCCGGGCGACGAGGCGCGGCATCCGGCATGGCGTTGACGTGCGGCCCGTGAACGCCAAGAATGGCCGCCTTCGGGGCCACCACGGCAGGAGGGCGTCATGGGTCTGGGACACGGAAAGGCAATCGCATCGATCGCCGCGGCGCTCGCGCTCGCCGGTTGCGCCGGCATGCACGGCGCGGGTTCCGGCATGCACGGCGCGGGCGCTTCCGCATGGACCACGCTCATCGACGGCGACCAGGGCCTCGGGAACTTCAGCCGCGTGGGCGACGCCGACTGGCACGCCGCCGACGGGGCGATCGTCGCCGACCGCAAGGAAAGCAAGCCCAGCGCCTTCCTCGTGACGCGCGACTCGTACCGCGACTTCGAGGTGTACGCCGAGTTCTGGGTGAGCCACGACGCCAACAGCGGCATCTACATGCGCTGCGCCAACGGCGCGAATCCCACCGACACCACGTGCTACGAGGCGAACATCTACGACGAGCGGCCGGAAGCGAAGTACGGGACCGGCGCGATCACCCATCTCGCCGCGGTCGATCCGATGCCCAAGGCGGGCGGCAAGTGGAACACCTACGACATCACGGTGAAGGGGTCGCGCATCACCGTGGTCCTGAACGGCGAGAAGACCGCCGAGATCGAGGATTCCAGGCTCGCCGCCGGGCCGATCGCGCTGCAATACGTCCAGGGCTTGGTGAAGTTCCGCAAGGTGCGGATCCGCGCGCTCTGAGAGCGCGTTCGCGCCCGCACCCGCCCCCCCGAACCGTTTACCGCGGGCGGACGAGCCCGCATCGGCGGGGCGCACGCGGCCGACGGCAAGGTGCTAGCCTAGGAGCGGCATTGACGGTCGCGGATGAAAGCTTTGCCCGCGGCTGTTCTCCCGGTGCCAGCCAACCAAAGGAGAACCTATGAAGGCGCTATCCCGCACGCTCGTCGCTCTCGCCTGCACCGCCGCGCTCGGCGCGTGCTCGACGATGGACCACATGATGCATTCTTCCGGGTCGCAGCACGTCTCCCTCACGGGCGCGAGCGAGGTTCCGGCCGTGGACACCGGCGCTTCCGGCAGCGGCACGGTGACCGTCAATCCGGACCATACCGTCAAGGCCGACATCATGGTGACCGGAATGGAAGCCACCGCCGCGCACATCCACGAAGGCGCGGCCGGCAAGAACGGCAAGGTGATCATTCCGCTCACGAAGGAGGGCGACGACCACTTCGTCTCTCCGCCCGGCGCGAAGCTCACCGACGAGCAGTACGAGGCGTACAAGCGCGGCGACCTCTACGTGAACGCGCACAGCAAGCAGCATCCGGGCGGCGAGATCCGCGCCCAGCTCTCGGGTAGCTGACGCTCCCCGGGCAACCCCGCCGGGCGCGATGCCCGGCGGGCATCTTGCGCGCGGCCCGTCGTTCCCCGCTCTGTCGGGCTGCCCCGCACCGTGCAGGAGCGTCGGTTAGACTCGCCTCCATGGACGAATCCCGGCGCGCGCCCGATCTCGGCGCGTATTTCCGCCGCATCGGCTTCGCCGGAGCGGCCGAGCCCACGGCCGCGACCTTGCGCGAGCTGCATCGCCTGCACGCCGAGGCGATTCCGTTCGAGAACCTCGCCGCGTTCCTCGGCGAGCCGGTGCCGCTCGACGCCGCATCGCTCGAGGAGAAGCTCGTCGCGCGCCGGCGCGGCGGCTGGTGCTTCGAGCAGAACCTCTACTTCGCGCACGTCCTCGAGGCGATCGGCTATCCGGTGCGGCGCCTCGCGGCGCGCGTGCGCTGGAACGTTCCCGCGGGCGTGGTCACCGCGCGCAGCCATATGCTGCTCGAGGTGATGATCGGCGGCGAGCCCTGGATCGCCGACGTCGGCTTCGGCGGCCAGTCGCTCACCGCGCCGCTGCGCCTCGCGGCGCAGGTCGAGCAGGAGACGCCTCACGAGACGTTCCGCCTCGTTCCCCACGGCGAGGGGTTCGTGCTCGAGGCGCGTGTCGAAGACGAATGGCGCGCCCTCTACGCATTCGAGCGCCACGAGCAGCACCTCGCGGACTACGAGGTGAGCAACTGGTACCTCGCGAACCACCCGCGCTCGCAATTCGTGACCGGTGTCGTCGCGGCGCGCGCGGCGCCCGGGTTGCGCCACGCCTTGCGCAACGCACGCTACGCCATCCACCATCGCGACGGCCGTACCGAGACGCGCGTCCTTTCGAGCGTCGAAGAAGTGCGGCGCATCCTCGAGGAAGAGATGCGCATCCCGTTGCCCGCGCATCCATCGCTCGACGCGAAGCTCGGGGAGATGCTGCGCGAGGGCCGCTAGGCGGTCTCGGCCGAAAGCGCGTTGTCGACCATGCGCGCCGCTTCGCGCGTGCGCCGTTCCGGTGGCTTCCTCAGCCGCAGCAGCAGGAAGAGCACGATCGAGAAGTTGAGCACGTTCCACGCGATGCCGTTCCAGAACGCGGCGTGATACGAGCCGGTGACATCGAGGAGCTTGCCGGACATCCACGAGCCGCCCGCCATCCCGAACATGGTGCACATCATCACGGCGCCGATATGGGTGCCGATGCCTGCGGCGGGAAAGTTCTCGCGCACGACGATGGTGTACGCCGGTACGATGCCGCCCTGCGCGAAGCCGAACAGCGCCGAGATCACGTAGAGCGAGGGCAGCGACTGGAACGGCAGGAAGAGCGAGAGGGCGATGCACTGCATTCCGGAGCCCAGGAGCAGCGTGCGAACGCCGCCGATCCGGTCGGAGAGCGCGCCGCACGCGAGGCGGCTGAGGATCCCGCATCCGAGCATGAGCGAGAGCATGCGCGCGCCGCGCGCCGGGCCGTAGCCCAGGTCGCCGCAGTACGCGACGATGTGCACCTGCGGCATCGCCATCGCGACGCAGCAGGCGACGCCCGCGACCATGAGGAGCGCAAGCGCCGTGGGCACACCGAGGCCGAACGGCTTCTCATGGTCCTGGTCCGCGGCCGCGCCGGCGTGCACGCGGGCGAGGGGCGCGCGGCCGCGCATCAGCCCGGCGAGGCCGAGCACCGCGACCGCGCTCGCGATGCCGAGCACCGTATACGTATCGCGCCAGCCGTGCGCTTCCACGAGCCGCTGCACGATCGGCGGCCAGATCGCGCCGCCGAGGAAGTTGCCGCTCGCGCAGACCGCGACGGCGATCCCGCGCCGCTTCGTCCACCAGAGCGACGTGTCGGCGAGCAGCGGCGAGAACGTCGCCGCGCAGCCGAGGAACCCGATGAAGACGCCATGGATCGCGCTGAACGCCCAGAGCGCGGTCGCGTGCGCCGCGAGCACGAACCCGAGCGCGAGGCTCGCCGCGCCGACCAGGAGCGGGATGGTGAGGCTCGCCCGGTCCATCAGGCGCCCCATGAGGAGCGCGCCGGGCCCGAAGCCGATCATGAGCAACGCGTACGGGAGCGAGGCGGCGGCGCGCGTCACGCCGAACTCGGCCTGGATCGCGGGAAGCACCACGGGCACGAAGTACATGCCGCCCGTGCCCACCGTCATGAGCAGCACCGCGACGGCGAGCCGCGCGGCGGCGTAGCGGGAATCCGGAAGCGGCGGCTGCGGTACGATGTGTCGCTCGATCACGGCGCCATGTTCGCACAACCCGGCGGCCGGATCCTCGCGGGCTGGATTCGAACGAAAGACTTCTACGAGGAGTACAAGGTGCAGGTCTGCAGCGTGGTGCGCGAATCCGGCTTCGATGGCAAGCGTTGAGGGGCCGATGCGCACGTCGGGGCGCGGCGCGCGGGGACGGCGCCCGCTCGTCGTGGACACGCTGTGGTCGCTCGAGCGCGTGTCGAACGTGGCCATCGCCCCGGACGGCTCGGCGGCGGTCTGCACGGTCACCGCGTATTCGATGGAGCAGAACAAGGCCGCGGCGAGCCTGTGGCTGCTCCCGACCGGCGCGTGCGCGCCGCGCCGCCTCACGCGATACGGCGAGAAGGATGGCAAGCCCGCATGGTCGCCGCGCGGCGATCGCATCGCCTTCCTCGCGAAGCGCGAGCAGCAGGGGCACAAGGACGGCGAATCGCAGCTCTACGTGATCGCCGCGGCCGGCGGCGAGGCGGAGCGCAAGAGCGACTTCCGCCCGGGCATCGAGGACTTCCGCTGGATGCCCGACGGCGAGCGCATCGTGTTCGTCTCGTGGGTATGGCCGGACGCGAAGGGCCGTGCCGCGCAGGAGCGCATGCACAAGGCGTTCAGCGAGCGCAAGGAAAGCGCGTACGTCACCGCGGAGGCGCAGTACCGGCATTTCGACCGCAACCTCCCGATGGGACGCGTGCCGCATCTCCTGGCGCTCGAGCTGGCGAGCGGGCGGATCGTCGACCTCTTCGAGGGCACCGGCTGCGAGCTGCCGCGGGCCGAGCCGGGCGCATCGCACTTCGACATCTCGCCGGACGGCCGGCGCATCGCCTTCGTGCATGATCCGGCGGAGCGCAAGCGCGCGGTGAATCCCACGGCGCTCGCCGAGATCGATGTCGGGAGCCGCCGCATCACGCCGCTCACGCGCGACCGCGCCTGGAGCTACGAAGCGCCGCGCTACGCGCCCGACGGGGCGACCATCGCGTGTGTCGCGACGAACGTGGGCCGGCGCCACACGCGGCCCGGGCGGCTCGCGTTCCTCGCCGGCCGCAAATCGCCGCGCGTCGCGGGAGCGGATTGGGAGATCGACGTCGAAGGCGGGCTGCACTGGACGCGCGACGGATCGTGCGTTCTCTTCGCGGCGCAGGAGCGCGGACGCTGCCATTTGTGGCGTTACCGCCTGCGCGACGATTCGCTCGAGGTCGTGGTGCGCGGCGGCTGGGTGCAGGGATTCGACATCGGCGGACCGGCGGGCGACGAGACGGTAGCCGTCGCGATCGACTGCGCGGCGCATCCGGTGCAGGTGCACGCGATTCGAGCGGGCAGCCCGCGACGGCTCGAGCGCTTCAACGACGAGGCGATGTCGCGCGTGCGTCTGGGCGAAACGCGCGAGGTGACGCTGCGCGGCGCGCGCGGCGAGGCGGTGCAGATGTTCCTCACGTTCCCGCCGCGCTTCGATCCGAAGCGCAAGCACCCCGTGCTGCAGATGATCCACGGCGGTCCGTATTCGGCGGTGGGCGACACGTTCGGATACCGGTGGAACCCGCACGTTTTCGCCTCGCGCGGCTCGGTGGTCGCCGCGGTGAACTATCACGGCTCGAGCGGATTCGGCTTCGCGTTCCGCGACAGCATCATGGGACACCAGGGCGAGCTCGAGACCGAGGACCTCGAGGCGGCGACCGACTGGCTGCTCGCGAAGCCCTGGGCGGATCGCAGGCGCGTCTTCGCCGCCGGCGGCAGCTACGGCGGATTCCTCGTCGCATGGCTCAACGGGCACGTCCCGGCGGGCCGCTACCGTGCATACGTGTGCCATGCCGGCGTCTTCGACCGCGTCGCCACGTTCAGCGCCGACTCGTACACGCACCGGCCGAAGGACCTGCACGCGCTCTACTGGGAGAATCCGGCCCGGGTGAGGGCGCAGAGCCCGCACACCTTCGCGGGCCGGATGGCCACGCCCACGCTCGTGATCCACGGCAACAACGACTATCGGGTGCCGGACACCAACGGGCTCGCGTACTACAACACGCTGCAGTCGCGCGGCGTGCCGTCGCGCCTCGTCTGGTTTCCCGACGAGAACCACTGGGTCCTCAAGCCGCGCAACTCGCGCCTCTGGTACGCGGAGATCTTCGACTGGCTCGCGCGTTGGTCTTGAGGCCGGCGTAGCGCAGCTTCGATCGAGGGGTCCGGCGCGGCGAGGAAAGAGCGCAGCGCCTGCGTGGCGCGCCCGGATCAGCCGGCCGCGGCCGCCGTCGCCACCGCCTGCGGCGCCGCGACCGTCGGCAGCCACACCGTGAATCGGCTGCCCTTGCCGGGGCCCGCGCTCTCGGCCACCACGCGTCCGCCGTGGCGCTCGACGAATTCGCGCACCAAGGCGAGCCCGATGCCGAGGCCGCCGGCCGAGCGCTCGCGCGCCCGCTCGTCCTGGTTGAACAGCAGGAAGAGCCGTTCCTTCATCTCCGGGCCGAAGCCGATGCCGTTGTCCGTGACGCGGATCGAAACCTCGTCGTCTTCCTGCGCGACCGCAAGCTCCACGCGCCCGCCCGGGTCCGTGTACTTGGCGGCGTTGGTGAGCAGGTTCGCGAGCACTTGCGTGATGCGCGAGGGATCCGCGTCCAGCCAGACCGCCGTCCCGGGCATCTCCAGGCGCAGCTCGTGCCGGCGCTGGGTGTAGAGCGCGCGCGTCGCGTCGAGCGCGTCCTGCACGAGCGGACCGAGCGCAATCGTGCGCGGCTTGAGCTCGACGCGCCCGGTCGCGATGCGCGAGACGTCGAGCAGGTCGTCGAGGAGGTGCGCCATGTGCTCGAGCTGGCGCTCGGCGATCGCGTGGGCGCGGCCGCGCTCGGCCTCGGCGACACCCGCTTGCCGCGAGTAGGCGAGGGAATAGCGGATCGCGGCGAGCGGGTTGCGCAGCTCGTGGGCGAGGATCGCGAGGAACTGGTCCTTCTTGCGCTGCTCCTCGCGCTGGTGGCTGATGTCGCGCGCGATCTTCGAGGCGCCGATGAGGCGGCCGTGCGAGTCGCGCACCGGCGAGATCGTGATCGACACCTCCACGGTGCTGCCGTCCTTGCGCATGCGCAGCGTCTCGAAGTGGTCGATGCGCTCGCCCGCGCGGATCTTGCCGAGGATGTAGTCCTCCTCCGCGTGCAGCGACGGGGGCACGATGCGCAGGATCGACTGGCCGACGATTTCGTCCGCGGTGAATCCGTACAAGCGCTCGGCGGCGGGGTTCCACGATGTGACGATGCCCTCGAGCGTCTTGCTGATGATCGCGTCGTCGGAGCCCATGATGATCGCCGCGAGCGTCGCCTGCGCGCGGTCGCCCTCGCGCTGCGCGTCGATGTTGCGGGCGATCTTCGATGCGCCGACGATGCGCCCCGTCGAGTCGCGCATCGGGGAGATGGTGACCGCGACGTGGATGAGCTTGCCGTCCTTGCGCTGGCGCACCGTCTCGAAGTGGTCGACGCGCTCGCCGGAGCGGATGCGCGCGAGGATGTGGTCCTCCTCGTAGTGGAGCGACGGCGGGATGATGCGCAGGATCGGCTGCCCGATCATCTCGGCGGCGGTGAAGCCGAAGATGCGCTCGGCCGCGGGGTTCCACGAGGTGACGATGCCGTCGAGGTTCTTGCTGACGATGGCATCGTCGGAGGAGGCGACGATCGCCGCGAGCCAGGCGTTCGCGTGCGGAACGCCGGATCCCGCCGGATCGGGAGGAGCCGGTGCTGTCATTCTGCAACCTTAACAGCCGGCATCCACCCTCGATGTAGGAGCGCACCTACATCCGGGCCGCGGCGCGAGGTCAGTGCAGCAACAGCGCGGCGAGCACGATGACGATCACGAGGAAGGCGACCCAGGAGATCCAGTTCCAGGTGCGCGGATCGTGCAGCACGAAGCTCGATTCGAGTTCCTCGAGCATCGTCTCGGCGTGCCGCGCCCCGGCCGGGGCGAGCTGGCGCTCGAATGCCGCGAAGAAATCGTCGGCGAGCTTGAGCGCCGCCGAGTCGACGAGGCGGCTGCCGACCTGCGCGATGCGCCCGCCCACCTGCGAGCTCACCGCGTACGAGACGAGCGTCGTGCCGCCATCCCCGGAGAGGCTCACGTTCGCCGTTCCCGTCGCGAATCCCGCCGCGCCGCCTTCGCCCTCGAAGCGCAGCGTGTAGCTTTCCGGCACGACGGCATTTTCCACGCGCAGCGTGCCGCGGAACTTCGCGCGCACCGGGCCGAGGGCCGCGACGACCTCCACGCGGTACTCGTTCTCGCCGATGCGCTCCATCACCTCGCACCCGGGGATCGCGGCCTTGAGGCGCGCCGGATCGTTGAGGGCCGCCCACGCGGTGGCGCGGTCCACGGCAAGCCTGCGCTCGCCCTTGAGCTCCATGGTCAGCGTGCGAGCGACGCGGCGAGCGCGCGCAGCGAATCGAGGTTGTGCATGGGAACGAACTCGTCGACGTGGGGAAGCATGGAGGCGATGCCCGAGGCGCGCGGCTCGAAGCCCGCGTAGCGCAGCAGCGGATTGAGCCACACCAGCCGGCGGCACGATCGGTGCAGCCGATCCATCTGCGCGGCGAGCGACGCCGGCGGAAGCGCTGCGGCGATGTCGCTCGACTCGAGCGCTTCCGGCGCTGCTGCAGGCTCCTCGTGCCGCTCGAGGCCGTCGGTGAGGAGCAGCACGCAGGCGTTCTGCCCCAGGAGCCGGCGCGCCCAGCGGAAATTGAACTCGCGCAACGACGCGGCGATGCGCGTGCCTCCGGCCCAGTCCTGCACCGCGCCCGCCACCTTGGCGAGCGCCTCGTCCACGTCCCGGTCGCGCAGCGGCCGCGTCACGTTGGTGAGCCGCGTGCCGAAGAGGAAGATGGTCACGCGCGATGAGCCTGCCCCCGAGTTGGTGGGTCTGGGGCGCGCGAGCGCATGCAGGAAATGCAGGAACATGCGGGTGTAGCGGTGCATGGATCCGGAGATGTCGCACAGCACGACGAGCGGCGGCGGACGCAGGCGACGCTCCCTCCGCGCGAGGTTCGCGATCTCGCCGCCGCGGCGCGCCATGAGCCTTAGAGTGGCGGCGAGATCGATCGCGCTCCCGCGGCGCGACGCGGCGTAGCGGCGCGCGCGCACCTCGGGAACCGGAAGCCGCAGGCCCGCCACCGCGCGCTTCGCCTCGGCCCATTCCGCGCTCGTCATGCGCTCGAAGTCGACGTTCCCCAGCCGCTCGCTCGCCGAGAAGGTGAGCGTCGCGTCGACCGTGACTTCGGGCGGCGCGTCGATTTCGCGCCGGCGCAGCTCGCGCGCCGGGTGCAGCGCCTCGGCGAGCCGGCCGCCCGATTCCGCGCGCGGCGTGCGGCCCTGCACCTTCGGCAGCAGCAGCGCGCGCACGCGCTCCTCGATCGCCGGGTCGCGCCAGAAGCGCTCGAACGCCTCGTCGAAGAGCGCCTGCTGCTCGCGCCGCGTGACGAACAGGGCGGCGAGGGTGTCGTGCCAATCCTCGCGCCGCGCGAGCCCGGCCTGCGGCAGCACGCGCACCGCATCCATCACCTTGTCGGTGCCGATCGGAATGCCGCCCGCGCGAAGCACGCGCGCGAAGTGCACGACGTTCTGCGCGAGCCGGCCGCCGGGACGCTTCGGGAGCGCGAAGGCGATCGACGGCGTCATGCGGTCGCCCGCGCCTTCCCCTCCTCGAGGAGCGCGGCGATCCGCTCGCGCGGCAGCCGCGCGAGGTCGTCCTGGTACTTGAGGAGCGCGCCCAGCGTGTCGCTCACGGCCTGCGGGTCCAGGGTAAGCGAGTCGAGCAGGAGCAGCGAGCGCGTCCAGTCGATGGTCTCCGCGACGCCGGGCGCCTTGTAGAGGTCCATCGTGCGCAGCCGTTGCACGAACGCGACCACCTCACGCGAGAGCGACTGCGAGGCGCCCGGCGCCTTGCGCTCGAGGATCTCGAGCTCGCGCTCGGCGCTCGGGTAGTCGACCCAGTGATAGAGGCAGCGCCGCTTCACCGCGTCGTGGATCTCGCGCGTGCGGTTCGACGTGATCACCACGATCGGCGGCTCGGCGGCGCGCACCGCGCCCAGCTCGGGAATCGTGACCTGGAAATCGGACAGCACCTCGAGGAGATACGCCTCGAACGGCTCGTCGGCGCGGTCCAGCTCGTCGATGAGGAGCACCGGCGCGGCCGCTCCCACGGCGCTCTCGAGCGCGCGCAGGATCGGCCGCTTCACCAGGTATTCGGCGGAAAAGAGGTCGCGCTCGAGCGCGCCTTCGCGCGCGCGTCCCGACGCTTCCGCGAGGCGGATCGCGACCATCTGGCGCTGCACGTTCCATTCGTAGACCGCGCTCGAGACGTCGAGGCCCTCGTAGCACTGGAGGCGGATGAGGTTGCGGCCGAGCGAGGATGCGAGCGCCTTCGCGAGCTCGGTCTTGCCGACGCCCGCTTCGCCTTCGAGGAAGAGCGGCCGACCCAGGCGCAGCGCGAGGAACACCGCCGTCGCGAGGCGCCGCTCCGCGACGTAGTCCGCGGCGGCGAGGAGCGCCTGCGCCGCTTCGATCGAGGAGAGGGGGCCGGGCTCCGCATTCATGATCGAAATTGGAGTCCGGCCGTGAGGCGACGTCAAGCGGCCGCGGCGACCGCCCGGCGAGCGAGGACGTTCACGAGCTGCGCGCGGTATTCGGCGCTCGCGTGCAGGTCCGATTGCAGCTCGGAGGCGGGAACGGCGATCGACTCGAGCGGCTTCGCCGACCAGTCGCGCGCGAGCGCCTGCTCCATCGACTTCACGCGGAACACGCCGCGCGATCCGGCGCCCGTGACCGCCACGCGCGGCCCCTGCGTGGTCTGGGCGACGAACACCCCGACGAGGGCGAAGCGCGAGGCGGGGTTGCGGAACTTCACATAGGCCGCGCGCTTGGGCACCGGGAACGTCACCGAGACGATCAGCTCGCCGGGCGAGAGCGCGGTCTCGAAGAGACCGCGGAAGAAATCGTCCGCGGAAAGCTGGCGCTTGTTGGTGTTCACGCTGGCGCCGAGCGCGAGCACGGCGGCCGGGTAGTCCGCCGCCGGGTCGTCGTTCGCGAGCGAGCCGCCGAGGGTTCCGCGATTGCGCACCTGGCGATCGCCGATGCCGGCGGCGAGCGCGGCGAGGGCCGGGATGCGCGCGCCGATTTCCAGCGACTCCGCGACTTCCGCGTGCGTGGTCATCGCGCCGATGGTGACCGCGGCGCCGTTGCCTTCCACCTTGACGCCGCGCAGTTCGCCGATGCGCGCGAGGTCCACCAGCTCGCCGGGCGCCGCGAGCCCCAGCTTCATCGCGGCGAGCAGCGACTGGCCGCCCGCGAGATAGCGGCTCTCGGTATTGGCGGATGCGCTGCCGGTCGCCTTCGCGATGGTGGTGGGTTCCGAGTATCCGAAGGTTTGCATGGTCAGATCCTCTTCTGGCTGGCGCGAACCGCGCGCCACACGCGCTCGGAGGTGGCGGGCATCTCGATGTCCTTCGCGCCGGTGGCATCGCAGATCGCGTTCATCACCGCGGCGGGCGCGCCGATGGCGCCGGCCTCCCCGCAGCCCTTCACGCCGAGCGGGTTGTGCGTGCAGGGCGTCACGCGCGTGTCGACCTTGAACGACGGAAGGTCCGCCGCGCGCGGCATCGCGTAGTCCATGTACGAGCCGGTGAGGAGCTGTCCCGATTCCCGGTCGTAGACGCAGCCCTCGAGCAGCGCCTGGCCGATGCCCTGCGCGAGCCCGCCGTGCACCTGGCCCTCGACGATCATCGGATTGATGATGTTGCCGAAGTCGTCGCACGCGGTGAACGAGGCGATCTTCGTCTCGCCGGTCTCCGGGTCCACCTCCACCTCGCAGATGTGCGTGCCGGCGGGATAGGTGAAGTTGGTCGGATCGTAGAACGCGGTCTCGTCCAGGCCCGGCTCGAGCTTGTCGAGCGGATAGTTGTGCGGCACGTAGGCGGTGAGGGCGACCTGCGCGAACGCGACGTTCTTGTCCGTTCCCTTCACCGTGAACTTGCCATCGGTGAACTCGACGTCGGCGTCGCTCACCTCCATCAGGTGCGCGGCGATCTTGCGGCCCTTGGCGACGATCTTGTCCAGCGCCTTCATGATCGCGGTGCCGCCCACCGCGATGGAGCGCGAGCCGTAGGTGCCCATGCCGAACGGGATGCGACCGGTGTCGCCGTGCACGACCTCCACGTCGTCGACCGCGATGCCGAGGCGGTCGGCGACCACCTGCGCGAAGGTGGTCTCGTGGCCCTGGCCATGGCTGTGCGATCCGGTGAACACCGTCACCTTGCCGGTCGGATGGACGCGCACCTCACCCGCCTCGAAGAGGCCCGCGCGCGCGCCGAGCGAGCCGGCCACGTTGGAGGGCGCGAGCCCGCACGCCTCGATGTACGAGGAGTATCCGAGCCCGCGGAGCTTGCCGCGCTTGGCGGCTTCCTCCCTGCGTTTCGGGAATCCGGCGACGTCCGCGAGCTTCATGGCGCCGTCAAGGCACGCTTCATAGTCGCCCGTATCGTAGGTCAGGGCGACGGGGGTGGCATACGGAAACTTGCGGATGAAGTTTCGCCGCCGGATTTCGTCCTGCGCGAGGCTCATCTCGCGCGCCGCGGTGGCGACCAGGCGCTCGACCACGTAGGTCGCCTCGGGCCGGCCGGCGCCGCGATACGCGTCCACCGGCGCAGTGTTCGTGAACACCGCCGTCACCTCGCAATGGATCGCGGGCGTGGTGTACTGGCCCGCGAGGAGCGTCGCGTACAGGATGGTCGGGATGCAGGAAGCGAACGTCGAGAGGTACGCGCCCATCGCCGCCGTCGTCTTCACGCGCAGCGCGAGGAACTGGCCGTCCTTGTCGAGCGCGAGCTCCGCCCGCGTCACGTGGTCGCGCCCGTGCGCATCGGCGACGAAGGATTCGCTCCTCTCCGCGGTCCACTTGATCGGGCGCCCGACCCGCTTCGCGGCCCACACGCACACCGTTTCCTCGGCGTAGAGGTAGATCTTGGAGCCGAAGCCGCCGCCCACGTCGGGCGCGATGACGCGCACCTTGTGCTCCGGCAATCCCAGCACGAACGCCGTCATCAGCAGCCGCTCCACGTGCGGGTTCTGGTTCGCGACGTAGAGCGTGTAGGAATCGTCGGCGCGGGAGTACGCCGCGTTGCAGGCGCGCGGCTCGATCGCGTTGGGGATCAAGCGGTTGTTGACGAACTCGAGCGTCGTCACGTGCGCCGCCCTGGCGAATGCCGCATCGAGCGCGCCGCTGTCGCCCAGCGCCCACACGTAGCACACGTTGTCGGGCGCCTCGTCGTGCACCGCGGGCGCGCCCTTGCGCATCGCGTCGCGCACGTCGACGACCGCCGGCAGCGGCTCGTAGTCCACTTGCACCTGCTGCGCCGCTTCCTTCGCCTGGTCGGGAGTCTCGGCGATCACGATCGCGACCGGGTCGCCCACGTGGCGCGCCTTGCCCTGCGCGAGGATCGGGTGCTTCGGCTCCTTCATCGGCTGGCCGTCGCTGCCGGTGATGAGCCAGCCGCAGGGCAGCCCGCCCACGCTCGCGGGAAGGTCCGCGCCGGTGTAGACCGCGAGGACGCCGGGCGAGCGCTTGGCGGCATCGGTGTGGATCGAACGGATCTTCGCGTGCGCGTGCGGCGAGCGCACGAAACACGCATGGGTCTGGTGGGGAAGGGTGACGTCGTCGGTGTACTGCCCGGCGCCGGTGAGGAAGCGCGCGTCTTCCTTGCGCTCGATGCGCGCGCCGATGGGGCCGCTGGGCTTCGTCGCGCGTTGCGCCGCGGCGGCGGGCTTCTCGCGAACGGTGGTCTCTGTCATGGGTATCTCCAGTGCGGATGGTCCCGCGCTCGGCGCGGGGTCCCCGCTTGCGCGGGGTGGCGTGCAGGTCAGGCGGTCATTTCCGCGAGGCCTTCCTGCACGGCCTTCACGATGTTGTGATATCCGGTGCAGCGGCAAAAGTTGCCGTCTAGCGCCTCGCGAATCTGCGCTTCGGTGGGCTGCTTCGCCTGCCCCGCGAGGCCGACGGCCGCCATCACCATGCCGGGCGTGCAGAAGCCGCATTGCAGCCCGTGGTTCTTGCGGAACGCGGCCTGCATCGGATGCAGCGCGCCGTCGGTGGCGAGGCCTTCGATGGTGGTGATGGTCTTGCCCTGCGCCTGCACCGCGAGCATGTTGCAGCTCTTCATGGGCTTGCCGTCCACCAGCACCGTGCATGCGCCGCACTGTGCGGTATCGCAGCCGACGTGGGTGCCGGTGAGCTGCAGCGGACCGCGCAGGAACTCGACAAGCAGCGTTCTGGGTTCGACCTGGGTGGAAACGGGCTGGCCGTTCACCGTGAGGGAAACGGGAATCTTCATCGACACTCCTCCTGGCGATTACGGAAAAGCGAAGGGAAGGCCGCGAACGCGGACGTATGCCGACTCTACTCCGAAAAAAGGAGGGTGCAAGCGGGCGCGGCCCCGGGGCGCTGCCGCGAGGCGGGTCGGGTTTTTTCGATGTCCCTGAAACCGCGGGACGGACCGGCCCGTCGAAAATTTGGGGTGCTTGCGGGGCCCCGAATTTTCGATGAGGTGCCCGGACGGCTCATGCTTGCGGTTTCCCGGGACTCGAAAAAGCCCGCCCCGCCTCGCCGGCAGTGGTTAGTAGACCGCCCTGCCTCCCGACAGGTCGAACACCGCTCCTGTGGAGAACGAGCAATCCTCGGTGCAGAGCCATGCCACCAGCGCCGCGATTTCCTCGACGGTGCCGAAGCGGCCCATCGGGATCCTGGCGAGCATGAAGTCGATGTGCGCCTGCGTCATCTGGCTGAACATGCCGGTCTTCACCGCGGCGGGCGTCACGCAGTTCACGCGGATGCCGCTCTTCGCGAGCTCCTTGCCGAGGGACTTGGTGAGCGAGACGACGCCCGCCTTCGAGGCGCTGTAGGCGCTCGCGTTGGGGTTGCCTTCCTTGCCGGCGATCGAGGCGATGTTCACGATGCGGCCGTAGTCGTTCGCGCGCATGTGCGGCACGAGCGCGCGGTTGCACAGGAACACACCCGTAAGATTCACGTCGAGCACTTCCTTCCAGGCCGCGACCGGGTATTCCCAGGTCGTGGTGTTGGGGCCGGTGATCCCCGCGCTGCACACCAGCACGTCGACGCGCTTCAGCGTGGCGAGCGTCGACTCGAGTGCGCGGGCGACCTCGGCCTCGTCGCTCACGTCGGGGCGGGCGGTGTGGGTACCGGCGCCCAGCGCGGCGGCCGCGCGCTCGAGCGCGGAGGCGTCGCGGTCCCACAGCGAGAGGCGCGCGCCGGAAGCGGCGAGGCGCTCGGCGATCGCGAATCCGATGCCGGCCGCCCCGCCGGTCACGATCGCGATGCGGCCCTTCAGGTCGAGCTGGTTCATTCATCCTCCGTCATTCCCGCCGGGGCGGGAGTCCGTGTATCCCCGCCTGCGCGAGGACCTTCGGCATGACCTCCGGCGCTGGCGCGCCAGCATACCTCGGAATTGGCCTGACCACTTGACCAGCCCGCGCGCCGCGACATACCCTGTGCCGGCACGCCGAAGGAGACCCCCGCATGGCATCGCGCAAGCGCCGCAGCGCCGAGTGGTTCGGGCGCGAAGGCAAGATGGGCTTCATCTACCGCTCGTGGGTGAAGAACCGCGGCGTGCCGCAGGACCAGTTCGACGGCCGCCCGGTCATCGGCATCTGCAATACCTACTCCGAGCTCACTCCCTGCAACTCGCACTTCCGCGTCCTCGCCGAGCACGTGAAGACCGGCGTGATCGAGGCGGGCGGATTCCCGATGGAGTTCCCGGTGATGTCGCTCGGGGAGACGCTGCTGCGGCCCACCGCGATGCTCTACCGCAACCTCGCCAGCATGGACGTCGAGGAGTCGATCCGCGGCAACCCGATCGACGGCGTGGTGCTCCTCATGGGCTGCGACAAGACCACGCCGTCCCTCGTGATGGGCGCGTCGAGCGTGGACCTTCCCACCATCGGCGTTTCCGGCGGCGCGATGCTCTCCGGCTGGTACAAGGGCGAGCGCATCGGCTCCGGGACGAACACGTGGCTCCTCTCGGAGGAACTGCGCGCGGGCCAGATCACGATCGACGAGTTCCACGAGGCCGAGAGCTGCATGCACCGCTCGCACGGGCACTGCATGACCATGGGCACCGCCTCGACGATGGCCTCGATGGTCGAGGCGCTCGGGCTCGGCCTTCCGGGCAACGCCGCGTTCCCGGCGGTGGACGCGCGCCGCAACGTCCTCGCGCGCATGGCGGGACGGCGCATCGTCGGGATGGTGAAGGAGAACCTCACGCTCTCGAAGCTCCTCACGCGCGAGGCGTTCGAGAACGCGATCCGCGTGAACGCGGCGATCGGCGGCTCCACCAACGCGGTGATCCACCTCATCGCGATCGCGCGGCGCATCGGCGTGAAGCTCGACCTCGAGGACTGGGACGAGCTCGGCCGCGGCGTGCACACGCTCGTGAACCTCATGCCGAACGGAAGCTACCTGATGGAGGATTTCTGCTACGCGGGGGGGCTTCCGGTCGTGATCCGCGAGCTGGGCGAGCACGGGCTCCTCCACAAGGACGCGCTCACGGCGAACGGGAAGACGCTCTGGGAAAACTGCAAGGAGGCGAGGAACGACAACCCCGAGGTCATCATGCCGTTCGCCAAGCCCTTCAAGCGCGACACCGGCATCGCGGTCCTGCGCGGCAACCTGTGCCCCGACGGTGCGATCATCAAGCCTTCCGCCGCGACGCCGAAGCTCATGAAGCACAAGGGGCGTGCCGTGGTGTTCGAGGACATCGACGATTTCCACCGCCGCATCGACGATCCGAAGCTCGACATCGACGAGACCCGCGTGATGGTGCTCAAGAACTGCGGGCCGAAGGGCTATCCCGGCATGGCGGAGGTGGGCAACATGCCGCTGCCGACGCGGATCCTCAAGAAAGGCATCACCGACATGGTGCGCATCTCGGACGCGCGCATGAGCGGCACGGCGTACGGCACCGTGGTGCTGCACGTGTGCCCCGAATCCGCGGCCGGCGGGCCGCTCGCGCTGGTGAAGGACGGCGACCTCGTCGAGCTCGACGTCGCGAAGCGCAAGCTCCACCTGCACGTGAGCGATGCCGAGCTCGACCAGCGGCGCAAGGACTGGAAGAAGCCCAGGCCGCACCTCGCGCGCGGCTACTGGAAGCTTTACGTCGAGCACGTGAACCAGGCGAGCGAAGGCTGCGACCTCGATTTCCTGGTCGGCAAGAGCGGAAGCGCGGTGCCGCGCGACAACCATTGAGTTCTCCCTCTCCCTTGGGAGGGGGCAGGGAGAGGGCCATCGATTGCGTTTCCTGATCACCGACTACGATTTTCCCGACGTGGACGCGGAGCTCGCCCAGCTGCGCGACGCCGGCTTCGAGGTGCGGGTCGCTCAATGCCGCACCGAAGAGGACCTGGTCCGCGAAGCGGCGGGTTGCGCGGGCGTCCTCACGCAATATGTCCCGGTGAACGCCAAGGTCTTCGCCGCACGCCCGGAGCTTCGCGTCGTGAGCCGCTTCGGCGCCGGATACGACACGGTGAACCTCGACGATGCGCGCCGCTTCGGCGTGTGGGTGGCGAACTCGCCCGATTACGGCGTGGCGGAGGTCGCGACGCACGCGCTCGCCATGGCGCTTTCGCTGGTGCGCCACCTGCCGTCCTACGATCGCGACGTGCGCGCGGGACGCTGGCACTACCTTTCGACCGGCGCGCTGCGGCGTCCCTCCAGCCTCACGCTCGGCATCCTCGGGCTCGGGCGCATCGGCAAGCGCATGGCCGCGCTCTCCCAGGCGGCGTTCGGGCGCATCCTCGCCTGCGACCCGTACATTCCCGAGCCGGATTTTCCGCCCTGCGTGCAATCCGTGGGAGCGGCGGAGCTCTGGCGCGAGGCGGACGTCGTGTCCCTGCACGTGCCGCTCACGGGGGAGACGCGCGGCATCGCGGGCGCACGCGCGCTCGAATCGATGCGCGAGGGCTCCTGGCTGGTGAACACCTCGCGCGGCCCGGTTTGCGACCTGGATGCGGTGCTCGACGCCCTCGATTCGGGGCGCCTCGAGGGGGCGGGGCTTGACGTGCTTCCCAAGGAGCCTCCGGAGGCGGATCATCCGGTGCTCCGCCACCCGCGCGTGCTGCTTTCGCCGCACGCCGCATTTTACTCGTGGCAGGGCGAGCGGGAGCTGCGCCGAAAGGCCGCGCAGAACCTGATCGACTGGGCAAGGAAAGGGAGACCGACGTACGTGGTCGTGGAAGGGCAACCCTCACCCCGGCCCTCTCCCAAGGGGGAGGGACAACACTGATGGCATCCGTACACATCCGCAACGTCCAGAAGTACTTCGGCGGCACGCAGGTGATCCGCGGCGTCGACGTGGACATCGCCGACGGCGAGTTCGCGGTGCTGGTGGGCCCGTCGGGCTGCGGCAAGTCGACGCTGCTGCGCATGATCGCGGGACTCGAGGAGATCTCGGGCGGCGAGATCGAGATCGGCGGCAAGGTCGTGAATCGCGTGCCGCCCAAGGAGCGCGACATCGCGATGGTGTTCCAGAACTACGCGCTCTACCCGCACATGAAGGTGCGCGACAACATGGCCTTCAGCCTGCTGCTCGCGAAGCGCCCGAGGGGCGAGATCGACGCGCGCGTCGCCAAGGCCGCGGCGATCCTCGGCCTGGACGAGTACCTGGATCGGTATCCGCGGCAGCTCTCGGGCGGGCAGCGCCAGCGCGTCGCCATGGGACGGGCCATCGTGCGCGACCCGCAGGTGTTCCTGTTCGACGAGCCGCTCTCCAACCTCGACGCGAAGCTGCGCGTGGCGATGCGCACCGAGATCAAGGAGCTGCACCAGCGCCTGAAGACCACGTCGATCTACGTGACGCACGACCAGATCGAGGCGATGACGATGGCCGACCAGATCGTCGTGATGCGCGACGGCGTGGTCGAGCAGCGCGGCCGCCCGCTCGAGCTGTACGATCGGCCGGCGAACCTCTTCGTCGCGGGCTTCATCGGGTCGCCGGCGATGAACTTCCTGCCGGCGAAGCTGCGGCGCGCGAACGGGCACGCCGAAGCGGAGCTCGAAGGCGGCGCGCGCGTGCCGGTGCCGAGGGATACGGCGGGCGAGGACGGGCAGCCGGTGGTCTACGGCACGCGGCCCGAGCACCTGTCGCTCGCCCCGGCGGGACACGGGCTCGCCGCGGAGGTGGTGGTGGTCGAGCCGACCGGCGCGGACACGCAGGTGTTCGCGAAGATCGGCGCGACGGAGGTGACGGCGGTGTTCCGGGAGCGCCACGAGTTTCGCGCGGGCGAGGCGATCCGCCTCGCTCCCGATCACGAGCGCACGCATCTCTTCGATGCGGCGTCGGGAAAGTCGTTGAGACCGGTCGGTTAACTACAAGCCAGGAGGTGTTGCGATGTCCAAGTTCACGAGGCGCGATTTCCTGAAGACCACGGCGGGCGCCGCGGCCTCGGGGTCGCTGGGAGTCGGTGGTGCGATGTGGTCGTCGGACGCGCTCGCGCAGGGCCACTGGACGCCCGAGAAGGGCGCGAAGCTGCGCGTGCTGCGCTGGAAGAAGTTCGTGCAGGGCGACGAGGACATGTGGCTCGCCAACACGAAGAAGTTCACGCAGCAGACGGGCATCGAGGTGCGCGTGGACAGCGAAGGCTGGGAGGACGTGCGCCCGAAGGCCGCCGTCGCCGCGAACGTCGGCAGCGGTCCCGACGTCATCATCTCCACCTTCGAGGACGCGCACCAGTATCCGGAGAAGCTGGTGGACGTCACCGACGTGTGCGATTACCTCGGCAAGAAGTATGGCGGCTGGTACGACGTGTGCAAGTCGTATTGCACCGACAAGGGCCGCTGGATCGCCGTGCCGATGGGCTGCGCGGGCAACGCCGTGGTCTACCGCAAGAGCCAGCTCGAGAAGGCCGGCCTCTCGGAGTTCCCGAAGGACCTGCAGGGCCTCATGAAGTACGCGAAGGCGCTGAAGGCCCAGGGCTGCCCGCCCGGCTTCGCGCTCGGCAACGCCACGGGCGACGGCAACTCCTGGACCCACTGGATCGTGTGGGCCCACGGCGGCAAGATGGTCGACGAGCACAACAACGTCGTCATCAACAGCCCCGAGACCATCAACGCGCTCGAGTACGTGAAGGAGTTCTACTCGACCTTCGTGCCGGGCACGCTCTCGTGGCTCGACCCGAACAACAACAAGGCATTCCTCGACGGGCAGATCGGATTGACGTTGAACGGCATCTCGATCTACTACGCCGCGAAGAAGTCGCAGGATCCGAAGCTGCAGGAGCTCGCGAAGGACATCCAGCACGCGAACCTGCCGATCGGCCCGGTCGGCAAGCCCACGGAGCTGAACCTCTTCTTCCCGATGATGCTGTTCAAGTACTCGAAGTACAAGAACGCCGCGAAGGCCTACCTCGCGTTCATGATGGAGCAGGGGCAATACGAGCCGTGGCAGCAGGCGGCGATCGGCTACGTGACGCAGCCGCTTCGCGCCTACGAGAAGAACACCGTCTGGACCGAGGATCCGAAGCACACGCCGTATCGCGACGCGATGAAGATCATGCTGCCGAACGGCTACGCGGGCACCATGGGCTATGCGTCGGCCGCGACGATGGCGGACTTCGTGATGGTCAACATGGTCGCCGAGGCCGCATCGGGCGAGAAGACCCCGAAGGAAGCCGCCGAGCGGGCGCAGAAGCGCGCGGAGAGGTATTACAAAGTCTGACGTCCTTCGCGTGGAGACGGGAATCCGGCAGCGCGAGTTGCGTTCGCTGGATTCCCGCCTTCGCGGGAACGACGACCGATCATGAACAACAGATTCCTCGACAACCGCAACGTCCTCGGGCTGCTCTTCATGCTGCCCGCAGCGGCGCTGCTGCTGGTGTTCCTCACCTACCCGCTCGGCCTCGGCACCTGGCTCGGGTTCACCGACGCGAAGATCGGCCGCGCCGGCCACTGGATCGGCCTCGGCAATTTCGACGACCTCCTGAACGACGGCGTCGCGCGGCTCTCGCTCTTCAACACGATCTTCTATACGGTGGTCGCGAGCGTGTTCAAGTTCGCGCTCGGCCTGTGGCTCGCGCTGCTGCTCAACCGCAACCTGCCGTTCAAGTCCTTCTTCCGCGCGATCGTGCTGCTGCCGTTCATCGTGCCCACGGCGCTCTCGGCGATCGCCTTCTGGTGGATCTACGACGCCCAGTTCTCGGTCGTGAGCTGGGCGCTCACGAAGATGGGCCTCATCCACACCTACATCGATTTCCTCGGCGATCCCTGGAATGCGCGCTTTTCCACGATCGCGGCCAACATCTGGCGCGGCGTGCCGTTCGTCGCGATCTGCCTGCTCGCGGGGCTGCAGACGATCTCGCCCACGCTCTACGAGGCCGCGGCGCTCGACGGCGCGACGCCCTGGCAGCGCTTCCGCTACGTGACGCTGCCGCTCCTCACGCCGATCATCGCCGTGGTGATGACGTTCTCGGTGCTCTTCACCTTCACCGACTTCCAGCTGATCTACGTCCTCACGCGCGGCGGGCCGCTCAACGCGACGCACCTCATGGCGACGCTCTCCTTCCAGCGCGCGATCCCCGGCGGCAACCTGGGCGAGGGCGCGGCGCTCGCCACCGCGATGATCCCGTTCCTGCTCGCGGCGATCCTCTTCAGCTACTTCGGCCTGCAACGGCGCAAGTGGCAGCAGGGCGGGAGGGACTAGCGATGGCCGCGTCGACCCCGGCGGTGCGCGGCGACGATACGTCCGCCGCGGAGGGAATGAACTACCTCGAATCGATCCCGCGGCGCTTCGTGACGCTCTACCTGCCGCTCGCGATCCTCCTCTTCGTGCTGCTCTTCCCGTTCTACTGGATGCTGATGACGTCCATCAAACCGAACGCGGAGCTCCTGTCGCGCGACCAGAACCCGTTCTGGGTGGTGGCGCCGACCCTCGAGCACTTCAAGCACCTCGTCTTCGAGACCGACTTCCCGCAATGGATGTGGAACACGATCGTCGTCTCGGTCGTGTCCACGTTCACCTCGCTCGCCGCGAGCGTGCTCGCCGCCTACGCGATCGAGCGGCTGCGCTTCCGCGGATCGCGCCAGGTGGGCCTCGCGATCTTCCTCGCCTACCTGGTGCCGCCCTCGATCCTCTTCATCCCGCTCGCGGCGATCGTCTTCAAGCTCGGCCTCTTCGACACGCGCTGGGCGCTGATCCTCACCTATCCCACGTTCCTCATCCCGTTCTGCACCTGGCTCCTGATGGGCTACTTCCGCTCGATTCCCTTCGAGCTCGAGGAGTGCGCGCTCATCGACGGGGCGACGCGCTGGCAGATCCTGGTGAAGATCGTGCTGCCGCTCGCGGTTCCGGGGCTCATCTCGGCCGGCATCTTCGCCTTCACGCTGTCGTGGAACGAGTTCATCTACGCCCTCACGTTCGTTTCCTCCTCCGAGGTGAAGACAGTGCCGATCGGCGTGGTCACCGAGCTCGTGGAAGGCGACGTGTACCATTGGGGGCCCTTGATGGCCGGAGCGCTGCTCGGATCCCTCCCCGTGGCGATCATGTATTCGTTCTTCGTGGAGTACTACGTCTCCGGCATGACGGGGGCCGTCAAGGAATGACGCTCCTCCTCGGCTGCATCGCCGACGATTCCACCGGCGCGACCGACCTCGCCAACAACCTCGTGCGTGGCGGCATGCGCGTGGTGCAGACGATCGGCGTGCCGGATGCGCCGCTCGACGAGGAGGTGGACGCCGTCGTGGTCGCGCTCAAGTCGCGCACCTGCGCCGCCCGGGAGGCGGTCCAGCAGTCGCTCGCCGCGCTCCAGTGGCTGCGCTCGGCCGGCGCGCGACAGATCTACTTCAAGTACTGCTCGACCTTCGACTCCACGCCGCGCGGCAACATCGGCCCGGTCACCGACGCGCTCATGTCGGCGCTCGGGACCGATTTCACCATCTCGTGCCCCGCCTTCCCCGAGAACAAGCGCGTGGTGTTCAAGGGCTACCTCTTCGTGGGCGACGTGCTGCTCAGCGAATCGGGCATGCGCAACCACCCGATCACGCCGATGACCGACGCGAACCTGGTGCGCGTGCTGCAGGCGCAGACGGTGCGCAAGGTGGGACTCATCGACTACGCGGCGGTGGACGCGGGCCCCTCGGCGATCGAGCGCCGCGTCGCCGACCTGCGCCTGGACCGCGTCGGCATCGCGGTCGTGGATGCGATCTCGGACGGCGACCTGGTGCGCCTGGGACCGGCGCTGCGCAACATGCCGCTCGTGACCGCGGGCTCGGGCGTCGCGATCGCGCTCCCGGCGAACTTCGGCATCGAGCCCACGCCGCGGGCCTCGCGCCTCGCGCCCGCGACGGGCCATGCGGCGATCGTCTCGGGAAGCTGCTCGGTGGCGACGCGCGGGCAGGTGAGCGACTTCGTGCGCTCGGGCGGCGCCGCGTTCCCGCTCGATCCGCTCGCGCTCGCCGATCGCAAGGACCCGGTGCGCAGGGCCCTCGACTGGGCGCGCGAGCGCATGGGCGACGGGCCGGTGCTCATCTACACGACGGCGGTGCCCGAAGCGGTGAACGAGGTGCAGGCGCGCCTCGGCGTCGAGGAGGCGGGCGAGATCGTCGAACGCGCGCTCGCCCGCGTCGCGCGCGGGCTGGTGGAGCTCGGCGTGCGGCGCCTGGTCGTCGCGGGCGGCGAGACCGCGGGGGCCGCGCTGCGCGAGCTCGGCGTGGAGCGGCTGCGCATCGGGCCGCAGATCGACCCGGGCGTTCCCTGGTGCAGCGCGTTGTCGCCCGTCGCGGGCGGTGCGTTGCACCTCGCGCTCAAGTCGGGCAACTTCGGCGCGCCCGATTTCTTCAAGAAGGCGTTCGCGATGCTGAAGGCGGAGGCGCCGGCGCCGCAGGCGCGGCATGGATGAGGCGCGGCTGCGCGAGGAGATCTGCCGCGTCGCAGCGAGCCTGTTCGCGCGGGGTTACGTCCATGCGACCGCCGGCAACATCAGCGCGCGCCTTCGCGACGGATTCCTCATCACCCCGACCGATGCCTGCCTCGGCTTCCTCGATCCCGCGCGGCTCGCGAAGGTCGATGCGTCCGGCGCATCGGTGGGCGGCGATCGTCCGAGCAAGACGCTCGCGCTGCACCGGCGCATCTACGAGGCCGATCCCGCCGCGGGCTGCGTGATCCACTCGCATTCCACGCATCTCGTCGCGCTCACGCTCGCGGGCGCCTCGGCCGGCGCCGACTTACTCCCGCCCATCACGCCGTACTTCGTGATGAAGGTGGGACACGTGCCGCTGATTCCCTACCGCCGTCCGGGCGACGCGCGCGTGGCCGACCTCGTCTGCGAGGCGATCCGTGCCGCGGCCGATCGCGGCGCGCCGATCCGCGCCGTGATGCTCGAGCGGCTCGGCCCTAACGTGTGGCACGAGACGCCCGCGGCGGCGATGGCGGTGCTGGAGGAGCTCGAGGAGACGGCGAAGCTGTGGATGCTCGCGGGACGTCGCGTCGAGCCGCTCGACGAGACGCAGATCGACGAGTTGCGCCGCGCCTTCGGCGCGCGCTGGTAAATGGCGCCCTCTCCCTTGGCCGGGGGCTGGGGAGAGGGCCGCGGAGAGGGTAGCGCAATGCCGAACTTCGCAGCGAATCTCACCATGATGTACAACGAGCATGCGTTCCTCGACCGCTTCGCCGCGGCCGCCCGCGACGGCTTCCGCGGCGTCGAGTTCCTGTTTCCGTACGCGTACGAAGCGCGCGAGCTGCGCTCGCGGCTCGATGCGAACGGTCTCACGCAGGCGCTCTTCAACGCGCCACCCGGCGACTGGGAGAAGGGCGAGCGCGGCCTCGCCTCGCTTCCCGGGCGCGAGGACGAGTTCCGGCGCTCCGTCGACAAGGCGCTCGACTACGCGCGCGTGCTCGGCAACCGTTCGCTGCACGTGATGGCGGGCCTCATCGCGCCGGGCGAGGATCGCGCGCGCCACCGCGCCGTGTACGTGTCGAACGTCGCGTGGGCGGCGCGCCAGGCGGCGAGCGCGGACGTGACGGTGGTGATCGAGCCGATCAACACGCGCGACATTCCGGGCTTCTTCCTCAACCGGCAGGACGAGGCGCACGCGGTGTGCCGGGAAGCGGGCGAGCCGAACCTGCGGGTGCAGATGGACCTCTACCACTGCCAGATCGTCGAGGGCGATCTCGCGATGAAGCTGCGCAAGTACATCGCCGGCATCGGCCACATGCAGATCGCGGGCGTCCCCGAGCGCCACGAGCCGGACCTGGGCGAGGTGAACTATCCCTACCTCTTCCGGCTGATCGACGAGCTCGGCTACGACGGCTGGATCGGCTGCGAGTACCACCCGAAGGCCGGCACGAGCGAAGGCCTGGGGTGGATGAAAAAAGGGGACGGACCCCGTTTTCCGTAAGAGCGAACGCTCGTTCCGCCTATGAGAAAACGGGGTACGTCCCCCTCACTAGTTGTACGGCGTGAGGAGCGGCTTGCCGGCGAAATGCGCGGCGAGGTTATCGACCACCAGCTGCCCCATCGCGCGGCGCGTGACGTGCGTCGCGCTCGCCACGTGCGGCTGCAGCACGACGTTGTCGAGCGCGAAGAGGGCGGGATCGATGCGCGGCTCGTTGTTGTAGACGTCGAGGCCCGCGCCGCCGAGCTTTCCCTGCTGCAGGAGCTCGATCATCGCGCGCTCGTCCACGCACGAGCCGCGCGAGATGTTCACGAACACGCCGTGCGGCCCGAGCGCTTGGAGGACGGCGCGGCTCACGATGCCGCGCGTCGCCTCGCCGCCGGGGCACGCGGCGACGAGGAAATCCACCTCGCGCGCGAGCGCGAGGGCATCGGCGAAGTACGGCCATGAGACGTCGGCCTTCGGGCGCGGCCCCTGGTAGGCGACCTTCAGGTTGAACGCCTCGGCGCGCCTCGCGATCGCGCGGCCGATGCGCCCGAGGCCGATGATGCCGAGCGTCTTCTTCTGGATCGTGTCCGTGAGCGCGAACGCCTTCTGCGCCCATTGCCCTTCGCGCACGTAGCGGTCGCCCTGCGGGATGCGCCGGACGGTGGCGAGGAGGAGCGCGACGGTGAGGTCGGCGACATCGTCGGTGAGGACGTCGGGCGTGTTCGTCACCTTGATCCCGCGCTGCGTCGCGGCCTCGACGTCCACCGAATCCACGCCGACGCCGAAGTGCGAGACGATGGCGAGCTTCGGGAGCTTCGCCATCGTCGCGCCGTCCATGCCGCGGAAGGCGGTGGTGGCGGCGGCGGTGATGCGATCGGCGAGCGAGGCGAGGAGCGCGTCGCGGTCCGGCGCCTTCGACACGTGGTGCACGGTGAACGCGCTTTCGAGCGATTCCAGCGTGGGCGGATACATCGGCCCCATCAGCAGCACTTCCGGCTTTTCGGCGTTCATCGGCGTTTATCGGCGGATCCGAAGCCTTCGGTCATTTACCGGGATGCGCCACGATCTTCTGGCGCTGCTCGCCGAGCCCCTGGATGCCGAGCGTCACGAGGTCGCCCGGCTTGAGCCAAGCCGGCGCCGGCTTCATTCCCATCGCCACGCCCGGCGGTGTGCCGGTGGTGATGATGTCGCCCGGAAGGAGGGTCATGAACTGGCTCGTGTACGAGACGAGGCTCGCGCAGCCGAAGATCATGGTGCGCGTGTTGCCGCGCTGGCGCTTCTCGCCGTTCACGTCGAGCCACATGTCGAGCGACTGGGGATCGGTGATCTCGTCGGTGGTCACGAGCCACGGGCCCACCGGTCCGAAGGTGTCGCACCCCTTGCCGCGGTCCCACTGGCTGCCGCGCTCGAGCTGGAAGTCGCGCTCGGAGACGTCGTTCACCACGCAATAGCCGGCCACGTAGTCGAGCGCCTTCGACTCCGGCACGTACTGCGCCTTGGTGCCGATCACGATGCCGAGCTCGACCTCGTAATCGAGCTTGGCCGAGCCCTTCGGCTGGACCACGTCGTCGTTCGGGCCCGTGAGGCAGGTGGTCGCCTTCATGAAGATGATGGGCTCCTTCGGGATCGGCATGTTCGATTCCGCCGCGTGGTCCGAGTAGTTGAGCCCGATCGCCACGAACTTGCTGATGCCGGCATACGGAACGCCGAGCCGCGGGTTGCCGCGCACGATCGGCAGCGTTTCCGGCTTCACCCGCGCGAGGCGCGCGAGGTTGCGCGGGGCGAGCATCGCGTCGTCGATCTGGGTGATGACCTTGGAGAGGTCGCGGATGTTGCCGTCCTTGTCGGCGAGCCCGGGCTTCTCGCGGCCGGGCGGCCCGTAGCGCAGCAATCGCATTGTGGTCCTCCGATTCGTCGTTCCCGCGGATTCGTCGTTCGCGGATTCGTCATTCCCGTGATTCGTCATTCCCGCGGAGGCGGGAATCCGATGGGTGCGAGGCTTCGCGGGAACGACGCAGTTTACAGGCTCATGCCGCCGTCCACATAAACCGCCTGGCCGGTCATGAACGAGGATTCGTCCGAGACGAGGAACACGAACGCCTCGGCAATTTCTTCCGCGGTCGCGAGCCGCCCCATCGGCTGGCGCGCGATGAAATCCTTGCGCGCCTGCGCCGGATCGGCGAAGGCCTGGATGCGCTCGCCGAGCGACGGCGTGTCCACCGTGCCGGGGCAGACGCAGTTCACGCGGATCCCCTGCCGCACGTGGTCGATCGCGAGCGCGCGCGTGAAGCCCTGCACCGCGGCCTTGCTCGAGGCATAGGCGAGGCGGTTGGGCGCGGCCTTCCCTGCGCCGAGCACCGACGACATGTTGAGGATCACGCCGCCGCCTTTCGCGATCATCTTCGGCACCATCGCCTTGCACATCACGAACATGCCGCGCACGTTGAGATCGAAGCTGCGGTCCCAGTCGGCGATCGAGCATTCGAGGAGCGAGCCCTGGTGCACCCAGCCGGCGCAGTTGAAGAGGATGTCGACGGCACCCGTCTCTTCGACGAAGCCGGCGACCGCCGCGTCGTCGAGCACGTCGAGCCGCGCGGTCTCGACGCCGTCCTTGCCGGCGAGGTCCTTCACCAGGTCCGCGTTCACGTCGGTGGCGAGCACGCGTGCGCCCTCGCGGGCGAAGGCGAGGACGGCCGCGCGGCCCATGCCCGCGCCGGCGGCGGTGACGAGGGCGCGCTTGCCCTGGAGGCGATTGGCCATGGCGATGTTCTCCCGGGGAATCGGCTTGACGGGGGACGGGGCGTGTGAAAAGCTCGCCCCGGATTGGCCTGACCAATTTACCAGATGCCCCTCGAAGCCGTCGACAGCCGGCGCCTCTACCGGCGAATCGCCGACCAGATCACGCAGCTCATCGAGCGCGGCGAGTACGCGCCGGGGGAGCGGCTGCCGCCCGAGCGCGACCTCGCGCGCCAGCTCGGCGTGAGCCGGCCCTCGGTGCGCGAGGCGCTCATCGCGCTCGAGGTGGAGGGCTACGTGGAGGTGCGCGTCGGCTCCGGCGTCTACGTGAGCAGGGCCGGCCGCGCGACGCGCATGCAGGCCCTGTCCGTGGATTCGGGTCCGTTCGAGCTCATCCGCGCCCGTTCGCTGGTGGAGGCCGAGTGCGCCTCGCTCGCGGCGAAGCATGCGACGCGCGAGCAGGTGAGGGCGATCGACCGTGCGATCGACGCCATGGAAGCGGCGCGCGACCATTCCCGCGTTCCGCTTTCCCAGGACCGGCTCTTCCACCTGCGTATCGCCGAGGCGAGCGGCAACAGCGCGCTCGCGCTGGTGGTGAAGACTCTCTGGCTGCAGCGCACCGGGCCGCTCTTCCTGAGGCTCGAGCATCACTTCGACACGCCGGCGCTCTGGGGCGTGGCGATCCGCGAGCACCGTGCGATCGCGACGGCCATCGCGCGGCGCGACGCGGCCGGCGCACGGGCCGCGATGCGCCGCCACATGCGCGAGGCGGCGCGCCGCTTCAGCGCGAGCTGGGAGAAGCGCAAGCACCCCGCGTAGTGGTCCGCCCGGCGCAGCGCGCATTTCGCGAATTTGCAAGAAGCCACGCTCGCGTCGTCCGCCGCCCGCCCTACGCGCTCCCGTACGCGTACGGATAGTCGAAACCTGCGGTTTGAATTGTAGGAAAGCAGCTACATTCCTACGGCGCGTTCCGACAGGCAAATCATTTCACGCCTGACTTCGTGACAAAGGCGCTTCCACCTACGATGGTTCCCACGAACTCCCCCGAACGGAATGGAACCGCGCCATGGACAATACGATTCTTGTCGTTGAAGACGATCCCGAGCTGCAGGAGGTGCTGACCCTCAACCTGCAGAACGCCGGCTACCGTGTGATGCGCGCGGGCACGGTCCGGCAGGCCGAGCAGCTGGTGAACACCACCATCCCGCAGCTCATCGTGCTCGACTGGATGCTTCCCGACACGCCCGGGCTCACTTTCGCGCGCAAGCTCCGGTCCGAGCGGCGCACGCTCGCCGTGCCGATCATCCTGCTCACCGGCCGCAGCGGCGAGTCCGACAAGATCACCGGCCTCGAGGCGGGCGCCGACGATTACCTCATCAAGCCGTTCTCGCCGCGCGAGCTCCTCGCCCGCATCAAGGCGGTGCTGCGCCGCTGCGCGCCCCAGCACGCCGACATGGTGGTGGAGATCGCGGGCCTGCGCCTCGATCCGGCCTCGCGCCGCATCACCGGCCACGGCAAGGACATCGAGCTGGGTGCGCTCGAGTTCCGCATGCTGCGCTTCTTCATGACGCACCCGGGCCGCGTCTACAGCCGCGCGCAGCTGCTCGACGAGATCTGGGGCAACAACGTCTACGTCGAGGAACGCACGGTGGATGTGCACATCCGGCGCCTGCGCCAGGCGCTCGAGCCGACCGGACACAAGGACCTGCTCGAGACGGTGCGCGGGGTCGGATACTGCTTCCGGCGCGACCTGCCGGTCGAGGCGCCGCTGGTCCCGGCGATGCTCCGCCAGGCGCAGCCCCCCGTGGACTACGTTCGGGCGGCGGCCTGATCACCGGGGTTTCACGCAGCGTGCCTACCCTTCAGCATGGGGATGCGGCAATCGCCGACGCGCGGTGCGCTCCCGATCGACAGGCAGTGAGCACGGAGGCTACATGAAAGACGTGAATAAATGGATCGCGGCGGTGTCGATGGGGCTTGCGGCCCTGTTCGCCGGCCTCGCCGCGCACGCGCAGGACTGCGACGCGGCAGCGCTCACCTGCGGCGCGTCGCAGACCGGCGACGCCTCCTTCCTGGACCTGGTTCGCGCGGGGGA
>Ga0134128_10000979_pt1 | contig 38726 bp, 30 predicted proteins | sample KB31754_FD_96462 | JGI IMG/M metagenome (GOLD analysis project Ga0134128, IMG submission 96462) | Terrestrial soil microbial communities with excess Nitrogen fertilizer from Kellogg Biological Station, Michigan, USA - KB3-175-4 | ecosystem: Environmental > Terrestrial > Soil > Unclassified ...
CAACCTCCTGCGGCCGCAGCCCGCGGACTGCCGGCGGCTCGAGCTCAAGGGCCCGATCCTCACCAACGAGGAGTTCGCCAAGGTGCGGCGGCTGTCGCTTCCGGGCCTGAAGGTGGGCACGCTTTCCATCCTCTTCCGCGCGACGCGCGGCGAGAAGGGACTCACCAAATCGGTGGAGGAGCTCTGTCTCGCGGCCCGGCGGCTGATCGAGGACGAGGAAGTCAACATCCTGATCCTGAGCGACCGCGGCGTCAGCCGCGAGTTCGCGGCCGTGCCGGCGCTGCTCGCGGTGAGCGCGCTGCATCATTACCTGATTCGCGAGGGACTGCGCACGCGCGTCAGCCTCGCGCTCGAGACCGGCGAGGCGCGCGAGGTGCATCACTTCGCGCTCCTCATCGGCTTCGGCTGCTCGGTGGTCAACCCGTACCTCGCGTTCGAGACGCTGGAGAGCCTGATCCACGAGGGGCTGGTGACCCAGGTCGATGCCAAGCTGGCGTGCCGGAATTTCGTCAAAGCCGCGACCAAGGGCGTGGTCAAGGTGATGTCGAAGATGGGCATCTCCGCCATCCAGAGCTATCACGGCGCGCAGGTGTTCGAGGCTGTGGGCCTGCGCCAGGACGTCATCGACCAGTACTTCACCTGGACGGCCTCGCGCATCGGTGGCATCGGCATGGAGACCATCGCGCAGGAGGTGCTGATCCGCCATCGCGCCGCTTTCCCGGCGCGTGCCACCAACGGCCACGCGCTCGAGGCGGGCGGAATGTATCAGTGGCGGGCCGACGGCGAGCATCATCTGTTCAACCCGGAGTCGATCCATCGCCTGCAGAAGGCGGTGCGGACCGGCAGCTACGCCACTTACAAGTCCTACGCGCACCTGGTCGATGACCAGTCGAAGAAGCTCGCGACGCTGCGGGGGCTCCTCGACTTCGCACCGTCCGAGCCCGTGCCACTGGCAGAGGTCGAGCCGGTCGAGAGCATCATCCAGCGCTTCAAGACCGGCGCCATGTCGTACGGCTCCATCAGCAAGGAAGCGCACGAGACGCTGGCGGTCGCCATGAACCGCATCGGCGGCAAGAGCAACACCGGCGAAGGCGGCGAGGATCCGGAACGCTACCAGCCGCTGGCGAACGGCGATTCCAGGAACAGCGCCATCAAGCAGGTGGCCTCGGGCCGCTTCGGCGTGACCAGCCAGTACCTCGTCAACGCACGGGAGCTGCAGATCAAGATGGCGCAGGGCGCGAAGCCCGGCGAGGGCGGGCAGCTCCCCGGCACGAAAGTGTATCCGTGGATCGCCAAGACGCGGCACACCACGGCGGGAGTCGGCCTCATCTCCCCTCCTCCGCATCATGACATCTACTCCATCGAGGACCTGGCGGAGCTGATCCACGACCTCAAGAATGCCAACCGCGAGGCGCGCATCAGCGTCAAGCTGGTATCCGAAGTCGGCGTCGGAACGATCGCCGCGGGCGTCGCCAAGGCACACGCCGATGTCGTCCTGATCAGCGGCTATGACGGCGGAACCGGAGCTTCGCCGCAAACCTCGATCCACCACGCAGGTTTGCCGTGGGAGCTCGGCGTCGCCGAGACGCATCAGACCCTAGTCCTGAACAACCTCCGCAGCCGCATTGCCGTGGAAGCGGACGGTCAGCTGAAGACCGGGCGTGACGTCGTGATCGCGGCCCTGCTGGGTGCGGAGGAGTTCGGGTTTGCGACGGCCCCGCTGGTCGCGGTCGGCTGCATCATGATGCGGGTCTGCCATCTCAACACCTGTCCGGCGGGCATCGCCACCCAGGATCCGCGGCTGCGCGAGAAATTCGCCGGCACGCCGGAGCACGTGATCAACTTCATGCGCTTCATCGCGCAGGACATGCGGGAAATCATGGCGCATCTCGGCTTCCGCACCGTCGAGGAGATGGTCGGACGGGTCGACCGCCTGAGCCCGAAGAAGGCGGTCGATCACTGGAAGGCCAAGGGCTTCGACTTCAGCAACATCCTCTACCAGCCGGATGTCGGCGCCGAGGTCGGCCGCTTCCGCCAGATCGAGCAGGATCACGGGCTGGAGAAATCCCTGGACGTGACGACGCTGCTCGAGCTCTGCCGCCCGGCCATCGAGCGCCGCGAGAGAGTCCGTGCCGAGCTGCCGATCCGCAACGTCAACCGTGTGGTCGGCACCATCACGGGCAGTGAGATCACGCGCAAGTACGGTCCCGAGGGCCTGCCGGACGACACCATCCGGATCGGCTTCAGGGGATCGGCGGGGCAGAGCTTCGCGGCCTTCATGCCGCGCGGCATGACGTTCGTCCTGGAAGGCGACGCCAACGACCACCTCGGCAAGGGGCTGTCGGGCGGCCGGATCGTGGTCTATCCGCCGGCCGGCTCAACGTTCGCTCCGGAAGAGAACATCATCATCGGCAACGTCGGGCTCTACGGCGCAACGAGTGGTGAGGCTTACATCCGCGGCATGGCGGGCGAGCGCTTCGCCGTACGCAACAGCGGCGCCGATGCCGTCGTGGAGGCCGTCGGCGATCACGGCTGCGAGTACATGACGGGCGGTCGAGTGGTCGTGCTGGGCCCGGCCGGGCGCAATTTCGGCGCCGGCATGTCGGGCGGCATCGCCTATGTGCTCGATGAGGCCGGCGAGTTCCCCTCGCGGATCAACACGCAAATGGTGGGCGTCGAGCGGCTGGAGGACCCGGAAGAGATCGCGCGAGTGCGCGCCATGATCGAGCGCCACCGGGACCTCACCGGCAGCGAGCGAGCGCGCTACGTGCTCGAGAGCTGGGACCGTCTGGTACCCCGGTTCGTCGCGGTGGTGCCGAAGGACTTCAAGCGCGCGGTCGCCTCGCTCAAGCGGGCGCACGAGCAGGGTCTGACGGGTGATGAGGCCATCATGGTGGCCTTCGAAGAGAACGCGCGCGACCTCGCGCGCGTCGGCGGGAATTGACTCAGATGGGCAAGCCGACCGGTTTCATCGAGTATCTGCGCGAGCTTCCCGTCGACCGCACGCCCGTCGAGCGGGTGCGCGACTGGCAGGAGTTCCACCATCACATGGACGAGAAGCGCCTGCGCAACCAGGCCGCGCGCTGCATGGATTGCGGCGTGCCGTTCTGCCAGACGGGCAAGCTCATCTCGGGCATGGCCTCCGGCTGCCCGGTGAACAACCTCATCCCGGAGTGGAACGACCTGGTCTACCGCGGCCTCTGGCGCGATGCGCTCGAGCGGCTGCACAAGACCAACAACTTTCCGGACTTCACCGGCCGGGTGTGTCCGGCGCCCTGCGAGGGCTCGTGCGTGCTCGGCATCAACGCCCCGCCGGTGACCATCAAGAGCGTCGAGAACGCCATCGTCGACAAAGGCTGGGAGCAGGGCTGGATCGTGGCCGAGCCGCCGGCGGCGCGCACGGACAAGCGGGTAGCGGTGATCGGCTCGGGACCGGCAGGCCTCGCCGCGGCCGCGCAGTTGAATCGCGCCGGCCACAACGTGACCGTGCTCGAGCGCGACGATCGGCCCGGGGGCCTGCTGATGTACGGCATCCCCAACATGAAGCTCGACAAGAAGGATGTCGTCCTGCGGCGGATCGAGGTGATGCAGCAGGAGGGCGTCAAGTTCGTGTGCAACGCGAACGTCGGCGAGAATGTCGAGGCAATGTTGCTGCTCAAGGACTTCGACGCCATCGTCGTGTGCACCGGCGCCACCCAGCCTCGGGACCTGACCGTCGAGAACCGGAAGCTCCAGGGCGTGCACTTCGCGATGGAGTACCTGACCGCGAGCACGAAGGCGCTGCTCAACGGCGGTCCGGATCACTCCGCGATCCATGCCCGTGACAAGCACGTCGTGGTCGTGGGCGGCGGCGATACCGGCACCGACTGCGTCGCGACCGCCATGCGCCAGGGCTGCAGGAGCCTGACCCAGATCGAGATCATGGCGCAGCCGCCGATGGAGCGCGCGGCGGACAACCCCTGGCCGGAGTGGCCCAAGGTCTACAAGCTGGACTACGGCCAGGAGGAAGCCGCGGCGAGATTCGGCGCCGATCCGCGGGTGTACGTGACCACGCTCAAGCGCCTGAACGGCGATACCGAGGCGCGGGTCCGCTCCCTCAGCACCGTCCAGGTCGCCTGGCAGAAGGACTCCGGCGGCCGCTTCCTTCCCGTCGACGTGCCGGGGAGCGAGCGGGAGATCCCCGCGGACCTGGTGCTGCTCGCGATGGGCTTCACCGGGCCGGAGCAGCCGGTGCTCGCCGACCTCGGCGTGCGGACCGACTCGCGCTCCAACATCGACGCCGAGCACGGCGTATTCGCGACCAACGTAAAGGGCGTGTTCGCGGCTGGCGATTGCCGCCGCGGACAGAGCCTGGTGGTGTGGGCGATCAACGAGGGTCGCGGCGCCGCGCGCGAGTGCGATCGCTTTTTGATGGGCAGCACAGATCTGCCCTAGCGAGACCCTACACGGTCACCGCGGGCCAGGGAGCGGCCCTGGCCCGCTATGCCGTAGAAGATCCGGATGAACGCTATACCGACACAGGAATCGTTGCCTTTGGAGCCTGCGCGTGAGCGTGAGCCGTCGGCGCGGCTGCGCGAGATACCGTACAACTACACGTCCTTCTCCGACCGCGAGATCGTGATCCGCCTGCTCGGGGCGCAGCACTGGGCGCTCATTCAGGAGTTGCGGCACGAGCGGCGCACGGGCCGCTCGGCGCGGATGCTGTATGAGGTCCTGGGCGACATCTGGGTGGTACGCCGCAATCCCTACCTGCAGGATGATCTGCTGGAGAACAAGCGCCGGCGGCGCCTGCTCATCGAGGCGCTGCACCATCGGTTGACCGAGGTGGACCGCCGCCGCGATGCCGGCGATACGGAGCGCTATGACCGGGTCGGCGAGCTGCTGGCAGCGGCGCGCGAGGCGATCCGCGACTTCGAGTCCGACTTCGAGGATTGGTCGGCGCTGCGCCGCAGGGCGGCACGCGTGTTGGGAAGATGCACACGCAGAGACAATGTCTGCTTCGACGCCTACGCCCGGGTTTCGCATGTCACCGATGCGACCGATTGGCGGGTGGAGTACCCCTTCGTGGTGCTGATGCCCGATACGGAGGCCGAGATCCCGGACCTGGTGCGCGGCTGCATCGAGCTCGGGCTGACCATCATTCCCCGCGGCGGTGGCACCGGCTACACGGGCGGCGCCATTCCCCTGACCCCGCTTTCCGCCGTCATCAACACCGAGAAGCTCGAGCGACTGGGCGCAATCGAAAGCGTGACTCTGCCCGGACTCGCGCAGCCCGTGCCGACGATCTTTTCCGAGGCCGGCGTGGTGACCCGCCGCGTCGCCACCGCCGCGGAGAAGGGCGGGCTGGTGTTCGCAGTCGACCCCACGTCTGCCGACGCCTCCTGCATCGGCGGCAACATCGCGATGAACGCCGGGGGCAAGAAGGCGGTGCTCTGGGGCACCGCCGTGGACAACCTCGCCTGGTGGCGCATGGTCGATTGCGACGGCAACTGGCTGGAGGTCACCCGCGTTGCCCATAACAGCGGCAAGATCCATGACATCGAGACGGCCGAGTTCGAGATGGTCTGGAAAGACGGCCGCCATCCCCCCGACAGCGCACCGGCGCTGCGGACACAGACGCTGCGCATTCCCGGCCGCAAGTTCCGCAAGGTGGGCCTCGGGAAAGACGTCACCGACAAATTTCTCGGCGGCCTGCCGGGCGTGCAGAAGGAGGGGTGCGACGGGCTGATCACCTCGGCGCGCTGGGTGCTGCACCGCAGCCCGGCGCACACCCGCACCGTGTGCCTGGAGTTCTTCGGTCAGGCGCGCGAGGCGGTGCCCGCGATCGTCGAGATCAAGGACTATCTCGACGGCCTCATCGCGAGCGGCACCGTGCGGCTCGCGGGCCTCGAGCACATGGACGAGCGTTATCTGCGCGCCGTGGGCTACACCACCAAGTCCAAGCGCGGCGCACTGCCGAAGATGGCCCTGTTCGGCGACATCGTGGGTGACGACGAGGCGGCGGTCGCCGCGGCCACATCCGATGTGGTGCGCATCGCCAACGCGCGCAGCGGCGAAGGCTTCATCGCGGTGAGCGCGGAGGCCCGGCGCAAGTTCTGGCTGGATCGCGCCCGCACGGCGGCCATCGCCCGCCATACCAACGCCTTCAAGATCAACGAGGACGTGGTGCTGCCGCTCGCGCGCATGGGCGAGTACACGGATGAGATCGAGCGGATCAACGTCGAGCTGTCCACGGCCAACAAGCTGGCGCTGATCGGCGAGCTCGAGCGGGTATTCGCGGCACCCCTGCCGCTCGCGCGCGCCGAGGACACGGAGCTCGGGAACCTGCCCGATGCCGAGGTGATCGGCGAGCGCGGGTCACAGGCGCGAGAACTGCTCGCGCAGGTGCGCGAGCGCTGGCAGTGGCTCGCCGAGCATCTCGATACCGGGCTCGGGGCGGCGCTGCCGCGGCTCGAGGCGCTCGGCCATGAGGCCCTGCTGCCGCAGTTGCGGGCGCGGGTGGCGCGGGTGCCGGACCTGAAGGTGTTCGATGTGGTGCAGGACCGCACGATCCGCATTTCGTGGAAGCGGGAGCTGCGCGCGCCACTGCAGCAGATATTCGGCGGGCGGGTGTTCGCCCCGATCCTGGCAGCCTGCGAGGATGCCCATCGGCGCGTGCTTCGCGGACGCGTGTTCGTGGCGCTGCACATGCATGCCGGTGACGGCAACGTGCACACCAACATCCCGGTCAACTCCGATGATTACGAGATGCTGCAGACCGCCACGGCGGCGGTCGCGCGCATCATGGGCATCGCCCGGCGGCTGGACGGAGTCATCTCCGGCGAGCATGGTATCGGCATCACGAAGCTGGAGTTCCTCGAGGAGGCGGAAGTCGCGGAGTTCCGCGCCTACAAGCAGGCGATCGACAGCCAGGGCCGGTTCAACCGCGGCAAGCTCCTGCCGGGCGGCGATCTCGCCAACGCCTACACGCCGAGCTTCAACCTGCTGGGTCACGAGTCGCTCATCATGCAGCAGTCGGACATCGGCACGATCTCCGACTCCATCAAGGACTGCCTGCGCTGCGGCAAGTGCAAGCCGGTGTGCGCCACCCACGTGCCGCGCGCCAACCTGCTCTACAGCCCCCGCAACAAGATTCTGGCCACCTCGCTCCTCATCGAGGCGTTCCTCTACGAGGAGCAGACGCGCCGCGGTGTCAGCATCCGGCATTGGGACGAATTCGCCGACGTCGGCGAGCACTGCACCGTCTGCCACAAGTGCGAGAGCCCCTGTCCGGTCGACATAGACTTCGGCGACGTGTCCATGGCCATGCGCGACCTGCTGCGGCGGATGGGCAAGAAGCGCTTCAACCCGGGCACGGCCGCCTCCATGTTCTTCCTCAATGCCACGCGCCCGGAGACCATTCGCCTCACGCGCAAGCTGATGATCGATTGGGGTTACAAGGCGCAGCGGGCGGCGCACGGTGTGCTGAAAGGCGTGGCGAAGGCGCAGACGCGCCGGCCGCCGGCGACCACGGGCAAGCCGCCGATGCGCGAGCAGGTGGTTCATTTCGTCAACAAGCGGATGCCGGGCGGACTGCCGAAGAAGACGGCGCGCGCGCTCCTCGACATCGAGAATGCGGCGTACGTGCCGATCATCCGCGACCCGGCCGCGACCAGCAGCGACACCGAGGCGGTGTTCTACTTTCCGGGCTGCGGCTCGGAGCGGCTCTTCTCGCAGGTGGGAATCGCCACCCAGGCAATGCTGTGGCACGTCGGGGTGCAGACGGTCCTGCCGCCTGGGTATCTCTGCTGCGGCTACCCGCAACGCGGCGCGGGACAGTCCGACCGCGCGGACAAGATCACGACGGACAACCGCGTGCTCTTTCACCGCGTGGCGAACACGCTGAACTACCTCGACATCCGCACCGTGGTCGTGAGCTGCGGGACCTGCTACGACCAGCTCCAGGGCTACAAGTTCGAGGAGATCTTCCCCGGCTCGCGCATCGTCGACATCCACGAGTATCTGATGGAGAAGGGCGTGCGGCTGGAGGGCGTGACGGGCACCCGCTACATGTACCACGATCCCTGCCACACGCCGATGAAGACCTACGACCCGCTGAAGGTCGTCAATTCCCTCATGAACGACTCACAGAACGGCCGCATCGAGAAGAATGACCGCTGCTGCGGCGAATCGGGAACCTTTGCCATCACACGGCCGGATGTGTCGACACAGGTGCGGTTCCGCAAGGAGGAGGAAGTGCGCGCCGGCGCGGAGAAGCTGCGCGCGGCGGGCGCCGGGCAGGTCAAGATCCTGACTTCATGCCCGTCCTGCCTGCAGGGGTTGAAGCGCTACGACGACGATGCCGGGACGGAAGCCGACTACATCGTCGTCGAGATCGCCCGGCATATCCTCGGCGAGAACTGGATGGCCGAATACGTGGCGCGGGCGAACGACGGCGGCATCGAGCGAGTGCTCGTCTAGAGGGAACCGTCGATTCCTGCGATCCCGAAGGGCGGCGGCCCCCTCACGCCCGGGGCTTGCCTGCGCTCTCGCTTTAAGTATACAGTGTATACATGAGCACTCGGGAGAAGATCCTCACCGCGGCGCGCAAGGCTTTCGAGCGACATGGGCTCGAGGGGCTGTCGCTGCGCGATGTGGCGGCGAAGGTCGGCATCACGCCCATGGCGATCTACCGGCATTTCGAGAACAAGGAGGCTCTGGTCGATGCGCTGGTGCTGGATGCTCTGGATGAATGGTCGGCGATCGTGGCTGCATTGCCGGCAGCCGAGGGGCTGGCAAGGATCGAGCAGCTCGCTGAGGCCGCCCTCGAGTTCGCTCTGCGCGAGCCGCGCCGCTTCGAAGCGGCCTTTCTCCTTCCCTCCCGCAAGGCGCGCCGTTACCCGGATGACTTTGCTGCCAGGCGCTCGCCCGCGGGCAATGTACAGCTCAAAGCGCTCGAAGAAGGTCTGCGTCAGGGACAGCTCGCGGGAGCCTCCTCGGTCGAGATCATGTTGATCAATGCGGCCCTCAGCCAGGGCCTCATTACCCTCTATCGCGCCGGGCGCATCGCCGGCGGCGAGGAGGAATTCCGCGCGCTGTACCGGCGGGCCATGCGACGCGTGTTCGAGTCCTTCATGGTGGAGAAATCTCAGTGATCGCGATCGTCTGCACGCTGCTCAGCGCGGCGGGGTTCTATCTCTCCCTCGAGCTCGGCACCCAGTGGTGGCTGCTGTGGCTCGCACCGGTGCCGGTTCTCTGGCTCGCCTGCGGCGAGTCGAAGCCCTGGGCAGCATTCGCCGCATCGTGGGCGGCGTTCGCTCTCGGCGCGCTCAACATGCTGCGGGCCTATGCCGGAATCATGCCGGCCCCGGCATTGGCCTTTTACCTGCTGGTGCCGGGACTGCTCTTCGCCACCGCCGTGATGGGCGCACGGCAGGTCCGGCGCGCATTCGGCCCGATACCCGCCGTGCTGGCATTTGCCGCGTTGTGGGCGGCGTTCGATCTTCTCCTGTCATGGGTCAGCCCGGCGGGATCGGTCTGCTCGCCCGCCGCGGCTGAAGTCGGCGCGCCCGCGCTGGTGCAGAGCGCGGCCCTGCTCGGGTTCAGCGCGGTCACTTTCCTCATCGGCGCGGTGGCCGCAGGCCTGGCGCTCGCCCTGCAGACGCGCAGACCTGCTCCCGCGGTGTTGGCCCTTGCGCTCTTCGCCGCGAATGCCGCCTACGGCTACTGGCGCATCTCGACGCCGGGCACGGACAGCGAGCGCGTCGCGCTGATCGACAGCAATGCCGCGATGGGGCCGCACCAGAAGGAGAACGATGAGGCGGAGCTCGCGGTGGTCGCCACGTACGCGGCGCAGATCGATCGCCTGCGCGCACGCGGGGTGCGGCTGGTGGTGCTGCCGGAAAGCATCTCGCGGATCGATCCGTCCCAGCAGGCAGCGGCTCAGGAGATACTAGCGGCAGCGGCGCGACAAGTTGGCGCCACGGTCGTCGCCGGTTTCGCCGCCGACATCGATGGAGTGCCGCACAACGTGGCGTGGGCTTTCGATCCCCAGGCGGCGGCTCCCGTCACCTATGAGAAGCGCCACCTGATCCCCGTGCTCGAGTCGTCGGTGCTCAAGCCCGGACCGGGTCCGGTCGTCCTGCCGAATGGCACGGCCCTCGAGATCTGCCTCGATATGGACTTTCAACGGATGCTCCGTGACGACGAGCGCGCCACTCGGCCCAGGCTTCTGGCCGTGCCCGCGTGGGATTTCGGCGCCGACGGCTGGTTTCACGCCCGTGATGCAGTGCTGCGGAGTGTCGAAAACGGCGTGCCCATGGCAAGAAGCGCACGCGGCGGACTGCTGACCTTGAGCGATCGTTACGGCCGAGTAGTGGCACGGGCGACGAGCGTCGCGGGATTCACGACCGTAGTGGGTGATCTACCCCTCGCGGGACGCGGCGGTGGGACGCTCTACGACCGGATTGGCGATCTGTTCGGTTGGCTGTGTCTCGCGTTCGGAACAGGCCTCGTCGGTGCATCGTGGCGGCGCGGCGCACGGCGCGGCTCCGCTGCAGCCGCTCTCACATAGCAGCGCGGGAAACTGCAGCCGTTTCGGATTCCCGCACCCCCTCGACATCGAATCCCGCGTCCTTCCAGGCGAAGATCCCGCCCGTGAGCGGTCGGACGCGGTTACAGCCCATGCGGATCAGCTGTTGCGCGATGCGGGCCGCGGAGGCCTCGTTCGGACACGCGCAGTACACGATCACCTCCGCTTCCCGGGCGACAGTCATGGCGCCGGAATCGAGGTGCAACACTTCCACCGGAATGGCCCCCGGGATCATGCCTTCGCGCTGCCGGCTCGCCGGCGCCAACGCGTCGATGATGACGGGCGCGCGCCCGAGGTCCACCAGCTCCTTGAGCTCCGGAACGGTGATGCGCGACAGACGCAGCTCCCGGATGAGCCGGTGCCGCTGCCAGAGCTTCACGGCCAGGAACGCGGCGAGCGCGGCGCCGAGCAGAAACACTCCCCAGTAGCCGAGCTCGGCCAATACGCGCAGAACGTCGCCCACAGCGTCGTGAAACACGACACCCGCAACGACCGCCACGGTCACCCACAGAACATTGCCGATCAGATCATAGAGTAAGAAACCGTCCAGTCGCGCGCGCGAGACGCCGGCCATGGCGGTCGAGACCAGGCCGAGGCCGGGCACGAACTTGGCGACGATGAGAACGCGCGTGCCGAAGCGCCCGAACCAACGCTCCGTATCCGACACACAGGAGTCCGGCGACAGCGACAACCTGCATAGGGCCTTGAGGGCGCGGCCTCCGAGGCGAAACCCGGCCGTGTACCAACCGAGATCCGCAATCGAGGCGGCGGCGACGGCCAGGGCGATTACCGCCGCGGCCGGCAGGCGCCCGTGGACGGACACGGCGCCCGCCACGATGAGCACCGGAGTGATGGGATAGGGCACGCCGGCCTGCTGCGCCAGGACGAGCAGGAAGAGAATCGGCGGCCCAAGATGTGCGACCCAACTCGTCACGACTTCAATAGCTTGAAGGCGTGCGTCCACTGGTTGTGCCGCAATCCCGGAATGCACCAGAGCATGCAGAGCGGCTCGATGGCGCGGGCGGCCTCGACGCCGCCCATGTCCGCGGTGTCCCAGCCGAGCTGGTCGAGCAGGCGGCCGACGCGAATTTCGCCGTCTCTTCGGGAGTACCGGTGCGCGCCCCGCGGTGCGCCCGGGCCCAGTCCTGGAGGTTTCCGGGCTCGCGCGAGCCGATCATCACCTCGTGGCCGTGAGCGAGGAATCCGCCGCCGAGCGTCGTGCCGACGGTGCCTGAGCCGAGAATGCCGATTCTCATGACCAGTCCTTCTGCGGGAATGCGCGCGAGGGGTTGGAAGGGCGTGCCGGACTATAACAGCCGCTGCGGCGGGCGGTGAATCGCCCGAAAGGGGCAGCTCGGGTCCGCTCCTTGCATCCCGGGCTGCCGTCCCGACCGAGAAGGAGACCAACATGGCACTCAGCGTCGACAGTCCGGCTTTCCACAATGGCGAGCGCATCCCCGAGCGCTACAGCAGGAACGGCGGCAACGTATCACCGCCGCTCGAATGGCACGATGCGCCACGAAATACACGCAGCTTCGCCCTGGTCGTCGAGGATCCCGATGCGCCCAAGGGGACGTTCCGGCACTGGGCCATCTACAACGTCCCGCCGGCTCATCAGGGCCTCGGCGAGGACAGTGCCGCGGTGCGGGCCGCGCTTCCCATGGCGGTCAACGACTTCGGCAACCGCGGATATGACGGCCCGCAGCCGCCGCATGGCCACGGGACGCATCATTATCATTTCCGTCTGCTGGCGCTCGATGTACCGGAGCTGCGCGTGCCTGCCCGTGCGAGCGTGACGGACGTGCTGGCCGCGGCGCAGTCACATGTGATCGCGGAAGCGGAGACGGTCGGGACCTATCAGAGCTGAGCGGACCACGGCCGCTGGGCGCCCCTGGGGATGCGTGTCCCTCGGAGCGTGAGCGGGCGCTGAGCCGCTGCCCTTGCGGCGAGGTCGGCATGGCGCGTTCCGCCCTGGCAAGATCGGCGGATGACTCTGCTCGCCGAGCTCGTCGCAACTTCCTCCCGCGTGGGCGATACCTCTTCCCGGCTGGCGAAGGTTCGCGAGATCGCCAGCCTTCTCGCCGGGCTGTCACCGGTCGAGATCGGAATCGGCGTGAGCTATCTGGCGGGCGAGCTGCCGCAGGGCCGGATCGGCGTCGGATACGCGGCGCTGCAGACCGCCGCGGCAACTGCAGGAAGGCCACCTGAGAAGGCGAGCCTGACCTTGGCGCAGGCCGACCGCCAGGTGGCGGAGCTGGCCGCGATCCGCGGCGGCGGATCGGCCGCGCGCCGCGGCGCCGCGTTGGCCGATCTCTTCTCGCTGGCGACCGCCGCGGAGCGGGCCTTTCTGCTGCGCCTCCTCATCGGAGAGCTGCGCCAGGGTGCCCTGGCCGGGGTGATGGTCGACGCCATTGCCGCCGCGTCCGCCGTTCCGATCGGGGAGATCCGGCGCGCGGCCATGTACGCGGGGAGTCTGGGCGCACTCGCTGTGGCCGCCCTTACGGAAGGCGGCGCCGGGCTGCGGCGGCTGCAGCTCGAGCTGTTCTCGCCGGTGGCGCCCATGTTGGCGCAGACCGCTGCCGACGTGGCGGACGCGCTGCAGCAGTTGGGGGGCGGTGAGGTCGCGCTGGAGTGGAAGTTGGACGGCGCGCGGGTGCAGGCGCACAAGGCCGGCGATCAGGTTCGGCTGTACACCCGCACACTGAACGAGGTCACGGACGCCCTGCCGGAAGTTGTCGCGGCCGTGCGGGCGCTACCCGCGCAGGCGTTGGTGCTGGACGGCGAAGCCATCGCCTACGATGCCGCGGGAAGGCCGCACCCTTTCCAGATCACGATGCGCCGCTTCGGGCGCCGACTGGAAGTCGAGAAACTCCTGGCAGCGCTTCCGGTCCGCGCGTATTTCTTCGACTGCCTGCGCAAAGATGACCGCAGCCTCGCGGACCGGCCGCTGCGCGAGCGATCGGCTGCGCTCGTCGAAGCAGTCCCGGAGGCGTTGCGCGTACCCCGGATCGTCACCGCCTCGGAGCAGGAGGGGCGCGCCTTCTATGACGCGGCGCTCGCGGCCGGGCACGAGGGCCTCATGGCGAAGGCGCTCGACTCCCCCTACGAAGCAGGCAACAGGGGTGCGGGCTGGCTGAAGATCAAGCGCGCCCATACGCTCGACCTCCTCGTGCTCGCCGCCGAGTGGGGCCACGGACGGCGCACCGGAAAGCTCTCGAACCTGCATCTCGGCGCTCTGGATCGGGCGAGCGGCGAATATGTGATGTTGGGCAAGACCTTCAAGGGACTGACGGATGCGATGCTGGAGCGGCAAACGCGGGAGCTGCTCGCGCGCGAGACGCACCGGGACCAATGGACGGTGTACGTGCGGCCGGAGTTGGTGGTCGAGATCGCCTTCAGCGATCTGCAGGCGAGCCGCCGATATCCGGGCGGCTTGGCGCTGCGCCTGGCGAGGGTGAAGCGCTATCGCGACGACAAGCGCGCGGAGGAGGCCGATGACATGGAGGCGGTGCGGCGCATCTACGCCGGGCAGAGCGGTCAGGTCGGAATCAACCGCTGAGTTTCGGCCTGGGGATGAGCTTGCCGCCGAGGAGAAGAAGCATCAGCACCCAGTAGCCGAGACCCACGGCGAGGCGCACCGGGATGGAGAAGCGCGGGTCCGGTGAGATGAAGCCCTCGATCAGCCCCGATCCCAGGAGGAGCAGCGCACAGGCGATGAGCAGCGGCCCGAGCTCGGCGCCCCGGCGGCGAAGCGATTCGGCGCGGGTGGCGAGCTGTGGCCGGATCAGCGACTCCCCGAGCGCCGTCCCCGCCGCGCCGGCGAGACAGATGACGGAGAGCTCCACCGGACCATGCGCGAGGATGAATCGGACCAGCCCGTGCGCGAGGCCGTACTGGTGGGTGAAGGCGAGCAGTCCCCCCAGCATCAGCCCGTTGAATGAGATCATGTAGAACGTGCCGAGACCCAAGAGAATTCCAGAGCAGAAGGCGCCGAGCGTCACGACGACGTTGTTGGAGAAGATCTGCGCCGACAGTAACTCCGGTGGCGCGATGCTGAACAACTGATCGGTCCACAGGCGTCCATGCTCGACGCCGTCGATCATGCGGTCGCTGGCGATCAGACTGACGAGCGCCGGATAGGTCGAGATCAGCCACCAGCCCGCCAGCGCGCTCACTATGAAGAGAGCGACGATCCAGAGCACGGTCTCCCGGACGGAGGCGGCAGCGGCGGGGATATCATCACGAAAGAGCGTAAGCAGGCGGGAACGGCCGAACTTCGGCGGGCGACCGATGGCGACATGCAGCGTCGCGCAGGCGCTTTCCAGGGCGCTCGCCAGGAAACTGTCCGGCAGCAACTGCCTCGCGTTGGCAAGATTGCGAGCGAGCGTCCGGTAGGTCTGCATCGTCCGCAGCGCTTCTTCCGGCGTCGCTCGTGAACGCTGCGGAGCCGAGGCGGCGTCGGCCGCCAATGCCTGCCAGGCGGGAGCGCGAGCCTTGATCCAGGCCGCTGCGTCGGCGTCAGGCACGGCCGGAGGCAATGTGATTCTCCAGCCGGGCGCGCAGGGCGCGCTCGTCCATGGCGGCCAGCTCGGCCGGGTTGCCTTGCGACTCGATCTTGAGCAGCAGCGCGCGCGCCAGCGCCGTGCGCTGCGGCTTCTCCAACGCCTTCCATCGATCGAGCAGGTCCTGCGTCAGCCTGAGAGTTTCCGCAGGAAGCGTCGAGCGTCCCAGCATTTGTCCAAGCCGGCCCAGCGAGCGGGTGGGAGCCGTCTCGTCGAGGACGAGCACCGTACCGGCTGCCATGTCGCCGATGCGGACCCGCTGCCGGGTCACGAAGCAACAGATGAGCCCCACGAGGTAGAGAAGGGGAAGCGAATCTATCAGGCGGAACAGATTCCGCAGCAGCAGCGCGCCCGTACCGGCCATCTCACCTTCCACCGTGACGATTCGGGTACCGGCGATCCGCTTGCCGGGTGTCCGGCCTCGCATCGCCAATTCCAGCACCGGGTGGTAGAGGAAATAGGTCAGGCCCGCACCGACCATGAGAGCGATCATGACGGGATTGGAAGTCACCTTGGACGCCGCAGCGGCCGGCAGGCTCTGACGCAAGAGCACGCCAAGCAATGCCCACGCGAGGACGCCAAGCACCCGGATGTGCCAGTCGACCACGAACGCGTAACTGCGCGTGCCGGGCCCGGCCACCTTGAGCGTCATGTCGACGCCGGTCAGCCCTCTGACAATCAGCTCGTCCGCCGCCACTGAATGCGCTCGACTGTGTGCTGGCCCCAAGCTTAGCCGTTGTGCTAGGCTCGGACAACAGCGCCTGGGCGCCGTGGCAGTTCATGGGCAGGGGGTCATCATGTATGTGACACCATCGGGGCCGCAGTCCATCGGCGGGGTCCTGGACGACGCGATACGTCTGTACCGTCACTCCTTCAGCCGCTGCTGGTTACTGGCGTTCCTGCCGGCGCTCGCCCTTGGCGCGTGGCAGATCATGATGATGAGCTACGTACCGGGCTACGGCTTTCCATATTCCCCGGTCGAGCAGATGGCGATCGCCAGGCAGCATCCGCTTCCCGGGACGATGATCCTCTACCTCCTCATCATTTCGCTCCTCGCACTCAGCTTCCAAGGGGCGGTAGCCGCGCAACAGGCGGCGCTGGCACGCGGCGACGACTCGTTCACGTTGGCACGCGCGTTCGCGACGGCCTTCACCCGCCTTCCGACGTTCATCGTCAGCGCGATACTGCTTTATCTCGTCATCATCGGGGCGTCCCTGGTCTTGGTGCTCGCAGTGGCGTTCCCACTCGGCTTCCTCCTCAACGCGTTGCATCTGATGGCGCGAGCCATCGCCTCGGCGGGAATCGTATTGCTCGTGTTCGTCGCGATGCTCGCCTTGATGGGCCGGCTGCAATTGTTCATGGCCGCCATCTACATCGACCGCGAAGGACCCCTGGCGTCGCTTAAGCAGAGTTGGCGCCTAACCAAGGGTCATTGGTGGCGTGCGACGGTCATCCTCGCGACCGCGCTGATCATGATGATGGTCCTGTATCTCGCGGTCATGATGTTGAGCTACCTCGGCGGTTATCTGACGCACAACGGTCCGATCAATCGTTTCCTGTTGGTCCCGCTCCTCGTGATGGTGATGTACGTCGTGATCTACCCGTTGGCAGCCGCGATCTGGGTGGCGATGTACAACGACTTCAAGCAGCGCCGCGAGGGCGGTGATCTTGCAGCGCGCGTGGGAGCTCTGAACAGCGTCTGAGCGATGCCGGGAACGCGGATCGTATTGGCGGCAGCGCTCGCAGGCTCGGTGCTCTGCCCGCCCCTGGCCGGCGCGCTCGATGCGCGTGTCGTTCTCACCCATTGCGCGGCAACTGCCGATCCGAATCTGCGGGGGCTGGCCGCGATTCGCAAAGTGTGTCCCGGAGTCGGCCACGCAGTCGCGGCCCTGGGCATGGGCGCCATGCTGCCCGCCAGGTGGGAGAAGGGAGCAAGCCCGGCGGCGCTCGCCGGTCTCGATGCGCTTGCGACCCGCTACGCCGGCCGGCCCCCGTCGAAGTTGCCCGCAGCCTCCGATCTGCGGGCGATCGCGCTGCGGCTGCAGCCGCCCGGTCCACACTCCGCGCCCTCCTGGTGGAATCACCTCGAGGCCTGGCTACGTGACCGGCTCGCCCCATTGCAGGGCCTGCTGAAGTGGTTCCGCTCGCTGCCCGGCGGGAGTCCCGGAGCCGGCACGAGGAGAGTGCTGCTGGTCGCGGCAAGTGCGCTGATCCTCCTCAGCCTCGTCGCGATCATCATCCGGGAGCTTCGGGCCGCGGGAGTCTTTGGCCAGGATCGGCGCCGGCGATCCCGCGCCCGGCGCCGAGTCGCGAATACGGGGGTCACAGCGACCCGAGGAGGAATCGGCGACGACGCGCAAGGCGCGTTGGACCGTCCTGCCTCCGCCCTGCGCTTGCTGATCGAAGCCCTGAGGCGTTCCCGGCGCATCGAGAGGGACGGCAATCTCACCTGCCGCGAAATCCTCACCCGGGCTGTGTTCGATACCCACGGGCAACGGCAAGGATTCGCCAGCATCGCTCTGCTGGCGGAGCGCGAGCTGTTCGGGCCCCTGGAAACACCCGTCCGCATGCCGGATGAGTTGCGCGCCGGCCTGCAGGCGCTCTACGACCAACTCCTGGCGGCACCGGCGCGATCGGCTACCTCATGAGAGAGCGGCTGCTGGTGCTGATGCTGGCCGCGGGCGCGCTCGCCCTCTTCTACGTACTCTTCTTCCCGAAGCCGCAAGCGCGGAGCGTCGGCCTCGCGACCGGCGTTCCCATCTCGACGGACGGCGGGCCTGACGGCTATCTGGCGACATGGCAGTGGCTCGGAAGGGAACACATTCCGCGGGTCAGCCTCCGCTTGCAATACGACCATCTGGGCGGACTGCTCCCGCGCCGGCGCGGTAACGTGCTGCTCGTCACCATGCCGCAGCAGGTGGCAACACGCGCGGCCGAGCTGACGGCGCTCGAGGACTGGGTATCGGAGGGCAACACACTGCTGATCGTGGCGGCGATCGATGACGAGCCGCCGTGGTCCATCGCAACCCTCGACAGCCTGATGCCCAAGCGGCTCGAGCGGGTCACGGGACTTCGTTTCACCATCCCGGCAAACCTGACATCGGAGCTGCGAGGCTCGAGGGCCCGCCACCTCGACATCCGCGCGAGCGGGACTCTCCCTTTGCTCGGCAATGTCCGGCACCTGGAGACCCCGGACTATCTCTCACAGGTCCGGCGCGCCAACGCCGTGGGCGGGCAGCTCCCGCTCGAGCTGGCCGCACGCAGCAACGACGGCTACCCGGTGATCTGGCTGGAGCAGCGCGGCGCAGGGCAGGTGATTCTCTGCGCCGTGGCGAGTCTCTTTTCAAACGCCGGGATCGCACACGGCGACAACGCGCAACTCCTGGCCAACGTGATCGCGTGGTCGCGCGCGCCTGACGGTGCGGTGGTCTTCGATGACGCGCATCAGGGGCTCACCGCGTTCTACGACGCGAAGGCATTCTTCGCCGATCGCAGACTGCATGCCACTCTCGGGTGGATCGTCCTGATATGGCTCGCCTTCGTCCTCGGCCCGCAGCCGCTGCGGCCCGTGCCACGCCAGCGGCAGCGTGTGGATGAGACGGCCTATGTCGAGGCGAGCGCGCGCTATCTCGCCGCGGTCGTACGTCCAGCAGACGCCGCGCGGGCCCTGATCGAGCGGTTCCTGGACTCCTTCCGGGCCCGATTTCGGCTCGATGAGACCTCGCCCGACGGAGTCCCGCCCGCAATCTGGCAGTGGCTCCACAGTCAACCGGCGGTCTCGGCCGACGAGCGCCGCGAGCTGCAGGCCTGCTACGCCAACGCCTGCGCGGGCGAGCGCGTCAACCTCACCCGATTGCAGAATCTTCTGGCACAACTTCGCGAGAGACTTCAATGACCGCGCTGCAGGACCTCGACACCCGAATTCAACAGCGACTCGACGGCACGGTGATCGGCATGCGGGAGCTGATCCGCGCCCTGGTCATCGCGATCGTCGCGCGCGGGCACGTGCTGGTCGAAGGGCCGCCGGGCCTCGGCAAGACACTGCTCGGCAAGTCGATCGCCGCCGCGCTCTGCGGCCGCTTCTCCCGCATCCAGGGCACCGCGGACCTGATGCCGGCCGACATCACCGGGGTGCACGTGTTCGATGAGACGGCCCAGAAGTTCGTGCTGCACCCCGGGCCCGTTTTCGCCGATGTGCTGCTGGTCGATGAGATCAACCGCGCGGGGCCGAAGACGCAGTCGGCGCTGCTCGAGGCGATGGCGGAGAGGCAGGTGACGATCGACCGCAAGACCTATCGGCTGCCGCCCGGCTTTCTCGTGATCGCGACACAGAACCCGCATGAGTTCGAAGGGACGTTCCCGCTGCCGGAGTCGCAGCTCGACCGGTTCATGATGCGCATCGACCTGGGCTTTCCGGGCGCGGAGGACGAGACGGCGGTCCTCGGCCGTTATGGCACGATTGCGGCGGCGGCCGCAGTGATGGGGAAGCCGGCCCCGGGCGACATCACCACCGAGCAGATCGACGCGGCTCGGGAATGCGCCGATCGGGTGCACGTCTCGCCGGAGCTTCTGGCCTACATCCGCGGTATCGCCGACGCTTCGCGCGAGCATGCGCAGATCGCGCTCGGACTCTCCACGCGAGGCGCGCTGGCGTTGCTGCTCGCAGCCCGGGTCGCGGCTGGGATGCGCGGCTCCGAGTTCGTCACCCCGGACGATGTCAAATTGGTCGTGCCCTGGGTCGTGCCGCATCGTCTCACGCTCTCCCCGGAGGCGGCACTGGAGGGGCGCAGCGATCGCGAGCTCACCCGCACGCTGCTCGAGCGGGTGCCGGTCCCCCGTTGAGCCGGCGCGCATGAGTCTGCGGCGCAGTGCGCTGCTGCTGATCCTGCTGGCCGGGCTGCTCGCGATCCTGGGCGAGTGGAGTGTTGCTTTGGCGAGGTGGTGGTGCCTGCCGGCGGGCGCGCTGTTGCTCGGCCTCGCTTACGAGGCGGCGGCGCTCGGACGCATTCGCCTGGAGCTGCGGCTCACAACGGGCGAGCGCTGGCTCCTCGGCCGCCCGCAGCGGCTGCAGCTCGCTTTCCGGCAGTCCGCAACCGAGGTGGCGTGGATCCAGGCCGCGCTCACCGCGCCGGAGGCCGTCGCGGCCGAGCCGCGGGTTGAGACTCTGAAACTGCTGCGGGACCTCGAGACCTCAACGAGCCTCGAGGCCGTGCCGCGGCGGTTGGGATCGCTCACGTGGACGCCCCCCCGCATCCGCATCGGCGGCGCGTTGGGGCTCGCATGGTGGCCGCGCCGCGTCGCGGCCGAATGCACACTGACCGTTGTGCCCGATCTGCTCGCGCGCGTGGGATCGGCGCGCGGCAGCCGAAGGACGGGCGAGCAGCGTGCCCGCACGGCGGGCGCGGGAACGGAGATCCTGCAGCTACGGGAGTATCGCCCCGGGGACCCGCTGCGCCTGATCGATTGGAAAGCCAGCGCTCGCAGGAAGCGTCCGATCAGCCGGGACATGACCGAGGACCAGCACCTGGAGATCCTCATCGCGGTCGATGCCGGCCGCGCGAGCGGCCTGGCGGCGGGCGAGGTCGACCGCCTGAGCCTTTATGTCAACATCGCGGCGCGCCTGGCGCAGCGCGCCGCGGAGCTGGACGATGCGGTGGGTGTGTTGGTTTTTGCCGCGCAACCGCTCGCGGCGCTCGCGCCGGCGCGCGGCGACGCCGCTGTCGCGAGGGTCCGCAAGCTCCTCTCGGCCTGCCGCGTCCAGGCGGGCGAGTCCAATCCGGTGCTCGCCGCGGCGCGGATCCGCACGATGAGCCATCGGCGGAGCCTGGTCGTGCTGTTGACCGACCTCGAGGACGCCTCGGCGACGGAGGAGCTGGTGCAGGCGGCGCGACTGCTGAGCCCGAAGCACTTCGCCCTGATCGCGGGTCTGGAGAGCGCGCGCATCGCGGCGCTGCCCGCGGCGCGCGCGCGCGAGCCGCTGGCCGCGTATCGCGCGCTGGCGGCGGTCGAATATTGCAACACGGTGGCGGGCAACGTGCGGGCGCTGCGCGCCCTCGGCGCGGCGGCGATCACCGCCCGGCCGGAGCACCTCGACCGCGCGGTGCTCGACGCATACGCGCAGCATCGCAGGAGGCGGCGGATCTGATGCGGCGCGCCGATGGTCCGCTCAGAGGTCGATCGTCTCTTCGCGGCGCCGCTCCGTGGCTCTCGCAACGGCCTCGGTGCGGGTGCTCGCGCCGAGCTTGCGGAAAACGGATTCGACGTGAAATTTGACGGTGTGCAGGGAAATGCCGAGGCGGCGGGCGATCGCCTTGTTGGTCGGGCCGTCGGCGATGGCATCCAGGATCTGCGCTTCGCGCGGCGTCAGCAGGGTCCGCGCCTCGGCTTCCTGCACCGCGTTGAATCCGGAAATGCGCATCGCGGGGGATCTGACGATGAGGCCCTGCGCGACGGCCCGCAGAGCGGCGTCGATCTCCGCCGCCGCAGCGCTTTGCGGAAGAAGCCCTTCCGCTTCCGCATCGGTGCCGCCCAGCACGACCGTCCGATGGCGACCCTCGTCCGGCCGCAGCTGCTCCGCAAGCACGACTGCCGGCTGCTCCTCGAAAGGGACCACCTCGTGGCCCAGAGACTGCAGCAGCTTCGTCAGCTCGGCGAGCCGCTCCGCGTCACGAGCCGCGACTGCGACACGTAGCTTCCGCTCCGGCAACCCGGTGGACGGGGCCGTCATTCCGCCGGCCGCTCCGTAATCGTCGCCTCCACCGAGATGACCGCACCGCCGCGAACGACGCGCAACGAGACCACCTTGCCGACACTGTCGCTGCCCAAGTGTGCGAGCACGCTGCGCAAACGGCGCGCCGACGTGCCATCCAGAGAGAGGATGATGTCGCCAGCAACGATGCCGGCCTCGGCCGCGGGTCCCTCGGGAGTGAGCGACATGACCATGAGACCGGTCGCCTCCCCGGCGGCGGCGCGCAGCTCGTCGGGAACGGCCACAGGCCGCAACGCGACCCCCAGCCAGCCGCGTGGCACGCGTCCATACGCCAGCAGCGTGGGCGCAATGCGCTCCACCGTCGCGGCCGGAATCACCAGGATCTGACCGCGCGGGCCGAAAGTGGTCATCCCGAGCCAGCCGCCGGCGGCATCGAACGCCGGGCCGCCCTCCTCGCTGGCCGCGAGCCGGATGTCGAGCTGAATGCGGGCCTCGATCCGCCCACCCCGCATGCTGTGCCATTCCGGGCCGACCGCGTTCACGACGCCGACCCTGGCGCTCGCGCGGCCGCCTCCATCCGCGCCCACTGCGACGGTGAGGGCCCCTACCTGGGGAACGGACGGGGACAGCTGCGGCGCCTGAGCCGCCCTGTCGAGGCGGATGACGGCGATGTTGGTGGAAGGATCGCGCCCGGCCAGCTTGCCGGGAATCGATGAGCCATCGGCGAGGACCGCCTCGAGCGCATCGCCTGCGGGAAGCGACTGCTCCGAGGTGACGAGGACGTCGTGCCGCCAGACGATCGCGCCGAGATGCGCCCTATCCGACACTCTGAGCGCGGCAACGCTGTCGCGCGCCGCGGCGAATCGCGCCACCAACACGTCCGACAGTGCGCCGAGAAGGTTAGGTTCCTGAGCCATGAGATTCTCCGCTTAAGGATAGCGGGAAGTCTGCGGCGCGACACCCCGGGGCGGCACCGGCCGGACGACCGGGGCGGCCCGGCCATTCGGCCGGGTGAAAAGCGCGCGGCGGGTCCCGATGGTGGCGCGATATGCCAGAGCCCGACCTCGTCGAGCCCGATCTCGACCCCTACTCGCGCCTCATCTCCCAGAGCGTGGAGCGCCTCGGCCCCGCCGTTGCCGGCATCGAGGCCCGCTCGACGGCCGGTCGCCCGCGGGGCACCGGCTCCGGGGTCATTTACACCCCGGACGGCTACCTGATCACGAACAGTCACGTGGCGCAGCACGCCGATACCGCGCTGGTGTCGCTGTCGGACGGCCGGACCTGTGAAGCGGTGCGGGTGGGCGATGATCCGGCGACGGACCTCGCCGTCCTGAGACTGAGCGGCAGCGGGTTTCCGCACGCTGCTTTCGGCAGCTCGGCGGCGCTGCGGGTCGGCCAGCTCGTGATCGCGGTGGGCAATCCGCTCGGCTATCAGGCCACCGTCACCGCGGGAATCGTCAGCGCGCTGGGGCGCACGCTGCGCACCGCCTCCGGACGCCTGATCGAGAGCGTGATCCAAACTGACGCACCGCTCAATCCCGGAAACTCGGGAGGTCCGCTCGCGGATACGGCGGGACGGGTGATCGGCATCAATACGGCGGTGGCGGGCGGCGCCCAGGGCATCTGTTTCGCCATCGGAATCGATACCGCCGCGGAGGTCGCCTACCAACTAATGCGCCACGGACGCGTGCGGCGCAGCCGTCTGAAGCTCGCTGGTCAGACGATCGCGCTCGACCGGCGGGTGCTGCGGGCGCTCGGACGCGCGGAGCCGGGAGCCGTGATGATCGCTGAAGTCCTGCCCGGCGGTCCGGCGCAACGGGCGGGCCTCGAGCAGGGCGACCTGCTGCTGGACCTCGATGGCGAGACCATCACCGGCGTCGATCGCCTTCATCGTTTGCTCACGGCCGAGCGCGCGGGACGCGAGCTCGAGATCCGCCTGCTGCGCCGCGGCCAGCAGCGCTCCGTCACCTTGATCCCGGAGACCGACTGAGCCGGCCGACGCCCGGTGGCCGGCCGGGCCACGGGCTCCTCGAAGGCGCGGCATGAGCTATGCTGAGCCCGATCCGATGGGCAGCCCCCGATCCCGGAGCACAGCGTGAGCAAGCAACACCAGTACGCCGTGAGTCTTGCCTGGACCGGCAACGACCGCGGTGGCACGCAGTCCTACCGGAGCTTTCGGCGGGATCACGACATCACCGTGGCGGGCAAGCCGGTGATCCCCGGCTCGAGCGATCCCGCGTTCCGCGGCGATCCGTCGCGCTACAACCCCGAGGAGTTGCTGGTCGCGAGCCTTTCCAGCTGTCACATGCTCTGGTACCTGCACCTCTGCGCCGTCAATGGGATCGTCGTGCTCGACTACCGGGACGAGGCCAGCGGCACGATGCAGGAGGAGGCCGATGGTGGCGGTGCCTTCGTGCGCGCGGAGCTGAAGCCGCGGGTGACGATCGCGCGTGGCGCAGACCGCGGCAAGGCGCTCGCCCTGCACGGAGAGGCCCATCATCTCTGCTTCATCTCGCGCTCGGTACGCTTTCCCGTCGATGTGGCGGCGGAGATCATCGAGGGAGGCGCGGCGTCGGCCGGGTGATAGCGAACATCGTGAGGCGCGGCTAGCGAAATTCTCTAGCCGGCGCGCGCGTCGTCTCGCGGATGGCACAGCCGGCCGTGGGCGCGCTCCGGCGGATGGAACCATTGGCGGCGCCGCGCAATAATCTGCTTCTCTCCCGTTACGCCGGTCGGCAATGAAACAACAACAGCGCGCCAGGACGAGAGCAGGCGTCCCCGGGCACGGCCCCGTCGTGGTGGGGCTCGCAATGCTCTGCGGCACCACCGCGCTCTGGACGAGCCGGGGCGATTGCGCCGAGACTCCTCCGCTCGCGGACATCGTGATCACCGCCACACGGGTGGCGGCGCCCGCATTCGATGTACCGGCTTCCATCAGCGACGTGCCCGCGACGGCGCTGCGCGAGGATGCGCTGGGAATCAACCTCTCCGACGACATCGGCTTCGTCCCCGGCCTGCTGGCGTTCGATCGCCACAACTACGCCCAGGATCAGCAGGTGTCGATCCGCGGCATCGGCTCGAACTCGACGTTCGGCATCCGGGGCGTGCGGATCTATCAGGACGGCATCCCGCAGACCGGTCCCGACGGTCAGGGCCAGATCTCGCAGTTCAATCTGGATTCCGCACAGCGCGTGGAGGTCCTGGAGGGGCCCTTCTCCGCGCTTTACGGCAATGCGTCCGGCGGCGTCATTCAGATCTTCACGGCCGACGGAACCGCCCCCGGCGACATCCGCACGAAGCTGGGCTATGGCAGCTTCGGTCAGGTGCGCGCCGGCGTCGATGCGAGCGACGCCGTGGGTCCGCTCGCCTTCAATGCCGACTTCACGCATTTTGACTGGGACGGCTATCGCCCGCACCAGGCGGCGCACAACGAGTCTTTCAACTCCAAGGTGGACTACTCCTTCGGGCCGCGCGACACCCTCACCTTCGTGGCCAACGTCGTCTCCCGGCCCGATGCGGACGATCCGCAGGGGCTCACGGCGGCGCAACTCGCGGCCGATCCGGATCAGACCTCCGCGGCGGCGCTGCGGTTCAACACCCGCAAGAGCCTGGAGCAGCAGCAGGGCGGCCTCATCTACAACCTCGGCTTCACCGCGCATCAGTCGCTGCGCCTCATGGGTTACTACGGGCACCGGATGGTGCTGCAGTTCCTGTCGATCCCGGTCGGAGCGCAGAAATCGCCTACCAGCTCGGGAGCGGTGATCTCGCTCGAGCGCGGCTTCGGCGGCGGCGATGCGCGTTGGACGTGGCAGGGACCGGTCGCCGGCCGGCCGCTCTCGTGGGTGGCGGGGGTGAGCTTCGACACGCAGAACGAGCTGCGCCGGGGCTACAACAACTTCTCCGGCAGCGTGCTCGGCGTGGCCGGCGCCCTGCGGCGCAACGAGAACGACATCGCCAGGGACATCGACGAGTACACGCAGGCGAGCTGGAGTCTCGCTCCGCGGTGGCGGCTCACCGCCGGCGTGCGCCACAGCGAGGTGCGCTTCCTGTCGGTGGATCACTACATTACGCCCACCAACGGCAACGACAGCGGCGAGATCACCTATACCGCCACTTCGCCGGTCGCCGGGCTGATGTACGCGCTTCGCCCGTGGCTTCACCTATATGCATCGTATGGCAAAGGGTTCCAGACGCCGCTCGCCTCCGAGCTCGCCTATCGACCGAATGGCGCGCCGGGGCTGAATTTCGGGCTGCGGCCCGCCATCAGCAACAATGGCGAGATTGGCGTCAAGATCGCTCCCAGCCGCCATCTCGAGGTGGACGTCGCCGCCTTTGATACCCGCACTGACGATGAGATCGTCGTCGCCACGAACGCGGGCGGACGGTCCACCTACCAGAACGCGGGCCGCACGAGACGCAGCGGCGCGCAGGCGTCGGTTGACTACCGGTTCGCGGAAAAGTGGCGGGCGCAGGTCGCTTACACGCATGTGGAGGCGATCTACATCGACGGATACCACACCTGCGCCGCGGCGCCCTGCTCCAAGCCGTCATTGCTCATCGGCTCCAGCAACCGCCTGCCAGGTGTCCCGCGCCACGATGCGTACGCGCGGTTGAGCTGGGGAGGCGAACTCGGCTGGAACGCCAATGTCACCGCGCAATACATGAGCGACATTGCAGCGAACGATGCCAACACGGCATTTGCGCCTTCATACGCAGTGTTCAACCTGGCGGGCGGCTACGGCACGGATCTCGGCTCGACCCGGCTCAGCGGGTTCCTGCGCATCAACAACGTCCTCAACCGGCGGTATGCCGGCTCCGTCATCGTGGATGACTCGAACGCCGCCTATTTCGAGCCGGCGCCGGGATTCAACGTGTTCGCCGGCATCACGGCGGAGTTCCACTAGCCACGGCGAGGGCGGCGATTGGCCCTCCCCGCGGGAACGCAGGGGTGGCCCGGGCAGTTATCGAGGGGTGACCGCTCGGCCAGGCCCCGCTTTTCAAGCCCTGTTCGGTGCGCGCGCGCTCGCGGAGTGGATCCGCCGCGGCGGGCGGCCGGCGCGCGCGCCGCCCGGCTATGGGCTGCGGTTGCGGTGGCATGCGCGCTGGTTCGAGCTCAACTGGCGACTGCAGCTCGAGAGACTGCCGCGCGGCGCCGCGGCGGCTGATCCGGTATTCATCCTCGGGCTCTGGCGCTCCGGCACGACCGTCCTGCACGAGCTGGTGAACGCCTGCGGCGGCTGGATCACCCCGCGGACCTGGCAGTGCTTCCATCCGTCGACCTGCTTCATGACCGGGCCGCCGGCCCGCGGCGGGACCGTGCGGCGGCCGATGGATCAAGGCCTGATCGCCGCCGAGGGTCCGCAGGAGGACGAGTTTGCCCTGCTCCTGCTCGGTGAGCCTTCGCTGTATCGCGGACTGATCGACCCCCGGCGGCTCCCCGAATGCGGCGCCGCATTCGGGTGGGGCGAGGAGGCCGCGTTCGAGCGCTGGCAGGCGTTCGCGCGCGGCATCGCGGCGAGCGGCGCCGGGCGGCTGTTGCTGAAGTCCCCCGGCCACACGTTCCGCATCCCCACTTTGCGCCGGCTGTTCCCTGAAGCTCGCTTCATCTGGATCGGCCGCCATCCGGGCGAGGTGCTGGCATCCAACGTGAGGATGTGGAGAGCGATGATGCAGGTGTATGCGCTGTGGGATTGCGCGGACGACCTCCTGCAACTGTTCCTGCGCGATGCCATGCGCGCGTGCAGCCGCGTGCTCGAGCGCTGCATCGCCGAGATGACGCCGGAGCAAATGCTGTGGGTCGATTTCGAGGCTCTGCAGACGGACCCCGAGCGGGTCCTGCGGCAAATCCTGCGATTCGCCGGCGCGCGGCCCGGTCACGACGAGCGGTCGCTCAACACCGACATCGAGGCGGCGCTCTCCTCGGTCCCCATTCACCGCGGCGAGCGCGCGGCGATGCCCGGCGATGACGCCGTGCGGCAGCTCGATCGCATGATGCACGAGGCCCGGTGCCGCTTCGGTGAGGCAGAAGCCTGATGGGTACAGGCCTTGCTCATCGCAGGCCATGAAGCGCACCACTCTCATGGGAATGGCCGCGGTCGTCGCCGTGCTCGCATGCATGCCGCTCCGGGCCGCATATGCCTACATCGATCCGAATTCGGCGGGCGCCCTTTACCAGTTCCTCTTCCCGCTGATCATCGCGATCGGCTCCGTTTTCGCCTTTCTGCGGCGCACGATCGCGCGCGCCTGCGCGCGAATCGCCCACGCGGTGGTGTCGGTCGTGCGCGGCGGCCGCGCCAAGGAGGCCCGGCAAGACCCGCACCAGCGCTCGAGCGGGCATGTGGAATGATCTTCGGGCGTGGCGTCTCGCCGCCTTGCCCGTCCTGGCGGTCCTCGGGATCGCGCTGCCGCTGACCTTCGCCAGCCACTGCAACCAGTTTCTCTTCGATTTCCATGCGATCGACCTGGTGCCGCTCTACGCGACCGCCTGGATCGTTCTCGCGGCCGTCGCGATTCCGTTCTGGATCGTGGCCACCGCCATTCTCGCAGGCGTCGAAGCGGTGCGGCGCGCGCCGGGTCCTGTCATCGCGAGAGTGCTGCGCGCCGTCCTCCTCGGACTGACCGCGCTCATCATCGTCGGGGCGCTGATCCACTGCCTGCGCGCGTGGCTGGGGACGTTCGGCCACGGGCTGCCTCTGACCGCGGATGGGGCACTGATTCTCGCCGTGGTGGCGGGAGCGATCGTGGCCGTCACGCGGGTTGGCCGGGCGGCCTTGCGGGCGCTCGCGCCGATCGCAGCCGTCTGCACGGCGGTCGGGGTGCTCTCACTCGCGACGCTGCCGCTCTTCGGATGGCCTCACGATCCACAGGCCGCGGCGGCGATGGCGGGCTCGGTATCGGCCGCCGGCGGCGGCACGGCGCCCGCCCCGGCGCCGGGTCCCGGCCAAGCCGCGCTCCCGGCCCAGGCCCGACTCATGCAGACCTCGGCGACGCTGCCCGTCGCCGCGAGCCGGCCTAACATCATCCTGCTGACCATCGATGCGCTCTCCGCGCCGCACATGTCGCTCTACGGCTATGCGCGCCCGACGACGCCCGAGCTGACGCGGTTCGCGCACGGCGCGATGGTTTTCGAGCGCGCGTACGCCAACGGCAACTTCACGACTCCCGGCGTCGCCACCATCCTGACCGGCACGCTGCCCTGGACCAATCGGGCGCTGACACTGCCGGTCTGGCCGCTCACCTACACGCGGCGAACGTCGCTCCCCGCGGTCCTCGAGCGCGCCGGATATCGGACCGGCTATGTCTCGACCAACGCCGTAGCCGGCGCGGCGAAGCAGGGCTTCGCTCAATATTTCGAGTTTGCGCGCCCCGATCGGATCGGTCACGTCACTCTCTGCGCCGACAGGCTCTCGAAATTTCTGCCCTACGTCTGCGCGGCCTCGGAACTGTCGCCGCTCGAGGAGATGGACGATATCGCCGCGGACTTGCGCGGGCCGCCGCACAACCTGGAGCACGACCCGCGCCTGGCGCTCGTGCCGGCGCTGGCGTGGCTCACGACGGTGAGCCGGAGCAAGCCGATCTTTCTTTGGGTGCATCTCTTCCCGCCGCACTCACCCTATGCAGTCCCGAAGCCCTGGCTCGGCCGTTTCGACCCATCGCAGCAGGACCGGACCGCGAGCAGCACGCAACCGAACTGGGCCTGGATCCAGTCGCAGCTCACGCCGGCGCAAGTGCAGACTCTCGAGGCCCGGTACGACGAGGCCACGGCCTACGTCGACGCTTATGTGGGTCCGTTCCTGCGGCAAGCGCTCGCGGCGCTCGGACCCAACACCGCCGTCGTCATCACGGCGGACCATGGGGAGAGCTTTGCCCACGGCTATGGCGCGCATACGGGGCCCGGACTGTACGATGAGATCATTCACGTGCCGCTGATCCTGAAGCTGCCCGGCGAGACGACCGGACAGCGTTGCGATCGGCCGGCGGAGCAGGCGGACATCGCGCCGACGCTCGCGGCGCTCGCCGGCGTGCCGGCGCCGGCGGACTGGGCGGGGCGCTCGCTGCTGAATGCCTGCGATGCCGCGCCCGGCGGGTCCGGGCCGCAGCGGGCGATCTTCAGCATGAATTTCGAGCAGAATCCGCGCTTCGCCGCGCTGAGGACGGGCTCGGTCGCGGTCATCCAGGGCCGCTGGAAGCTCATCCACTACATGGGCAAGCTGCATTACCCCTACATGCCCCCGCTCCACGATGAGCTGTATGATGTCGTGGCAGACCCGGCCGAGCGGACCAACCTCGCCGCGCGGCAACCCGCGATCGTGCAGCGGCTGCGGGGCCTGATCGAGGCGGCGTTGGCGCAACATGGCGGCCGGGTGATACCCGGGGCGCCCGCGCAGCCGGTCGCGCCGGGCGCGGCCGCGCCGCAGACCGCAGCCAACATCACGCCCTAGCGAGACGCCATCGAGTGATGTGCGCGGGCCCGGGCAGGAGCCCGGATCCAGCGCCTAAGCGATATATACCGCCATGCGACTGCTCTACATCGACATCGACACCCTGCGCGCCGATCATCTGGGGTGCTACGGGTACCGCCGCGCGACCAGCCCCAACATCGACCGCATCGCGGCCGGCGCGCTGGTGTTCGAGAGCGTCTACGCCTCGGACGTGCCATGTCTGCCGAGCCGCACGGCTCTGCTCACGGGCCGTTTCGGGATCCACAACGGCGTCGTCAACCATGGCGGCACGGATGCCGATCCGGCGATCGACGGTCCGCAGAGAGGGTTTTTCTCCCGTCTGCACCTCGACTCCTTTCCCAACCGGCTGCGGGAGTCGGGACTGAGAACGGTGACGGTGAGCTCATTCGCACAACGTCACTCGGCTTTTCACTGGCATGCGGGCTTCGATGAGACCTACAACGTCGGTAAGTGGGGAATGGAAAGCGCCGAGGACGTGTATCCGATCGCGGCGGAATGGCTGCGGCGGCGCGGGCGGGCCGATGACTGGTTCCTGCACGTGCATCTATGGGACCCGCACGCCCCTTATCGCGCGCCCGCCTCGTACGGAGAGCCCTTCCGCGACTCCCCGCCTCCCGGGTGGCTGACGGAGGAAGTCCGGGCGCAGCACTGGCAGGGCTGCGGGCCGCACGGCGCGCGCGAGGGGCGCGGGTTCAGGCCGAACGAGTACGACCGCGCCCATTATCCGCGGCAGCCGCAGGAAATCGCCGACATGGCGGCGGTGCGCGCGATGTTCGATGGCTACGATGTCGGGGTGCTGGCCGCCGACCGGTGCGTGGGACGGCTGCTCGAGCTGCTGGAGGAGCTCGGGGTGGAAAGCGATACGGCGATCATGATCTCCGCCGATCACGGCGAGACGTTGGGCGAGCTCAACATCTACTGCGATCACCAGACCGCGGACGAGCACACGACGCACGTTCCCTTGATCCTCAGATGGCCGGGGCTCGGCACGGGCCGCCGTCGTGCGCTGCACTATCAGTTCGATGTCACCGCGACATTGCTCGAGCTCCTCGGGCAGAAGGTGCCGGAGAGCTGGGATGGGCAGTCATTCGCCGCCGGCTTGCGGCTCGGGGCGGATGCCGGACGGGATCATCTGATCGTCTCCCAGGGCGCGTGGACGTGTCAGCGCGGCGCGCGGTTCGAGGATTGGATGTTGATCAGCACGCTTCACGGCGGCTACCACCTCTTCGATGAGGTCATGCTCTTTGACCTGAAGAGCGATCCTTTCGAGCAGCGAAACCTCGCGGCGGAGCGGCCGGAGGTCGTAGGACGCGGCTCCGCGCTGCTCGCGCGCTGGCATGCCGCGATGATGCGCCATGCGGCGCGCGGGCGCGATCCGCTGCAGAACGTAATGCAGGAGGGCGGGCCGTTTCACGTGCGCGGGGAGCTGCCGGCCTATCTCGAGCGGCTGCGGGCGACGGGAAGAGACGAGTTGGCGCGAGCGCTGGAGGCAAGGTATCCGCGGGCCCAAAGGGCTCGCTGAGCCGCGGCACCGCTGCGCGCCAAGCGCCAATGGGCGGCTCGCCGGCGGCGACTCGATCTCACGGAGAGTGTTGCCAGTCCCTTACGAATTGCTCGAGCCCTGCCGGCTCGAGATCGGAGACCGCCGACAGCGACATCCCGGCCGCGGTCCAGTGGATGACATGGTATCCGTGACGATCGGCGCGCGCGGGCTCGGTGGCTTCGCCGGAGGCCGGCCAGACGAAGAGCTCCACGACGTGCTTGCCGTGCGTGTAGACGAGCACCGCGACGTCCCGACCGTGGAGATAGTCGAGGCGCCCTCCTACGAGCGGGAAACCGTCACCCGCGAGATCCTTGACCGGCGGCGCGAAATCGAGGCGGCCGTCGAACCAGGGCTTCACCGTGTGCTGATTGGTGGATACGACATCCAGAAGGTGTCCCGGCTGCAGGGCGCGGACGTGATCGTCGACGAGCTGCGCGACGATACCCTGGCGTCCCATGGGCGACACGGTCAGGATGATGGCCGCGGCCAGCGCGGCGCCTGCGCCGAAAGTCGTCAGCGGCCCCCACCAGGTCGGCCCCGGCCACCGCACCGGCCGCAGGCGCGGCTCTGACCGGCCTGCGCCGCCCCGGTCGGTCCGCAGCCGGGCCGCGAGAGCATGGCGAAACTCCGCACTTGCCCGGTGGTATGTGGCCGCTCGCATGGCCTCGCGGGCGGCCAGGAGGGCCGCGCGGCCCTGCGCGCACACCGCGCAGCCGGCACGGTGCTCCGCGAGAGCGGCGGCCTCGGCCGCATCCAGCTCGCCATCGAGCTCTGCCTGAAGCAGTAGAAGCTTGCCGCAGTCAGCTGCGCTCATCGGGCTTCTCCTTCCGCGGCGGCTCTGACCAACATCTTTCTCGCGCGCCAGAGGCGTGACATGACGGTGCCGATCGGCGCCGCCGTCACGTGCGCAATTTCGCGATAGGAGAGCTCCTCGAGCTCGCGCAGGACGAGGGTCTCCCGCAATTCGACCGGCAGCCTCTCGATCAACCCATCGATCCGACTGAGGTCATCCGCCAGCATCAGGGACTTCTCGGGACCGTCGGCGAGGTCCGGGAGGTCCTCGATCCCACCCGCCTCATCGAAGCTGGTGTGCCCGGCAAGCCGTTCACCATGGCGGGCCTTGAGAGCGCCATAGGCCGTGTTGCGCACGATCTGGAGGATCCAGGCGCGACTGCTGCCGCCGCGGAAGCTCGAAAAGTAGGTCAGCGCCCGGACCATGGCCTCCTGCACGACGTCCTCGGCGTCCGCCGCGCTTCCCGTCAGCCAGCGCGCAAGGTTGAGCGCCGCATCGAGGTGCGGTAGAGCAACGGCGGCAAAGGCGTCTTCTGAGACCATCAAGTCATCATAGATCGCCTGAAGAGACTTTTTATTCCCGGCGAAAAGCCGCGACCGCCGTCGGGAATATCCGGAGTGCCTGCCGGGTCTCCTTGCACGTCAGCGGCACCCCTCCGCGCCCGACGCCGGAGCCCGCCGCCAATGCGGAGGTCAAAGACGTGAGCAAGGTTGTCGAATCGAATGTGACAAACCGCCGGCAGGCCATGAAGTGCCTGCTGTGGGGCGGCGCGGGTGTGTTGTGGACGTTCGCGGGCGGGGTACCGCGCCCGTTGCGGCTGGGGGGTGAGGCCGAGGCCGGAGAGGTCCGGGGCTTCACCTTCGGTCAGATCAGCGATTCGCACATCGGCTTCAAGGCCGGTGCGCACCCCTCCGCCGAGGACACCCTGGCGGATGCGGTCGCGCAGATGGCCGCGATGCAGCCGCAGTTCGTCATTCATAGCGGAGATGTGAGCCACCTGTCCGCGGCCGAGCAGTTCGCCGTCGCCGGCGAGATCATGCAGGGAGTGAAACGGGACGTCTTCTACGTGCCCGGGGAGCATGACACCATCGGCGATGACGGCAAGCTCTTCTTCGAGCGCTTCGGGCGCGGGCACGGCACCGGGGGATGGTACAGCTTCGATGCGCACGGCGTACATTTCGTGGGGCTGGTCAACGTAGTGAACCTGACTTCGACCGGTCTCGGATCGATCGGCGCGGCGCAGATCGCCTGGTTGAAAAATGACTTGAAGGGCCGCGCCAGCAGCACCCCGATCGTGGTGTTCGCGCACATGCCGCTCTGGTCCATCTATCCGCAATGGGGTTGGGGAACGGCGGACGCCGCGCCGGTTCTCGCCACGCTGCGGCGATTCGGCTCCGTCACGGTGCTGAACGGCCACATTCACCAGGTGATCCAGAAAGTGGAGGGCAATGTCACCTATCACACCGCCTACTCGACGGCGTTCCCGCAGCCTGCGCCCGGCGTGGGGCCGGGACCAGGGCCACTCAAGGTGCCGGCCGATGAGCTGAAAGCCATGCTGGGCATCCGCAGGCTCGAGGTCGTCTCGGACCGGGTGGCGCTCACTGACAAGACTCTGGCCCAATGAGGATGACCGAATGAACTTCTCCAGCCGCGGATTCCGCCCCATCCTTACGCTCGCCGCAATGTCGATCGCGGTCGTCTGCGCGACGGCGCTCGTGCCCGGGAGTCGCGCCGCCGTTGCCGAGGCGGCGGCGCCGGCACCCGCGCCAGCGGCAGCGGCAGCGGCAGTATCCACGATGCAATCCGACATCACCATCGACAGTTACATGTTCCGGCCCGCCGTCGTGACGATCGCAAAGGGCACCACGGTGGTCTGGGTCAACAAGGATGACGACGTGCACACCATCAAGAGCAAGGCCGGCCCGGAGGCGTTCAGCTCCCCGGCGCTGCCGACCGGCAGCCGCTACGGGTTCACCTTCAAGCGCGCGGGCACCTATCGGTACATCTGCTCGGTGCATCCGTACATGCACGGAGTGATCGTCGTGCGCTGACAGCCGGCTCGATCCGCAGCCCGAGCGGGGCATCGGCCCTCAACCTGGGGCAGCGGGCGTGCGGGCTCGGCGAGGATTGGAATGGCAATTCCGAGGATTCCTGTAATAGAATAATAATTACATAGCGATTTCAGCACCCCCGGGAACGACCATGGCGGAACCCATCGGCGGCCGATCGCTCGACTTGATCACGGTCGGCCGGTCCTCCGTGGACCTGTACGGCGAGCAGGTCGGCGGCCGGCTGGAGGATATGGGGTCTTTCGCCAAGTACGTGGGCGGCAGCCCCACGAACACGGCGGTGGGCGCGGCCCGCCTCGGGCTGCGCGCGGGACTGCTGACTCGCGTCGGCGATGATCACTTCGGCCGCTTCATCCGCGAGGAGCTCGTCCGCTGCGCGGTGGACGTCTCCGGCGTCATCACCGATCCGGCGCGGCTGACCGCGCTCGCCGTACTCGGGATCCGCGACGAGCGGCAATTCCCCCTCCTCTTTTATCGCGAGAACTGCGCCGACATGGCGCTGTGCGAGGCGGATGTCGACCCCGCCTTCATCGGGCGCGCCGGGGCCGTGCTCATCAACGGCACGCACCTTTCCCAACCGGGCGTCCGCGCGGCCAGCCGCAAGGCCGCGGAGCTGGCGCGCGCCGCCGGCGGCCGGGTCATCTTCGACATCGACTATCGCCCGGTGCTCTGGGGACTGACCGCGCCGCAGGCCGGCGAGAACCGCTACGTCACGAGCGCGGCGGTCACCGCCCGGTTGCAGGAAGTCGCGCCGCTCTGCGATCTCATCGTCGGCACGGAAGAGGAATTCCACATTCTCGGCGGGTCGATCGATACGCTGAGCGCGCTGCGCGCGGTGCGCGCGCTGACGCCGGCCGTGCTCATCTGCAAGCGGGGGCCGGACGGATGCGTTGCGTTCGAAGGGCCGATCGGCGCGAAGTTGGAGAGCGGTGTGCAATCGCCGGGCTTCGGCGTCGAGGTCTTCAACATCCTGGGCGCGGGCGATGCCTTCATGAGCGGGTTCCTGCGCGGCTGGCTGCGCGGGCTTGCCCTGGCGACCTGCTGCCGGTATGCCAACGCCTGCGGGGCGATCGTAGTCTCGCGTCACGGCTGCGCGCCGGCGATGCCCACGTGGAGGGAGCTCTCGGCCTTCCTCGAGGGGAAATGGCCACGGCGACTGCGCGAGTCCGAGGAGCTCGAGCATTTGCACTGGGCCACGACGCGGGTGCCGCGCCCGGCGGAGCTCCTGGTGCTCGCGATGGACCACCGGGGTCCGCTCGAGGACCTGGCCGCCGAGCTGGACGCGCCGGAATCGGCGCTGGAGTCCTTCAAGGCTCTGGCCGTTGACGCCGTCGACCGTGTCGCCGGCGGCGACCCGCGCTTCGGGATTCTGCTCGACGGCCAGTTCGGCCGCCGGGCGCTCGAGCGCGCCGCCGATCATCCCTACTGGATCGGGCGGCCCATCGAGCAAAGCGGGTCCCGGCCGCTGCTCTTCGACGGCGTGGCGGATGTTGGCTCGACGCTTCGCACCTGGCCGCAGAACCATGTGGTCAAGTGTCTGGTCCGCTACCACCCCGACGACCCGCCGGCGCTGCGGCAACAGCAGGAGCAGCGGCTGCGACGCCTCTACAGTGCCTGCCGCGAGACGCGCCACGAGCTGCTGCTCGAGGTGATCGCCTCGCCGTACGGCCGGATCGAGCGGGATACGACCGCCCGGGTGCTGGAGCGGATCTACGACCTCGGCATCCGGCCGGATTGGTGGAAGCTCGAGCCGAGCGAGCAGCCGGATGCCTGGGCCGCGATCGAGGACACGATCCGGCGGCGCGATCCGCTGTGCCGCGGGGTGCTCGTTCTGGGACTCGCCGCCGATGGGGAGAGCCTCGCGGCCGCTTTCCAGGCGGCCGCCGCCTTCGAGGTGGTCCGCGGCTTCGCCGTCGGGCGTACCATCTTCGCCGAGCCCGCCCGGCGAAGGCTCGCCGGTGAGATCGGTGAGCCCGAGGCCGTGGCGGCGCTCGCCCAGAACCTGCAGGGTGTCGTCGCGGCGTGGCGCCGGGCCAGACCGAGCCCCTCCGCGTAGACATCCAAGGAGCCACTGCCGATGTCGCGGATCCGTCTCACCGCCGCCCAGGCCGCCGTGCGCTATCTGGCCAACCAACTGATCGCCGACGGCGGTCGGCCGGTCCGTTATTTCGCCGGCGCCTGGGCCATCTTCGGCCACGGCAATGTCGCCGGGCTCGGCGAGGCGCTCCATGCCGCGGCGGATGCGCTGCCGACCTTCCGCGCCCACAACGAGCAGGCCATGGCGCATGCGGCCGCGGCGTTCGCCAAGGCTTCCCGCCGGCGGCGCGCCATGATCTGCACCAGCTCGATCGGTCCCGGTGCTCTCAACATGGTGACCGCCGCGGCGGTGGCGCACGTCAACCGGCTGCCGGTGCTCTTCCTGCCCGGCGATGTCTTCGCCGGCCGCGGCCCCGATCCGGTGCTGCAGCAGGTGGAGGACTTCGCCGATGGTACGGTGAGCGCGAACGACTGCTTCCGGCCGGTATCACGCTATTTCGATCGGATCCAGCGCCCCGAGCAGTTGGTGGAGGCGCTGCCGCGCGCCATGGCTACGCTGCTCGATCCGGCCGGGTGCGGGCCGGTGACGCTCGCCTTCTGTCAGGATACGCAGACCGAAGCCTGGGAATTTCCCGCCAGGATGCTCGAGCCGCGCACCTGGTCGATCCGGCGCCCGGCGCCGGCCGCGGATGATCTGCGGCAGGCCGCGCAGCATCTGCGCGCGGCCCGCGCGCCGCTCATCATCGCCGGCGGCGGTGTCCTCTACTCGGAGGCCGAGAAGGCGCTCGACGAGCTGGCGCGCGCGAGCGGAATTCCCGTCGCGGAGACCCAGGCGGGGCGGGGCGCGCTCACCTGGGAGCACCCGCAATCGCTCGGAGCCATCGGAGTGACGGGCACGAGCGCGGCCAACGCCGCCGCCGCCGCGGCCGACCTCGTGCTCGCGATCGGGACCCGCCTGCAGGATTTCACCACGGCATCGCGGACGCTCTTTCCCAAGTGCACGCGGTTTCTGCAGGTCAACGTCAACTCCTACGATGCGTACAAGCACGATGCCATCGCCATCATCGGCGATGCGCGCGAAGTGTTGGAGGAGCTGCGGGAAGCGCTGGCGGGTCATCGGGTATCGCAGGCCTGGAGCGACTCGATCGCGGCCGAGCGGGCCGCCTGGGATGAGGCCTGGAGCCTGGCGGTGCGGCCGCCCGCCCGGGAGCAGAGCCTGCCTTCCGATGGCCAGGTCATCGGCGCCGTCGGCCGGTGGGCGCGCAACGAGACGACGGTGGTGTGCGCGGCGGGCGGGCTTCCGGGCGAGCTGCACAAGCTGTGGCGGCCGGCGCGCGCAGGCGGCTATCACGTGGAATACGGCTTTTCCTGCATGGGATACGAGATCGCCGGCGGACTCGGCGTCAAGCTCGCGCAGCCCGAGCGCGAGGTCGTGGTCATGGTCGGCGACGGCAGCTATCTCATGTTGAATTCCGAGATCGCCACCGCCGCGATGCGGGGACTGAAGCTGGTGATCGTCCTGCTGGACAATCGCGGCTTCGGCTGCATCAATCGCCTGCAGAAAGCGACCGGAGGCGCGCCGTTCAACAACCTGCTGGCCGATGCGCGCGGCCAGGATCTCGCGCCGATCGATTTTGCGGCGCATGCCGCCGCGCTCGGCGCGGCAAGTGAGAAGGTGCCGGACATGGACGCATTGCCCGCAGCGCTGGAACGCGCGCGTGCGGCATCCCGCACGTACGTGATCGTCATCGAGACCGACCCAGAGGCGGCGACGAATGCGGGCGGCGCCTGGTGGGACGTCGCCGTGCCCGAAGTGTCGGACCGGGATTCCGTGCGCAGCGCGCGCGCCGAGTATGAGAAGCGCCGCAAGGCGCGCTGGGAGAGCCCATGACCATTCGCTTCGGCGTGAGCCCGATCGCCTGGATCAACGATGACCTGCCGGAGCTCGGCGGCGAGACGCCGGTCGAGACCGTGCTGCGGG
>Ga0134128_10000980_pt1 | contig 38569 bp, 31 predicted proteins | sample KB31754_FD_96462 | JGI IMG/M metagenome (GOLD analysis project Ga0134128, IMG submission 96462) | Terrestrial soil microbial communities with excess Nitrogen fertilizer from Kellogg Biological Station, Michigan, USA - KB3-175-4 | ecosystem: Environmental > Terrestrial > Soil > Unclassified ...
CATCGAGGTGTTTTACAATCGCCAGCGGCTCCACAGCTCGCTAGGCTACAAGAGCCCCGAAGCGTTCGAGGCCAGTCTCAATTAACCCTGTCGCGCGTCCACCGTTCGTGGGGAAGTCCAGTCAGAAACTGGAGACTGGAGACTAGATAGTGCCTACTCCCAAGGCGACAGGGCATTTCACAGCAACCGTTTGCGTTCTAGTTTCCAGTCTCTAGTCTCTAGACCCTAGAATATGTCACACGTGTGACATCGCGTGGTTTATTCATAAGCTGATGCTACCCAGCGAGTTAAATCGGGAATTGCGGCCAATGTTACTGAAAAATCTCGCCGCGCGCTTCCTTTTGTGACATTTGGGGACAAGCGCCGTTCAACCTGTGCCGCTGGACGCGCTCCGCAGGCGGAGCGGCTAAAGAATCCGGGCGCCGCTGGGCGGCGGCCATGAATAGAAAAAGGACGGCGCTTTTCGGCGCCGTCCTTTCGTGTGAATTCACTTGCGTTTTGACCGATCCGTTACCGCGGCACACCGCCGGGCAAAAACCCTTCGAGCTTGCGGGCACGGACGGGGTGTTGGAGCTTGCGGATGGCTTTGGCTTCGACCTGCCGGACGCGCTCGCGCGTCACTTTGAAGATTCGGCCCACTTCTTCGAGCGTGTAGGTGTAGCCGTCGCCGATGCCGTAGCGAAGCTTGATAATTTCGCGCTCGCGGTAGGTGAGCGTCTTGAGGACCTGCTCGATCTTGTCCTTGAGCATTTCCTGCGTGGCGCTTTCGACCGGATTGTCGGCTTTTTCATCTTCGATGAAGTCGCCGAAGTAGCTGTCTTCGCTTTCGCCCACGGGGCGATCCAGCGAAATCGGATGCCGGCTGATCTTGAGCACGCGGCGGGTTTCGCCGACCGACATCTTGGCCCGGCGGGCGATTTCTTCGATGGTGGGCTCGCGGCCAAGCTCCTGCATCAGGACCTTGGAGATGTTCCGCAGCTTGCTCATCGTCTCGATCATGTGCACCGGGATGCGGATGGTGCGGGCATGATCGGCGATCGCGCGGGTGATCGCCTGGCGAATCCACCAGGTCGCATAGGTGCTGAATTTGAAGCCGCGACGATATTCGTATTTGTCCACGGCGCGCATCAGGCCCGTGTTTCCTTCCTGGATGATGTCCAGGAAGCTCAGGCCACGGTTGCGATATTTCTTGGCGATGGAGACGACCAGGCGGAGGTTGCCGCCGGAAAGCTTGCGCTTGGCGTCTTCGTATTTGTAGTAGATCTTGCGGATCTGGACGACCCGGCGATGCAGATCCTGGGCGTTTTCAAGAACCAGATCTTCCAGGCCGCTGAGCTCTTCCTGGCAGACTTCGAGATCCTCGCCGGGCTCCTTGAGCTTCTTGAGCTCTTCGATGCGATGCTCGAGCTCTACCATCTTGGTGCTGATCGAAGAGAGCTTCTTCATCAGCGGCGTGACTTTGCTGGTGCGAAGCGAAAGCTCTTCGAGCAGCTTGACGCTGCGACGGCGACGACGCCGGATAGCAGTGAGGACTTCTTCCTGTTCCTTGCGCGTCTTGGCGGCGCGGAGCTCATCCCACTGCTCGCGGTTGCGCGAGATCATCTTGCGCACCGATTCGAGATTCAGGGGAATGCGCTGGCCGATGGTGCTCTTGTCGGGGTTGTCCTCGGCGGTGGAGATCTTCATCGTGCGATCGAAGGGAAGATCGCCGTCGTCCACCTGCTGGAGAATTTCGACAGCCGACTGAATGCAATAATCGCTTTCGAGAACCTTGGAGCGGAAAATCTTGCGGGTGATTTCGATTTTCTTGGCCAGGGCGATTTCCTGCTCGCGCGTGAGCAGCGGAATCTCGCCCATCTGGGTCAGGTACATGCGCACCGGATCGTCGATGCGCTTGGAGGAAGCCTCGGCCAGCTCTTCCTCGAGATTCAGATCGATCTCTTCGTCTTCGTCCTCGGCAGCCGCGCCCTCCGCCGGCTCGATCGGGCGGATGGGCTTGGGGCGCGAGCCATGCTGCGCAGGCTGACCGTCGGTGCTGGGGACCGGAATGATGCGCGGCTTGGCTTTCTTGCCGGACTTGCTGAATTCGCCGACGTCCTGCTCGTCGATGAGGCGGATGCCCATCTCATCGATCATCATCAGAAGCGAGTCGAGCTTGTCGGGAGAAACAACCTCGTCGGGCAGGCGCTCGTTAAGCTCTTCGTAGGTGAGATACCCACGCGAAGTGCCAAGCTCCAGAAGAATATTGACGCGTTTGTCGGCTTCTTCCTGTGACCCGGAGCCGATCAGGGGGGATTCAATAACCGTTTCCTTCATACCTCAACCGAACCATTTCCCGCCAAATACAGGGCGGGCCATCCCGCGGACCTCCCGCGGGGGTTCCCCAAAGGGCTCTTAGGCCCAATATGGGGTTTGACGATAATACGAAGGGGGGCCAAGGAACTCGGGGCCATTCCCGATCCCTGTAACGCGGCCTTCAGCACTATCGGCGGCGCAATCTTCTGCGCCCTCGCTTGGGCGCTCGCAAGCGCCCGTGTCACCATCGCCGGCATAAGGTCGATGGGAAAATCGTTTTTCACCGGCTCGTTTGCGTCAAAATCACTTGACTCTCGCACGCGAACCGGAAAAGTGTTTTGATCCTCGGATACATTTGCGCTTTCTGGCTTTGCGCAAATGCCCGGCTTCGGCAACAAACTCAGGCACGCCGCAAATTGGGCTGGCGGGCCTGCTCCTGGAGCTTCTTTAATAATAGCCCGTCATCCTGCTCCGGGCTTTTTTGTCGAATTTCGCTCTGCAATTTCTGCGTTTCGCGCGTCCGCTGAACCTCGGCGAAATAAGCCATCGCGTCTTCGATCAGCACGGTCGGAGCCGACAACGATTCAGCTTCTTCGGCCGCTGAAACAGCGACTTCAACGAGCGACGGTTCGGTTAACAATCCCAGGAATTCGTTAAATACCGGCTCTCCCTCATCACGTTGATACGCCCAATAGATTTCAGCCAGCCGGCGATGGGCCGGGTCGGCAAAATGTTCGACGCTCACCTTCTTCTGCACGTCCAGCCAGCGCTGCGGTTCGATCAATAATACGCCCAGCAATCGGCGTTCGGCGCGTTGCCGGGCATCGAGTGCCTGCTGAATTGCCGGACTTTTCGATTCCTCAACCTCCGGCGCCGGCGCGGCAACCGGTTGCTTGACAGTTCGCGTCGCTCGAAACCGGCGATTCAGCTGCTCGACTGGAATACTGGTGAGCCGGCTCACACGCGCCACGGCACCGCCCCACCGCAACGGATCGACCGGCCCGCTGCCTCGGGCGCTGCTCAACACTTCCATATATTGCTCGACCGCCTTCTGTTGTGCGGTCAGGCTGTCTGCCTCTTCACTGAATCGCGAATGAAGCTGCTTCCATTTGTAGGTCAGCGCGTCTGCCGCGCCATCGACCAGTTTCTGAAAGCCTTCATTTCCGTGCTTCAGCAGGAACTCATCCGGATCGATGCCTTCTGGCATCGATGCGATCGCGATCTCAACCGGCTGCGTCAAAAACAATCCGACGGCACGATCCACCGCTGCATCACCCGCCGAGTCCGCGTCAAACAAAAGCACGATCCGATCGGCGAATCTTCGCAGGATGCCAACATGCTGTTCGGTCATTGCCGTGCCTAAAGGCGACACGACATATTCCGCGCCGAACTGATGCGACATCACTACATCCGTATACCCTTCCACGACCACGGCAGTTCGCGTTTCCACGATTTTTTGCCGCGCCAAATCCAAACCAAAAACGCAACGACTCTTGGAAAACAGCGGCGTTTCCGGGCTATTGAGATACTTGGCCGGATCCTCGGCCCCGGGCATCACGCGCCCGCCAAATGCAATGACGCGACCGCCTTCGTCGCGAATCGGAAACATCAGGCGATTGCGAAACGTGTCGTAATATCCAGGCCCCTTCTCCCTCTTCTTCACCAGCCCGCCGACCAAAAGTTGCTCTGGCGGAAATTTTCTGCCGACCGGGCTTCGCAGAAGCCCGTCCCAGCCATCGGGCGCAAGGCCGATCTGGAAGCGACGGATCGACTGCTCATTGAAGCCGCGCTCGGCCAGATATTTCCGCGCCGCTTCGCCGGCGGGCTCCTGCAACTGCTTTTCAAAGAACGCGCAGGCGGCCGATTGCACATCGAACAGCCCCTGACGATTGCTCTCCTTGGCTTGTGCCGCGCCATTAAAGCGAGGCATCTCCAAGCCGACCGAGTCGGCCAGCGTGCGCAGCGCATCGCGAAACTCGACGCGATCGCGCAGCATCACGAAGTTGATCGCATTGCCCCCCGCCTTGCATCCAAAGCAGTAGAAAAACTGCCTTGCCGGGTTGACGTGAAACGACGGCGTCTTTTCCTGATGAAACGGGCAGAGGCCCAGGTAATCCTTCCCCCGCTGTTTGAGCGCGACGCTCCGGCCAATCAATTCGACGATGTTGACCGCCTGCAGCACCTGCGCTTTGAAATCGCCGGTTTGAATCGTTTTCACGAGCATCCCAACTGGATCTGGACTATGAGTACAACTCGCCAGTGCTGGAACCGACGCGATCAATGCAACACGATGTGAAATTGCCGCGCAATATCCGGTGGCCGCTGCTTTCTTCTGGCACAGCAGCGCCCCGGCCGGCAATCACAATCCGGTAGCCTCAACTCTTCGTAAATTCAACTTTAGCAATGCTTAATGAGCTTCTGGCCAAGCAAACAGTGAAATATAGCACCGGTTATTTGGACGGTCAAATCCGATCCGATTCCTGAACAAAAAGTGCGATATCGAAAGCCGTGGTTAGCCGCGACGCGAAGCGGAGCGCTTTCCCGCGCGCTCTCGGAAAGCGCCCCACTTCGGGCCTCAAATCACCCTCACCCGAGCTTATTGAGAGGCATGGGACGAAATGGGACAGTGGGACAGTTTTTACATGTCTCATTTGCCTCATTTGCATCATGATTCATCACGTAATTCATTTGAATTCAATAGCTTAGGATTCTCAACTTAATGCTGAGTCCGGTGGGACAAGTGTCCCATTCGTCTCATATGCACAAAAATAAATATGATGGTGCCCAATCACGACTTAGCGCCTACTTGCGCCTTCGCCGCCCCAGCAAAAGCCCGCCTGCGCAAAGCGTGAGACACGCTATCGAAGCGGGTTCGGGAGCCGGGGTGAAGGTCAGATAGAGATCGCCTCCATCCGCCGAATCAGTCAGCGACAGGCTGCCGCCGGCGAGGTCGTTGGCGGAGGCGAAGCCGTCGTCGACGATCGCGAGGTGAGAGAGCGCATCGGGTGTGAATGCGCCATTATCTGAAGTGGCAATCAGCCACGAGTGGCTTGTCGATGCATCCCACTCCGGCAGGCTGCCGAGGCTTTCGATTTCGACATCGAAGATGCCGGTCGGGGTGATGGAGGTGGTGCCGGCATTCCACAGGTCCCAAGCCACGCCGGGCGTACCCGCCGAGGCGGAGATTTCCCAATGGAAGATGCCGCCGTCGTTCCAGGCGGATGAACTGCTCAAAAGCGTTGCGATGCGGGCCGACGAACTCGCACCGTCACCGGGCCAGACGCGTCCGCCGGCAAAGACATTCAGGCTGCCGGTGTACTGGCCCGAGCCGCTGGCGATGGAGCCGGAATAAATGTTCGTGGGACCTTCGATGATGCCGTCGTTGATGAGCGAAGCTGAGTGTGCGGAAATTGCAGTGCCGCCGGTTAGGCTGATCGCTGCTCCAGAGCTGATGGTCGTTTGGCTTCCCGCGCCAAGTTGCAAGTCGGTGCCGCTGTTCGAGAGCGTACCATTACTGATCGAAAGTTTGCCGTTGCTTTGGAGCCCATTGGATGTCACAGAAACCCCAGGATCGGTGACATGGATTTGCACGCTCCCTGTGTTGGTAATTTCAGCGCCGTTCATCGCCAGGTTTCCAGTGGCACCCAGCAGACCCGAAATTGTAACGTTATTAAGCGTGCATTGTGGTCGATGGATAAGTCGGCATCACGTTCACGGCACCGCCGGCAGAAATTAATAAACTTGCGGGCGCGCCGGTTCCCAGTGTGAGGTTCTCGACATTCGCAACGGAGCCGTTACCGCTTACAACAATCGAAGCGGACCCGCCCCCAATGTCTCCTGCGGAAAGGTTCGTGGCCGTAAGTTGCCCACCACCTGTCACATTAAATGTTCCATTACCACTCGGTTTCAAGCTGAGAGTAAGGTTGGAAGTTGAGATGAGGCCACCATTCGAAATTGTCAGAGATCCGGCGCCATCACGTCCGACCAGGATGGTGCCTGGCAATGAGCTGGTATCGTAGTTTGACCACTGCGAGCCGGCTCCGGTAACAGTCACCGCTCCGCCGTTATCGATTCTCGGCTGCCCAACAGTGGCAAGCCATCCGGAGTTCTCCACGAGCAGGCTTGAGCTCTGATTCGTAATGAGGAGCGGATCGCTCCCTTGGAAGATCGCTGAACCTTGTCCGCCATTGAGTACCAGATTGCCGCCAGTGACGGTCACGGGTCCTTCGAGGTAGAACCCATTATTGAACGTAAGATCGGCACTGCCTGATTTTGTAAAGCTTACGTTATTACTATCAACCGCGGAAGAAACTGAAACGCCACCGTTTCCCTGCAGATCCCAAATGGCGTTGCCGAAGATGCGGAGAATTGGGAGATTGATCGATTGCGTCCCGCTTGAGGCATTGGTTCGGGTAATATTGCCAGACGTGAGATCCAGTTCGTTGCCGTCCAGTTCGATTGATGCGCTCGTGTCAATTGTCAGGCTGTTGAAAGCGGCGTTACCCAAGTTCGGCATTCCTGACGCGAAACCGCTGCCAAAGACAACGTCATCCGTATAACCGGGCAGTATTGCGCTGTTGCCCCAGTTTGAGTAGGTCCCATTCGAGCTTCTGTAAGACCAGATTGGGTCCCCGCCGCCGCCCGTCCAAACATATGTGGCGGCCATGAGCGGCTTGGTGCCCGCTAGAGCTAGCAGAGCCGCCGAAGCGAAGAGCCTGTGACGTAACTTCTTAGCGCGCATTGTCCCCGATCCTGAAAACGGCTTCGCGTACATTGGCTCGGGAGGAACGGCTCCCCTTTTAGCTCGCGTTCATTATACCGGGAGTCGGATCAGCGGCAATTGAAATGGGCGCGACTAATTGGGTCCCGCATTTACAAAGCTGGGCAAAATGTGCTGGGGAGAGCTCGCTCGTTCGGGGCTTTAGACCGGCACTCTCCGCCGCCGCAGAAGAACGCCGCTCGCACAGAGCGTGAGACACGCCATTGCACCGGGTTCCGGAGCCGGCGTGAAGTTCAAATAGAGGTCGGAACCATCAGGTGAATCGGTCAGCGACAGCCTGCCGCCGGCGAGGTCGTTGGCGGAGGCGAAGCCGTCATCGATGATCGCAAGATGGGATAGCGCATCAGGTGTGAATGCGCCATTATCTGAAGTGGCAATCAGCCACGAGTGGCTCGTCGAGGCATCCCAGTCCGGCAGGCTGCCGACGCTTTCGATTTCGACATCGAAGATGCCGGTTGGGGTGATGGAGGTGGTGCCGGCATTCCACAGGTTCCAAGCCACGCCGGGCGTACCCGCCGAGGCGGAGATTTCCCAATGGAAGATGCCGCCGTCATTCCAGGCGGATGACGTGCTCGCGAGCGATGCGATGGGGGCAGACGAGCTCGCGCCGTCTCCGGGCCAGACGCGTCCGCCGGCAAAGACATTCAGGCTGCCGGTGTACTGGCCCGAGCCGCCGGCGACAGAGCCCGAATATATGTTTGTGGGACCTTCGATGATGCCGTCGTTGATGAGCGAAGCTGAGTGTGCGGAAATTGCGGTGCCATCGTTTAGATTGATCGCTGCTCCGGAACTTATGACAGTTTGGCTTCCCGCGCCAAGTTGCAAGTCGGTGCCGCTGTTGGAGAGCGTGCCATTACTGATTGAGAGCATACCATTGCTTTGGAGTCCAGTGGATATCACGGAGCCCGCAGTCCTCACACTCCCTGTGCTGGTAATGGCCGTACCGTTCATTGCCAGGTTTCCATTGCTGATGAGCCGTCCAGAAAGTTCAACGTTGTTGAGAGTGAATGGCTGATATCCGAGTGCGACCATGCCTGCGTCGCTGGCGATTGTGGTGCCATTGAAAGTTGCCTTTTTTACAGTCTGTGTAGCGGGGCCGCTGATGGTGCCGCCGTTGATGGTAGCATCTGAGTAAACGATCCAGGCATATCGGGTGCCGGTAATCGAGCCACTCCCAAGGTTGAGAACGGCCCCGTCATTAAGATACAAATACCCTTCACCGATCGAGAAAGAGCTGGCGCTGCTACCCCCGTCGTAATCTACCTCGCCACTGTTAATGAAGGTTTGGCCGGTATACGTATTGTTGCAGTTGATGAATTGTGCGCCTTGCCGGATGGTGACCGAGCCTGCGCCTGAGATACTGGTTTGGATCGTGACCGGACTTTGCTCAAAGCCCAGCGTTAATGCAGAGGACCCTATCGGATCAGATTTCAAATTGATCTGCCCCTGACCCGTGATATTCGTAGCCGTGAGGGATCCACCATCGACGGTTATGACAGCGCCAGAACCAACGTTAAGAGATGTGGGAGTCGAGGGGTAAAAGCTAGATGGCGTCACATTAACGGCACCCCCAGACGCGATCAGTAAACTTGCAGGCGCGCCAGTGCCAAGTGTGAGATTGAAAGCATTTAAAACAGAGCCTTTACCTGTGACAACTATGGAGGCAGCCCCGCCTCCAACGTCTCCAGCCGAAACGTTGATTGCGTTGAGTTGCCCACCGCCGCTCACATTGACTGTCCCACTTCCGGATATTTGAGCGCCGAGAACAAGATCGGAGGTCGTAACCACTGCACCATTGGAAATGGTCAAGAAGCCAGCACCGTTGCGCCCAACGAGCATGGCCTGCAGTGGGCCATTATCGTTATTTGACCAGCTCGTTCCCGCTCCAGTGACGGTGACGGCCCCACCATTGTCAATGGTGGGCTGGCTGGTTGTGGATAGCGAAGCAGCGTTGTCGATAAGGAGGCTTGACCCTTGACTAGTGATGAGGAGTGCGGCGCCTCCTTGGAAATCAGAAAAACTTTGTCCACCATTGAGAATCATATTGCCGCCAGCGACCGTCACAGTCCCGTTGGACAAGAAGCCGCTATTAAGAGTAAGGTCGGCACTACCGGTTTTTGTAAAGCTTTGGCCACTGTCAGCGGAAATCCAAGATGTAACGGAAACGCCGCCGCTTCCTTGCAGATCCCATGTGGCGTTGCCACCCAAATAGAGCCCTGGCAGATTAAGGGTCTGGGTCCCGCTTGAGGCGGTGGTTCGTGTGAGGTTGCCAGAAGCCAGCATCAGGCCAGAACCGTTCAACTCGATTGGCGCGCTTGTATCGATGGTGAGGCTGTTGAAATAGGCGTTACTCAGGTTCGGCATACCAGATGCGAAACCATTCCCAAAGACAACGTCATCCGTGTAGCCGGGCAGTGTTGTGCTGTTACCCCAATTTGAGTAGGTCCAAACCGAGCTACTGTAATTCCAGGTCGGATCATTGCCGCCGCCAGTCCAAACATATGTCGCGGCGATGAGCGGCTTCGTGCCCGCAAGCGCCAGCAGAACCGCCGACGCGATCAAGCTGTTACGTAACTTCTTAGCGCGCATTGTTCCCGATCCTGAAAACGGCTTCGCGTACATTGGCTCGGGAGGAACGGCTCCCCTTTTAGCCCGCGGTCATTATACAGGCAGTGGGATCGCCGACAATTCAAATCGTGCGCGCGCGGAAATGAGCGGCCGGGTCAGGAATATGGGCAAGTTCTTCCGGTCAGGGATATCCGAATGACTCAAAGGCACTACGCGAATTTGCCAGCAGCCGAATTGGACGTTCAATTCATGCCCCCAAACTCCGCACCATCTTCATCACCCCGTGGGCGATGGTGAGCGTGATGGCGAGAATGATGGCGGCGATGGCGATGACCACGAGCAATTCGACCAGCGTGAATCCGCGTCGCTTCATTGGCTCACCATTGACGATTGCAGGACCGGCATTGGGGGCCGACCGCAGCATCGCCCAATGGTTTGACGGCATGAGCCGACTCGATTGCATCGAAAGAGAACTGATTTGTGAAATTACCGATCGAAGATTTCTACGCCGTGCGACTGGAGGGCGGAGCGGATCTGGTCCATGCTCGCCATCACAAGATCGCCCATCGAGATGGGGACGTCGCTTTGACTTTTGCGGTGAAAGACAATTTCTTTCTTGTCTGACTGAAACTCTGCGTTCCGAAGATCGGCGTAGGGCAATTCGATAGACTTGAAAAAGAAACCCATGCGGTCCAGTGTCAGCGAGCGATCGCTGATGATGACGTGATCTTGAATTTCGGCAATCGCGCCAAGGAGGAGCAGCGCACCGAGCAAAATTGGAAGGGCGGAAAAGAACCGGTACGTTCCAACTTTCGACGAAATCATTAGAAGCGCGGACGCAAACATTGAAACCGCGGCAAAAATACTCAGCACAGCCGATGCAACGTTCTCTTTATAGATGAGGGTCGATCCGCTTGAAGTGAAGGAGATCCCGCCAAACTTCGTCGCTCCAAACAAAAAAACGGCGCCAACCAGGATCAGGGCGAAGCCGGCCCTGAACCGAAGTTTCATGCCGTCCGTGTCTGAGTCGTAAATAATCACATCGGCTCGGCTTCGACGGTCTGGTCGAAGACTTTCAGCAGCTTGGATTTGTCAAAGATCATTTCCTGTCGCGTGAGTCCGACGATGTCGTAGATGCTGGTCAATTCGATAGCGTCCACCGGGCAGGCTTCTTCGCACATGCCGCAGTAGATGCAGCGGAGCTCGTCGATGTCGAACTTGCCGGGATATTTTTCGCGATCGGGCCAGGGGGATTCCTCGGCTTCGATATGGATGCAACGTGCCGGGCAGGCGGTGGAGCACATGAAGCAGGCGACGCATTTGACGCGCCCTTCTTCGTCCTTGTTCAGGCGATGCACGCCGCGATAGGTCTGGCGGAACATGCCGCCCTGCTCGACCGGCAGATCCTCGCGCCGCTCTTCGGGGTATTGGACCACGCGGTCTTTGCCACCCAGCACCTTGAGCATGTGCTTCATGGTCGTCCCCAGGCCAATCGCCACCTGCGGCAAATAAAACCGGTCGGCCCGCGAAAGTCTGGGTTCTTCAAGGACGATGACGTCGGAATCTTTCATGATGGTTCAATCTTAGAAGCTTAACACCGTCGAACAAAATCTCTCACGGACAACATTTGCACCTGGTGGGCGGCAGTCCACTGCCGCCGTATTAAAGAGCCGCGCACGAAGTAAGCGGATTGGTTGCGCGCGGCGCGAAGGACCGCTTACTTCGTGCGCGGCTCTTTCAATCTCAAGGCGTCGCAGGAGCGACGCTTTCCAAAACGCTACGCATGCACAACTGGCTGACTCGCCGGCAACGGCGTTCTCGTGTAGCGGCTGCCGGGCACAATGATCTTCTTGTTGGTTTCGTAGGAGCTGGGGAAGATCGCCGTCAGCAGCATCGCTCCGACCAGTACTGCAATGTTCGCTCCGAGTAGCACCAGCGCCTGTTCACCGGGTGGTTTGCCGCCCAGCCCATCGCCTGGGAAAAAGTAAAGCACGATCGCCGTCACCATCAGTAGCGCCAGCGAAATCGGGATCAGTGCCTTCCAGGCGATCATCATCAGCTGATCGAACCGGAAGCGCGGCAAACTCCAGCGCACCCACATGAATACGAAAATGATGAACAGCGTCTTGGTGAAGAAGACCAGCGCCCGCACGATGCAAACCGTCAGGCTGTTGGTGACGGCAGGGTTCGTCCAATCGACCCAGGCGTTGCCGGTGTGCGTGATGGAGTTGACGATCCAGCAGACGAGCCGATCGACGCCGGGGAATTGCCAGCCGCCCAGGAAGAGCGCGACGCAGACGGCACTGGTCGTGACCATGCCGGCATATTCACCCAGGAAAAACAGGGCGAATCGCATGGCGCTGTATTCGGTATGATAGCCGCCCACCAGCTCCTGCTCGGCTTCGGCCAGATCGAACGGCGCGCGGTTGGCCTCGGCATGGATGCAGACCAGGAACAGGATAAACGCAAGCGGCTGCGAGAAGATGTTCCAGGCCGGCAGCGGGAAGCCGCCAATGTGCCAGTATTGCGCCTGGCCATTGGTGATTTTGGCCAGATCAAGCGTGCCAAACATCAGGGCCACGGCCAGCACCGCCAGGCCGAGCGGAATCTCGTAGCTGATCATGTTGGCGGTAGCGCGGAGGCCGCCGAGGAATGAGTATTTGTTATTGCTGGCCCATCCGCCGATGACCACGCCATAAACCGCCAGCGACAGCATGGCCAGGATATAGAGCACACCGATGTTCAGATCAGCGATTTGGAAAGCGTATTGATAATTCACCGCAACGGCGATGTTGTAGGTGCCGTCGGTGTTGCCGGTGACGGTGACGGCATGCTGCGGAATGGAAACGACTCGGTCGCCGATCGGGAGCGACTTTCGCGCCTGGGCGACTGCCTGCTGATATTCCGGCGAATTCTCGTCGCTGACCTTCTCGGCAAACGCCTGGTTATTTTCAACATGCAGGGCGCTGGCCACTTCGACATCGGTTGTCGATTGCTTGGTCCCGCCCCACGGCACTGTCGCGATGCTGATGATGATGACGATCACCATGATCGCCGGGGCGAGCGTGAAGAGGATGAAGTCGGCATGCTTGGGCCGATAGTCCTCCTTCATGATGAACTTCAGTCCATCCGCCAGCGGCTGCCCGAGTCCCCAGAAATGAAAATCCTTGAGGCCGGGGATGATGCCAAAGCCGAGCCCCACGCGATTGGGGCCGATGCGGTCCTGCACCCAGGAAGCCGTTTTGCGTTCCAGGAGAATCAGGTAAGCCACCGCGCCGAGCACCACCACGTGAACGACGAGTGTGATGAACAGCCAGGGAGGAATATGCGTCTGAATCCAGTTTAACGGGTCCATGTTTGAAGAATTCCTACTTGCCCTTCTCTTCCAACTTAAACGACTTCAGCACGTGATCAATGATCGGCTTGAGCTCTTCCTGCCGCTCGGGGAGCGTCGTGAAGGTGATCGTGTAATTGGTCTTGCCACTGACCAGACCCACCTGCGTGAACTGCAGTTTGTGCCTCTGAATCGTGGCGGTGTAAATCATGCGATGAACGTGATGCCCCGTCACGTCCTCCGGCTCATCGGAAATCAGGTGAAAATCGGGAATCTGCTGCGGCAGCACTTGCTTGATGATCTTGTCCAGCTCATCTTCGCTCATCTCCGAAGGCAACTGAGTGCTGACGATGTTGATGTTGTCGCCGAAATCGGCCCGCTCGTGGAGAAATGCAATGACGACGTTGGGGCTGTTGGGGTCGCGTTTCTTCCAATCCTCCGGATGATCCATGTGGAAGCGCCCCTTTGGATCATCATATTTAGCATACTTCTGTTCAGCAGCTCGCGCGCAGAGCGCACCCATGAGGATCGCGGACACGAAGCAGAGGATGAATTTTGGTCGCAGCATATCGTGACCTCGCTTCACTGACCCCCTTGGGATCAAAGCTCAACGAACTGCGGCGCCGGCTCGTGTTCTTCTTCGGCTGGCAGGGCCAAAGCCGCAAAGGGCTCGCCCATTTCCTTGCGAATCGATTCGGCGTTGTACAAACCGCTTCGGCCGAGCATTTTCAGATAGACATCGCCTTCGCGGCGCGCCCCGCCCGGCGGTGGAACCGCGGCGGTAAACGCCTGAATCCGGCCATTGAAATTCTCCCAGCAGCCGTCCTTTTCGGCCCAGGCGGCCGCGGGAAGCACGACATCGGCCCGGTCAACAATCGCATTGGGCAGAATATCCTGCACCACGCGGAAGCCGCTCTGCAGGAGCGTCGGCAAATTGAGCTGCGCCCAGTTGGACAGATAGCCGCCGACGATCCAACCGCCTTTGAGGGACCGCAATTCTGATTTGCGATTGCCGACCACATCGTCGAAAGTCGCGGTCGGCCCGCCGAGCATCTCGATCACCCGGCGAACGCCGGCACTGTTGGGCACCTTCTCGGCCTTGATGACAAACGTCTGCTTGCCGTTGGCGGGATTCTTGAAGACTTCATCCTGGCCCGATGTCGGCACCGGCCCGAGGATGAGCATCGCCTGAGGATCGATCGACCGAATCGCCTGGCCCAGCAGCCAGGCCTCTTCGCAGGCCATCATCGGCGAAAGCATGGCATAGAGACTGCCGGGGCCGTTCTGCTCGACGACCTGCTTGAGACCGGAAATCGCGGATTGATAAGCGTCCTCAAAGCTGCTTTCGACCTGCGCGCCATGCTCGGTGCGACGGGCCGCACAGATGCGATTTTCCGAATGCAGCGCCTTGTAAGAATAGCGGGTGTCGTCGCTGATCCACCATTGATTCACATCCGCGTTATAGCGCGGCTTGATGCGATAAATGACGCCTTCGTTGTATTCGATGTAAATGTTCTCGCCGCCGCTATCCACGGGGCTGACCGATGCCGAGCGCTTGAGCAGCCAGACGCGCTGCTTGAAGAGGAAATCCTTATCGAGCAGTGCGCCGACGGGGCAAAGATCAACCACGTTGCCGGCCAGTTTGTTATTCACCGGCTTGCCGGGAAAGATCGCGATTTCTTCCTTGTGGCCGCGCCCTTCGACAAACAGCTCACTCGTTCCCGACACTTCGCGCGTGAAGCGCACGCACCGCGTGCACATGATGCAGCGGTCGGCATAAAGGTAGATGTTGTCGCCGACGTCTTTCTTGGGGTTCTTGACCTTGTCTTCCTCGAATCGCGACTGGCTTCGGCCATACTGATAGGAATAGTCCTGCAGATAGCATTCGCCGGCCTGGTCGCAGACGGGGCAATCGAGCGGATGGTTGATCAGCAGGTATTCCATCACCTGCTTCTGATTGGCGATGACCTTCGAGCTCTTGGTGTGGACGACCATGCCATCGCGCACCGGCGTCTGGCATGATGGGACCAGCTTGGGCAGCCCTTCCACTTCCACCAGGCAGATTCGGCACGAAGCCGGGATGGAAAGCCCCGGGTGATAACAATATTGAGGCAGCACCAGGCCCGAGTCGTTGCAGGCCTGCAGGATCATCTGCCTGTCCTTGGCCTCGATTAACTTGCCGTCAACCATGATCTTTGGCATAGGGCGAGGGATGGTATAGGAAATCGGGACGAAATGCACGGAGGGAGATGCAGTGGAAAAACGCGTAAATTGCGGTTGATGGGTGCGAACGCCGGGGGGGGTTGGATACTCGCATGCGCATTCGCGGACGGTTGAGCGATCGGACTGGATGTGTTCAGGCGCGAAGCCGCCAAGCGCCTGGGTGGCGGGCACGGCGAAGTGCGATTTGCTCAGCTCCGACCGTGTCGCGCAGCGCGAGCTTTTGCGGGTTGCGACCGTGGCGGGCGCGGAGCAGCGGTTTCGCGTTTTGAAGAGGGTTCTGGCGCTAAAGCGCCGGGCGGCGCAGACTCTGTTCGACGTGGTTTTGCACCAAGATGCTTCGCGACGATTTTCATGTCTTCGACAAACGAACGGCGCGCGGCCTCGCGGGCATCATGATCGGGCAAACGGAGAATACTCGAGGGATGCAAGGTCGCGAGCACGTTGGGCGCCCATTTTGAATCTTTAATAACTTCGCCGCGGTGCTGCGTCAGACGAAATGCGCTTCCGAGAAGTGATTGCGCGGCCGTCGCTCCGAGACACACAATCACTCTCGGGCGAACGACCTGGATCTCCGCCTCAAGCCATGGCCGGCAGGCGGCGATTTCGCGACTGGAGGGCTTGGAATGGATGCGCCGCTGCCCGCGCGGCTCCCACTTAAAATGCTTGACCGCATTAGTCACGTAAGTTTTTTCCCGCGGAATCCCGGCTTCTTCTAGAGCGGCATCGAGCACCTTTCCCGAGGGGCCGACGAAGGGCTTTCCGGCGCGATCTTCCTGATCGCCCGGCTGCTCGCCGACAAACATGACGAATGCATTCGCTGGACCTTCCCCGAAGACGGTTTGAGTGGCGTTGCAATAAAGCGTGCATCCCCGGCATTTGGCTGCTGCTTCAGCGAGCGCGGGGAGTTCGATTTTGCGAGGCAGGAAATCGGCCGCGGAACCGGTGGAAGGACATTTGGGATCTGCGGGTGCTGCGCGTTTCATCGGTGGTCCTCCAACTACGTTTGCAGTTCGAGTGTAATAGGACCATCGAAATTCAGCAGCGGATGGATTTCTGCAATGGCGCGCCCCCGCACAGGTTAGCCGCGACGCGCTAGCGGAGCGCTTTCCCGTAGCGATCGGAGAAGCGCTCCGCTAGCGCGTCGCGGCTAACCTCGGCGGATGAAAGCACTCATCAGTTGTTAGCATCCGAGTTTCCCCGATGCGTAATACGCATCGATCCCGCGCGCCAGATCGAAGCGCGGGTTATATCCCAGCACCTTGCGCGATTGCGTGAGGTCGGCTTCGGTCCAGGTCTGGAAGAAGCTGTAGGGGTTCTCGAAATACTCCGGAGGCAGATCGGTCTTGAGCACGCGATTGAGCTGTTCGACGACCTGGTTGTAGGTGTATGAGCTGCCGCTGCCGACGTTGAAAACGCCCGGCGTTTTGCACTGCATTGCCGCGAGGTTGGCGGCAATCACGTCGTCGATGTAGACAAAATCGCGGCGCTGTTCGCCATCGTAAAAAATCCGCGGGCGCTTGCCGGCGCGCATCTGGGCGGCAAGTTGGCCGATCATGCTGGCGAATTTGCCTTTGTGTCCTTCGCCGGCGCCATACACATTGAAATAGCGCAGGCCGATGATGGGATGCGAGAGCGAAGGCTGATAGCGCTGCGCCAATCGTTCCATGGCCAGCTTGGAGTATCCGTAAACATTCAGCGGCTCGGCTACCTGTGATTCCTTGTTGGGCGATGCGCCGCGACCATAGGTGGCCGCGCTGCTGGCCCAGACCATTCGGCTCTTCCACTTGGCGGCCAAGTCCAGAAGATTGCGGAAGGCTTCGACGTTGTTGGTCATCATCTTCCGCTGATCCATTACGGTCGTGTCGGTGATGGAAGCCTCGTGGAAGATCACATCGAAAGGCTTGCCGCGATCCAGAACCGAAGCATCGCCCGACAGATCGAGCGTGACGACATCGCCGGTGTAATCGACGAGGTTGGTCCAAGTTGCTGAAGAGAAGTCATCGACGACGAAGGTTTCATGACCGGCGGCAGCCAGATGCTTGACCAGATTCGACCCGATGAAACCCGCTCCGCCGGTAACCAGAATGCGCACCATTCACCTCTTGGGATTGTGTAGCAAAACCAAATGGATAACGGGGCGACAAGCCGTCGTCCAGCGGTAGTGGATAAATTGCCACGATATGCTTCAGTCCGCTATAGGATGAGGTTGCTGGTTGCACACCAACAATGGGTCGTGCTGTCGCAGAAAGTACGACAGCAGAAGCCATAATGACATGCAAACATGGCAATGTTTTGAAACCTGTTTCGCATTGGACCGCAATACTAATTGACTCAAATCTCTTGTTCACAATTGGTTGCAGACGCATTGCTGGCTTGTCAATACGAAATATCTGCGCAGTTGGCATGTTTGTTGAAATAGCCAATTGTCGCCACCACATGTCGCGGTCTATGTGTCGCGAGTTGTGCTGGAGATTTTGTGAGAAATCTAACCCATTCTTCCCCGATGTGGAGAACTCTCCCCCCACAACCCAAGAGTTCTTCAATGCCCCATTTGAAGCCGCCCTTGCCCAGGGCGGCTTTTTTTTCGCGCGCTTCGAGCTGATTTGAGAGAAAAGAAAACGCCGAAGCGACTGATTCACCGCTTCGGCGCATTTTGTTGTGTCTCAATTCTTTTGGATCAGCCAGCGTGATGGTCGGCAGCCACTTCACCCGTGTGCTGCTGATGAGCCAGCTCTTCGAGCGGGCGCACCCAGATGTTGCGGTATCGAACCGGGTTCCCGTGGAACTGCAATTCGATCGGCCCCTTCTCCGGCATTGAATCCGGATACTTGGCCACGATCATGTGGCCGGTCGGCCCTTCGATTTCCTGATTGTCCTGCATCAGCACGCCGTTCTGAATTGTGGTGATGTGCGCCTTGTGGGTCAACTTGCCGTTCTCGTAGCGCGGACGATGGAAAATGATGTCGTAGGTTTGCCACTGGCCCGGGGGGCGGCTGGCGTTGACCTGTGGCGGATATTGCCCGTAGATCGCGCCGCATTGTCCGTCGGCGTAGGTCACGTTCTGGTAGCTGTCGAGGACTTGCGTCTCGAATTTGCCAAAGAGGAATACGCCGCTGTTGCCACGACCCTGGCTGGTGCCTTTGGGCGGAGTCGGCTCGGACCACTCCAGGTGTAACTGGATGTCGCCCCATTTCTCCTTGCTCTGAACATCCTTGGTGTTCCGCGGATTTTTCAGATTCGTCGAAAGCATCACGCCATCTTGGAGCGTGAAGGTGGGCGGCGAGCCATCGGGGGATTGCCAATGCGAAAGATCCTTGCCATCAAAAAGAACGATTGCATCTGAAGGCGGTTGGCCTGGGGCCTCTTGTGTGCTGGGCGTGGGAGGCGTAATGATCGGCGGCGTAGGACGCGACATGTCATGAACATGCCACTTCGACCACGGCTGCTGCGGACCCTGACGCTCCTGCGCGTATACCACCGCACCCAGTGCCAGCGCACCGGCGGCGAGCAATACAGCCGACTTTTTCGGCAAAATTGAAGTGAACACGATTTCTCCTTTCCCAAAGAACAATGGAACAAGCGGCCCGGTGAGAATACCGGATGGCAGGCGGGTTTGTTGTCAAGAGAAGGCGATCGATTGGAATGGTCTGATTACGCCCAGCCGAGCGCGGCCCGAAGCGGTCCGAGATAATTGACGTAGTTCTTGGCCCGACCTACGGATGATGCATAGAGCGCCGTTCGTACCTGCTGATGGCTGGCGGTGGCCGCGAAACGGTCATTTTGGTGGAACAGCAGGCACTGCGGATCCCATGGCAGGCCCGCGAAATCGAGCATCCGCCGGATCTGCGTTTGAGGGTCGCTGACCAGCCGCTCGTAATCGACATCTAGCACCGACAAATCCAGAACGTCGCGCCAGTGAGCCATCATGCGTTCGTATTGGCGATAAAAATGGCCGAGCCAGGAAAGATTGGTCGTGAACTCATGGCCGGCGACAAAGTCGGTCATGTAGCAGGACAGACAAGTATCAAGCGGATCGCGCCGGCAATGAATGACGCGAGCGTTCGGAAAGAGCAGTGCGATCAGTCCGAGGTACAGAAAATTCAACGGCATCTTATCGGTGATGCGGTCAACGCGCGGATTGAGCGCTTGCAAACGACTCAGGTAAGCCGCGGAAAGTTCCTCGACGTTATTCAGCGAGAGGGTTCCCAGAATCTGACAGCGAAACTCACTCCGGCCAGCGGTCGAGGCGGCAAGGTTCACCAGCCAATCCAGTTCGCCACCCGCGTGAACGCGCGGATGCGATGCGAAGATCTGCTCGGCGAGGGTGGTTCCAGATCGCGGCATGCCGACGATGAAGATCGGCATCTGGCTGTCGGTTCCCGCCCTCGGGAGCGAGCGCGCGCGCTGGCGCGTTAGATAATTGATGCGGTCCTGGACCAGAGTCTCGATCTGGCGCGGGTCATGGCGAGCGCTAAGCGATTCATTGGCGGCTTTCGCCCGTGCAAAAGCTTTGTCATATTCGCCGATGCGGTCGTACAGGCCGGCAGCAGCAAAAAGCAGAGATGAAGGTTCGCGTGCGACGCGAAACTGGCCGGCCGAAAGAGTCTCTTCGATCAGGTCAATCGCCGGGCGCTCCTGTTTAAATCGCACCGCCAGTCGCCCCAGCAGCATCGCCAATCGCGGCGAGCGGTTGCCGGAGGCACGCAGCTTTTCCACCAGATCCATCGCCGCCTGTTCCTGTCGGGCGGCTTCGAGAATGAAGGCCAGGGAGATGGTAATTTCGGGATCTTCGGACGATATCTCTGAAGCGCGTCGTGCATGCTTTAGCGCGCTATCGACATCGCCGGAGACCAGTTTCAATTCGCCAAGCGATGCATGGGCTTCGACGCAATTGGCATCGATCTTCAGCGCATTGTCGAAATGCTCGACCGCCTTTCGGTGGTCCCGCTGCATCCACCAACCCGCCGCCACTCGGCAATGGATTTGCGCCGAGTCGGGCGTCAATTGAAGCGCTTTAAGATAATGATTGAGCGCCTGCGGCCCATTTCGCTGAGCCGCGCACTGGTCCCCCAGCCGAATCTCAGCTTCTACTACGTCCGCTATATTTGTTGCGCTGCCCGCCCTCGAAAATGAATTCGCGGTAACAACCGAATGGCTGGCAGACAATGGGGGTGATGATAAAGATTCGGCCATGCCTGAGGGTTTCCACGCGTAGCCCGTCCGACCCCATCATTACGTGCAATTCAATTATACGTTCGGTGGATAAATAGCGAGTCAATTCTATTACATTCGGCAATTACAACGGTTCCGTAGCAACGGCCGTGTAGTATGTCTCGGATCCGCTGCTTCGTCACCGATCTATTCGCGACGCCACTCGGTGCCGCCGGGACGATCTTCGAGGGTGATATTGATAGCCGCGAGACCTTTGCGAATTGAATCGGCCAGTGCGAAGTTCTTGGATTCGCGCGCTTCCTGACGAAGGCGGATCAGCAATTCCATGAGCTGACCGGGCAGGGCGTCCTGCTGGCCTGTCGTGGGAAGCGTTTTGCCGCTGAACAGGCCCAGGACGTTGCCGAGGTTTTTGATCGTCTGCGCGCCAGCCACGGTTGCCAGAAGCAGTTCATCCTGCTTCTTTTGCTCCAGCGCATTCTTTTCGATGAACGCGTTCACTTCGCCGGCCATCTCATGCAGCGCCGCGATCGCGCCGGCAGTGTTGAAATCGTCGTCCATCATTTCCAGAAATTTCATCTTCAAGGCGAGAATCGCCCGCGCATAACCGGCATGCTCGCGTTCGAGCAGCGCCCCGGCCGCGCGATCCATGTCGTCGCCCTTGTCGGCCAGCGCCTTTCCGGTCAGGCGATGCACGCGATCGAACAGCCGTTGGAAAGTCGCCAGGCCTTTCTTGGCCGACGCCATCACTTCTTCGCCAAAATCGATCGGCGAGCGGTAATGGCTGCTCAGCAGCAGATACCGCACGAAATCGGCGCCGCGCGTGGTGATCAGCTCGCGCGCGTCGATCACATTCCCCAGGCTCTTGCTCTGCTTTTCCATCTTGACCTGACCGCCCGGCAGCTTGGTGGCGATGCGCGTCAGGCCGTTGTGCATCCAATACTTGACGAATGGATGACCTGTGGCGCATTCCGATTGCGCCAGCTCGTTTTCGTGATGCGGAAACAGCAGATCCAGTCCGCCGCCGTGGATGTCGAACGATTCTCCGAGATATTTGGTGCTCATGGCTGAGCATTCGATATGCCAACCGGGCCGACCCTGGCCCCAGGGCGACTCCCACGCCGGCTCGCCCGGCTTTGCCGCCTTCCAGAGCGCAAAATCGAGCCGGCTGCGCTTTCCCGAGCCTTCTAGGTCTCGCGTGCCCGATTCCTGCTCGTCGGCGGTGCGATGCGAGAGCTTTCCATAGTCGGCATCGGTCGTCACATCAAACCAGACATTGCCTTCGCTGGCGTACGCGTGCGAGCGCGCGATCAACTCCTGGATCATCGCGATGATCTCGTTAATATGCTCTGACGCCTTGGGGAAATGATCGATCGATTCGATACCCAGCAGCGACAGGCACTCCAGGTAATCACGCGTGCATTGCTCGGCAATCGCCGCCACCGTCGTCTTACGTTCCTCAGCTTCGCGAATCAACTTGTCATCGACATCGGTGATGTTCACGACCCAGCGGACGGTAAATCCCTTGTATTGCAGGTATCGCTTGACCGTATCGAAGATGACCGGGCCGACCATGTGCCCCATGTGCGGCGGCTTGTAAACCGTCGGCCCGCACAGATAAATCCCCACCTGGCCCGGCTTGACCGACTCAAACAGCTCTTTTTGTTTCGAAAGCGTGTTGTAGACCCGAAGACTCATGGTGGCGAATCATACGCGCGGCCGCGAGATTTGTTAGTGACGCGTGTGGCTAAGAAAAGCGGGGATAATCAATCGGTCAGGATTTTAATTTTCGTCCATCTCATCGAGCAGGCTTTCAAAGCCGTCGTCCTGCGGCGCATGAACGCTTCGCTCTTCCAGCGGCTCAATCAAACTCCGCGGCGTCGATTTAGATGTGTCAGACGTTTTTGAACTGGGCTCTTCCTCGAAATCCGCTCGTTCATTGTCGCGATGGATCGGCTCGGCCTTGCCGTCCAGGACGTCATCCTCAGGCCCCAGCTCGTCGGGACGCTGGGCAGAAATCGCAACATCGGTGAAATGCGGCGCATTGGCCGGCGGCGCTGCTTCAAGATCGACGATCGGTGCTTCGCTGACCACTGGCGGCGGCGTCGCGGTAAGCTCTTCCTGCGAAAAAACCGAAGGCTCGGGCGGCGCTGCTTTTTCCTGCTCTTCCAACGGCAGCTTTTGCGAATCGCCCCTCATTGGAGCATCGCCGCTGAAAAGTCCGCTGTAATAGCTCGTGGCAAACAGCGATTGCTGCTGCTGATATTGGAAATTGATCAATTCACAGAAGTCGGCAATCAGCTTCTGGGCCATCGGATCGGTGCGCTCCGCCTGCTGCACCGCCTGCTGATGTCGTCGATCGCGAAACTTCATGATCTGCACGAAACGCCCGGATGTTTGAGCGGCATTCCAGTTCGGCCCAACCTGCTCGTAGACTTCAAATGAGTCGCAACCCAGGCGAAGCAGTGTCTGCCTGAAACGCGCAAGCAGCTTTACATGCTCGGTCCGCTTGTCCTGCGGAACGACATAGCTATTGGTCTGAAGCAACATCCGTCTAAACCCCTCCTTGGGGGTCAATTCGAGCCGTGCGCGCTATCTTGCCCGAGAAGTCAGGCGGCGGCAAACACAGCACGTATCTTGCACAGCGCGGCGCAATTACTGCATGGTGTTCGTATTACCGGACACTGCCGTCGCAGTCCGTCCGCCCTTTTTGCAATCAAGCAACCTGAAATTGCCTTCGCACGCGCACAACAGTATATCACCGGAGCCGTTGGATTGTTCGGGGGGCATCAATATTGTCGCCGTATCGAGTTTTTTAAGGATCATGAATGGCCGGACGACCGCTCTATCTTTGCGGCGGACTTCAAAGCAGCGGTTCGACGCTCATCTCCTGGTGCTTCCTGCAGCGCCCGGATATGGACGGCGTGCTGGACGCCCGCTTCGATCATCTGCCACAAATCCCTGCCAAGCTTTCGGCTCCGCTCGCCTGGTGCAAATTCACGGTCGCCTGCTTTCGGTTTTCAGAAGTCTTCGACTATTTCCGTGATGAAGGGTGGGAGCCGCGGCCCCTCTTGGTGGCTCGCGATGCCCGCGCCGTTTTCAATTCGCTGATCCAGAAGAAATATGGCCGTAATGGCATTACCGCCGACGATCCGCCTTTGCGCCTGCGTCTGAGCCGGTTTCTCGAAGACTGGCAGCTCTTTACCGATCGCGGCTGGCCGATTCTGCGCTACGAAGATTTAGCCGATGATCCGCGACGCGTCATGGAAGATGCCTGTAAGAAGATGGAGTTGCCCTGGAGCGAGGCGATGCTCGATTGGCCTAAAGATCCCGAGCAGATCGCCGACGCCGGCTACGGCAATGAAACGTTCGTCGAGACGCGCGGGCAGGGGCTGCTTCAGACGGTCTCGCCCGGCCTGATTCAGGTCAAAACATCCCGCATTCCGCCTGAAGATTTGGCCTGGATCGAGCAGCGCTTCGAGGCCTTCAACCGCGCGATGAACTATCCGCCTCACGTCAAATCCACGGCGCCGCCGGAACCCGTGCGGGCGATGCCACGTTTTGAAAACACTCGGCGATTCGAGCGACTGGAAAACAAGAAGAAGGTTTCCAAAACCATCAACAAGATCAAGCAAACCCTCGTGCGCGTTTTCCCAGGTCGAAAGCCAACCGCGGGGTAACCTTCTCCTCAAAACAAAACCGCTCCAGCGCTTGATAGCGCCGGAGCGGTGAGAATGCGTCGTTAACGAACGTCGCGATTACTTATTGAACACAGGCTTCTGCGGGGTATCCGCAGTGGCGTCCTTGTTGAACTCCGGCTTCGGAGCCGTGCGGCGCGAGCGACGCGGACTCGGGCTATCCGAGGCAACCGACGAAGGACGAACCGTCGTCGGCAGAATCAGCACTTCAACGCGGCGGTTCTGCGCCTTGCCGGCGGACGTCGCATTGCTGGCGATCGGGCGCTGATCGGCAAAGCCGGCGACTTCCATCCGGCTTCCGGTGACGCCGGTGTGCATCAGCTCTTCGCCGACCGAAATCGCGCGGTGAGCCGACAGATACCAGTTGTCCTTATGACCGGCGGCTTTCGTCGCCTCGTGCTGGACGGGGGTATTGTCGGTGTGGCCGACGACCATCAGCTCATAAGCCGTGGCGGCCGGGGAATTCAAGATCGTCGCGAAGCGCTCGATGGCGCTCTTGGCGGCAGGTGTCAACTGGGCCGAGCCGGTGGCGAAGGTCAGATCGCTCTTGAACTTCACCACGCCGCGCGTGGCGTCGAAGTCCACGAGGTCCGAATTCTGCCGGGCAAAATCAGCCAGAGCATTGCTCAGTTCCGGCGGCAGCGCCACTTCCTTGCCGACCCGGCTCATCGCCTCTTCATAGCGGCGATTGAGCTCGTCCAACTGGCGTTGGAGCTCGCTGATCTGGTTCGACTGGTTGGTGACCAGTGCGTCCTTGGAATTGCCGTTATTCAGCAGCGCATCGAGCTGCGACTTGTACGCATCGCGAGCAGAAACGGCTTCGCCTTTGGCTCGTTCCGATTCAGCTAATCGTGCGGCGTATTGATCGCGATCCATGGTGGCAGCTTTGTACTGCTCCATCGAAACGCAACCGAAGGTGGAAATACTGAGAAGTGCTAGACCAATCCAATGGTGCATCCGTGCTGCCATAAAGGGCCTCCTTGCACAGGCAGAAACTCGATGAATTGCTTCGTTCGGCGATCGCCCGGCTTTCGCGGGGAGAGCGCATCGCACGATCCTTGAAGCGCATCCGACAACGTTTTATCCCCGATTCGAGAGGTAGTTTGGCAAATCGCGCAAAAATTGCAAGTCCTCCCGCAGAATTTTCCGCAAAGAACGTGGGAAAGCGAAAATTTCGCTTGGAACTACTTGTCGAAGACCTACTTTCCCTCCGCCAGTGAAAAGCCCAAAGCCTCGGACGATTTCCAGATAATCAACTTGCCATGCGATCGCGCGAAAATCAGCCATGGCAGTTTTGAATCGCCCTTACCGTTATTGACGCTGATCAACGCCGGCCCATCTTCTTTTGGATTTTGTGGCATCTGCACAAAGGCCATCGCCGCGCGTTTACCAACGAGCAATTGGATGGGTTGATCAGTCGCGCGCGCTTTCAATGACGGATTGGAGGCGAGCTTCGCGATTTGCGTGACGCGCTGAGCTGCATCCGCTTTATCTTGCGGCGAAGTCCACAGTTGCTCGCCGGCCAGCAGAAGATCGGCTGCTTTCTTCCCATCATGGGCATTGATCGCGGTGACGATCGCCTGCAATTGGTGCTGCGCTTCTTTGATCAATTGCTCGCGCGAAACATTTTCCAGCGAATCGCGCTGCGGGAGAGGACGAAGCGTATCGACATTGAACACCAGCGGCGGCGCTGGATCGGTCCCGCCGGGGCCGGGAAAGGCCTGGCCGGCGAGCGCTTCGCTCTGGTCATAGGTCGCCATCGTGTTGATCAACACATACACCGGCGGCTTATGGGGCTCAGAAAAAGTCAGCTCGTTTTTCCCCAGAACCAGCCAGATATTAAGCGACTGGGCGCTTCCGCCTCCGGTGAAAAAATCGACCGGATCGCCATTGACCCACATCACCATGCATCCCACCGGTTCGCCGGCGCTCGACATGGCAAGGCGCTTTTCGCGAAAGGTCTGGGCATCTTCCTGAATCCAGGCCATGTACTGCTTTTCCACATCGAGCACACCGGCCTGTTTGGCCGCGTCTGGGTCCACCGAATAGAGCGCATGCGCCGCCGAAAGCGAGATATACTCTTTGTTCTCCTTCGCGATGCGCACGAGTTGCGGAATGGCCGATCTTGCGGCTGGACCAATTTCGCCAAGCACCTGAATGGCCGGTGCTTTAAATTGATCATCCTTCCCATCGAGAATCTCGATCATTTTGGGTGTGGCAGCCGCTGCTTCAATCTTCAGATCGGCCAGGGCACCAAACACCGCTCGCTTCGCCCACTCATCCTTTGCGTCGAGCAATTTCAAGAGTGAAGGAACGCCGGCCTTTCCATCGCCGACCAGCCCCTGGGCGATCGCTGAAACGTCGGATGGGTCTTGCGGTGATTGATTGGCCAGTTTTTCGAGGATTGGCAGCGCCGGCGCCGCGGCGGGGCCGATCGCTCCAAGAGCTATAGCCGACTGATTGCGGAGATGAGTGTCCTGGGACTTCAGTCCATCGATCAACTGTGGGACGGCATCCTTTGCGGCCGGGCCGAAGACTGCGAGCAGCCTTATGGCATCTGTTTTGGCGTAATCGCTGTCGCTCTTCAATGCATCGATGAGCAAAGGTACACAGACGCTCGGATCCGGATCGATCAAAACGATCGCGCGAAGTGCTTGCGAATCTAACCCCTTTGCGGCTTTGCCACGAACCAATTTCAACAAGTCGGGCATTGCCTTCTTCGCGGGCGGGCCAATCAGTCCCAGCTCATTAACGCAGTTCCAGCGAAACGTGTCGTCATTGCTGTGCAGGCCTTTGATCAGTTCATCGACGGCAGGTGCTGCGTCAGGGCCGATTTGCTGCAACTCTTGATCGATTTTCAAAACGTCCAGTTTTTCCCCTGGCTTATGCGGCCCCACGAGTGCCATCACTCTTTTCACGATGTCATCAGACTGCGTTGTCGACGGCGCGATGGGCTGCGAAGACGGCGCAGTCGAACTTTTGGCGAGTGCAACAGCGGCAAAAATGGATGCTGAAATCAGACATGCCGCCCCGTTCTGTCGGTGTGATGAATTCATTGCATTCAATATAAATTGACATGCGAGCGGCCCGGAACGGCAGATATTTTGGCTCACATGGATCTCACCGCTCTGCTGATGAAACAGGCGTTCATCGAAAATCATTTCCCCGACTTCAATGAAAATCCCAAACCGCTTGAAGGATGCCAGATGACCAGATGGCCATTGAGGCGGGCGAAGACGAGCCATGGAAGGCCGAAACTAGCTTGGCCTTTCCTGATGGAAATGAGATTAGGTGCCTTTTTTTCAACAGACGGCATCTGCACGTAAGCCAGAAGCGCTCGCTTGCCAACGATCACTTGAATGGGCTGCGTGGATATTGAAGCGGTCACTTTGGGGTCGTTGTATATCTTTGAGTAACTGGATAGCTCGCGCTCCAGATGTTTCATGTCTCGCGGATTTTTGGACGCGAGCTGGCGGCCAAGAAGGACCTCGCCCGCCTCGCGGCCTTGGTGCTTATTAATCGAATCAGCAAGGTGCGAGAGGATTTCCTGGGCCTCTTTTTGAAGTTGAGCTTCGGGGATCCCGGCCAGGGGCTGGCGATCAATCTGAGCGTCAAGGCGATCGACATTGAAGACCAGCGGTGCCGCAGGCTCTGTGCCGCCCGGACCCGCAAACGCCTGGGCTCCCAGGAGTTTTGGCTCTTCATATGCGACGCTGGAAGATACCAGCACGTACACGCTCGGACTGTGAGGCTGCGAGAAGGTCAACTCATTGCGCCCAGGCGCCAGCCATTCGTCAAGCTGCTCCATTGCTCCACCCTGCGTGAAGAATCCAATGGGATCCCCATTGACCCATTCGACCATGCAGCCTACGGGTGCGCCTATGCTCGAGACCGACAGACTCCTTTTCTTGAAAACCTGCTCTTCTTCCTGCACCCAGGCCAGGTAAGTGGGCTTGCAGTCGGCTATTCCAGCTTCTTTGCCCGCGGCGGGGTCGATCGCATTGAGCGCGTGGGCCGCTTAATGGGATTCGCCATAATATCCGTCGTTGTAGATCTTGATTAGTTCGGGCACGGCCGGCTTCGCAGCCGCCCCAATTTTTCCAAAAGTCTCGATGATGTACTGCGACTTCGGGTCATCCGATTTAAGCCGCTTGATGAGAGTTGGAACGACCTCCGCCGCATCACCTTTCATTGCTGCGGTGGCGTCGAAAGCCAAAATGCTTGTGCCGGCATCATATGAGTCAATCAATTTCATCAGATCGGGCAGCGCCGGCTTGCCGATGCCACCGAAGGCTTGGGCAAGGTACTGAGCATCTTCTGAGTGAAGGCCGACTTTTGCGGCCCGCTGCCGGAGCTGCGGAAGTGCCGGCGCGGCGGCTGGGCCTATCTTCCCAAGAGCTTGGGCTGCTGCTGAAGGAATGAAAATGTCGGACGAAATGAGCAGCTTTGAAAGAGCGGGCACCGCGTCATGCGCTGCCGGACCGAATTTCCCGATCGCGGCGGCAGCGCTGCACACATCCTCGCTTCGCGGAGAATTCAGCGCTCGGAGAAGAAGCGGCATACAGTCTTGAGGGTCGGCGGCGATATCTCCCATCGCATCGATAGCCTCAGTGTCGTGATCTCGCGCCGCGTCGATCAGCACTTGCAACGTGGGCGCAGATGTCGAGCCCAACCGGCCCAGCGCGCGCTCAGCATTTTGCCGATCCATTCCCCTCGTGGACTTCACCTGCGATGCGAGAGCCCAGACAACCTCATTCTGAAGCGAAACATTGCCTGCAACGGTCTTGGCGGCCTGTTGCCACTGATCGCTTTCATGCGATTCGAGCTTCTTAATCAGGCTCTTTACCGTTGCAATATCTGAAGGATCTGCGGCGGAAGAGGGCGGTGCCGCAATCAGAAGGATTAAAGATATGAGCCAAAGACGACGGAGGTGAGCAAACATTCACTGAAGAATAAAGGTCTGAAAAATATTCGGGAACTGATGATATCTGCGGAAGAATAAACGTGCCGACCGCGTACGTCGCCCCAAAAGTGTCAGTTGCGAATTTTGAAGTGCAGGTCTAACCTTTCTTTAGCGGAAATTCGCGAACCGTAATGCTCTTCGTTTAGAAGAGCGCGCGGAGGCATCGATGCAGGTACAGATCATTTTTTCGACGTTTCTGACGCTGGTTTCGATGTGGATGAGCGGCGGGCCGCGCGATTTGCTGGGGTATCTTTCGACCGATTCCTACTGGCGGGCCAAGGGGGTGCATGTTTCGGTCGAAACGCTGTCCAAAGACCTTCCTGAGCCGGCGGCGGTGGATGTTGCAAAATTGATTGAACACCTGTCGGCGGCCGATCCAAAGGTGCGCGAGTCGGCGGGACAAAAGATCGTGCAGGCGGGGCCGGGAGGGCTGCCGCAGCTTCGGGCGGCGATGAATGATCCGAATCCGGAAACCTCGTCTCGTGCGAGAAACCTGACAGCCAAAATTCGCGATGTTTCGCAAGCGGCATCCATCCGTCGGCTGATGGCGATCCGCACGCTGGGGGAAATGAAGAACCCCGCCTCGCTTCCGCTTTTGCGTCCACTGCTTAAGTCGCCAGCGCCCTTTGTGCACGAATATGCACAAGCGGCCATCGCCCGAATCGAGAATCGCCCGGCAGCACCCATCGGGTTTTCCCAGAAGCAGCGCGAAACCGATGTAGGCCTGATGCCGGCGAAGGTCGATATGGTCGGGCAAATCGCGCCGACCGGCGAGATCGAAGTCCTGCCGATCGATCGGATCATCGAACGGCTGCCGCTGGGGGCGTCGCTGGCGCAAAAAGGAAATGCGATCGACAAGGCGACGGCGCAGATCATCGAATTGGCCGACTCGATCGGGAACATCCGAATCGATTGCGTGACGTTCGGCTGGTTCACCGGGCCGGTCAATCAGCCCGGCAATGCGGTATTCATCGGGCGCGGGCAGTATGACAGTGGCGCTGCGATCGATGCCTTGCGCAAGAGCGGCCTCGAGCGAAAGACCGTTGGTGGCATGGAGGTCTTCATGCTGGATGAAGACACGGCGCTGCTGCTGCCGGACGATCACACGGCGGTGCTGATCCCCGCCGAGACCAATGGCGAAGTGCCGATTGCACGCACCGTTGCCGCGATCAAGAAAGGCGCGGGTGATCTGGCCGTGAATGTGGATCTATCCAAAATAGTAAAATCAATTGACACGAAGCAGCCATTCTGGATCGCAACGAAAGTGAACGATGGGCTTCGGCAGGTGATCGAGATCCTCGCTCCGTTCCAGACGGTGGCGATTGTTGGCCGGGCGGCGGCGCCGAATAAAGTGGCGATTCAGCTCGATGCGATTGGGAGCGATCCCAACGCTGCCAAAGCAGCGGCCAGCGAAACGGTCGCCGGCGTCCAGCAGATGATCCAACAGGCGAAGGAAGAGCAGAAGATGGTCGCCATGATTGGCCCCGCGGTGCAATTCCTGCAGAGTGTGCAGGTGGAATCGAACGGAGCTTCAGGCACGCTGAAGTGCGAAATCACGGGCGATCAGATTCTGTCGTTTCTATTGCAATGGAAGCAATCGCGATTCGGCGCGGACGTGAACGTGCAGTTCCCTAGGTAACAGCGATGGAAGCAGAACTGGAGGGCGTCGCTCCTGCGACGCTGCGAGGGTAAAATTGCGCGTCCTGGAAATTCACGTCGGCAGAGGACTGCCGCCCTCCAAAATGGGAAGAAATTCCTCGAAGCTTTGGGTAAAGGAGATTTCGTGGCATCGAATGTGAACATCACTATCACCGAACGCGCGGGGCGAACCTGCGCCAGCTCAGGCTCGAAATGGGAGCCGAAAATGGGCTACTCGCGCGCGGTGCGCAGCGGGAACTGGATCGCGGTCACTGGAACGGTGGGTGTCAATGCGGACGGCAGCTATTCCCCCTCGCTGGCCGAGCAGACGCGCCGATCTCTGCAGATCATTCAAGCCGCCCTCGAATCGCTCGGCGGCCGTCTCGATCATGTCATTCGCACGCGCATGTACGTCACCGACGTCTCGAAATGGGAACAAGTGGCCGGCGTCCATGGTGAAGTTTTCGGCGAAATCCGCCCCGCTACCACGATCGTTCAAGTTGCGAAGCTGATTGATGCCGAGGCGCAAATCGAAATCGAGGCGGACGCGGTCGTGCCGTGATTCAGCGGATTACTTCTGGCGTTTTGTTGAGCGCTTTTCGAGAAACTCCTTAAGAGCCAGCGCGCCATTGTGCTCTTCATCTTTGGCTGCGTAGATGAGCGTAACCGTGCCGCGGCGAGCGTTGTCGCGCAAGATGGCGACAGCCGGATTATCCTGAAGCTCTTTCCAATAGCGTTGCTGGAACTGCTTCCACTTTGCCGGATCGTGAGCGAACCATTTACGTAACTCGGGCGAAGGCGCGATTTCTTTGAGCCACAGGGCAAGCGCGGCGCGCTGTTTTGTGATACCGCGCGGCCAGAGGCGCTCAACGAGGATGCGCTGACCATCGGCGGGCGAAGGTAGATCATAAGCGCGCTTCAGGCGAATCATGATCGGATTAAAAAGCGGAACCGGCTGAGCGCCAATTCGCCAGCCGGTTCCATGCGATTCAAAACCCAATTAAATTTAGCGGCTGTTGTCGCCGTGGGTGATTTTGTTAACGCCGCCGCGAATGCGCTCACCGGCGGTTTGAGCTTCATTGATGCCCGTCACTTCAGCGACCGCCTGGTCGGTTTGCTGCAGGTGCTCGCGAAGATGCGGGACCGTCTGCTCGATGTACTGCTTGAGCTGCGGGTTCTGGGCATTGCGCTCGGCCCACGAATACATCAAAATGTCTTTGTGATGATCGCCGACGTTGCAGAATAGATATGCGCGATCGAGCTCATCGCCCTGCTTCTGCTGCATCTCTTCCAATTGAGCGCGCTGGGCCGGCATGAGCCCATCTTTCAACGGCGCGCCCATCGACTGGGCGACCTGCTTCAGCTGCTGCTCTGCCTGCTGATGGTCCTTAATCAGCTGTTGAGCAAGCTGCTTGACCTGCTGGTCCTGCGTTTTCTGCTCGACGAACTGGCTGAGCTGAATTTCAAAATTATTGCCCGATGACGCTTCCTGGATGAACTTGCGCTCTTCCTGCTGGTCCATCGCGTGGCTGCGCTCTTGGCCTTCATGACGCGCAGTCGGCGTGTTGGTTTCGCGATTCTGTTCGGCCGCATTTTGCGCCAGCACCAGCGGCGCCCCTGCGATTGCCGCCACGGCTGCACAACGCAACAACATCTTCTTCATGATTTACCTCGTGAATGAATGACCTGCAAGGCTGCTTTCATCAATCCATTGTTCAACTTCCGCATCGAAATGTTTCGCGACCTCCTTTCCGTGGATAGACAATCGGACCGTAGGCCGGGGTGCCCGAGCAACAGAGGTGCCTTGCAGATTGACCTACGGAAAAACGCAGAAGCATCGGCGACCTCGTGTGCGCGCAGACGCGGCGACTATTGATCGGGTCCCTTCAACGTGGAGTGGAGGCAACGGACCGCGATGACGTGCGAAAGTCAGAATGTCGTTTAAGGGATCACCCCTATGGAGCGCCGGGCGAGGCTTCTCCCGGCGGGATTTCCGGTTCCGGCTCAGGCTCAACCAGATCCAGGGCCAGCCGCGTCATGAAAAACTGAAGCTCTCCATGCGCCAGCGTCACCGGCAGCTCATCGCGCAGGTCATATTGATGGGAATGGTCCTCGGCCGAGTCGTCGCCACGCTTTTCGCCTTCGGTAATGATGTGATGCTCGAACGTGACGGCATCCTCGTGGCTCTGCATCACCACCAGTTCTCCCCACCGCCAGGCCAGATGAACGCGCAGGGATAACTGGTTGCCCCAGGTGGAAACGCGATGGATGATGCTATTTTTGGCTAATAGCTGCACGAGATCTTCTACTTCAGGAAACACCGCGTTTTTGAGGAAATCGGCATAGTTGCGGTTGTATTCCTGCTGCCTGGCCATCGCCTCGCGCTCGGCCGTCAGTTTCTCCGGTGCCACTTCGCGGAACGGGCGCACGCGCCCCAGCCACCATTTCGCAAACGCCTTATCCTGCATGCCGCGAAGCGTACGAGTCGGCACCGCCCCGGGCAAGTGTGTGGCCACCCGAGGTCGCACCTGTTCCCGTCACGTCCTATGTCATCTGGCAGATTCTTTCTTGCCAAACTGAACGCATCGCCGCAAAATTCGGCCAAGTTACACCTCGGCTGACGGATCAGCATTGAATTGAGGGAGGAGCCATGCGGGAGGATGGTCATCCGCGCGCAATCTCTATTGCATCAGCATCGGATCGCAGCGGGCCTTTAAGAGCCGGCTTCACGCTCGCTGAGTTGCTGATCAGCATCACCATTATTGTCATTTTGATGATGCTGCTGTTCCCCTTTGCACGAAAGATGCGCGAAGCATCCCGGGCAGCGCAATGTAAAAGTAATCTGCATCAGATTTCGTCTGCATTCTTCCTATTTGCGTCGGAGCATAATTCGCAGCTTCCCGGCGGCCGGTGGGACAGCGATCAGATTGAACCCGATTACCGCGATTGGATTATGACCAATCCGCCGAACTATTTAACCGCGCCTCAAGGCGGCACCATCTTCAAATATCTGGCGGGCGACCTGTCGGTGTTCCGCTGCCCTTCGCTAGACCTTAATCCGCCTCGGCCCAAGGCACTCTTCGGGCCGTTCAATGGCAGCAATGGCCACATCGACTATCAGGCGATGACGGCCTTCAGCGGCGCTCGCCTCGGCTCAGTCAGCGCCCGAAGCCAAATGCTTGATATCAACAGCCAATATCAGCCAGAGGTGACCCCGCTGATCGTCGAAGAAGATCCGTTGTACGGGAACGGCTTCAACCTGACCGGTTCACATGAGACGACGTTTACGATGTCTCACCATCACAGTGGAGCAAGCCACTATGCGGCGATCGATGGATCGGTCCTCTCGATCAATGAGCCTCAGGTCAAAGTAGCGCCTTTTGGGGCCGACCGCTGGCAATCGATCGCGCCCAGCGGGAACTGGGTGTCACTTGGCGACGCACATGCCAGGTTCGGAAGCTGGAATAACAAATAGAATGCACGTCAGATTCTCAAATTCCTTTGACAAATTCTACGACGCGGTGAAGTGCGCCCCGCGGAGTTTCAGGCGGTTGCGTAGCGTAACGGGCGGTTCGCTCGATGCGATCTTCCAAACATTCCACCCGCCGTTCGACGTCCAATTTTGCCAGCAACTCCCGGAGGCGCGCCGCGCCACCGGCACGTTGCGCGACTCGATCAAATCGGCCATGCAAATGCATCGCCGCCGCTTCGCGACGAAGACGCCGCTCTGGGGTGTTGGCTAATCCGAATGCACCGAGCACCCCGACCGCCAGGCCAGCGCCGGCAGCCAGGTACATCCGTGATCGGCTGGGCGACGCCTTTGCTGAAGCGGGAAGTGGTTGATAACGCGGCACAATATACGTGGGGCGTCGATCGCGCTGGACATCCTGCGGCTGCGCCGTTCCAGCCAATATGCGATCCGTCTCGTTCATCTGCACCGCATATTCATTGGGCTGGATCGGATGGCCAGCGGACTGCGCATAGACGCGCGTAAAGGCGACGCCAAAAAACAGCAGCATCGACGAGTAGTAAACCCAGATCAGCAGCACCGCCAATGATCCAAAGGCTCCATACGGGCTGGCGACTGAGCCGAATCGAAAGTAAACCGCCAGCAGATATTTGCCGACCAGAAACAGCACGGAAGTGATTGCCGCTCCAACCCACACATCCCGCCAATCGACTTTGACATCCGGCAGGAATTTAAAGATGAGAGCGAACATTACCGTGACCACCGCCAGTGAAACAATCACATCCCCCACATAGGAAAGACTAGAAAGCAACCCGCCCATTCGATGGGCAACGACCGACAGCGCGGCACTAAGCACGACCGACGCCAGCAGAATGATGGCTGCCAGGAGGGTCATACCGGCGGAGATGATCCGATTCCGCACTATCACCTTCCATCCCACGTCCGGCTTGGGCTTCACATCCCACATCGTGTTGAGCGCATCCTGTAGACTCGCAAAAAGGCTGCTGCCGCTAATCACTGCGACGACAAACGCGATGATGCCCCACGCCAGCCCGCCCTTGGCGTGCTGCACGGAACTTTGAAGCATCTGATGAATCGCGTCCCCGCCTCCGCCGCCCATGAATTGGCTGGCCTGTCCAGTGAGCTTTTCCTGGGCCGCCTCTTTTCCGCGGAACACGAAACCGGCGATCGTCAGGGCTACCACGAGCAGCGGCGCCAGGGACATCATGGTGTACAAAGCCAGCGCCGCCGCGAGTCGGCTGGCGTTGTGACTGGACCACTGGTTCCAGGATTCCTTCACCATCGCAATTTTTGACATGGCCATTGAATTGACTCCTGTCCCCTGTTTCTTTTTTCATACGGGTCTGGCACGGCCATTTGGCGGCGCTGATGACCGCGTCTCTTCGCGCCGCCTGGCTGCTTCGACATGTTCTGTGCTGGGCATCCCCTGCTGGGTGCGCTCCTGCTCGGTCACCGGCACGGCATTTTCCGTCGGCCGAACCTTATCGCGAGTCTGATGAGCGTAGGCTTGGGTCAATTCTGCGCCGAAGAACAGGATCTGCGATGAATAATAAACCCACAGCAACACGGCAATTGCCGATCCGGCGGTGCCGTAGATGCTGGTGGTCGTCGCGCGCCCGAGATACCAGCCCAGCAGAAGCTTGCCGATCGTGAACAAAATACCGGTAGCGATTGCACCGACCCAGACGTCCTGCCATCGTACCTTCACATCTGGCAGGTATTTGAAAATCAGAGCGAACAGCGTGGTGATCACTGCGATGGAAATGATGAAGTTAAAGGCTTCCCATATAAAGCCCTGCTGATGACCGTGGCCGGTCAATGCGGCAAGGACCGTGCTAATGACCAATGACACCAGCAGCAGGAAGCAGGTTCCCAAAACCAGAACGAATGAGAGGAATCGATCCTGGATGATCCCCCATAGGCCGCGGCCGGGCTTGGGTTTGACTTCCCAGATCGTGTTGAGCGAATCCTGAAGTTCGCCGAAGACGGCGCTGGCCGAGACAATCAGGATGATGGCGCTGATCGTCGTCGCCAGCAGCCCGTGACCCAGGTTATAGCTGAGCATGCCTGCCACCGCAGACGCGGCTTTGGGCCCCATCCATTGAACCGCGTATGCCTGCACTTGTTTTCGGGCAACATCCTGCCCGAAAAGTTGGCCTACGACTTTGATGGCCAAAACGAGCAGCGGTGCCAAGGACAGCATGGTGTAAAAGGCAAGGGACGCTGCCAGCCGCATCGCGCGGTCTTCCATCCAATCAGACGTGGCCTGCTTGAGCAATTGCCAATAGCCGGGGGCTGCGCACCGCCAGCGAGACGTTACCCACTGCTTCGCGCGGGGCTCCTTTAACGGATCAGGATGCTGTTGCGCCGCTGCCACCATCTTGGATTTCAATACAGCGAAAAGGACGCTGCTTGATCGGCCCTCAACAGGCAACTTGTGTGCCCGCGCGAGGTTGCAGGAATCGCAAAAAAGGCTGATCAGACCGATGCGGGGACAAGCGGCACGGGTTGGGCAGAAGGTGATTCGGAGGGCTGCAGATGGACCGCTACGAGCGTCAGATCATCCTTGAGCTCGCTGCCTTTACGGAAGCTGTTCACCGCGCCTAGCGTTGCATCCACTAAGGATGAGGCCGATCCGTCGGTGCCGGTGAGCGCCTTTCGCAGCCCCTCCAACCGCAGCCGCTGACCGGCGGCGTTCTGTGCCTCGACAACACCATCTGTATAGAGCAGCAGGGACGATCCCGGAGCAATCGAAAACTGCTGTGTTCGGTACGTCGCATTTCGTTCGATGCCCAGCACCAGTTGCGGCTCCAGCGCCACCGGCTCCAGCCCTTGCCCCTCATCCAGCAACGGCGGCGGATGACCTGCGATGCCCGCTTCGATATGATGCCCCGCCGCATCGATCACGAGGATGAGCATCGTCACAAACTGGCCGTTGAAGACCTGCATGCAAAGTTGCCGGTTAACTTCTTCCAGGCAGCGCCCCGGATCGAGCACGCGCGGCAACGTCGATCGTACGAGTAGCTGCGCGGTTGCCATGAGAAACGCGGCGGAGATGCCGTGGCCCGTCACATCGCCGATTACAACGGCCGTTCGACCATCCGGCAGATCGAAGAAATTGTAAAAATCGCCGCTGATATGACTCGCCGGTCGATTGATGCTGGCGATGTCGAGACCCGAGGCGGCGATGCGCGTCTTATCCGGGAGCCAGGCAAGTTGAATCTGCCGGGCCTGACGAAGTTCTGACTGGAGCATCTCATGCCGCTCGCGCTCCAATCGCATCCGGCCACGAATCAATTGCGTTGCTGTGGAAACAAGAATTGCAGCCATCGCAATCGCGACAAACGCCGCCCAAAACACTGCGCGCTTGAAAAGCCCGCGCACAATCGCATCGACATCCGACAATGGCGAAACCACCAGCAGATACCATTGCTTATCGAGCACCTGGATCGGCTCAGCCGTTAGCATCGATGGCGCAAAATGCTGCGAGCCGATTCTGAAGCTCTTTCGCATTTCACCGACACCCCGATAACCGGCAGCGCGAAAACCCGCGATCATCGGCGCAAGGTGCGGGTCCTCATTCATCTCGGTACGCACGCCCACCACGTCCGGCTGCGAAGCCGCCATCACCGTCATGTCCTGATCGAAGAGGTAGGCATTGACAGCCCCGTTTCGCGAAAGCTGATCGAGAAACTCCCGCTGAATGGGGCGCGTTCCCACCGCCGCCACCAGCAGGCTCGAAACCGCCCCGCGCCGCCCTGCCGGCGCTACGACCAGGTTCATTCCGCCCTGATCGGGGTAAGGTTTATAAAAGCCGCTGATCGTCGGCTTGCGAATTGTCATGAGCCAGGAATGAAGCTGATTGATGATGTCCCGCTCGAGCGGCGAAGATTCCGCGCCGTTGAGCGGGTGGGAATCCCAGTATTCATCCTGCCGCTCGATCCAGAACAAGTGGGATCGCCCCTGCAATTGCTGGGTCAACAATTGAACCGCCAGGTTTGCCCCCCGCCGACCTGCAAAGCTGCGGGTACCTGCGCGCTGGGCATCGGGTGGGCGAAGCAGATTAAATCCGGCTGATGGCTCGGCAGTCGCCGATGGGCGAGTGTCCGGATCCCCTTCATCCGCCTCCTGAGGGCTAAAGAGGCGCAAGTCGGCAAGAATCGCGTCGTAAAAATTTTCGATGCCCCTCGCGGTCTGATTCGCCAGCAGCTCCTGGCGTTCTTCCGCCTGTTTTAAGGTCTGTTCACGAGCCGAGTTATAAACCTGGCGCGACGCGACAAACACCACTGCCAGCACCAGTGCCAGCAGCGCCAGGTGGGAAATGAGGATTCGGGCGGCAAACTTCTTTACGTCGCGCTGCATCATTCGCACCGCCCGACTCTGCGGGCCGATACGATCTTAAACACAATCG
>Ga0134128_10000981_pt1 | contig 38473 bp, 37 predicted proteins | sample KB31754_FD_96462 | JGI IMG/M metagenome (GOLD analysis project Ga0134128, IMG submission 96462) | Terrestrial soil microbial communities with excess Nitrogen fertilizer from Kellogg Biological Station, Michigan, USA - KB3-175-4 | ecosystem: Environmental > Terrestrial > Soil > Unclassified ...
AGCATGACGGGGCCCGCGTGGCCGAGGATCTGACGTCGGCGGTGTCGGGGTCGGATGTGGTGCTGACCATGCTGTTCGACACCGATGCCGTCACGACGGTGATGGAGCAGGCCCTACCCGCCGTCGGCCGGTCCGCGCTGTGGGTGCAGACCAGCACGGTGGGCCTCGACGGCACCGCCCGGCTGGCCCAGCTGGCTGACCGGCACGGTGTCGGCTTCATCGACGCGCCGGTGCTGGGTACCCGGAAGCCGGCGGAGGATGGTGCGCTGATCGTGCTGGCTGCGGGTCCCCACAACCTGCGGGAGGCCGTGGCGCCGGTGTTCGATGCGATCGGCTCGCGCGTCGTGTGGGTGGGGGAGCGCGCAGGAGATGGACATCGGCTCAAACTGACCGCGAACTCGTGGGTGCTGTCCGTCGTCGGTGCGACGGCGCAGGCCGTCAGTTTGGCCCAGACCCTGCGGCTCGATCCCCAGCTGTTCCTGGATCTGATCTCCGGTGGGCCGCTGGACTGCGCGTATACGCAGCTCAAGGGCAAGGCGATGATCGCTGGAGAGTTCCCGCCGGCGTTCCCCCTTGGCGGGGCCGCCAAGGACAGCGCCCTGATCGCCGAGGCGATGCGTGCCGCCGGCACCGAGGACCGGCTCATGACGGCCCTGCACCAGCAGTTCCAGGCCGCGGCCGATGCCGGGCACGATGCTGAGGACATGGCCGCCGTGATCCACGCGTTCCGTCGCTGACGGCTACCCGGCTCACCGGCAGAGATGATCAAGGGGTGTACAGCGGCGAGGATTACGACTACGTCGTCGTCGGCGGCGGCTCGGCGGGCTGCGTCCTGGCGGCCCGGCTATCGGAGGATCCGTCGGTCACGGTGTGCCTGCTCGAAGCCGGCCCGTCCGACCTCGACGACCCGGCCATCCTGCGGCTGGAACGCTGGCCGCAGCTGCTGGGTTCGGGCTACGACTGGGATTACCCGGTCGAGCCGCAGAGCAACGGGAACAGCTTCCTGCGGCACTCGAGGGCAAAGGTGCTCGGTGGCTGCTCGTCGCACAATTCCTGCATCGCCTTCTGGACCCCCCGCGAGGATCTCGACGAGTGGGCGGCAATGGGGTGTGCCGGCTGGAGCGCCGACGAGTGCTGGCCGCTGATCGCACGGTTGGAGAACAACGACGGCCCCGGTGATCACCACGGCCGCGCGGGCCCCGTGACGCTGCGGCAGATCCGGGCTCAGGATCCGTGCGGTGCCGCGGTGTTGGCCGCCGCGGCCGAGGTCGGCCTGCCCACCGTGCGCTTCAACGAGGGTGTCACGATCACCGAAGGGGCCGGCTTCTTCCAGATCAACGCCGACGAGGACAACCTGCGCATGTCGTCGTCGCACAGCTACCTGCACCCCATCATGGGACGGCGGCGCAACCTTTCGGTGCGGACCGGCGCCTGGGTCAAGCGAGTGGTCTTCGATGCCGGCGACAAGGCGACCGGAGTGGAGTACCTCGACTCGGGAGCAGCCACGATCGTGCCCGCTCGCCGGGAGGTGATCCTGTCCGCGGGAGCCATCGAGACGCCCAAGCTGCTCATGCTATCCGGCATCGGGCCTGCTGAGCACCTGCGTGATGTCGGTATCGACGTGCTCGTGGACAGCCCCGGTGTGGGGGCCAATCTGGACGATCATGTCGAGGGACTGGTCATGTGGGAGGCGTCCCGACCGATGGTCACCCGCTCCACCCAGTGGTGGGAGATCGGCTTGTTCGCCCGGACCCAACCGGGCTTGGACCGTCCCGACCTGATGATGCACTACGGCTCGGTGCCCTTCGACATGAACACCGTGCGCTGGGGCTACCCGACCACGTCCAACGGCTTCTGCCTGACCCCGAACGTCACCCGCGGCGGGTCCCGCGGGACCGTGCGGCTGCGCTCACGCGATTTCCGGGACCGGCCGAAGGTCGACCCGCGATACTTCACTGATCCCGACGGCCACGACATCGCCGTAATGCTCGCCGGCATCCGGCTCGCCCGCCGGATCGCTGGGCAGCCACCGTTGCAGGCCTGGATTCGCCGCGAGCTGGCACCGGGCCCGGACGCGGTCACCGACGGGGAGCTCATCGACTACATCGGCAAGACGCACAACACCGTCTACCATCCGGCAGGCACCGCCAGGATGGGCGCGGTGGACGATCGCCAGGCCGTGCTCGACCCGCAGTTGCGGGTCAAAGGAGTCACCGGGCTACGCGTCGCCGACGCATCGGTGATGCCGTTCCTGCCTGCCGTCAATCCGAACATCACCGTGATGATGATCGGTGAGAGGGCCGGCGACCTGCTCGCTGGGAATGCGGGTCAGCGCCGGCTCTGAAGCGCGGCAAGGAGGCGGTCTACCGCGCTGCCCAGGCCCCAGGTGCGCTGTAGCGTGGCAAGCTCCGCCGCGTCGGCGGGCGCACGGGGCAGCGTGTCGTCGCGGTCCAGCTGTACCGGGGCGTCTATCGCCACGCGCACCACCGTGGGGGCCAGTTCCAGATAGTCCCGGGCGGCCCGCAGCTTGGCCCGCACCCCCGAGGCGAGCGCCGACCGCGGATCGTCGAGTGCCGTGAGTAGGCCCTCCACCGAGCCGAACCGGCTGATCAGCGTGGCCGCGGTCTTCTCCCCGACGCCAGGTACGCCGGGCAGCCCGTCGGAGGGATCCCCGCGCAATGTGGCGAGGTCCGCGTATGCCGGTCCGGCACCGGTTTCCGGCAGCCCGTAGCGGCTGGCGAGCTCGGCGGGCCCGACCACCTCGGCTTTGGCCAGCCCCCGCCCGACGTAGACCACCTGCACCGGCGTCGGCTCCGTGCGCACCACTTGGAACAGATCCCGGTCGCCACTGACCACCTCGACCGGGTCGCGACGCTCGGCGGCCGCCAGCGTGCCGATCACGTCGTCGGCCTCGTACCCCGCGGCGCCGGCGGTGGCCAGTCCAGCGGCCGCCAGCACGTCGAGGATCAGCGGCACCTGAGGCCTCAACGTGTCCGGCACCTCCTCGACGTCGGGAGCGCCAGGGCCGGTCTCCTCGGCCAGCCGGTGCGCCTTGTAGGAGGCAATCGCGGCGACCCGGAAGGCCGGTCGCCAGTCCAGGTCCAGGCAGGCGACCAGGCGGCCCGGGCGGCGCTGCTCGACCAGCCGGGCGAGCATGTCGGTGAAGCCGCGTACCGCGTTCACCGGCGTGCCGTCCGGCGCAGTGATCGACTCCGGGACACCGTAATAGGCCCGGAAATACAGGCTCGCGGCGTCGATCAGCAGCAAAGGCGCGTCCATAGGGCAGAGCCTGCCAGCTGCCGACATCGGCCGGTCCTAGGCTAGCGGGGTGCCCGCCGCACTCGAGACCCTCGCAGCCCGCCTGACCCGGGCGCGCGACGCGACCCACGCCGCCGGTCTGGAAGCCCTGCTGCTCACTCCCGGCCCGGACCTGCGTTACCTGCTGGGGATAGCAGGCGAGTCCCATGAGCGGCTGACCTGTCTGGTGATACCCGCCGATGGTGATCCGGCGCTGGTGGTACCTGCTTTGGAACGACCAGGCCTGGACGGTACTCCCGTGGTAGATCTGGGTCTGGAGGTCGCTGAATGGGCCGATGGGGAAGATCCCTACGCCCTGGCCGCCACCCTGTTGCACAGGTCAGGATCGGCCGCGATGCGGACCGCTGTGGGAGACGCGATGCCCGCAGCCCACGTGCTCGGGCTGCGCGCCGCTCTACCTGACCGCACGCAGGAGCTGGCGTCGACGGTGCTGGCGCCGTTGCGGATGCGCAAGGACGCCGCTGAGATCGCCGCGCTGGCCGTCGCAGGCCAGGCCATCGACCGCGTGCATGCCCGGATGGGGGAGTGGTTGCGGGTCGGGCGCACCGAGGCGCAGGTCGGTGCGGATGTGGCGGCCGCGATCGTTGCGGAGGGGCATACCGCTGCGGCATTCGTCATCGTCGGTTCCGGTCCGAATGGGGCGAGCCCGCACCACGACGTCTCCGACCGGGTGGTGCGGCCGGGTGACCTGGTGGTGGTCGACATCGGCGGTCCCACTCCAGAGGGCTATTTCTCCGACTGCACTCGCACCTACACCATGGGGGAGCCGGCCCATCCCGATGTCGCTGCCCGCTATGCGGTCCTGCAGGCGGCGCAGGATGCGGCCGTCGCAGCGGTCGCGCCGGGAACCACTGCACAGTCGGTCGACGCCGCCGCCCGGATCCCGATCAGTGACGCAGGTCTGGGTGATCGGTTCATCCATCGCACCGGCCACGGGATCGGCCTGGAAGTGCACGAGCAGCCCTACATCGTGACCGGCAACGATCTGGTGCTCGATCAAGGCATGGCGTTCAGCATCGAGCCGGGAATCTACCTGCCCGGGCGCTGGGGTGCCCGCATCGAGGACATCGTCGTGGTCGAGGCCAACGGTGCCCGGCGGCTCAATCACCGGCCGCGAGAACTCGCGCTATTGCCGGTATGAGCCCCAACCACCCCCGCCGCATCCCGTCTTCGAGGCGCTCGTCGCACCCGACCGAGACGGTAGCCGTCCGTGGCGGCTGCTGCTCGCTGGCGAACAGCGGCCCCAAATCCTGGAAGCCGGCCGGCCGAACCTGATCATCTGGTCGTCACTGTGGATCACGAGACCAGATGTGAGGGTGCGGTAGAGCTTCATCGTCACGCGAACCGGTCGCCCACCCGCCGCGTCGACAAACAGTCGAATACCTTAAACCCTGTTGTGCAAGTCCGAGTGAGAAGTCGGTAACTATGGTTTAACGTCATTTAACGCTTGGTCACTTCAAATAAACATCGCGGTAACAATCTGCGCGCTATGGTCAGAAATGTCAGCAAGGGGGTTCTGGTCTTAGCCCGCATCCAGACTCCAGTCCTCGTGAGCATTGGATTTTTCGCCTGAGAGGGATGATTATCATGACGGTGCAGAGCCTGACTGATGAGATTATCGAGGCCGAAGGCTACGAGCAATTGGTAACGCCAGAATTCGCCCCGCTTGCCGAGTTCGCCGGCTTCGGCAAGTATGAAGCGGTCGCCGTCCAGGAAACCGGTATGGCCATCTCGGCTCTGATCGACAGCATCCCGGAGGCGATCTCTGAATACCTGACGACACGTCCGGAATCCGCCCGATTGATGGGTGGATCGGATCCGCCCATCAAGGAATCGCTGATAAGAGAGTGGCTAGACAAGACGATCGCTGGGCCATTCAACGGCGACCTGGCGAGCTTCGTTCGGGAGATCAGCCATGTCGGGGAAACGGAAGTAACTTTTCCCGGGGTACAGGTTCCGCTACCACCCCAACTCGTCCTGGCTCTGATCGCCTGGTTGCAAGGCCAGATCCTGGCGGCCATGGGGAAGGTTTGCGACGTCGCCACGGTGTCAGCCGCCGGCGCCGCCTGGATGAACCAGTTGATGCTTCAGCTCGGGATCATTCTCGAGCCGAGCCTTACCGAACCGAAGGCACCCCTGGGCAAGCACGAGAGCGCCGAATTTCATCCGTATGCTGAGTTTGCAGGGTTCGGGCCCCATGAGGCGTCTATCTTGCGCCGAACCGGACCATTGCTCGGCCCAGCGGCCGGCGGCGTGGTCACCCTGGCGTATGATTATTTGCTTTCCCGTCCTGAATCTGCTGGGTATTTCCAGGATGCTACGCATCTCACGCAGCGCAAGATGACCCTTAAAGGGTGGTGGTCGCGGACCACAACCAAGCCGATGGACGGCGATTTCCATTCCTATATGTCCCGAGTGGCTGATGCCCACGTCAAAGACGGCGGGACGCATCCGCACGTCGTGATACCGGCTGATCTGACCATCGCGCTGATGGGTTGGGTTGAGATGAGAGTTATGACGGCGCTGAACACCGTCGCTCCGGGACTCGATGGTGATTATGTGTTCGGGAAGCTTCCGGAGCCGCCGGCGGCCGCCGAGGTGGGTCAGGCATGGATGCGGATGCTGACGCTGCAGCTGGGGATCCTGCTCAAGCCCTACCTGGCATCCATCGAGTAACGAACGTCCTGCTTGGCGCGGCGTTCACGTCAAGGCCGACGTGGACGCCGATCTCACGCGCTGGCAGGTATACCGAACACTTCTCGGGGTAACCCCGATGCCGGATTCAGGGTGCACACCGACGTCACGGCAGTCGCTGCGCAGGGAGAGTGGGAACTGCCCGCCTCGAGGAGACTTTGATGAGTACAACGACATTGACCCGCCCACGCGAGGGCAAGGTCATCGCCGGTGTGTGCGCCGGCATAGCCCAGCGGTACGGTTGGGACGCCAACGTGGTCAGGCTGCTGTTCGTGCTGTCCTGCCTGCTGCCGGGACCGCAGTTCGTGGTGTACCTGGCGTTGTGGATGCTCATGCCCAAACAGCCGTACTGAGCGTAGCGTCTATTTCGGACACGGCTATGTCGGGTTGGCTGCGGCCGCGCACGGTTACTCCGGGCTGGCTCCTGCCGAGTTGGACGGGGCCCAGGCCTCGCTGCTGGCCGGCCTAGTGCAGGCACCCAGCGCGCCTATGATCCGTTGCTGCACCGGGCACTGGCCAAGCAGCGACAGCGGCGGGTGCTGGACCACGCCGCGCCACTGAGCCTGATCGGACTGAACGGCGGTGTAACCGCCAGACAGACCCTCCTCGCGCCGACCATGAGACGACTGACCGGACTTCCGCAGATGTTGGGCACACGGCCGACCGAATCTGCTCGCTGACCAGCCGGAATGCCACGAGAGCTGGATCGGGTCGTGTTACTACAGGCGCGGATAGGCTGTCAGCGGGAGGCGGCAAGCTCGAAGTGGTGAGTCACCTGCGCTGTCGGATACAGGCCACCAAGTGCCGCTCGCAGTGGGCCGTTCGCAGGTCACGGACGGGCCGAGCTGGCCTTATCCGTCTGCCATGGCTCCCACAAGTACATATCTACGAGCCAACACTGTCTGCCCATGTCACGTCCAGCGACACGCCGCAAGGCGTGTGCCTACAGGTTTTTGGCTCGATGGACCACCCGCAGGTCTCTCACCAGGCACGATGCACTCGATCAAGCCCAGATATGCCTACTAACTGCGGAAGTCCGGACTGACGGCCTGATCAATCCGCCAGGTCAGGGCATCGGTGCAGCTGAAAACAGAGCGCGGCCGAACGGAGCAGGCAACGGCGGCATGTGGAGCACTCCCGGTCTGCTGCCGCACGCAGCACGCCGTTGGGCGCCGCGATGCGATCGCATCTTTCAGATTTGGATGAGATATCAACCGGTCCCGTAGGGTGCCATGGCCTGGTAACGCCCCTCAAAGGAGAAGTGCACCGGCTTTGGCCGCGCCGCGGGGAAGGAGCCGGCGCGGCCGGGTCGGCTGTGGCGTTTGGGCGCTGAGGGTCGGGTGTGAGCTGGTGGATGGGCAAGCGCGAAGGGATCAGGCAGCGAGGTGACATCGGCGGCGGTACCCCGATCAGCGGGGTCGGGAAAAGTCGAGCTCGGTTATGTGATGCGCAAACTTCCGCACGTGACCGTGTTGTTCTGGGCGTTGAAGACCGTCGCCGTGACTCTGGGAGAGACCTCCGGAGACTTGGTGGGCATCACCCTCGAGATCGGCTACGTCGTCACCGCGTTGATCTTTCTCGGGTTTTTTCTAGTCGTCGTGGTGGCCCAGGTGCGGACCAAGCAGTTCCGTCCGGCGCTGTTCTGGGCGGTGATCCTAGGAACCAGCATGGTGGGTACCGAGATCTCGGATTTCCTCAACCGTGGGTTCGGTCACGGCAGCGCCCAACAGGGGATCGGTTACGCGTGGGGCGCGGCCGTCCTCACCAGCATCCTGGCGATCGTGTTTGTGGCGTGGTGGCGCACCGGGCAGACCTATGACGTGGAGAACATCACCGCCCGCAAGGGCGAGGTCCTGTACTGGATCGCGATCCTGATCTCGAACACCCTGGGCACCTCCAGTGGGGACTGGCTGGCCGATGACACCGGTCTGGGTTTTCGCAACGCCTTCTTCGTCATCGCCGGGATCATGGTGTCGATCGTGGCGGCGCACTACCTAACCAACATCAACAGCATGGTGTTGTTCTGGCTGGCGTTCATCCTCACCCGCCCGCTGGGCGCGGCCGGGGGAGATTCGTTGATCAAACCAGTCTCGGAGGGCGGTCTGGGCTGGGGCACGTTATGGGGCTCGGTGGCGCTGCTGGGCCTGCTCATCGTATTGATCGCCTACCAGACCTACCGCATCCACCGTCACCCACTGCAGCCTCTGCCCGCGCCGGTGAACCAGCGCACCGGTCAACCGCAGCGGCCCAACGGCGCGCCGGTCACGGAACCCACCGCGGCCATACCGTGAGACCGACCCACAGGTGGGAGCTCAACCGTTCCAGCGCCCGGTGATACCGCGGCGCGCCGTGGAAGCGCAGCCGTACCCCGGCACCGCGCCCTCGCGCTAATTCCCTCCTGTCCCCGGCGCCCCGTCAGCCAGGTGCGGGGACACTGATGGTCGTGCACACGGTGACCGGACTACGCGAAACCGCGGCGAGTTCTGGTGGGCGGTTCGACGACGCCGCTGATCGGCGGGCCGCCAACCGGGCTGTCGGCGTGAGTGCCATGGGCTTGGCGGCCACCGGCGTGGTGGAGCTGATCATCGCGCTGGTCACCGGATCGGTCGGGCTGTTGGGCGATGCCCTGCACAACCTTTCCGACGTCTCGACCAGCGCGGTGGTGTTCCTCGGATTTCGGATCAGCCGGCGCAGCGCTAGCGAGCGCTACCCCTACGGGCTGGAGCGGGCCGAGGACCTCGCCGGGCTCGGGGTCGCGCTGGTGATCTGGGCCAGCGCGGTATTCGCCGGCTGGGAAAGCGTGCACAAGTTGCTGGCTAACCACGGGACGAGCCACGTCGGCGTGGGAATCGCCGCCGCTTCGCTGGGCATCGTCGGCAACCAGGCAGTGGCTCGATACAAGCTGCGGGTCGGGCGTCGAATCCAGTCCGCCACCTTGATCAGCGACGCGCGCCACTCCTGGCTGGATGCGCTGTCCTCAGCCGGGGCGCTGGCCGGGCTGATCGCCGTCGGGCTGGGGCAACCCTGGGGCGACCCGGTCGCCGGGCTAGCGGTCACCCTGTTCATCTGCCACGTCGGCTATGAAGTCAGCAGCGACATCGGCCGCCGGCTCCTCGACGGCGTCGACGACGGATTGCTCACCATCTCCGAACGAGCCGCCGGCGGTGTTTCCGGTGTGCAGCACGCCCACGCTCGGGCTCGGTGGACCGGGCGCACCCTGCGCGTCGAAATCGATGCTTGGGTTGATCCAGCCATGCCCGTTGCGGCCGCCGACACCCTGGGCCGGCAGGTCGCCGACGCCGTGCATACCGCGGTGCCCGAGGCCCGCACGGTCACCGTCACTGCTCGTGCGATGACCACCCTCCTATAGCCTCCGCCGCCGACCCTGCCAGGGCGGCAGGACAACCTTGAGCAGGCATACCCATCCAGTGCTTGACGCGCAGGCCAGCACAGGTGCATCCTCACTGTATTCAACGAATGATGAAAAAAGGTGATTGAGATGACCGAGCGCACTGGCTGCGTGATCGTCGGTGGCGGTCCGGCCGGCATGGTGGCAGGGCTGTTGCTGGCCAGGGGCGGCATCGAGGTGACCGTGCTGGAAAAGCACCCCGACTTCCTGCGGGACTTCCGCGGCGACACGGTGCATCCGTCGACACTGACCCTGCTCGACGAACTGGGGCTGGGCGAGAAGTTCGACGCTCTGCCCCACAGCGAGCTCAGCGCGGCCGGGTTCCCCACCGACGACGGCGGCATGATGAAGCTGGCTGACTTGACCCGGCTGAAGGTGCCGCATCCCTACATCGCGATGGTGCCGCAGTGGGACTTTCTCGACCTGCTCGCCGCCAGCGCCAGCCGAGAAAAGACGTTCACGCTGCGGATGAACACCGAGATGACCGGCCTGATCCGGGAAGGCGGCCGGGGCGGCGCTGTTGTCGGAATCCGCTACAAGACGGCTGGTGGCACCGAGGGCGAGCTGCGCGCGGATCTGGTCATCGCCGCCGATGGCCGCTGGTCGCTCGCCCGGCGCGAGGCAGGTCTGGAGCCCAAGGAGTACGACTGCCCGTTCGACGTTTGGTGGTTCCGCCTGTCGCGCCACGACGACGAAGGCGCAGCCATGCTCACCCCGCGGATGCGCAACCGCCGCTTCGCCGTGCCGCTGCCGCGCACCGGCTACTTCCAGGTTGCGTATCTCGCGCCGAAGGGCGCCGACCTCCGCGCGGAAGGCATCGAGGCGTTCCGCACCAACGTGACCGAGATCTGTCCCGAGTTCGCCGACCGGGTGCACGAGCTGAAGACGATTGACGACGTCAAGTTCCTCGACGTGCGGCTGAACCTGCTTGCCCAGTGGCACATCGATGGGCTGCTCTGCATCGGCGACGCGGCGCACGCCATGTCACCGGTCGGCGGGGTGGGCATCAACCTGGCCGTACAGGACGCCGTCGCCGCTGCGACCCTGCTGGCGCAGCCGCTGCGCCGTGGCCGGCCAACCCTGGCCGACCTGGCGAAGGTCCGATCACGCCGCCTGCTGCCCACGATGCTGGTGCAGGGCCTGCAGCGGATCCTGCACCGGACCGTTATGCGTCCGGTGATGGCGGGCAAGCGCAACGGCCCACCCGCAGAGATGATCAAGCTGTTCGCTCGGTTCCCGCAGCTGTCGTACATCCCGGCCCGGCTGCTGGGCCTCGGTTTGCGGCCCGAGCACGCCCCGGCCTTCGCGCGCCGCGCGATGGAGCAGGTCGGTCGTTAGGGTAGCCGGGCGCGCAGCCAGCCGTACCAGTCGGCGATTCCTTCGCCGGTGGTGGCCGACAGCTGCAGCACCTCGACACCCGGATTCGCCCGCCGTGCCCCATCCAGGAAGTCGTCGACGTCGAACTGGACGTACGGCAGCAAATCGATCTTGTTGAGCAGCACCAGGTCAGCGGCGCGGAACATCTGCGGGTACTTCCGCGGCTTCTCGGCGCCCTCGGTGACCGAGGTGATCACGACCCGGGCCTGTTCGCCGAGGTCGAACAACGCTGGGCACACCAGGTTCCCGACGTTTTCGATGAGCACTACTGAGCCCACCGGTGGCTCCAGCGTCTCCAGCCCACCGGCGAGCATCTTCGCGTCGAGATGGCAGCCCGACCCGGTATTGATCTGTACCGCTGGGGCGCCGGTGGCGCGGATCCGGTCTGCATCCAGCACCGTCTCCTGATCACCTTCGATGACCGACACCTGCAGCTCGGCGCCCAGTTCCCGGATGGTGCGCTCGAGCAGCGTGGTCTTGCCCGCGCCGGGTGAGCTCATCAGGTTCACCGCGAGGATGCTGCGCTCCGCCAACCATTTGCGGTTGCGCTCGGCGAGCGCGTCGTTGCGGGCCAGCACCGCCTGCTCGAGGGTGACCGTCCGGGTCCCGGAGTGGCTGTGGCTATGGCCGTGCTCGTGGTCATGCTCGTGGTGGTCATGCTCGTTGGTTTCGAAGATGGTATCGCCGGAGCAGCCACACGTTGCGCACATCAGGCCATTACCTCAACTTCCCGGATTTTGAGTTCTTCTCCCGCGAGCAGCTCGCGGTTCGCGCTGCCACACTCGCACAGCACGAGCAGATCGTTCAGTACGAACTCCGCGCCGCAGTCCCGGCAGCGCGCCTTGCCCGTGGGTTGGATGATCTCCAGCGCCGCTCCTTCAAGCGTGGTGCCCTGGGTCACAACTTCGAAGCAGAAGCGGACCGAATCAACTACGACACCGGACAGGGTGCCGATCTCCAGGCATACTCGACACACCTGCGCATCACCCATCCGGTCCCATATGGCCTGGATCACGCTCTGGGTGATCGACATTTCGTGCAAGAGCGTCTCCTCGGTTCTGCACTCAGTCCAGTCCCCGTGCGGGGATCTTGTCAAGGGCGGGACAATCCTCCTGTGCAGCAGAGTATCCGAGTTGAAGTGCGAGTCGAAGGCGTCGTGCAGGGTGTGGGGTTCCGGCCTTACGTCCATGGTCTGGCACATCGTCTCGGGCTGTCCGGCCGGGTCGGTAACGACACCGCCGGTGTCTTCATGGAGATCGAGGGAGCCGAGCAGGCAGTCAGCGAGTTTCTCGCCACGCTGCCCACACAAGCGCCCCCACTGGCCATCATCGAGCAGGTCAAGACCAACCCGCTGGTCCCGACTGGCGAGCCGGGTTTTCATATCGTGTCCAGCCAGGCCGCCGGCCGGCGCGACACCTTGATTTCCGCGGACACCGCCACCTGCGAGGACTGCCTTCGCGAGCTGGCTGATCCCACCGACCGCCGCTTCGACTACGCCTTTATCAACTGCACCAATTGCGGTCCGAGATTCACCATCGTGCGCGACGTGCCGTACGACCGGCCGTTCACCACGATGGCCCCGTTCGCGATGTGCCAGGACTGCGCCCGTGAGTACCACGATCCGGCCGACCGGCGCTTCCACGCCCAGCCGGTGTGCTGCCCGGCCTGCGGTCCCCGGCTGCGGCTGATCGACGCCAGCGGCGCCGAGTTGCCGGGTGAGCCACTGGCCGCGGCTGCGGGATTGCTGAGGGCTGGAGCGGTGCTGGCGGTCAAGGGGCTTGGTGGCTTCCACGTCGCGGCGCTGGCCGCTGATGCTGCCGCGACCGCTGAACTGCGCGCGCGTAAACACCGCGAGGACAAGCCGTTCGCGGTGATGGTGGCCGATCTCGACGCTGCGTGCGAGCTGTGCGAGATCGACCCGGTGGCGCAGCGGGTGCTGGCCGGGCGGCGGCGGCCGGTGGTGCTGCTACCCCGGCGTCCCGACGCCCCTGTCGCCCCGGCCGTCGCGCCCGGCAACCGCAACCTCGGCCTGATGCTGCCCTACACCCCGCTACACCACCTACTGCTGCGCGACACCGCCAGTCCCATCGTGTTGACCAGCGGCAATATCTCCGACGAGCCGATCGCCTACCAGGACGACGACGCGCGCCGGCGGCTCACCGGAATCGCGGACGCCTACTTGACTCACGACCGGGCGATTCACATGCGCACCGATGACTCGGTGGTGCGGGTGTTCCGCGGGGCCGAGCTGCCGGTGCGCCGGTCCCGCGGCTACGCCCCCGAGCCGTTGACCCTCGCGCACCCGGTGCCCCGCCCGATCCTGGGCTGCGGCGCCGAACTCAAGAGCACCTTCTGCCTGGCCCGCGGACGGCACGCGTTCCTGTCCCACCACATCGGTGATCTGGAGAACTACGAGACGCTGCGTTCGTTCACCGAGGGTGTGGAGCACTTCCGGCGCATTTTCGACGTGACGCCGGAACTGGTCGCGTACGACTTGCACCCGGAATACCTGTCCACCAAATACGCTGTCGATCTCGCAGATGTGGAACTCGTGGGAGTCCAGCACCACCACGCGCACATCGCGTCATGCCTGGCCGACAACGGTGAGTCCGGTCCGGTGCTGGGAGTGGCCTTCGACGGCACGGGCTACGGCAGCGATGGCACGTTGTGGGGTGGCGAGTTCCTGCTGGCCGACCTCACTGAATTTCAACGGATGGCCCACCTCGTGCCAGTGCCGCTGCCAGGCGGCGCTGCGGCAATCCGACAACCCTGGCGGATGGCCGCCGCCTACCTGGGTTCAGAGGCGCCGCAAGACCTCATCCAGCGCAACGCGCAGCACTGGGACGCGGTGCTGGCGATGGCTTCCCGACGGGTGAATGCCCCGCTGACCTCCAGTGCGGGACGCCTGTTCGATGCGGTCGCGGCCATTCTCGGGATCCGCGACTCCATCAACTACGAGGGCCAGGCCGCAGTGGAGCTCGAACAGCGAGCCGACCTGTCCGAGTTGGGGACCTACTTCGCCAGCGTCAGCGAGGGCCCCACGCTTGCGCTGCACGGCGTGGATCTGGTGCGGGCCGTGGTCGCCGATCTCCAAGCGGGTGTGGCCCCGGAAGCGATCGCCACCCGGTTCCATCACGGCCTGGCCGATGCGATCGTCCGGGTCTGCCTGATGCTGCGAGAGACCACCGGCGTCGACGTCGCTGCCCTGTCCGGTGGGGTCTTCCAGAACGTGCTGCTACTAGAGCGCACCGTAGCGACCTTGGAGCATGCGGGATTCCGCGTTCTCACTCACTCCCGCGTCCCTCCCAATGACGCCGGTATCAGCCTCGGTCAGGTCGTCGTCGCCGCCGCAATCGCGCAGTCTGGATGCAGAACGCGGTAATCGGGCCCTCGAAAACAGCAGTCTGCATCCAGACTGCTGTTTTCGAGTCACTGCTTGCGGGCCCAGGGGGGTGGGGCGGCACCGCGATTCATCGACCAGGTGACTCCACCGAGGCGGCCTTCCTGGACGGACTCTGCCGGCCGAGTCCGGTAGGACTTGGCCAGCTCAGCGCTCGGATCTTGACCCTGATTCAAAATTACGCAGGGGGAGCGGTACAGGCAGCGGGAGCACACTTCCGGCGCGGGGCTCGGATAGACCTGGAGGTCTGGGCTGGTGGCGGCGCTGACCTCAGCGGCCAGATCCGCGCCGGCCGCCGCGAGTTCGGCCTCGCCGCGCCGGATCCGGGTGCGGCGGAACGCATCGGTACCTTCGGCGTGCAACCTCTCGCCGGACACGGTGCCGCTGCGGGCATACATCCGGCGATGACCCACCTGCGGGCGCCCCGGTCCCGGCGCCGGGACCGGGGCGCCCAGTTCCCCGGCGTCCGCGTGAATCTCGTTGTACAGCGTGCCCGCGATGTGCATCCCCAGATAGAACTGTGGCCACGCCCATGCCCACATGATCGTCTGCTCGTCCAACTGGAGGGCATCGTGGTCGGCCCAACCCTCGGTGACCAACCGATGCTGGACAACCCAGTAGGCGTCGTCGGGGTCGATGACCAGCAGGTCGACGCGACCGCAAAACCTGACCTCGTCACCGGCGGAGGTCAGCAGGTTGACGCCGGGCCTCGCCGGGTCGGGAATGCTCACCTCGAAGTCGGTATCCACGCGAATGGGGGTGAAGTGGTCAACCGTCGGCGCCCAGGCTGCGTAGGCGTCGAGCAGCGCATGACCACGGTCCAGCAATTCCTGCAGCGCCGCATCGTCGGCGGCACCTTCCGCTTGGCCGCGCAGCGAGCGGTCCATAGCCTGGTGCACCAACGGCCGCACGATGCCTCGATCCCATTCCCACATTCCGGGGAAGTAGTACACCGCGAGCGCGTCGCGCAGTGCCTTATTCAGATCGAGGGAGCCGGGATGAGCAATAGGTTCGAGGTTTCGCCGGTTTCCAGAGCTGAAGTCCCATTGCCGACGGCAACGCTTGAAGGCCGTCCGATCCGACATGTGGAGGCGGTACACCATCGCGCCCTCGACTCAGTGCCCAGTAGTACCCCGTGATCTCGGGCATGCTCCGCAGATCTTGAGGCTCACGATTAATCCTAGCGTTGCCGAGTCCGACAGCCCTGCTGTCGAACTCGGCGCACACCGAACACACATCGGTTGCCGAGCCGGACACGGCTAGTGCGCGTGCGGCCAGGGGTCATCCGGCGACCACCGGCAACGATCATGGCCCCCGGCCGCCGCATCCATCTCGGCGAACAGGTCCTCGAAGAAGGCCGACAGATCATCGCGGTGGTGTGCCTGCCACCCGCCGTAGTAAATCCAGGCATCCGGAAGGGACTCCTCCGGCGCCGGGATCGGCAACGCACCATCGTCACCGGTGCGCTTCACCACATAGTTTTCGCCACGGCGTTCGATGTAAACGACCTCGCCGGGTTCGGGCCAGTCAGCCACGATCTCGGCGATCAACTCAGTTCGATTCAGCGGACCTCCCGGCAATGTGGTCAGCAGATCCGTGGCAACGGATCGCCGACGAGCAGATCGATGATTCGGGTGCCACCGAAGCCAGTCTTGAGCAGGACCAGCCCGGGCGGGTCCTCGGCGACGCGGCCGACCGCTGTTGCTCCGGCGCCCAGGGGGTGCGCCCGCAGCGCTGCCACCGCGGCGTCGGCCGCGCTCGGATCGACGATCGTCACGATGCGTCCTTCGCAGGCGACGTAAAGGGGGTCGATGCCCAGCAGCTCACATGCGCCGCGGACCTCCGGCCGCACCGGCACCGACTCCTCATCGACCACCACGGCCACACCGGCGGCGGTGGCCACTTCATTGAGGATCGTCGCGACCCCACCACGAGTGGCATCGCGCATTGCCCGCACATCGGGACCCACCGCATCGAGCAGGCCCCGGACCAGTTCGTGCACCGGGGCAGTGTCGGACACCAGCTCAGCGTCGAGGTCCAGCTCGCCGCGCTCCAGCAGGATGGTGATGCCGTGGTCGCCCACCGGGCCGGAGACGATCACCACATCGCCAGGGCGGGCCGTGGCTACGCCTAGCGTCAAGCCGCCGGTGATCAATCCGACGCCGGCTGTGTTGATGTAGCAGCCGTCGCCCTTGCCTCGCTGCACGACCTTGGTGTCGCCGGTCACAATAGACACTCCGGCCGCGGCCGCGGCAGCCGACATCGATGCCACGATCCGCCGCAGGTCCTCGACCGGGAATCCTTCCTCCAGGATGAAGCCGGCCGAAAGATGCGCTGGTCGCGCTCCGGAGACAGCCAGATCATTGACGGTGCCGTTGACCGCGAGGTCACCGATGTTTCCCCCGGGGAAGAACAACGGTGACACCACATAGGAATCCGTCGTGAAGGCAAGCCGCGTATCGCCGGCAGTCAGTGTCGCGGCGTCTTCCAGTGGCTCCAGCAGGGGATTGCGGAATGCGTCCAGAAAAATCGCTTCGATCAGCGACTGGGTCGCCTTACCACCGGCACCGTGCGCAAGGGTGATGAGCTTTTCGCGCACCCGAGGCCGCGCCCGCCGGGCGCGCTCGATGCGTTCCAGCACCAACTGCTCGCGCCCGGTGTGCTCGGTCCCGGGTGTGGCATGCGCGGGGTAACTCGTGCCAGCGTCGTGCTCGACGACGGACTCCTCCGCCCAGGCAGCTTGCTGCTGGGTGGTGTCTTGGTGCGTCATGCCCTGCTGCTTTCGATACTGACTTCCCGGATCCGCTGGCGGCTGAACCGGCCGAAGTTGTAATACGCCGCGCAGGCCCCCTCGGAGGACACCATGCAGGTGCCGATCGGCATCTCAGGCGTGCACGCGGTGCCGAAGACCTTGCATTCCCACGGCTTGAGAACACCCTTGAGCACCTCGCCGCATTGGCAGGCCTTCGGGTCGGCGACCCGGACGCCGGGGAGCCTGAAGTGCCGCTCTGCATCGAAGGCTGCGTACTTCTCGCGGACTTGCAGCGCGGAGTGCGAGATGAAGCCGAGGCCCCGCCACTCGAAGTAGGGACGCAACTCCATCACCTCGGCCACCGCCCGCAGCGCCACCGTGTTGCCGTTCCACGGCACCACCCGGGCGTACTGGTTCTCCACCTCGCAGCGGCCCTCGGCCAGTTGCTGCAGCAGCATGTACACCGACTGCAGGATGTCCAGCGGCTCGAACCCCGCCGTCACGATCGGCTTGCCGTATTCCGCTGGGATGTACTCATAGGGCCGGCAGCCGATGACGGTGGAGACATGGCCGGGGCCGATGAACCCGTCCAATCGCAGATCGGGGGAGTCCAGGATGGCCTTGATCGCTGGGACGATCATGACGTGGTTGCAGAAGATCGAGAAGTTCTCGATGCCCTCAGCCGCCGCGCGCAGCACCGTCATGGCGGTGGATGGCGTGGTGGTCTCCATCCCGATTGCCATGAAGATCACGTGCTTGTCCGGGTTCTGCCGGGCGATCTTCAGCGCGTCGAGCGGGGAGTAGACCATTCGAATGTCGGTGCCGGCGGCCGAGGAGTCGAAGAACGATCCACGCCCGCCGGGCACCCGCATCATGTCGCCGAAGGACGTCATGATTACGTCCGGCTGCTCGGCCAGTGCGATCGCGTCGTCCACCCGGCCCATCGGGAGCACACACACCGGGCAGCCTGGCCCGTGGACCAAGCTGATGGACTCGGGAAGGTAGTCTTCCAGCCCGTGCTTGTAGATGGTGTGCGTGTGCCCGCCGCAGACTTCCATGAACTTGTAATGGCGTCCCGGCTCGCACAACGCCGCGATCTTGGCGGCTAGCGCGCGAGCCTTTTCGGCATCCCGGTATTCATCGACGAATCGCATCGTGCTCACTGCCTTTCGTCAATCCGCGATTCGAGCAGGGCGGCGATCTCATCCTCGTAGGCCTGCCCGATGCCTATCAGGAAGTCCATCGCTGCCTTGGCTTCTTGCTCGTCGATCTTGGATAGCGCGAAACCGACGTGAATCAAAATCCAGTCGCCGGGAACAGGCGGATCATCGGTCAAGAGACCGATATTGATCGCTCGCTTGACCCCGCTGACATCGACCCTGGCCAGATCGGGCTGGTCGGGGAGGATCTCGATCACCTCGCCCGGGATGCCGAGGCACATGAGCTATTACCTCCGTGGTGGGAGTTGGGTCACATATCGCTTATTGCCTTGTAGCGAGCTACATCCTTAGACACCTGTATCGCTACGGTGACCAGGCCGATCGCTGACCCCCAGAACACCAGCCGACGCACCAGACGGAACATTTACTTCACTTCCTTCCTTGTCGGTGAGCAGATCCATAACCACCCCGACAGCCCTGTCGACGGCTTCGGCGACGGTTGTGGACAACCCGATACCTTCCTCGGTGCTGACCGGCTCACAACCGACCAGTAGGGTCCGCCCCGCGTTGCCGCCGAGGTTTTCCAGCAGCGCGAGCACCGCGTCCGGAGCCATCCCGTGCGCGTCGACAGCGGAAGGCTCGATCCCCGGTACGTCACCGTCACGGATCTCGAGCACATAGATCGTTCCCGGCTCGCCGCCGCGGGACACGGCGTCGAGCAGGATCGTGGTGGCCGGGGCCATCTCGAGGAGATCGTAGGCCAGGTGCATGCCACGGATCCCGTAATCAACGACTCGGACACCGCTGGGCAGCGTCTCGGCGTGGAGCCGGCGGGCCAGCTCCACGCCGAACGCATCATCGCTGAGAAAGATATTGCCGATGCCGGCCACCATCGTGGTCACGGGCGCGGTCATGAGGGAGCTCCCACCGGCGTTAGCTCGTCGGGAGCGAAGTAGCGGAACCGACCATGCGCTGCTGAGATTTCCGCCCCGGGATCGTCATCGATGGTGACTGCGACATGGGTGTTGCCATCGACATCGAGCAACACCGCAGCGACGGTGGCAGTGCGGCCCTCGAGGAACATATCCTGCGCATCGGCCCGGCGCGATCCCGGCATGAGCAGCACCTTGCTGCCCTTGGCCACCTCGACCCCGCCGATGGTGACGCTATCGGTCTCGGGGTCTACTGAGGCGTCCGCGCCAGGATCCCACCACGGCGCGCCGGGCGTGGTAATCGTTTCGATCGGGTCCGGCTCCTTTCGGATGCCTGGAGTCTCGCCGAGATACCGGATCGCACCATGCAGCTTGTCCAGCATCTCGGGGGGCATCGAGTCGACCCGGTCCATCAGCTTGCGGGCCCGCTCGTCGGTGGCCCGTGCCTCGGCCTTCTCCTCGTCGGTGAGCGTCATGGTCCGCAGCGTGAGGATCTCGTCAATCTCGGTGCCATCGAACAGGTCGCCGGCACTTTCCGGCGCGATCTGAGGATAGTCATAGAGGATGATCGGCGAGATCAGCAGCACATCCCGGCGGCCCGACTCGCCCACCATCACCGGCCAAGTGCGTTCGTTGCGGCAGCTCTCGACGGCGGGCTTGGCCCACTCGGGGGGATCGAGCAGGGAGATGAACTCCCCGTCGGTCACGGCGAGCACGGTGTGGGCCGCGATCAGCGAGTGCCGTAATGCGAGGTGGCGACCCGCCTCGGGATCGGCCCACTCGGCGGTGTTGACCACTTCAACGGACAGCTGCAGGATCCCGTAAGGACCCTCCAGCACGTGCCCGGATAGCCGGATCTCGCCGTGTAGCGGCCAGCGCTCCCGGGTGACGCCGTCAGCGGTCTCGGTGCCACCGGGTACGTTGACCGGAACAACCTGTCCGGTGCCCATCAATTCCGATACCGGCAGCACTGCGTCAATCTCGTGCTCCACGGCCTCGTCGAATTCGGGTACCGGCCCGTCCCCACCGCTGCGATGCTGGACTTGCAAAAACCGCAGGCGGAGGTGAAGTACCGGGTCAATGCCGGGTTCCAGCAAGAACTCGCTGTGCGAGGTGGCGTGTTCACCGTGCCCTGCAGCGGCATATGCGGGCGGCGCGAGTACCCCCCACTGCCAACGGATTTGATTCTTGCGTGCCGACGCCCGGTAGGGATAGAGCAAGTAACCCTCGTAGAGGACGGCGTCGGCGATCTGCCGGGCGATGTCCATCGGGGCCGTCATGATTTCCCCTCCGCAGTGCGTTCCCGGGCCGCATCCAGCACGGCGATGACCGCGTCATCCCAAGTCGGCAACGCACGGGCGGCCCGGAACTCGGCAAGTGCATCAATCGTGTCGCGGCGCATCCGCAGCCATCCACTACCCGGGAAGTGAATATCCATCATTTCGCGCCACTGTGCTACTGGCATGCGGTATCGGCACTCGGCGTGCCAGGGTACTTGCTCAATCCACATACCCTGCTTGCCGTCCCCAAAAATGGTTCCGCTGAACAGCAGAATGAACGGGACCTCCCCGTCCTCAAGTGCGTGGAAATATCGGCCTGCAGTGACCTCCATATCGTAGCTGCACGGTACAGAAATGGAGACCTCGGTGCTTCCGGTAAAGCTTGGTACCACCGTCGATGTGTTGGCGAATTGGAAGGGGTTGAGCGAGTCGCCCCACCGCTCGCGCCCGCCGAACAGCTCGAGTAGTCGATCGCCTTCCTTGTCGGTGTATCCACGCCGCGACGGCTCGACCCTGATTTGACAACGCAGCGCGATGGCTCGCACCTTGTCCTCGGTAGCTGCACCGATCTTGAGCTTGAACAGCAGCGTCGGCGCGATGGCGTAGTGTTCGGGCGACACGTCAAGGCAGGCGAAGGATAGTTCAGTCATTGCTAATAGCCACCTGTTCGCTGCGCTCGCGCAGTCCGGCGAAGAACTTGTGGATCTCCACCCAAGCCTGCTCTCCGCCGTCGAAGCCCTGCCAGTGCATACGGACCAGGCCGACCAGCTGGTAGCAGGCATCGATCGGGACCGCGAAGAACTCGAACCCATTGTCTCCCTTATACACCAGCAACGCCTCGACATCGGGCCTCAGGTCACCGAATTCCGGAAGCGCTGCGAGCAGGTCCGTCCAGGCCTCCAAGGACAGCAGCGACTCGGTGGCTCCCGCCGGGCTCGGGTAGAACGCGACGGTACGCTCCAGCACGCTGTTGGCGAAGAAGAAGGCCGTCGCCACCGGAATCTCGATCGAGTCCCAGGTCGCCGCCGCCAACGGCACGTTGGCGGCGTACCGGTAGCGGTCGGGAACTGTCTTGTACCGCCCACCTGCTGCGCCTTCTTGGGTAAACAACATGGCGCACGGCCGGCAGGTACACATCAGACCGCGGTGTTCGATGTCCACCACGTGGCCGTGCCACTCGCCGATGTCCACTGCGCACATTTCGCAACGTTCGCCCGGTTGTCGTTCGCCCGGTTGTTGTTCGCCCGGAGCAGCTTGGGGGGGGGAAGCGGCGCTTCCTACGAAGCGCCGCAGCCCGCCTTTCATGACACCGCCTGAGCGGGAACCGCGATGCGGACCCCGCCGTTCTCGGCTAGCAGTGGCAGCGGGTCAAGATGCGCTCCCGCCGCCGAAGATGTGGCTTCTTCGTTGGCCTCACCCCATCCCCGACCAGCCCGGACCAGGTCATAACGTTGCAGGCAGCCGGGGCAGGCCAGCAAGGCTCCCACCAGCTTCCCGCCGGTCAGTCCGGATCCGCAGACTGGGCAGCGGTCGGCATAGGCATACAAGCTGCCGGCCACGTTGCACACCACCGCAGCGGTGTCGCCGACCAGCATGGGAACCACCTGACCTTGACCGAGGTCGGAGATCCCGTCGACCTGAACCCAGGTCGACGTCGGTGACTCCGGCTGCTTGCTGACCTGGGCCAGCGGCAACAGGGTGCGCCCCTCGGGCGCAGACAGGCCCGAGGCCGATTCGGGCACCATGCCCTCGACCTCTACCTTGGTGACCTCGGGTGCGACGTCCTCAATTCCCTTCTCGATGGCCATTTTTACGGTGAGCGCGGAGGACGGGCAGCCGTCACAGCTGCCCGCCAACCGCAATCGCACCGTGCCGTCGTCGTCAAGCCCGAGGTACTCGACGTCGCCGGCGTGCGAACCGAGGTAGGGCCGGACCTGCTCGAGGGCCGCGAGGACGCGTTCCTCGGTGCTCTGCGGGTGCAGGTCGTGCAACACCAGCAGTCCGGCCACTGCCTTGTCGGCGAGTAGCGGAGCAGCGGCCTGCTCGTCGAGCAACTCCAGGATGCGGGCCAGGCCCGCACCGTAGAAGTCGACGAGCAGACCAACCAGCTCCTCGGCTCGCTCGGCGATCGCGGGGTCGGAGGCCGAGGCGAACTCAGCGAGTAACGCCTCGACCCTTTCCCCAACCGCCTGGATATCCGATGTGTTACTAACAGGCACGATCAGCCGCCAGTGGGGAACGAGTGTGGCGTGTGCAGGCGATCCAGCTCGTGGCCATCCCCGAGGTACATGTGCACACCACAGGGCAGGCACGGGTCGAAGCTACGTACGGCCCGCATGATGTCGATGCCCTTGAAGGTCGCCGGTGGGTTCTCCTCGAAGATCGGCGTGTTCTGCACGGCGTCTTCGTAGGGGCCCGGCGTCCCGTAGATGTCGCGGACGCTGCCGTTCCACGGGGTGGGCGGGTACGGGTGGTAGTTAGCGATCTTGCCGTCCTGGATGATCATGTGGTGCGACAGCACACCGCGGACCGCTTCGGTCCACCCACAGCTGATTGCTTCCTTGGGCACCTTGAACGGCTCCCAAGTCTTGGTACGGCCAGCCCGCACCTCGGCCAGGGCCTTCTCCACGAAATGCAGCGCCACCGCGGCCTGGTAGGCCTGGAAGTAGCTCCGAGCCCGGTTGCGCTCGATCGCGTTCGACAGCGGCTTGCCAGCCTTGTCGTACGGGATCTTCCACTCGAAGGTAACCTCAGGCTTCGTCATCGTCCTCGGCAGGTTGATGACGACGCTCTTGCCGGTGGCCTTCACGTTACCCGTGTCGACCAGGCCAGACAGCGCCGTTGGCCACAACCGGGCCAGCGGTCCACCACCGGTGTCCAGGGCAAGGTGGTCCGTGCCGTCGAACCACCGCGGCGACATCGTCCAGCTATACGGGCCATTGAAGTCCCGCTTGGCCGGCCGCGGGATGGTGTGCTGGTTCCAGGGGTGCCTCCGGTCGACCGGGTTCCCCAACGGGTCCTTGTCGGCGAAGGTCTCCATGCCGTCCCAGTCCTCGTAGTACGAGGAGCCGAGCAGGATCCGCAACCCGAGGTTGATCTTCACCAGGTCGTTGGTGACCAGCTTGCCGTCCACGACCACACCGGGGGTGACGAACATCTTGCGACCCCAGTTGGTCATGTTGCGGTAGTTGAAGTCGCAGTGCTCCGGGTCGTTCTGAGCGCCCCAGCAACCGAGCAGCACGCGGCGCCGGCCCACTTCCTCATAGCCGGGAATGGCGTCGTAGAAGAAGTTGAACAGGTCGTCATGCAGCGGCACGACCCGCTTCATGAACTCCACGTACCGCATGAGGCGGGTGTAGTAGTCGGTGAACAGCTGGTGGGTGGCCACGCAGCCGATACCACCCGGGTACAGCGTGGAGGGGTGCACGTGGCGACCCTCCATGAGGCAGAACATCTCGCGCGTGTAGCGGGAGACCTGCAGTGCCTCGCGGTAGAACTCACCGGCCAGCGGGTTGAGGGCCCGCATGATGTCGCCGATGTACTTGTACCCGTGGGCCGCTTCGTTCGGCGCCGGGGTCCGGTTGGCCAGGTCGAGCACGCCGGGGTTGGTTTCGGCGACCATCTTCTCGCAGTAGTCGACCCCAACCAGGTTCTCCTGGAAGATGTTGTGGTCGAACATGTACTCGGCCGCTTCACCCAGGTTGATGCACCACTCGCCGAGGTGCGGCGGAACGACACCGTATGCCATGTTCTGGTTGTAGACCGAACAGGTGGCGTGGTTGTCCCCGCAGATGCCGCAGATGCGACTGGTGATGAAGTGGGCGTCGCGAGGGTCCTTGCCCTTCATGAAAATGGAGTAGCCGCGGAATACTGAGGACGAGCTGTGACACTCGGCCACTCGCTTGGCCGCAAAATCAATCTTGGTGTAGATGCCAAGGCTGCCGACGATCCGGGTGACCGGATCCCACACCATCTCCGTGAGCTGGCCTGTGGTGGAGCTGTGCCTTGCTGCGGTGCTTGTCATCGTCTAGATGCCTTTCTCCAGCCGGTCGGCGATCACCAGGAGGGCTTGTAGCCGGTCAAGAGTTGGTTGCCCTTCTTACGCCACTTGGGCTCGCTGTCGGTCTTCTTCAGCGTGATGTTGCGCAGTGACCGGATGACCGTTCCATAGGCCTGGCTCGCGGTCCCTGACACCAACGAACCCGGAGGCGCGTCCATGAACGGCATGAACTTGTCCGGGAAACCGGGCATGGTGCAGCCGATGCAGATGCCACCCACGTTCGGGCAGCCGCCCACACCGTTGATCCAGCCCCGCTTGGGCACGTTGCACTTCACCACCGGGCCCCAGCACCCGAGCTTCACCAAGCACTTCGGTGAGTCGTACGTCTTGGCGAACTCGCCCTGCTCGTAGTAGCCGGCCCGGTCACAACCCTCGTGCACGGTCTTGCCGTACAGCCACTGCGGGCGCAGGTGCTCGTCCAACGGGATCATCGGCGCGAGGCCTGCGGCCTGGTACAGCAGGTAAAGGATCGTCTCAGACATATTGTCCGGGTGGACCGGGCAACCGGGTACGCAGACGATCGGGATCCCGGCCTTGGACTTCCAGTCCCAGCCCAGGTAGTCAGGCACACCCATGGCACCGGTCGGGTTGCCCGACATGGCGTGGATGCCGCCGTAGCTGGAGCAGGTGCCGGCGCAGAGCACGATCGTCGCCTTCGGTGCCAACCGGTCGATCCACTCGTTGATGGTGACCGGCTGGTTGGTGTCCGGGTGCCTTCCGAATCCGGTGAAGTAACCCTCGCCGTTGATTGCCTCGTTCGGGATGGAGCCTTCAAGGACGAGTACGAAAGGTTCCAACTCGCCCCGGTCAGCCTTCCAGAACCATTCGATGAAGTTGTCGGCACCCTGTTCGGGGCCGCATTCGAAATCGATCAGGGGCCAGTGCACTGCGATTTTAGGTAGGCCGGGAAGTGCTCCCAGCGCGATTTCCTCGATACTCGGCTGCGTCGCTGCTGTCAGCGAAACCGAGTCTCCATCGCAGGACAGGCCACAGTTGATCCAGAGGATATGAATTGGGCTCTCTTCAGACATGATCCCCTACTCCACGAGCGACCTCACGTCGCTCCTAATCGTGCCGGATCTCGCCTTCCGGTGGTCAGCTCGTTGAGCGTGAGCTCCCACAGCGTGTGGTAAATCGTGGTTTGGGCCTCCTGAATCCGGTGTACGGAGTCCGAAGGAACCACGAACAGATGGTCGATGCTGCCCAGCTCAGCCATCGCCCCGCCCTCGTAGCCCGCCAATCCGACGGTGAGCAGGCTGCGCCTGCTCGCCTCCTCGAAGGCGCGTACGAGGTTGGTGGAGTTGCCTGAAGTGGATAGCCCGACGACGACGTCACCGCGCCGCCCGAACGCTGCGATCTGCCGGGCGAAGACAACGTCGAATGAGACGTCGTTCGACAGCGCCGTCAGAACCGCGATATCACCCGTGAGCGCGAAGGCGGGAATTGCCCGCCGTCCCGCACCCGGATGCAGGAACAGGCTAGCGAGGTCGGCTGCGTCGGTGCAGCTTCCCCCGTTGCCGATGGCGAAAAGCCGGCCGCCGTTGGCGAACGACTCCGCCATTGCCGCGGCGCACGCGGCCAGCCGCTGACTCTCTCGAGCCAGCACCTCCTGCCGGAGCGCCACAATCTGGTGCACCTTATCCACTGTGGAACGGCGCACCTCGGCCAATACCGCCTCGAGATTTCCTGCTCCGGGGCTGTCTTGGCCGACGTCTTCTGGGTGTGCGTACAAGAATGGGTACAAGGTGGCCAGGTCGTCCGATCGGGACTGATCATCGGACAACGATCGTGGCGCCGGTTCGATGCGGCTGTGGCCGTTGGGCACCGGGCTCATTCCGACACCCTCACAACCGCGATCGCTTCCTTGGCATGAACGAGGATCTCGTCTCCGACCTTCGCCGACACGAACGCGACGCTCACTTCTTCCATGCCGGACCCGGTATCCACCACTGCCAGGTCGTCGGGCAGCAGCTCCACCACGCGGACTGCGACAGCCTGGTCCGAACAAGTGATGCACACCTCGCCATGGCATTCAGGAATCGTCATGCGACGGCCCTCGGCTCAAGTAGGTCTGGATGCTGGAAGAACACGTGTACCAGCTCCCACAGCACGTGGTACGCCGTGACATGTACCTCCTTGATCACCTGAGGATCATCTGAGCGGGCCACCACGACGTGGTCGGCGGCCGGTAAGGACGCGATACGCCCCCCGTCGCCGCCGACGAGCGCGATGGTGAGCATGTCCAACTCTGCGGCCACGGCCAAGCCGCGCAACACGTTGCCGCAGTTGCCGTCGGGGGAGATACCCAACGCGATGTCGCGCGCCGACGCCAGGTGGCGCAGTTGGTGAGCGAAGACCTCGTCGAAGCCCTCCGTGCCGGCGATGCCGGTCACTGTCGCGACATCCGCGGTCAGCGAGATAGCCGGTAGCGCGCGCTTACCCATGATCACTGGATGGACGAACTCCACTGCGACATGTTGCGCGTCGGTGCTGGCTGTGCCATTACCGAAGACCACCAGGGTGCCGCCGCGGTGGAACCGCACGGCCATCGCATGACACGCGGCGGCGATCTTCGGAGCCTCGTCAGCCAGATGATAAAGGGGTAGTACCCGCCGCTCGAACAATTCTGCGGCGGTGGCGGTCCCGGTTGGCGACCCGGACACGCCGCACACCTCCCGACCCTGGTTGGTCATGCACGTGAGTCACATCACGATAGGGCTGCCGTGATCGGTGGGCAAGGCCCCCTGTCCAGTTGGTTCATCTGGATTTCACCAGAGCGTCCCCCCGCCGCGCCAACCGCCCTCTCCGCCCACCCGACATGGAGACATATCGGGCCAAACACGCGCCCTAGAACCCCGATATGTCTCCATGTCGGGAAGGGACGCCAGGTCGGGAGCGAAGCGGGGGGGTTGTTCGTTGTAGGGACAAGTGCGTGTGTATCGCTGTATCCACCGAGCGTCGGGAGCCTGTGCAGTGCCGATCCTGCTCATCTTGCTCACTGCCACCGTCGTCGAGCTGGCGGTGCTCATCGCAGTGGGACACGCGATCGGCATCCTGGCGACCATCGGCCTGCTGATCCTCTCCTCGCTGATCGGGGCGATCTTGCTGCGGCGCGAGGGATCCCGCACCTTAGCTGCCTTCATGGCGGCGGTCCGCACCCGCAGACCCCCACATAGCGAACTGCTCGACGGCATCCTGATCGCGGCAGCGGGAGTGCTCATCGTGCTGCCGGGTTTCGTATCCGACGGCCTGGGCCTGCTGCTGCTCCTGCCGCCCATCCGGGCACTCGTCCGGCGGCGGATGCTGCGCTCGGCGTCCCGGCACGCGCCGTCGCAGTTCGCTCCGGGCGCTGTGGTCGAGGGCGAGGTCGTCGACGATCCGCCGCACCATCCGTCCCGCGGAGAGCTTCGCTGACCGCGACCTGCCCCGTAGTCCCGCAGCCCATCGACGCCGGTGAACTGCGCGAGCGGGAATACTGCCGAGCATGCCTCGAGCAGGGGGGTGCGCTGGCGTGAGGTGGTATCGCCGGCTGCTGCTGGGGGGTACTGCGGTCGGTGCCGGCCTGCTGCTGTACGCCGGCGCACCGCCGCGTGAACTGTGGTGGCTTGCGCCGGTGGCCTTCGCCGGGCTGTGGGCAGTGCTGCAGGGGCGGTCGGCGCGGGCCGGGGCTGGTTACGGCTTTGCCTTCGGACTGGGTTTCTTCCTGCCACTGCTGTCGTGGACCGGGGAGTTCGTGGGTCCGCTGCCGTGGCTGGCACTGGCCACCGTCGAGGCGCTCGTCATAGCGCTGGCCGGCGCCGGCATCGCTGTCGTCTCCCGGCTGCCGGCTGCCCCGCTATGGGCGGCAGCGGTGTGGGTGGCGGCGGAGGCATTGATCGCCCGGGCACCCTTCGGTGGCTTCCCCTGGGGCCGGGTGGCGTTCGGGCAGCCCAGTGGAGTGTTCCTGCCGGTGGCAGCCATCGGTGGTGCACCGCTGCTCACCGCGGCGGTGGTGCTGACCGGATTCGGCGCGGGGGAGTTGGTGCGCCGAGCAGTACAGGGCGGTGGCCCGTCCGGCAGGCGCCCAGCGTTGGTCGTGCCCGCCCTGCTCGCGATCGGCCCGGTGATCGCCGGGTTACTCGCGAGCCTGACCGTGGGCACGACCACCATCGGTGGGCAGGCGGTCGTCGCGGTGATCCAGGGCAATGTGCCCCGTGCCGGATTGGACTTCAACGCCCAGCGACGTGCGGTGCTGGACAACCACGCCGCGCGCACCATCCAGCTGGCCGCCGACGTGGCAGCGGGCCGTTACCCGCGACCAGCTCTGGTGATCTGGCCGGAGAACTCTTCCGACATCGACCCGTTACGGAACCTGGACGCTCGGGCAGTGATCGATCAGGCAGCCCGCTCGATCGGCGTACCGATTCTGGTCGGCGCCGTGCTGCGCAACGATGACGGGCACTACACCAACACCATGATCGTGTGGGATCCGCGGACCGGGCCGGGGCAGCGCCACGATAAGCGCCGGGTGCAGCCGTTCGGGGAATACGTGCCGTACCGGGATTTCTTCCGGCTGTTCAGCCCCTACGTCGACCGGGCGAGTGACTTCGTACCGGGCAACGGTGACGGGGCGGTGGACATCGGACCGGTCCGCGTCGGGATAGCGACCTGTTACGAGGTGGTCTTCGATGATCTGGTGCGCCAGAGCGTCCGCTCCGGCGCTCAGGTGCTCGCCGTTCCGACGAACAACGCCACCTTCGGCTACACCCAGATGACCTACCAGCAGCAGGCTATCTCCCGGGTCCGCGCGGTGGAACACGGTCGCACCGTGCTCGTGGCGGCAACGAGTGGGGTCAGCGCGGTGATCGGCCCAGACGGTACCGTCAAGCAGGAAACCAGGCTGTTCACTCCAGCTGCACTGGTGGCCGGGGTCCCGCTGCGCTCCGGTACTACGCTCGCCACCCGGCTCGGCCCCGCGCCGGAGTGGGCATTGGTGACGCTGGGTGTGGTCGGGGTGGCGGCGGCCCTGATGATGCGCGGCAGATCCAGCACCGAAGATCGGCGAGGCGCGCCGGCGAAGGAGGACGTCGATGGCGGATCAGCGCGGCGGGTACGTCGGAAGGGTTGGTCGAACCGTCGTGGTGATACCGACCTACGACGAACGGGCCAGCCTGCCAGTGGTGCTGAACCGGCTGCACGACGCGGTACCTGACGCCCATGCGCTGGTCGTGGACGACAACAGCCCTGACGGCACCGGAGCGCTGGCCGACGAACTCGCTGCCACCGACAGCCGGCTGCACGTCCTGCACCGCCCGAGGAAAGCGGGTCTGGGTGCTGCCTACGTGGCCGGGTTTCACTGGGCGCTGGAGCGTGGATATGACGTCATCGTGGAGATGGACGCCGACGGGTCCCACGCCCCCGAAGACCTTCCCCGGCTGCTCGAGGCACTGGCCACTCAACCCGACGGGGCCGGCGCTGACGTGGTGTTGGGCTCCCGATACGTCCCTGGCGGACGGGTGGTGAATTGGGCTCCTTACCGGGAGTGGCTGTCGCGCGGCGGCAACTACTACTCGCGAATGGCGTTGGGTGTAGACCTCACTGACCTCACGGGCGGGTTCCGCGCCTATCGGCGCCACGTGCTGGACAGCATCGACCTCAGTACTGTGGCCTCGCAGGGCTACTGCTTCCAGGTCGATCTGGCGTGGCGGTCAGTGCGCGGCGGCTGCACCGTGGTGGAGGTGCCCATTGTCTTCACTGAGCGTGAACAAGGGCAGTCCAAGATGACCGGCGCGATCGTGCTGGAAGCATTCTGGCGGGTGACCGCCTGGGGCCTACAGCGCCGGGTGGCAGGTTTGCGGCGTCGTCAATCCAATGCCAATCCTACGAATACCGCCACCCAGCCTAGCCAACCTTAACGGTGTGTGGACTCCTCAGGCCGAGCGTGATCGGCGACCTTGCAGCTCCGTCAGCCGCTCGTCGAGCAGTTCTTCCAGCTCGGGAATGCTTCGGCGCTCCAGCAGCATGTCCCAGTGGGTGCGCGGTGGCTTGATCTTCTTCGGCTGCGGATCGTCACCATCGAAGAGCCTCGACTCGTTGCCGTGCAGCCGGCACTCCCACATCATCGGCGGCTCGGCATCGTCGGCGAACGACACAGCGAAGTCGTGGCCCTTAGGGCAGGCGTAGATCACCGGCCTGCGAGGAGCAAGATCATGGTCGCGGTCGGCCTCGTAACTGACCGTTCCGAGCCTGCTGCCACGAAGAACGCGGTCGGCCATGGCGTCTCCTCTCTCCGGGCCGAGGACTGTGCAGTCCCCGGATCCAGCGCACCGGGTGTAACGTCGAGGAAGGCCCCCGACATTCCCGGACCTCTTCACCAGCTGTGGCCGAGGTCCGGACCAATGTATTGGTCCTGCAAGTAGGTTTCGGACCAGCATCGCCCACACAGGGTGAATCGACGCGACAATGTGACCTGTTACCTCACCCGAGGTGCACAACACCACCCGTTCGGGCGGTATGCACTACGTCCGTCCGAGCAGGATGTGATCTTAGACAACCGTCGGCTCGGGGTTGCCGACCGCGCGGATCGCGCGGCGAATCGGGATGACAGAGATCAGCACGAAACCGCCGAGAAAGAAGCAGACCAGCGACAGGATGGCAGGACGGAACGAGCCGGTGGCAGCCCCGATGACGCCGAACAGCAGCGGCCCCACCGTGGAAGTGGCCTGTTCGCCGATCTCGTACACCGAGAAGTACTCGGCTTCCTTGCCCGCCGGCACCAGCTGGCTGAACAGCGACCGGGACAGTGCATTGGTTCCACCCAGCACCAGCCCGATGCCTACTGCTACGGCGTAGAACTGAAGTCGATCACCGGCCCGGATGGAGTACGCCGCGATGATCACAACCACCCACACCAGCAGGCTGCCCATGATCGTGCGCTTGGCGCCGAACCGGCGAGCCAGCCGGCCATGCACCAGCGCGCCGATGAAGGCCACGAACTGCACCATGAGAATGGTGCTGATGAGCGTGCTGCTGGCCAATCCCAGTTCCAGATCGCCGTACTGGCCGGCGACGCTGGCCACCGTGGAGATCCCGTCGGTGTAGATCAGGTATGCAGCGAGGAAGCCCAGCGTCAAGGGGTATCCCCGGGCGCTGCGCAGCGTGCCGGCGAGTTGGCGGAAACCGCCGGTCAACACCTGCAGTCCTCGCTCGCTGCCTTGCGGAGGCTGGTAGCTGCGCATCCGGGCCAACGGGATGAAAGTGAACGCGGCCCACCACACCCCGGCGGTGACGAAGCACAGCCGTACCGCGGCTGACTCGGACAGCCCTAGCTGGTCGCGTCCCAGATAAGTGATCAGGTTGAGGGCGAGCGCGACACCACCGCCGAGATAACCGAAGGCCCAGCCGCGTGCGGACAGCCGGTCGCGTTCGTCGGGCGCCGCGATCTCCGGAAGCACGGAGTAGTAGACGACCACTGATGCGTAGTAGCCGGTGGTCGCGATGATGAACAGCACGACCCCGAGCCGCCAATTGTTTCCGGTCACCAGCGCAAGAAGCGCAGTAGCGGCTGCCCCGGTGAACGCGAAGAGGCCGAGCATCCTCCGTTTATGTTGGGTGCGGTCGGCGATGGCGCCGGTCAGCGGCAACACCGCTACCTGGAGAAGCGTGGATGCGGCAAGCAGGTAATCGAACAGCGAGCCGGCCGGAAACACCAGCCCGAATAGTGAGACGTTGCATTTGACCAGGGCATTGCGGGTCAAGCAGGTCTGACCGGCGGCGAGCGCGTCGTGCTTGGCCACGGTGGTGAGGTACAGCGAGCCGAACACGGTGACGATCGAGGTCGGGAACACCGAGTTAGCCCAGTCGTACCAGCACCAGGCACGTTGATCGCGGCGGCGGTCCGTTTCGTCCAGCGAGTCCGGACCAGGCTGCGACGTCGGCTCGCTCACCCGCTGCGTCTCCCGGGCCAGACCACCCGGTCGAGAAGGACATCGCGCAGCACGTCAGGTCGATCGGAGATCAGCCCATCGACACCGAGATCGAGCAGGAGATGCATCTCGACGGCGCTGTTCACCGTCCAGACGTGCACTTCCCAGCCCCGGCGATGCGCGTAGCGCACCAGCGCACGGTCCATCACCGGAATGCCGCACCAGCGCACCGGCAGTTGCGCCAACTCGCCACGGATCGGCGCGGTGATGGGAGGGACCGGGCACAGCGACCTCAGCCGCAGCGCTGCCACCGATGCGGACGCCATCGACGTCAGCAGCCGCGAACCGGCGGCTTGTCGCAACCACCGCAGCCGCGGTTCGGAGAACGACGCCAGGCACACCCGTTGCCAGGCGTTGGTGCGACGCAACAGATCGAGTACCGGCCGGGCCGCGGAGTCCGCCTTGACGTCGATGTTGATCAGCGCGTTCGGAAGCTCCTCAAGCAGATCAGCCAGCTGGCAGACCGGCTCGCGGCCGTTCACCCGAGCGGTGCGGACAGTCTGCCAGTCCAGCCGTTCGATCGCACCGGAACGGTCGGTGGTCCGGTCCAGGGTGGCGTCGTGCATGACGACGACCACGCCATCCCGGGTGGCTCGAACATCGGTCTCGAGGTAGTGGTATCCCTCCGCGGCGGCGCGACGGAAGGCTGCCAGCGAGTTCTCCATGCCGGCCAGCTCGCCGACGTGCCAGCCGCGATGCGCGAACGCGCGGGGAAAGGGTCCCTCCAGGAACGGGTGGCGGACCGGGATCACAGCGCACATTGTGCCCGGACCTCGCTCAGCGAAAGATGCACGAGCATCCATGAGACCGCCGAGGGGCCGGTTAGTCAGCGTCTTCGATGCCGAGGGAGAAGGTAGCATCGATATCGCGCCGGGAGTACGAGCGGAACGCGATGTGTGTGTCGGTGCCCAACACGCCCGGGATCTTGCTGATGCGTCCTGGCACCAGCTCCGCTAGATCCTCGTGCGTGGCTGCCCGGACTATTGCGATGAGGTCGACATCGCCGGCGCACGAGTAGACCTCGGCCACGCGGTCGATATCGGCGATCGCCTGGGCAGTTTCGGGAATGCAGTCGGCGGCCGCCTGTATGAGCACGATCGCGGTGATAATAGAGGCCTCCCGGGACGACGGGGTGGACGAAAACTCTCCGCCATCGACGTGCTCGCCGCAAGTCATGGCTGATGAGACGAGAGGCCCAGACCAGGGGAGTGGGATGACGACGTACCAGGGTGCCAAGCTGGCCGTGCTGGCGGCGGAGCTGCCCGCCGTGCTCGGGTCGCACGCCGTGATCACCGACCGGCAGCGGCTGCGCACCTATGAGTGTGACGGGCTGACGCAGCATCGCGTGGTGCCCGGTCTGGTCGTGCTGCCGGAGTCCGCCGAGCAGATCGCGGCGGTGGTCCGGGCCTGCGCCGCACAGGGGGTGCCGTTCGTGGCTCGCGGCTCGGGTACCGGTCTGTCCGGCGGCGCATTGCCACATGCGGAGGGTGTACTGATCGTCACCTCGCGGATGCGCCGCATCCTGGAGGTCGATGTCGCCAACGAGCGCGCGATCGTCGAACCCGGCGTGATCAACCTTGACGTCACGAAGGCAGCCGCCCCATACGGCTGGTACTTCGCACCCGACCCGTCCAGCCAGCAGGTCTGCTCGGTGGGCGGCAACGTGGCGGAAAACTCCGGCGGGGCGCACTGCCTCAAGTACGGGTTCACCACCCACCATGTACTGGGTGCCGAGGTGGTCACGCCGGACGGGGAGCTGGTCTGGCTGGGCGGCACCACCCGCGATGTACCCGGGTACGACCTGCTAGGCGCATTCGTCGGCAGCGAGGGCACGATCGGCATCGCCACCAAGATCGTGGTGCGGCTACTGCGCCAGCCGGAATCGGTGCGCTGCCTGCTCGCCGCGTTCCCCGGGGTGGACGAGGCGGGCGCCGCGGTGTCGGCGATCATCGCCGACGGGGTCACGCCGGCGGCGATCGAGATGATGGACGCGCTGGCCATCGAGGCCGCTGAGGCCGCCGTGGCCTGCGGTTATCCCGAGGGCGCCGGTGCGGTGCTGATCGTGGAGTTGGACGGCCCGGCCGCCGAGGTGGAGCACACCTTCGCCGCGGTGCGCGACCACTGCACCGGCGCCGGCGCCTTCGAGATCCGGCTGGCCCGCGACGCCGCCGAGCGCGCCCTGTTCTGGAAAGGTCGCAAGTCCGCGTTCGCCGCGGTGGGCCGGATCAGCCCGGACTACATCGTGCAGGACGGGGTGATCCCCCGAACCGTGCTGCCCGATGTGCTTCGCCGCATCGCGGAACTGTCGGCAGGTACTGGCGTGCGGGTGGCCAACGTGTTCCACGCCGGCGATGGCAACCTGCATCCGCTGGTCCTGTTCGACGAAGCGAAACCAGGGGAGGCGCAGGCCGCCGAGGAGCTGTCCGGCGCGATCCTTGACCTGTGCATCTCCTACGGTGGCTCCATCACCGGTGAGCACGGCGTCGGCACCGACAAGGCCTGCCACCTGCCACGCATGTTCAGCACCGATGACCTGGACACCATGCAGCGGTTGCGTCGCGCATTCGATCCCGCCGGCGTGTGCAATCCCGGCAAGGTGTTTCCCACCCCCCGGTTGTGCGGCGAGGTGCCGGGCAAACGCAAAGGTGTGCACCCGCTCCAGGCGGCGGGCCTGGCAGAGCAGTTCTGATGGTCACCACGCTGGACGGGCTACGAGCTGCCTGCGGTGAGGTAACCGAGGCCGGTGCCGACGACGCCGTGGATGGGGTGCCGGCGCGCTGGGTGGCCTGGCCGGGTAGCACCGAGGAGGTTTCGGCGGTCCTGCGCGCGGCAGCCGGCTTGGGGCTGCGGATCGTTGCCCGGGGAACCGGAACCCGGCTGGCCTGGGGGCTGCCACCAACCGACCTGGACCTGATCGTCGACGTCAGCCGAATGGACGCGGTACTCGCGCACACCGCCGGTGACCTGGTCGTCACCGTGCAGGCCGGGCTGCGGATGGTCGCTTTGCAGGATGCGTTGGCGCGTCATCGCCAGCGGCTAGCCCTGGACGGCGGTGACACTCTGGCCGGCACCATCGGTGGGACGATCGCCACCGCCTCGTCGGGCCCGTTGCGTTACCGGTACGGCTCGGTGCGCGACCTGCTCATCGGGATCACCGTGGTGCTCGCCGACGGCACCATCGCCCGCGCCGGTGGCACGGTGGTGAAAAACGTCGCGGGCTTCGACATGGGCAAGCTCTATGCCGGCTCGCTGGGCACCCTGGGGGTGATCACCGAGGCGGTGTGGCGGCTGCACCCGTTGCCCGATGCCCGCCGGTGGATCACCACGGCGGGAGACCCGGCGCATACCGCAGCGGCGATCGCTGCGGTCCGGGCGTCGCAGCATGACCCGGTCGCTCTTGAGGTGGACCGCGCCGCGCCCGGTGGTGCCGTGACGGTCGGAGTCGCCGTCGAGGGCGTCACCGACGGTATCGATGCTCGCGCGGACGCCGTGGCGGACCTGCTCGGCACTGCGGCCGGCACGGCGGCCACCGTGGCCGACCACATACCAGACTGGTGGGGTCAGCCGCTGCCGGCACCGCACGCGACAGTGACCTGCGAGCCAACCGGACTGGCCGATCTCCTCGCCACCTCCCCGGGATCGCTTCGCGGCAGCGCCGGCGCCGGTGTGCTGACCGCGGGCCTTTCCGACGATGACCGCTTAGGCGCTGAGCTGGCACTGCTGCGCGAGACTGCGTGGAGGCACGGCGGCCACGCGGTACTGCGCTGCGCGGCACCACCACGCAAGACAGGCCTGGACGTGTGGGGGCCGGTGCCCGCATTGACACTGATGCGCCGGCTCAAAGACCAATTCGATCCGGAGCACCGGCTGGCACCGGGTCGGTTCGTAGGAGGGATCTGACCCTTGACCGCGGGAGCTTTCGACGATCACCACCCACCTCAGGATGAACTGATCAAAGACTGCGTGCACTGCGGGTTCTGCCTGCCGTCGTGCCCCACCTACGTGTTGTGGGGCGAGGAGATGGACTCACCGCGCGGTCGTATCCAGCTGATGAAGACCGGCCTGGAAGGCGAGCCGCTGTCGGGCTCGATGGTGGGGCATTTCGACGCCTGCCTGGGGTGTATGGCCTGCGTACCGGCGTGCCCGTCCGGTGTGCAATACGGCACGCTGATCGCCGACACCCGGGCGCAGGTGGAACGCCGCTACGAGCGGCCCCGGCGGGATCGGGCGCTGCGTGCGGCGATCTTCTGGCTGTTCCCCTACCCCAGGCGGTTGCGGGCGTTGCGCGGACCGCTGGCGTTGTACCAGCGCAGCGGGCTGGGCCGGTGGCTGCGGCGAACCGGGCTGCTCGACCGGTTGCCCCCGACGCTGCGGGTGATGGAGTCGCTGATTCCCACGCTGACCCGGCGGCGAGAACTGCCCGAGCGGGTGACTGCGCGGGGACGGCGGCGCGCGGTGGTCGGAATGCTCACCGGTTGCGTGCAGGATGCATTTTTTCCAGAGGTCAATGCGGCCACTGCCCGGGTGCTCGCCGCGGAGGGTTGCGACGTCGTGATTCCCCGCGGGCAGGGTTGCTGTGGTGCGTTATCACAACACAGCGGCCGCGAGGATGAGGCGGTCTCCTTCGCCCGGTCGCTGATCGACTGTTTCGATGCCGCCGGAGTGCATTACGTCGTGGTCAACGCGGCGGGCTGCGGTTCGGCGATGAAGGACTTCGCGCACCTGCTGCGTGATGATTGCGGCTACGCCGCACGCGCGCAGGCCTTCGTCGAGCGCACCCGCGACGTATCCGAACTGCTCGTGGAACTCGGCCCGGTGGCGCCGCGGCACCCGCTCGACATGGCAATCGCTTACCACGACGCTTGTCATCTCGGACACGCCCAAGGAGTCCGGTCCCAGCCGCGGGAACTGCTGCGCGGTATCCCCGGGCTGGCGCTCGCGGAGATCGCAGAAGCTGACATTTGCTGCGGTTCGGCGGGGATCTACAACCTGCTGCACCCCGAGCCGGCCACCGAACTGGGCGAGCGCAAAGCCCGTAACGTACTGGCGACCGGCACATCGATACTGGTCACCGCGAATCCAGGCTGCTTGATGCAGATCGCAGCCAGCGCCAGGCGGCTCGGTGCACAGCTCGAGCTGGCGCACCTCGTCACCGTGCTCGACGCCTCGATCCGAGGCGTGCCGCTGCGACGGCAGAGTTCCATTGCGGCGTGAGCGACGAGCCATATAGCGCCGCCGCTTCGATGGTGCCGCCCAGCGCTGCGGGCAAGCCGGCGATCAGCTGCTGTGGAGCCGGCCACGGGCTGCTCGGGGCAGGTTGGCGACGACCAGCTCGTAGGAATGGTGGATCATCCACCGAAGCTCGCTGTCCTCGATGGAACCGTCGAGTTCGACGGTATTCCAGTGCCGCTTGTTCTGGTGGTAACCGGGACGGACCGATTTGTAGCGCGCTCGCAGCTCCAGGGCCAGATCTGGGTCGCATTTGAGGTTCACGCTGCCCGGGCTGCCCTCAAGCGGAACAAGGGCGAACATGCGGCCTCCGACCTTGAACACCGCCACGCCCTCACCGAACGGGTAGTCCTCGACTGCTCCCGGCAGGGCGGTACACAGGTCGAGCACGTCGTCTCGCGTCATGAGGTCTGCGGTTGGTGTAGACGCGGGGGAAACGATGAGTACGGCAGCTCGTAGCTCTAGTGCCATCCCCCGATCGTAGGTGGCCAGTCGTCATGACCAGAGGTGTCGTTGTGCCCAGTGCGACTCCGGGGCGATGTGGCACGATCTCGCTGGTGACCAGCAGACCCGCCGCGGCGCAGCACTTGCGCGACCTCGCGCGGCTGCGCCGCGTGCGCGACCGGATCGACCGGGAGTACGCGCAGCCGCTGGACGTCGAGGCGCTCGCCCGCGGCGCGCAGATGTCAGCCGGGCACCTCAGCCGCAAGTTCCGGCTCGCCTACGGCGAGTCGCCGTACGCCTATCTGATGACACGGCGCATCGAACGCGCGATGGCGCTGCTGCGTCGTGGCGACCTCAGCATCACCGAGATCTGTTTCGCGGTCGGGTGCGCGTCGCTGGGCACCTTCAGCACTCGCTTCACCGAGTTGGTCGGTGTGCCGCCCAGCACCTACCG